>Ga0116223_10001060_pt1 | contig 29588 bp, 35 predicted proteins | sample Sb_taG_3_FD_90092 | JGI IMG/M metagenome (GOLD analysis project Ga0116223, IMG submission 90092) | Peat soil microbial communities from Weissenstadt, Germany - Sb_50d_a_PC metaG | ecosystem: Environmental > Terrestrial > Soil > Wetlands > Peat | place: Germany: Weissenstadt | collected 2010-09-21 | reverse complement strand
CGCGCCAGGGGCAATCGCACTGTGGATGGGCTCGGCATGCTGCTCCACCAGGCGGTCCCAGGCTTCGAGCGCTGGTTCGGGGTGCGGCCAGAGGTGACGCCGGCGCTCCGGGCCCATGTCGCCGCGACGTTAACGGGGCAATGATGCTCGTCATCGGTCTCACGGGCTCGATCGGCATGGGGAAATCGGCCGCGGCCACGCATTTCGCGCGGGCTGGGGTGCCGGTGTTCGATGCCGATGCGGAAGTGCACCGGCTCTATGCGGGCAAGGCAGTCCCCGCCATCGCCGCGGTGTTTCCAAATGCCGTACGCGGGGGAAAGGTCGACCGCTCGCTGCTGGCGCAGGAGGTGGCTGGCTCGCCCGAGAGGCTCAAGACGCTCGAGAGCATCGTCCACCCGATGGTGGTGAAGGCCGAGATCGATTTCCTGCGTGAGCAGGACCGGCGCGGTGCCAGACTCGCCGTGCTCGAAATCCCGCTCCTGTTCGAGACGGGCGCCGAGTCCCGCGTCGACGTGACGGTCGTGGTCAGCGCGCCGGCGGAGGCACAGAAGATGCGCGTGCTCGCGCGCCCCGGCATGACGGAGGCAAAGCTTGCGGGTCTGCTCAAGCGGCAGCTCCCGGATCGCGAGAAGCGCGCCCGCGCCGACTTCGTTGTGGACAGCGACACGAGCCTCGCGCACATGCAAGCGCAGATCGATAGTCTGATCGAGTCGCTCGAAGGCCGCGACGGCCGGGTGATGCAGCGTCTACGCCAAACCTGAGGGAAGCGAAGCGTCTTTGCGTGAGATCGTACTCGACACCGAGACAACGGGATTAGATCCCGCCGCCGGACACCGGATCGTCGAGATCGGCTGCGTCGAGCTGATCAACTGCATCCCCACGGGCAGGGTGTGGCATTGTCACCTCAATCCCGAACGCGACATGCCGCAGGCGGCTTACGAGGTCCACGGGCTTTCCATCGAGTTCCTCAGCACCAAGCCCCGCTTCCACGAGCTTGCCGACGACATGCTGGGTTTCATCGAAGGCGCCATGCTCGTCATGCACAACGCCGCCTTCGACTTCGCCTTCCTAAACGCCGAGCTTGCGAGGCTGACGCGGCCGCCGCTCCGCTGGGACCGCGTCGTGGACACGCTGGCGCTTGCCAGGCGCAGGCATCCCGGCTCGCCCTGCAGTCTCGATGCGCTCTGCAAGCGCTATGGCGTCGATCCTTCGCAGCGGGAAAAGCACGGCGCGCTGCTCGATTGCAGGCTGCTCGCGGCGGTGTATGTGGAGCTGGTGGGTGGCCACCAGGCGCGCCTCGAATTCGTGGGCAACGGCGCGCAAGGGGCGCTCTTGCATGCGATCGCGGAGGGCGCGCGGCCACGCCCGAACCCGCTGCCCTCACGCCTCACCGCGGAAGAGCGGCAGGCGCATGAGGCGTTCGTGGCAAGTTTCGGCGTGGAGGCGTTGTGGCTGCCGCTGCTCGCCGCGCTCGCCGACTAGAGCATGCGTCAAGACAAGAGCTTGAGACGCGAAAGCGCGATTCCACCGGAAGCGATTTCGCTCTAGTTGTTGCCCTGGCCCTGGCCTTGAGCGCGGGCGAGGTTCTGCGCGTAGAGCCTGCCGAAATCGATGGGATCGAGCATCAGCGGCGGGAACCCGCCATCGCGCGTGACATCGGCCAGCACGCGGCGCAAGAACGGGAACAGGATCGCCGGGCAATCGACGAAGAGCACCGGCTGCAACGCGTTCTGGGGCACGTTGCGCAGGCGGAAGAGCCCGCCATAGGCAAGCTCGACATTGTAGATCACGCCTGCGTCGCTCTTGGCATGGACCTCGATGTTGAGGATCACCTCGTAAGCCTCGTCGGGCCGGGCGGCGGCGCTGACATTGACGGTGACCTGGAGCTGCGGATTTTGCGGCGGAACCTGCAGCGCCTGCGGGGCACCGGGGCTCTCGAAGGAAAGGTCCTTGATGTATTGGCCTAGAACGTTGAGCTGAGCGGCTGCCCCAGCCCTTTGGCCAGCGCCCTCTGCCGTGGGGGCCGCCGCCGCGAGGGTCTCCGGCTTGGGCTCGGGCTTGCCGTCGCCATTGCGCTTACCCTGTGGTTCGGGAGTTTCCTTTTTCCTGGCCATGAGGCTTCGCGTCCAGCTTTTCTCGGGGTCGGCGTGGGCTGCTGGCTAGCATGGCGTGTCTCCTCCTGCAATCAGGGGCTCGGAGGGCATTCGGTGTTGCCAAAGCAAGAGCGGGTTAAGGCCGTGGCCGTTTAGGGTTGGCGAAGGCACCGCGAATGCCTTAAGTTGGTTGTGGTTTGGGTGCGGTGGGAAAGCCCACGACCCCTGAGGCTCCCGCTGGCAAATCTCCAGGCGCGAACCAATATGCTCCTGGAGGGTTCCGCAAGAATCGCGGGCCTTTCCACGAACGCGGGTGGCGGTAAGGATGAGTGAAGCCTTCGACATTTATACGCTGCTGTTCCTGGTGCTCGCAGTCGTCATCTTCATTCGGCTGCGGAATGTGCTTGGGCGGCGCACGGGCAACGAGCGTCAGCCCTTCGACCCCTATTCGGCGCCGGATCAGAAGCGGCCCGGGGCGCCCAAGACGAACGAGCCCGTCGTGGCGCTGCCGCGCGGCCGCTCCGCTCCGCTTGGCGATGCGTCCGTCCCCTCCGTGGAGGATATCGAGGCGCGGCTTGGCAGCCATGCGCCGAAGAACAGCCCGCTCGCCCAGTCGCTGACCGCGCTGATGCGCGCCGATCCGAGCTTCGATCCAGGTCCGTTTCTCGATGGCGCCAAGACCGCCTATGAGATGATCGTCATGTCCTTCGCCGAAGGGGACGAGGCGCTGCTGAAGCAGCTGCTCGGCGCGGACGTCTTCGAAGGCTTCGAGTCGGCCATTCGCGAGCGCGAGACGCGGGGCGAGAAGGTCGAGTCCAATCTGGTCGGCATCGACCGGGCCGACATCATCGAGGCCGAGGTCAAGAATCGCACCGCCTATGTGACCGTCAAATTCGTGAGCGAGCTCATCTCGGTGACGCGCGATGCCGACGGCGAGGTCGTCGAAGGCGATCCGAAGAAGGTGCGCGAGGTCACCGACATCTGGACCTTCGCCCGCGAGGTCACGTCCAAGAACCCCAACTGGAAGCTGGTCGCGACCGAAACCGCGAACTGAGCCTCGCCTTGGCGCGGCTGCACGTCTCCCGCTCCGCCGCATTGCTGCTTGGCGCGCTTGCTGTCACCATCGTCCTCGTCTTGCTCTTGTTGCTCTTGCGGGGGAAACCCTTGGACAACGAGGCCGTCAGCTTTGAGCCGATAAGCTTCGCCGAGATCGACGGCTGGCAGACGGACGACCAAGCGCCGGCCTTCCAGGCCTTGCTCCGATCCTGCCCGAGTGCCTCGGCTGCGGCCGCTATTTGCGGCGAGGCACAGGCCTTGGCCTCGCGCGGCGAGGTGGGGCGCGATGCGGCCCGCGCCTTCTTCGAGGCGCATTACACGCCGCACCGGATCCTGGGCGCGAAGCAGCCCGGTCTCATCACCGGCTATTACGAGCCTGAGGTCGAAGGCGCGCGGGAGCGAGGGCCAGGCTTTCAGGTCCCGGTCTATGGGCGCCCCGCCGATCTCGTGGCGCTCACGCCGGACGAGATGCGGGCGCGCTTCAACGACCGCCTCACCGCCATGCGCGAGACCGGAGACGGGCTCGTCCCCTATTTCACCCGAGAGGAGATCGATCGGGGCGCGCTGGCGGGCCGCGGGCTCGAGATCCTCTATCTCGCCGATCCGGTCGAGCTGTTCTTCATGCAGGTGCAGGGCTCGGGGCGCGTGCGGCTTCCCGACGGCACCACGCTCCGCCTCGGCTATGCCGGCAAGAACGGCTACCCTTACACCTCCATCGGCAAGCTTCTCCTGGAGCGGGGCGAAGGCAAGGCCAACGGCATGTCCATGCAAGTGCTCAAGGATTGGCTGTGCGCCGATGCCCCGCGCGGGCAGAGGCTGATGTGGGAGAACCGCTCCTATGTGTTCTTCCGGGAGCTCGATGGAAGGGAGGTGCAAGACGGTCCGATCGGCGCCGCAGGCGTGGCCCTCACGCCGGGACGCAGCCTCGCCGTGGACGCGTCCTATCACGCGCTCGGGCTGCCGATCTTCGTCGAGGCCGAGACGCTTGTCGGGTCGGACGGCGCGCCGTTTCGTAAGTTGATGATCGCCCAGGATGTTGGCTCGGCGATCAGGGGGCCGGAGCGCGGCGACATTTTCTGGGGCTCGGGTGAGGCAGCCGGCGCGATCGCCGGGAGCACGCTTGCGCCAGCGCGGTTCATCGTGCTGCTGCCCAACCAGGCGCCGGGCGCCTAAGGCCATGAGCAAGCGCGGCAAGGGCGACGACGAGGGTTCAGCACTCTGGGCCCGCGTCGCCGGCAGCGCCTCTCCCTTGAAGCGACGCGGGGCCGCGCCACCGCAGACCGACAAAGCCGTCAGATCGACGCCTAAGCCCGTCAAGCCAGCGCAGCCAGAAGGCCCCCGTCAGCCATTGGCGAAACCAACGCCAAAGTCCGGTTACGTCCCTCGCGCGGAGCCCCTCGACCGGCAGACCTCGCGGCAGCTCGAGAAGGGGCGCCTTGAGGTCGAAGCGAGGCTCGACCTGCATGGCATCCGACAGCGCGACGCCCATGCTCAATTGCGGCGGTTCCTGAAGATGGCGCAAGCACGGGGCTTGCGCCATGTGCTCGTCATCACCGGCAAGGGCGCCGATCCGGAAACGCGCACGAGCTTCTACGAGGAGGAGGAGCGCGGCGTGCTGCGCCAGGCGGTGCCGCGCTGGCTCGCCGAGCCCGACTTCGCAAGCCTCGTCGTGAACTATTCGCCGGCGCCGCGGCGCCTCGGCGGCGAAGGCGCGCTTTATGTGCGGCTCCGGAAAGGCCGGGCATAGGCAGTCGAGACCTGGCAACGGTTAGAAGCTTCTAGTACCTGGTGAGCATCCAGTCCTGTAGATCAAGATGATCGCATGAAATTGTTATTGGTGACTGTTCACGTCGAAAAAGCTTAGACATATTCCTCTTGTCTTTAGCTGATATTTAGTATCTATTTGAACAGCTTTCGACAGGGCAGTATTGAGCGCGGTTACATTCTGTTCCAGGCAGTCAATTCGCTTTTACCCCCGCAGTTTACTGCAATCCTTCAAATCGACTGCAAGAGCGGGCGATACGCCGCAGCCATGCTCACAATTAAGAACAGAAATCGCATTTCGACCTCCCCAAGTAGCACGGGACTACTCCCGCAAAAGGAGCATAGCGTCTCTTGGGAGGAGTACAACTAAAGGCTGTCCTGTACGCAAGCACAGCGATTTATTTTATGGGACGCCGCTTGCTTGCCTTCGCGTCACCTCTCATGACGACGGACACAAGGCTTCGACCTACAAAATAAACTTCGATAGGTCGGCGTTCTTGGCGAGCTCGCCGACATGGTCCCGCACGTAAGCCTCGTCGATGACGATCCGCTCCCCCGCCTTGTCGGCGGCGTCGAAGGAGATGTCGTCGAGGATGCGCTCCATCACTGTCATCAGGCGCCGCGCGCCGATATTCTCGACGTTGGTGTTCACCTCGACCGCGATGTCGGCGATGGCGTCGATGGCATCGGCGGTGAAGTCGAGATCGACGCCTTCGGTCTGCATCAGCGCCACATATTGCTTGATCAGGCAGGCCTTGGGCTCGGTTAGGATGCGGCGGAAATCCTCGCGGGTGAGCGGGCGAAGCTCGACGCGGATCGGCAGGCGCCCCTGCAGCTCGGGCAGGAGATCGGAGGGCTTGGCCGCATGGAACGCGCCAGAAGCGATGAACAGCACATGATCGGTCTTCACCGGCCCGTATTTGGTGCCGACGGTGGTGCCCTCGATCAGCGGCAAGAGGTCGCGCTGCACGCCCTCGCGGCTCACATCAGCGCCGATGCGCTCGGAGCGGGCGCAGATCTTGTCGATCTCGTCGAGGAAGACGATGCCGTCGTTCTCGACGTTGCGGATCGCCTCCTGCACGATCATGTCGTTGTCGATCAATTTGTCGGACTCCTCCGCCATCAGAATATCGAAGCTGCCGCGCACGGTGACGCAGCGGGGCTTCGTGCGGTGGCCGAGAGCCTTGCCGAGGACCTCGCTCAGATTGATCATGCCGACCTGGCTTCCGGGCATGCCGGGGATCTCGAAGGAGGGCATGCCGCCGCCCGTGTCGGCGACTTGGATCTCGATCTCCTTGGCGTCGAGCTCGCCAGAGCGCAGGCGCTTACGGAAGACATCGCGCGTCGCCGGCGTGGCATTGGCGCCGACCAGGGCGTCGACCACGCGCTCCTCGGCGTTGAGCTGCGCCTTGGCCTCGACTTCTTTTCGCTTGGCGTCGCGCACTAGCCCGATGCCGGCTTCCAACAGGTCGCGGATGATCTGGTCGACGTCGCGGCCGACATAGCCCACCTCGGTGAATTTGGTCGCCTCGACCTTGATGAAGGGGGCACTCGCAAGCTTCGCCAGCCGCCGCGAGATCTCGGTCTTGCCGACGCCGGTCGGGCCGATCATCAGGATGTTCTTGGGCAGGACCTCCTCGCGCATCTCGTCCTTGAGCTGCTGGCGGCGCCAGCGATTGCGCAAGGCGATGGCAACCGCGCGCTTGGCATCGCGCTGGCCGACGATGTGGCGGTCGAGCTCGGAGACGATCTCGCGGGGGGAAAAGCTGGTCATGTGTCCCTGGTGCTTTTTACCTGACGAGGAAATTGCTTCAACAGAAGGAGCATCATCGCGTTGCCTCGAGGCTTTCGACGACGACCTCCTCATTGGTGTAAACGCAAATGCTCGCGGCAATGGCCATCGCTTTGCGCGCAATGGTCTCGGCGTCGAGCTCGCTGTCGAGCAGCGCCCGCGCCGCGGCCAGCGCATAGGTGCCGCCGGAGCCGATGCCCATGACGTCGTCGTCCGGCTCAAGCACGTCGCCCTTGCCGGTGAGCACCAGGGTCTCATCGGGGTCGGCCACGAGCATCATCGCTTCGAGATGGCGCAGATAGCGGTCGGTGCGCCAATCCTTGGCGAGCTCGACGCAGGCACGCTTCAGCTGGTCGGGAAAGCGCTCGAGCTTCGTCTCCAGCCGCTCGAACAGGGTGAAGGCATCGGCGGTGGCGCCGGCGAAGCCCGCGATGACATTACCGCTGCCCACGCGGCGGACTTTCCGCGCGTTGCCCTTGATGATGGTCTGGCCGAGGGTGACCTGACCATCACCGGCGATGACCACCTTGCCGCCCTTGCGGACGGTGAGGATGGTCGTGCCGTGCCAGATGTCGGGAGAGGAGGGACCCATGCTGCATTGCGATATCGGAACGAACGCGGATTTAGTCAAGCGTTGAGGACGAAAGAGCGACGCGAGTCAGGGGACCGAACAAATCCTTTGTTAACGCGGGCAGCCACCCATGGTTGCCCGCGGGGCATAGCACTCTCAGGCGTCCCGGCGTATAAGCGGCGCGGCAACGACGGAAGCGAATTGCTAAGAGCCTTGCGCTAGGCTTGCCCCATGCAGAAGCTCAAGACTGAACCGAAGCGGACCGCCACCGTCGAGCGCCGCACCAAGGAGACGGCGATCATTGCGGCCGTCGATCTCGACGGCACCGGCGCCTTTGAGGTGGCGACCGGCGTGGGCTTCCTCGACCACATGATCGAGCAGCTCGCGCGGCACTCCCTGATCGACATCGCCCTCAAAGCCAAGGGCGACCTGCATATCGATCAGCACCACACGACCGAGGATAGCGGGATCGTGCTCGGCCAGGCCGTGGCGCGCGCGCTCGGCGACAGGCGGGGCATCGCGCGCTACGGCTTTGCCTATCTGCCCATGGACGAGACGCTAACCCGGGTCGCGATCGACGTCTCCGGCAGGCCGTACCTCGTCTGGAAGGTCGCCTTCACCCGCTCCAAGATCGGCGAGATGGATACCGAGCTGTTCCGCGAATGGTTCCAGGCCTTCGCCCAGGCCGCGGGGCTGACACTGCATGTGGAGACGCTGTACGGCGAGAATAGCCACCACATCGCCGAGACCTGCTATAAGGCGCTCGCACGCGCGCTCCGCCAGGCGGTCGCCATCGATGAGCGTCAGGGCGGCCGCGTGCCGTCGACCAAGGGCCAGCTTTAGGCTTAAGCGCAGCCTTCTTCTGACAGCATGCGAGTGTCGTGACTCTCTATTCGGTTTATGAGCCGCCTGCCGAGGCGCCCGATCTCACCGGACGTGCCGAGGCGCTTGCCTTCGTTAAGGAGGGGTTCTCTTGGCCCGCGCTGCTGGTGCCTGGGCTGTGGCTCCTCTATCAGCGCATGTGGCTCGAGCTGATCCTGTTCATTCTGGTCTTCACCCTGCTCGCCTGGGTGTCCAGCCCGAGCGATGACGGGCAGGCGCTTCTCGGCTGGGTCAGCGCGGCGCTTGTCGTGGTCTTCGCCTTCGAGGCGAATGATCTCCGCCGGGCGGCGCTGGAGCGGCGCGGCTATCGGCTGGCCGGGATCGCCATCGGCGGCGACCGCGATGCTGCGGAGCTCGCTTTCTTCGGGTCCTGGCTGCCGCGACAGCAAGGGCTCACGGCACGAGGCCGAGAGACGGGTCCCGAGTGGCCGGGCCGGGCACAAGCGCCCGCCGCGTTGCAGGCGCTCGACCCGAGGCCGGGCGCGGAAGGAGAGGAGGTCATCGGGCTGTTCCCGAGACCGTGACGCGCCATGCAGATCGCCATCATCGATTACGGCTCGGGCAATCTCCACTCCGCCGCCAAAGCCTTCGAGCGGGCCGCGCGCGAGCATGGGTCCGCGCTCGCCGTCAAGGTGACCGCGGAGCCCGAGGAGGTGGCAAGCGCCCACCGCATCGTGCTGCCAGGCGTCGGCGCCTTCGCCGACTGCAAGCAGGGGCTCGCGCGCATCCCCGGCATGATCGAGGCGCTGGAGGAGGCGGTGCAGGAGGAAGGTAAGCCGTTCCTCGGCATCTGCGTCGGGCTCCAGCTCATGGCGAGTCGTGGACTCGAGCACGGCGTGACGCCGGGGCTCGGCTGGATCGAAGGCGAGGTCCGGGCGATCACGCCCGCCGATCCCACGCTCAAAATCCCTCATATGGGCTGGAACACGCTTCGCGTGGCCCGTGAGCACACTTTGCTGGACGGCATACCGACGGGGGAAGCGGGCTCACACGCCTATTTCGTGCATTCCTATCATTTCGTGCCGGAAGACGCTGGAGCGCTGGTGGCGAGCACGGATTATGGCGGCCCGATCACCGCTCTCGTCGCCAGGGACAATATGGCCGGGACCCAGTTCCACCCGGAGAAGAGCCAGAAGCTTGGGCTGGCCCTCATCGCGAATTTCCTCAGATGGAGACCATGACCGTCGGCGACTGGGAGCCCTTCTACACCACGCAGCTCGGCGCCGCGGCGGCTTTGGCGGGGCTTTTGTTCGTAGGCTTTCGCTCCATCTTAAGACCATCCTCTCTTATGCGGTGCTTCCCGGTCGCGCACTCTTGGCGCTCCTCGTCCTGCTGGCGATCCTCGTCGTTTCCTCGTTCATGCTGATGCCGGGTCAGTCGCTAAGAGTGCTTGGCACCGAGGTCCTCGCCACTGGGATCGGCTTCTGGGCGCTCAGCACGAGGATCGAGCTGCAGGCGCTTCGCAATGTGAAGCTGCAGAACTGGGCAGGCTTCATCGGCAATTTCATTCTGCTCGAGGTTGGCGTGGTGCCTTATATCGTTGGCGGCCTCCTCATCCTGTTCGGCGACGCCAAAGGCTTTTACTGGGTCGCCGCCGCCGTCATTATCTCCATCGTCAAGGCCGTGCTGGACGCCTGGGTGGTTCTCGTCGAGATCAACCGCTAGCTGCCATGATTCTGTTCCCCGCCATCGACCTGAAGGACGGCAATTGTGTCCGCCTGCGCCAGGGCGAGATGGACCAGGCCACGGTGTTCAACGCGGACCCCGCGGCGCAGGCGCGCAGCTTCGAGGACCAGGGTTTCGATTGGCTGCATCTCGTCGATCTCGATGGCGCGTTCGAAGGCAGGCCCGTGAACGCGAAGGCTGTCGACGCGATCCTCAACGCCGTCCGCATCCCGGTGCAGCTCGGCGGTGGCATCCGCGATCTCGACACCATCGTGACCTGGCTCGACAAGGGTATCGTCCGTGTGATCCTCGGCACCGCGGCGGTGCGCGATCCCAATCTTGTGCGCGAGGCCGCCCGCGACTTTCCCGGCTGCGTCGCCGTCGGCATCGACGCCCGCGACGGTAGGGTCGCCATTGAAGGCTGGGCCGAGACGAACGAGCTTGACGTGCTCGACCTTGCCCGCCGCTTCGAGGACGCTGGCGTTGCCGCCATCATCCATACCGACATCGCCCGTGACGGCGTGCTTGCCGGCCTCAATCTGGAGGCGACCGCTGCGCTCGCGCGCGCGATCTCGATCCCGGTGATCGCCAGTGGGGGGTTTGCCTCGATCGAAGATGTTCACAGGCTGCTTCGGCCGGACTATGCCATGCTCGAAGGCGCTATCGCGGGGCGCGCGCTCTATGACGGCAGGCTTGATCCGGCCAAGGCGCTCGCGCTCATCGCCGCGAGCCGCAAAGCCACACGGCGTCCGGCCTAAGCGGGGACACCATGCGCCCGCGTACCATCTTCATCATTCTGCTCATCCTCATTGTGCTCGTCGCGCTTGGTCCCGCGCTCCTCGCCGTGGGAAGCCAAGAGATCGCGGAAGCGTTCGGCTGCGAGGTCGATCTCAACCGCGTGATACCTTGCGTCATCCACGGCAAGGATTATGGCCAGACGGTCTACGATCTCGGCTTCGCGATCTGGTATTCCTATTTGAGCATTCCGGCCGGCCTCGGGCTGCTCGGCGTCTGGGCGGTGGCCGCGCTCATTGCGGTCATTGTCAGCTTGCGCAAGAAGACACCGCGAAACTATAAGCCTCGGTCATGCTCAAGATCCGTGTCATTCCCTGCCTCGACGTGAAGGACGGCCGTGTCGTCAAGGGCGTCAATTTCGTCAATCTGCGCGACGCTGGCGATCCCGTGGATGCTGCTAGCGCCTATGATGAGGCCGGCGCCGACGAGCTCTGCTTCCTCGATATCACCGCAAGCCATGAGAACCGGGACACCATCTTCGATGTGGTCGAGCGCACGGCCGAGCGCTGCTTCATGCCGCTCACCGTGGGCGGCGGGGTGCGCAAGCTCGACGATGTGCGCAAGCTGCTCAAGGCTGGCGCCGACAAAGTCTCGATCAACACCGCGGCGGTGAAGGACCGTGATTTCGTGCGCGCGGCGTCGGAGAAATTCGGCGCCCAATGCATCGTCGTGGCCATCGACGCGAAGCGCGTGGCGGGGCAGAGGGAGACGCCGCGCTTCGAGATCTTCACCCGTGGTGGCCGCGAGCCGACCGGCATCGAGGCGGTCGCCTATGCCGAGGAGGTGGTTGCGCTCGGCGCGGGCGAGATCCTGCTCACCTCCATGGACCGGGACGGGACGCGGATGGGCTTCGACCTCGCGCTCATCCGGGCCATTGCCGACGCGGTTCCTGTGCCGGTGATTGCCAGCGGCGGGGTGGGCACGCTCGGCCATTTGGTCGAGGGGGTGCGTGAGGGCCACGCCTCGGCGGTGCTGGCCGCCTCGATCTTCCATTATGGCGAGCATTCGATCGGCGAGGCCAAACGCTACATGGCCGCCGCTGGCCTCCCCATGCGCCTCGACGGCTAGGCACAGGCTTAAAGGCGTCCTGCCTCAATCCTGCCCGCCAAACGCGCACAATGCCTCTCCTTTGCTAGGGATGACGCGCACGCGCCTATTCCACTTAGGCGTGAGGCAGTGTATGAGCCAAGTCATGAGCAATAATGATGTGCTGAGCCGCCTTGCCGCCAATATCAAGGCGCGCCGCAATGCGAGACCAGAGGACTCCCATACGCGGCGGCTGCTCGACGGCGCGCCGGTCAAGCCCGCCAAGAAGCTTGGCGAGGAGGCCGTGGAGACCGCCATCGCCGCCCTTGCCCAGGACGATACCGCGCTCATCGCCGAGTCCGCGGACCTGCTCTATCATTTGCTCGTGGTGCTCGAATCCCGCCATATCGCCCTCGACGACGTCTTGGGCGAGCTCGAGCGGCGCATGGGCGCCACGGAGCTTGCGCAGAAGAGGCGGAAAGCCGCGTCGCTCTGACAGGCGGCCCCGTCGTCACCATGAATCCGCGTCCGTCCGTCGCGTTCTCTCCCTATACCATCTACAGCCGCGACGAATGGGCGGCGCTTCGTGCCGGCACGCCCATGCCGCTCACCGAGGCCGAGCTCGAGAATTTGAGCGGCCTCACCGAGCGCGTGTCGACGCTGGAGGTGGTCGAGATCTATCTGCCGCTCAGCCGGCTGCTCAATCTCTACGTCGAGGCGCTGCAGCAGCTGCATGGGGCAACGACCAAGTTCCTGCGCAAGGGCGACGGCAAGATGCCCTTCATCATCGGGCTTGCCGGCAGTGTCGCCGTGGGCAAGAGCACCACGGGCCGCGTGCTGCAGGCGCTGCTCGCCCGCTGGCCGAGCCACCCGAGCGTCGAGCTCGTGCCGACGGACGGGTTCCTGTTTCCCAACGCCGTGCTCGAACAGCGCCAGCTGATGGGCCGCAAGGGCTTTCCCGAAGGCTACGATCTGCCCGCGCTGCTCAACTTTCTCGCCCAATTGAAGTCGGGGCGCGAGCGCGTCGGAGCGCCGGTCTATTCGCATCTCGTCTATGACGTGCTGCCCGACCAGGCGATCCTGATCGAACGCCCGGACATCGTCATCGTCGAGGGCCTGAACGTGCTGCAGCCGGCAAAATTGCCGAAGGATGGTGAAGCCATCCCCTTCGTGTCCGACTTCTTCGATTTCTCGATCTATATCGACGCCGCCGACCAGCTGATCGAGAACTGGTATGTCGAGCGCTTCCTGAGGCTAAGACAGACGGCGTTCCGGGACCCGGCCTCCTATTTCCATCGCTACGCGACCCTGTCGGAGGAAGAGGCGCGCAAGATCGGGCTGTCCCTGTGGCGCTCGATCAATCTCGTCAACCTCAAGGAGAACATCCTGCCGACGCGGCAGCGCGCCGACCTGATCTTGCGCAAAGGGCAGGATCACGCCGTCGAGACAGTGGCGCTCAGGAAGCTCTGAGGCCGGAGCAATTTCTAGACGATAGTCCCTATTTCATCGGTGGGACGTAGAGCTGGGACGGCCCAAGCCCGATGTTCAGCCGGAGGCTCGTGCGCTCCAAGAAGGCATCGTCATCGGTGATATGGGTCTGGTTGACGATCCCATTGGCTTTGCCGTCGCCGTCGTTGTAGCGCATGCCCGGCACAAAGGAGTACCAGTCATACTCGCTGAGCAGGGACACGCTGGTGCGCGGGCTGAACTGTTTGCGCGTCTCGAATTTCAGCCCGGCAATGACCGCGAGGTTGTCTTCGGAGAGCCCAAGCCCGTTCGGCCCAACCCCGTTGCCTGCAAAGCGGCCATTGTAATCGACGTTGGCGTCGTAGAGGCCGACATGGACATCAGCAAAGGACCGCAGTCCCCAGCCAGAATAAAGCGATGGGAAGATCGAATATTCACCGCCGAAGGTGAGGTAGCCGCCATAATAGGTGGTGTCGAGGCTTTCCCGGTAGTTGAAGAGATCGCTAGCGCCGGCGGTGCTGCCATGGATTTGCAGGTCCTGGTCGAGACCTCTCACGTCGAAGGCGGCGCCCCAATGAGTGTTCCTGAAGAGGCCAGGGAGCAGCACGGGCGACGGATTCGGCGTGGTCAACTCGAAGGCCGTGCCCCAACTGTCGACGTCGCGCGGGCGGTGTCGGAGATGAGGGTCCCCGCGACGCTGACGGTCGAGGGTCCGGGCTGATCGATGATATCCGCAGCGGCGCAGATGCTGCTGTTCGTCGTGGTGCATTTGTCGCGATTCGAATTGTCGATGCTCGACCAATAGCCATGGAAGGCGCCGACCCAGGGCATGCCGAAGGCGTCCCCCAAGGGAGTTGCGATCGATCCGCTGAAGCCTCCGCCAAAGTCGTCGAAGGTATCGTTCTCTTGTTTGCTGATCGTGTCGCCGGCGCCGCTGTCCTTGTATCGGAAGGTAAAGCGGGTATCGGGCAGAGTGAGATAAGCGAAGCCGCCGCCGAGCGAGATGACGGTCCCGCCCACGGCCGTGTCTTGCGCAAGGGCCGTCTGCGCGGTCAGGGCGGCAAAGGTCCCCAACACCGCGCCGGCGACAAGGCGCAACGATTTATGCATGGAGGCCCCCAAATCGACTCCGTATTGTGGATAACATAGCAGTCGGGATGCCGGCGGGGTTAATCCCTGGTTAAGGCACGCCAATTTGGCGGCCGGCGTCGCGAAATAGCCACATGACGTTCAATCGCTCAGTAGGCCTCGCTCCCGCGCGAGCTTGGCTAAGGAGATCTCCGGCCGTGCCCCGATATGGCCGATCACCTCGGCGGCGGCCAGGCTGCCAAGAGCGCCGCAGGTCTCGAGCGGCGCCGCTTCGGTGAGACCATAGAGAAACCCGGCGGCATAGAGGTCTCCGGCCCCAGTCACGTCCACCACCTCGCGCACTGGCTCCGGCTGAATGAGGATGGTCTTGCCTTGGGCCACGATCAGAGAGCCCGCCTCCGAGCGGGTCAGCACGGCCATCTCGCAATCGGCAAGCGCGGCGTCGGCGGCCTCGGCGAAGCTGTTCACCTCGTAGAGGGTGGTGATCTCCTTCTCATTGGCGAAGACGATGTCGGCGCCTTCGCGGATGAGTGTCCGGAAGTCGGCGCGGTGGCGGTCGACGCAGAAGGCGTCCGACAGGGTCAAGGCGACCTTGGCGCCGGATTGGCGCGCAAGGCGCGCCGCCTCCTTGAAGGCGGCCTTGGCCTCCTCGCGGTCGAAGAGATAGCCCTCCAGATAAATGATCTTGGCCGCTTCAATGAGCGAAGCGTCGATGTCGGCCGCGGCAAAGTCCACGCTCGCGCCCAGGAAGGTGTTCATGGTGCGCTCGCCGTCCGGCGTCACGAAGATGAGGCAGCGCGCCGTCGGGGCGCCATCCTCGGAGGGAGGGGTGTTATAGGTCACGCCCAGCGAGCGGATGTCGTGGTGGAAGATGCCCCCGAACTGGTCCGCCGCCACCCTGCCGATGAAACCGCATTTTGCCCCGAAGGAAGCGAGCCCGGCGATGGTGTTGGCCGCCGATCCGCCGGAGCGCTCGATTGCCGGTCCCATGGCCTCGTAGAGCCGGCTTGCTTCTCCGGCAGGGATGAGCCGCATGAAGCCCTTGGCGAGATCGTGCTTGGAGAGGAAGGCATCGTCGCAGCGGGCGATGATATCGACAATGGCGTTGCCGATGCCCACCACGTCATAGCTGCGTTCCGCACCAGTGCGTTCGGCCATGGATTTGCCGACCCCCAGTTGCACGTCCGATCTGGTATTGCGCAAGCGGCCCACTATATTCGCGGCCGCTAGAGTTGGAACAGGTCATGCTCGCCGCCGCAATTCAAGCCTTCCAGCCGATGTTCACGCCGCCCTTCCGCGCCGTGCTCCTCAAATGCGTCGGCTTCACTATTGCCCTCCTCGCCGTTCTCATCATCCTGGTCGAGTGGCTGTTCGGCCATTTCGTCGAATGGCCCCACTGGATCGAAACGGCGATCGAGTGGCTCGGCGGCTTGGCGCTCGTGGCCGGCTCGATCTTCCTCGTTCCGCCGGTCACGTCGCTGATGGCGGGCCTCTATCTCGACGACATCGCCGGCGAGGTGGAGCGAGTCTATTATCCCTCCGACCCGCGGGGGCACGAGCTGCCGGCGCTGGCCGCAATCCGCGTCGGCCTGAAATTCTTCCTGGTGGTGCTGGCGGTGAACCTGATCGCCTTGTTCCTGCTGCTCGTACCGGGGGTCAACCTCATCGCCTTCTATGTCGGCAACGGCTATCTGTTGGGGCGTGAATATTTCGAGATGGTGGCCACGCGGCATCTGCCGCCGGAGGAGGCGAGGCGGCTCCGGAAGGCGAATGTGGCCTATGTGTCGCTCTGCGGGCTCGTCATCGCGGGGCTCGCCTCGGTGCCGATCCTCAACCTGCTGACGCCCCTCTTCGCCACGGCCTTCATGGTGCACATCTATAAATCCTTGGCCCGCCGCGCCGGCCTTGGCGAGCTTGCTGCCCGTCCGGCATAGCACTTCTTTTTGGCCCGCCAACGGGACCGGCCTTTTGGTCGGCCCGATGACAGGCTGAGGCGGGCATCCAGTAACCACTCGCGTGGCGTACCAATGAATTTCCTTCGGGTTATCGGATCGCCCGGTCAAGTCGGGCGATGACCAGTGGTAGGTCGGAGCAGACGCACCCGTCACCCCGGCGCGGGCGTCTTCGGCTGGTAGAGGCAGATGTCATTGATCAGGCAGCGCCAGCATTTGGGTTTACGTGCCTTGCAGACATAGCGGCCATGCAGGATCAGCCAGTGATGGCAATTGTGCTTGTAGCGTTCCGGCACGATCGCTTCGAGGGTGAGCTCGACCGCGAGCGGGTTCTTGCCGGGCGCAAGCCCCGTGCGGTTCGCCACCCTGAAGAGATGGGTATCAACGGCGATGGTCGCCTGACCGAAAGCGACGTTGAGCACGACATTGGCGGTCTTGCGGCCGACGCCCGGAAGCGTGACCAGCGCCTCGCGACTGTCCGGCACCTTGCCGCCATGCTCCTCGACGAGCTTGTGGGATAGCGCGATCAGATTCCGTGCCTTGCTGCGAAAGAGCCCGATGGTCTTGATCTTCTCGGTGAGCTTCGCCTTGCCGAGCTCGAGCAGCTTCTCCGGCGTATCGGCCAGCTCGAACAGCTCCGGCGTGGCCTTGTTAACGGAGGCGTCGGTGGCTTGCGCCGACAGCACCACGGCGACGAGGAGCGTGAACGGATCTCGATAGGCGAGCTCGGTCTTAGGGTTTGGGTCAGCGGCCGCGAAGCGGCGGAAGATCTCGTCCACTTCAGCTTGCGTGAGCAGCGAGCCCGGCGCCTCGCCGCCGGCCTTGCCACGCCCCTTCGCCTTGGCAGCGTGGGCGGGCTTGGCGCTTTTCGGTTGAACCCCCATCTCTCCTCGTCTTACCAATGCCTCTTCAAGACGGCTAAGAGCGACCTATGACAGAGGCCTCCTCGGGCCCACAACAAGAAACGCGCTTCTGCGCCATGCTGACGCCTCACCGGTCACTTGGACCCAAGGGCTTCGTGGTGCTGATGAGTGCTGTCTGCCTCGTGAGCTTCGGCACCGGTCTCCTGTTCTACCTGATTGGTGCCTGGCCCGTGGTGGGCTTCATGGGCCTCGACGTGGCCCTCGTCTACATCGCCTTTAAGCTCAACTACCGCGCCGCGCGCCTCTACGAGACGGTCGACCTCACCCACGATGCCCTGACCGTGACGCGGGTCGAGCCCTCGGGCAAGGCCCAATCCTGGCGCTTCAATCCCTATTGGGTGCGGCTGAAGCTCGAGGAGCGCATCGGCCGTTCGACCGAGCTGTCGCTTGCCTCCCACGGCAACCGCCTCGTGTTTGCGACCTTCCTCACCGACCCCGAGCGGGAAGACTTCGCGCACGCCCTGTCGGCGGCTCTCTCCGCGGCCAAGACGCCGAACCCAGCCTAGCCTTTGGCATATTGCGCGCTACGACCCTCACCGAATCGTGGCACGGCCCTCAAGCCGCCAAATCGCGCTTCTCGGCGACTGAGCCGTCCGCCCGCAGCCGGTACACCAGCGGCACGCCCGTCCCGATGTTGAGCTCGATCACCTGTTCGGGACTGAGACGGTCAAGCTGCATGACCAGCGCGCGCAAGGAATTGCCATGGCCGACCAGGATCACGCTCTTGCCTGCCTGCAGCTCCGGCGCGATCCGCTTGGCGAAGAACGGAAGGACCCTGGCCGCGGTGTCCTTGAGACTCTCTCCGCCCGGAGGGGCGACGTCATAGGAGCGTTGCCAGAGATGCACCTGCTCCTCCCCCCAGCGCTTCCTGGCCTCATCCTTGTTGAGGCCGACCAGGTCGCCATAGTGGCGCTCGTTCAGGGCGGCATCGTAGACGATCGGAAGGTCCTCCTGATCGAGCTCGCTCAGAATGATCTTCAGGGTGTTCTGAGCCCGTTTCAGGGTGCTGGTAAACGCCAAGTCCAGGCGGGCGCCCGCTGCCTTGAGCATGCAGCCCGCGCGATGCGCCTCCGTGACGCCCTCCTCGCTTAGATCGACGTCCTGCCACCCCGTGAACATGTTGCGCCGGTTCCACTCGCTCTCGCCGTGGCGGACGAGCACCAGCGCATTCTCCATAGTCTGTGGTTCTTCGCTCGGACGGGCCGACATCGCTACATCGCCGTTGTTTTGGCCGCCTAGGCGGCTCCAGCCTGTGGTGTGGGAGAGTAGCGCAGGAAAGCTAGGATAGAGTTCAACCCTGGACCCCGTTTCGGGCGTATTTTCGGCGCGAGAGGCCGGAATTTAGGCGCACCTCCAGCATTTTGCGAAGAGGGGAGCAAGAATTGGATTTCCGCCGCCGAACTCACAGGCCGATCACATCCTTCATCGAATAGAGCCCCGGACCCTGGCCCCGGGCCCAGAGCGCCGCCTTGACCGCGCCCCGGGCAAAGATCGCCCGGTCGGTGGCGACATGGACCAGCTCGATCCGCTCGCCCTCGCCCGCGAAAATGACCTTATGCTCGCCCACCACGTCGCCGCCGCGTGAAGCGGCGAAGCCGATATCGCCTTCGCGGCGGGCGCCGACGTCCCCGTCGCGGGCGCGCACGCTGTGGCTTTGCAGCGAGATGCCGCGGCCCAGGGCGGCCGCCTCGCCGAGCATCAGCGCCGTGCCGGAGGGCGCGTCGCGCTTGTGGCGGTGGTGCAGCTCAAGGATCTCGATGTCGAATTCAGGTCCAAGCGCCCGCGCCACCTTGGCCGTGAGTTCAGCAAGCAGATTGACGCCGAGGCTCATATTGCCGGCTTTGACGATGGCAGCATGACGCGCGGCAGCCTCGATCTTGGCCTGGTCGTCCACGCTGAGCCCGGTCGTGCCGACGACGTGGACGATGCGCGCCTGCGCGGAGAGCGCAGCAAAGCCCACCGTGGCTGCCGGCGTGGTGAAATCGAGCACGCCGTCGACGCTCGCGAACACCGGCAGCGGGTCGTCGGTGATGGCGATGCCGAGGGTCGGGAGTCCCGCCGTTTCGCCCAGGTCGCGGCCAATCGCGGGCGAGCCTTTCGCCTCGATGCCGCCCGCAAGAACACAGCCTTCCGTGGCCGCGACGGCGCGGGCCAGCACCTGACCCATGCGGCCGGCGGCGCCAAGCACAGCGATCTTCATGTCGGACATGGCTAACGGACCGTCAGGATTAATCGGCTTGCGCGCGGGTTTTTTATGCGTCGCCACCGAGCCCTCGACCTTCTAGGCCGTGGCTCGCTTCGTCACAAGGCCGCATCCGCGTAGGCGCGGCCTTGCGTCCCAAGGCCCTGCGCCTGCGACTTTCGCTTTGTGGCGGAAATGACGCGGCTCCGCACACGAAGAATTGAGCCAATGCGGCGTCGGAACCGCTGGTTCGCGGATGGCGCAAAGCCCCAAACTACCGGACCCTGAGCAATCGTGCTTGGGTGGAGCCCATCATGCTCAAGACGGCCAGCAAGGTCCGACGCTCCCGCCAGGCGGCGGCAAGCTTCGATGTGGAGATCGCAGGCGTGGCGACCGCCGTGCCAGCTCACCGGCTGTCGCAAAATGATGCGGCGAGCCGGGCCAAGGACCTCTTCCCGCAACTGGCCGGGCATGACCGCCTCTTCCGCAATACCGGGATCAAAACGCGCTACGCCTGCGAGCCTCCGGAGTGGTACGGCGTCGAGCATGGCTGGGAGGCGCGAACCGAAATCTTCCTGCACCATGCGCTGCTCCTGCTCGAGGAGGTCGCCCGAGGCGCCATCGATGCTGCCGGCATCGGGCTCAAGGACATCAGGGCCATCGTCGTCAATACCATCACGGGCCTGGCCATCCCGAGCCTCGATGCCAAGCTCATGAACCGGCTCGATCTACCAGCTTCGGTGGAGCGGCTGCCGATCTTCGGGCTCGGTTGCGGCGGCGGCGTCGGCGGATTGGCAAGGGCCGCCGAGGTTGGCGATGATCCAATAGCGGAGGATTTGCAGCGCGACATAAGAGGCGATGAGCGGCCAGAGAATGAGGGCGTCCGGCGGGATCAGGAAGAACAGGGACGCGATCCAGGCAAGGTGCGTCGCGGCGACCACGGGATAATAGGCGCTTCCCACCTCGCGGCTGCCGGCGACGAGTAGGGCTCTCGTGTTGCGTGCCGAGTAGAGCTCCTCCAGCCCACGCTGACCGAGCACCAGGATGGCCGCAAGCTGCGGGGCACCGATGAGACCGAGGACAGGCAATTGGGGCTTCCGCAAAAGGACGGGCGCGAAGCTCTTATCCGTAAAGGAAGGCTGGCGGAGGTGGCAAGGCCGCAGCCCGGCCCCCCGGAAGCTTAAGCAACGAGGGGATGGTCGAGAGCGGATCGGCTCCCCCTCGGGCCCGTCTCGGGTCGGCCGTGATAGAAGCCTTGCATCTGGTCGCAGCCCCATTGTCTCAGCATCTCGGCCTTCCAAGTTTTGCGGTTAGCAACTGGTTAAGCTCTAGGTCCAGGCGAACGCCACCTTGCGCAAGGAGACCTCGCCGAACCGTTCTGCGCCCTCGGCTACGGGCTTGCCGCCGAGACTAAGATAGAAGGCGCAAGCGCCGTCATTGTCGGTCAGCGCCCAAACGACGAGACCCTTGAGGCGAAGATCAAGGAGTCTCTTCCGCGCGCGCTCGAACAGCCTCTCGCCGAAGCCGAGGCCCTGATAGGTGGGATGGAGATAGAGCTCGAAGATCTCGCCTTGGTAGGGCGTGCGTCCCGATCTGCAGCGGCCATAGGTGACGTAGCCCGACGGCTCCCCGTCGAAATCGAGCACGAGCAGCGGGCGCCGCTCGGTAAGTGCGCCCTTCCACCAGCTCTGGCCGCGCCGGGCGATCATGCGCTCGAGAGAAAGGTGCGGAATGATGCCGCGGTAGGCACCGCGCCAAGCTTCGGCATAGACCTCGGCCAAGGCAGGCGCATCCTTGAGCCTTGGCGGCCTGATCTGCACCACGTCGGTCTCCATGAAGCAAGCCTAGCGCAGAGCGCGGCCGATGTGCAGGGGGAACGCGCGTCTCCGCACATGGCGTGAGGTCGCTTTGCCGAGGCCAAGGCACATAGCGAAGGCCTTCGGCGCTCGTCAGGAGATGGGCGGGGGCAGGCGGTGCTAGCCTGCAGGGGGGACAGGCGCCTGCCGGCCAAGCTTCCAAGCTGTTCGGAGGCTAGTAGCGCGAGATGAGAATCGCGGAGAAGTCCTTGTCGAGCTTGATGTCCATCGTGTCCATTTTGCACTTGGCATCATCGATCTCGTAAATGCCTTGCTCTTCTTTACTGTAGCCTTCCGCCACGAGCCGAGATCGGCCAGAGCGGCCTTGACCTTGGCCAGTTCCTAACGGTGAAATAATCTCAGATATTCGATAGAGATCAAGACGATATAGATTTGGAGAAGAACTTTGAATTAACTGGAAATAGAAGAATTAACTGGAAATAGAAGCAAAATATACGGACAACTAAGCAATGACTATTGCTTCCCTTTGCCGCTCGGCCCGCTTCCGCGCATTGGGATCGAGATGGCGCTTGCGCATCCGGATCGATTTCGGCGTGACCTCAACGAGCTCGTTATCCTGGATATAGGCGAGGGCACGCTCGAGCGTCATGCGGATCGGCGGGGTGAGACGCACCGCCTCGTCCTTCGAGGTGGTGCGGATATTGGTGAGCTTCTTGCCCTTGAGCACGTTGACCTCGAGGTCGTTGTCGCGGTTGTGCTCGCCCACGATCATGCCGGCATAGACGCGCGTGCCGGGATCGATGAGCATCGGTCCACGGTCCTCGAGGTTCCACAACGCATAGGCGACCGCTTCGCCCGCCTCGGTCGAGATTAGCACGCCGTTGCGCCGCCCCCGGATCGCACCTCGATAAGGCGCATAGGCGTGGAACAGGCGGTTCATGATGCCGGTGCCGCGGGTGTCGGTGAGGAGCTCGCCCTGGTAGCCGATCAGCCCGCGCGTCGGGACGTAGAGGACGAGCCGCTGCCGTTCGCCGCCGGAGGGGCGCATCTCGACTAGCTCGCCTTTGCGCTCGGACAGCTTCTGCACCACGATGCCGGAATGCTCGGCGTCGAGGTCGATGACGACCTCCTCTATCGGCTCCAGAAGCTCGCCCGTCGCGTCGCGCTGAAACAGTACCTTAGGCCGCGACACGCTGAGCTCGAAGCCCTCGCGCCGCATGGTCTCGATCAGAATGCCGAGCTGCAATTCGCCGCGGCCGGCAACCTCCATGGAGTCCCGCTCATCGGACTCGGTGATGCGAAGGGCCACATTGCCTTCGCCCTCGCGCAAGAGCCGCTCGCGGATCATACGGCTCGTGACCTTGTCCCCTTCGGTGCCGGCAAGCGGCGAATCGTTGACGCGGAAGGTCATGGACAGGGTGGGCGGATCGATCGGCTGGGTGGGCAGCGGCTCCATCACCTCCGGCGCGCAGATGGTTTGCGCCACCGTGGCATTGGGGAGGCCTGCGATGGAGACGATGTCGCCAGCGGCGGCTTCGTCGAGCCCCACCCGCTCGAGACCGCGGAAGGCGAGCACTTTGGACACGCGTCCCTGCTCGACTAGCCTGCCGTCATGGTCCAGCACCTTAACCATCTGGTTCGGCGCGATCGTGCCGGAGGTGATGCGGCCGGTGACGATGCGGCCGAGGTAGGGATTGGCTTCGAGGATGGTGCCGAGCAGCCGGAAGGGGCCTTCCTCGACGCTTGGCGGCGCCACGTGGCGCAGCACCAGATCGAACAGCGGCTGCATCCCGGCGTCCTTGGGGCCTTCGGGGGCCGCCGCCATCCAGCCCTCTTTGGCCGAGCCGTAGAGGATCGGGAAGTCAAGCTGCTCGTCGCTTGCGTCGAGGCTCGCGAACAGGTCGAACACCTCGTTCACCACCTCGGTCGACCTCGCATCGGAGCGGTCGACCTTGTTGATGACAACGATGGGCTTGAGCCCCATCTTCAGCGCCTTTGACACCACGAATTTGGTCTGCGGCAGCGGCCCTTCGGCGGCGTCGACCAGCACCAGCGCGCCTTCCACCATATTGAGGATGCGCTCGACCTCGCCGCCGAAATCGGCGTGGCCCGGCGTATCGACGATGTTGATGCGTGTGTCGTGCCAGAGAATCGACGTCACCTTGGCCAGGATGGTGATGCCGCGCTCGCGCTCGAGGTCGTTCGAATCCATGGCGCGCTCGGCGACGCGCTGATTCTCGCGGAAGGCGCCGGATTGCTGGAGCAACCGGTCGACCAGGGTGGTCTTGCCATGGTCGACATGGGCGATGATGGCGATGTTGCGGAGTTTCATGAAGGTCCAGAATGTCGAACGCGGGCCAGAAGGGCCCGCGTTTCTATGCCGTTGGATATATAGATCGTGTGACACCGGCGCAATGGCCCCGAAGGGACTCCGGGCCCAGCCGGCGGTTTGAGGGGGAGTGACCCAGGGTGCGTGCGGCGCGAGGTTCAGGCTTAAGTTTCCTTCGAGTTCGCCGAGGCAAGCCTCGGCGAGCAGCGCAAGGTCAGTGTGGATCTGGATTAGGCGCGTTTGTTTTTCGCCCAATTTGCCGCATGGCTCCGAAAAGTCCTTGAGTCCGCGTGCCCCAGCGGTCATAGAAAAGCCCTAGCAACTCCATCAGATTGTCGTGCGCGGCCAGGCTTGGTCGTACGGGGCAGCGTGCTTTGAAGGACGCGGACTCCCAAAGCCGCGCTCACTGCAATCCGGGCGAATTCTCTAGCGAGGCAAAATGTGCGGCTTGGCAGGAGTGATCGACCTCAAGGGTCGACGGGAGCCCGATCGGGCTCAGGTCGCTCGCATGGGCGCGGCGCTCTTCCATCGCGGCCCCGACGATGCCGGTTCCTTGTTCGCATCGGGGCTCGGCCTCGCGCATCGGCGGCTCAGCATTCTCGGTCTTGAGGACGGGGGGCAGCCCCTCTTCAACGAGGACCGCAGCGTTGCCGTCATCTGCAATGGCGAGCTGTTCGACTACCCGGAGCGGAAGGCGGAGCTCGAGGCCAAGGGTCACATGTTCCGCACCCATAGCGACAACGAGCTCATCGTGCATCTCTATGAGGAGCACGGCGAAGATTTGTTCGCCCAGCTTGAGGGTCAATTCGCCTTCGTCCTGATCGATTTTGCGAGACGACTCGTGCTGCTCGCGCGGGATCGCGTCGGCATTTGCCCGCTGTTCTGGTCGCAGCAAGGGGACCACGTCTATTTCGGCTCGGAGATCAAGGCGCTCCTCGCCTCGGGCGCGGTGGCGCCGGCGGCCGACCCGCGCGGCCTCGACCACCTCTTCACCTTCTTCGCGCTCGGCTCGCGCCGCACGGCCTTCGCCGGCGTGCAGGCCATTGCGCCTGGCCATTATATGAAGATTGCCTTCCGCGCCGACGGCCTGGCCACCCAGCCGGTCGAGCGCAAATATTGGGACTTCGATTTCCCCGATTGGGGCGACGAGGACGATCCCGACGATGCTGCGGGCGTGATCGACGCCTTTGAATCCACGTTTGCCCGCGCGGTCGAGATCAGGCTTCGCGCCGACGTGCCCGTGGTCGGCTATCTGAGCGGCGGGGTGGATTCGGCCTATGTGCTCGCCACGGCCGCGCGGGTCGGAGGCCATGCGCTGCCGAGCTTTACCGTGCGCGTGCCCGACCCCAATCTCGACGAGATGGACGGCGCGCTGGAAGCGGCGCGTGCGATTGGCAAAACCCGCTCGACCGTGGTCGAAGCGGGGCCAAGCCTCATCGCCGACAATTATGCCGCGCTCATCATCGCGGCGGAAAGCCCGGTGCTCGACACCTCCTGCGCGGCGCTGCTCGCGCTCTCCCGCGAGGTGCGCGCGCAAGGCTACAAGGTGGTGCTCACCGGCGAGGGAGCTGACGAGGGCTTTGCGGGCTATGTCTGGTTCAAGATCCGCGAGATCGCGCGCCTGCTCGACATGGGCGACGCCTTCCGGCCGAGCACCGCGATCAGCCACCTCGCGCGCAAATGGGCGGCGCCCAATCTTAGCTTCGGCGATCTCGCCCGCATCGATCGCATGATCGGCGGCCCGCATGCGCAGTCGGTCCTCTACAATCTGGTGGCGACTTCTCGCGACCGCTATTTCAGCGCGGGGCTGAAGGAGCAGCTCGGCGCGCATGTCGCCTATGAGGACCTCGACCTCGACGTTGCGCGCATGAAGCGGTGGCATCCGCTGAACCGCTCGCTCTATCTCGGCTACAAGGTGCAGCTTGCGGGCCTGCTGCTCAGTCAGAAAGGCGACCGCGTGGCCATGGCCAACAGCGTCGAGACCCGCTACCCATTCCTCGACGAGAACGTGATCACATTTGCCTCCCGTATCCACCCGAAATGGAAGCTGCGCCGCCGGTTCAAGGACAAATATCTGCTGCGGCAGGCAGCGGCGCGCGTGCTCCCCGAAACGGTAGCGCAGCGGCGGAAAGCCATGTTCCGCGCGCCGCTTGCCGAGAGCTTCCTCGCTGAGCCGCCCGCCTTCGTGCGCGATTTGATCAGCCCCGAATCTTTGGCGCGCGCAGGCTATTTCGACGTGGGGAGCGTGCGGCGCGACTGCGAGTTCTTGGCGAAGGGCGAAGGGGCCAAGCTCGGCACCTTTGCGAGCCTTGGTCTCGGCGGCGTGGTGGCGACCCAGCTCTGGCACCATCTCTATCTCGGCGGCGGCTTATGCGAGCTGCCGCACATCTCCCACGAGCAGCCTGCCGCCGAGCCGGTGGTGGCCCCGGCGACGACCCTCGCCGTCGCGTGAGTTTTCGCTCCGGTCTGGGTGGCGATCGCTAACGACCGGTCAGGCGCGCATCGAGTCGTTGCGCTGCTTGTCGATCCCGTAGCGGATTTGTTCGTCCTTTAGCTGGGCTCGGGCCCCCGATCTCATGCGCGTACATGGCTTTCGCCAGTGACAGCATCTCATCGGTATTGTTCAGGCGGAAAACCGAGTCGGCGTTGAGCGTGCCCCCGGACGCCTGGGACCATCCCTTCACATAGGCCCTGACCGCCGATGCGCTGGCGTCCGATCCGGTATATTTTTTGGCAAGCTGCTCCAGACTCAAGCGGCCTTGGTTCTCGTACCCGTATTTCTTGGAGAGCAGCACGCCCCAAGCTTTCGGCAGCTTCCAAAGGGTTCAAGGGTGCCAAGGTGCGCCAGAGGTACGCCAGAGCCCCACAGCGCGTCCGTGGCGGCCGAAAGGCATCGGGGCGGTGTCAGCATAGCCGGGAGGGTCGAGCGGCCGTCAGTGCCCCCCGCTTCAGCGAGAAACTGAGAGGGGCTGGCCGCGCCAGCCCCTCGTTGACCGCTGCTCAGTAACCGCAAATCCAAATCCAACCAGTGGGTGTGAAACGCCAGCAGGAGCCCACGCCATAAGCGTACCAGCGACCGTTCCAGTAGCGGCCATTTCCAGCGTACCAATGACCGTTGTGCCAACGACCATTGTGTCCATGCCCATGACCTCCGCCATGATGACCACCGTGATGATGGCCACCGCCGCCGTGATGATGGCCGCCGCCGCCGTGATGATGGCCGCCGCCGCCGTGATGATGACCGCCGCCACCGTGATGACCTCCGCCGCCATGGTGACCGCCCCCACCACGATGACCTCCGCCGCCGTGATGGCCACCGCCGTGGCCACCGCCACGGGCAAAGGTTTCGGATGGCAGCATTAACGCGGCGACAATTCCCAAGGCGAGAGCAGCGTGGCGAAGCATTTTGTTACCTCCCATGATCCGGATAGCGAAAATGTCACCCGGTTGAGCCAATTCCACTCCAAGTCACGCTAGGACACAAGCTCGGAACGTCGCGAAAGTTTCAAAAGGATGACGCTGGCGAGTCTCGGGTTAATGTTTTCGGCGGCCGTTCTACGTCGGCGAGTAGCGCAACCCGGTTAGCACCGGTCTGGGGGAGCGCAAGCTTCCGTCTTTCCAATGGTTTCCAATCATAAGCAATCGGCGATAGTCCTTGGTTTTTAAGGCCGTCGCTAGACGCGCCGCAGAAAGCCTCAACAATTTCGGGCGGCATTCTGGGCGGCAACTGTCACTCAAATGAGAAAGCGTTGCGCCCTGGGTTTTGCTCCCTAATTCGGCCAGAATTGTCTATGCTTTCACCTAATACGATGGGGGACCATGACTACCAAGATCATCCTCCTAACATGCACTCTCAGCCTCGCATTCTGGGACAGCGACGCAGTGGCGTATACGGAAAAGGGCTTCATGGTTGGGGGAGGCGTCGGCGCTGTAAGCTGTCCCGACTTCTTAGATGCAATGGCTACGGCGCGACAGAGCGGTGGGGTCACCACCAATGCCGGAGCTAATGTCATCAATCCATACCTCCAATATGTAGTTGGTTTTCAGACCGGGTACAATTTTGCAGCCGATGGCGTGTTCGATGTTTTCGGTTCCCTGGGTAAGGATCCGGCCATCAAGGTCCTCTTTGCAATTGAACCTTGGTGTGCAAAGCACCCCGAAGAGCACTTCGCCGATGCGTTACTTGATCTATTAAAAACCCTTGGAGAAAATGCGACTGAACCTCACTAGCAGCAATGCCCGCGACCCGGCAGTTAAGACCGGCAAGAATTCGCCCAGTCTGGTGGTCCCGGGCCGCAGACTGCGACGCGGCGCCGTGCGCGTGTCGGCGCCACTGGCGTTAGTCCGGCTGATGCAGCCACGCGGGCGGGGTCGGGGGCAGCGTCGGACACTCAGGCCAATTGGCTAGGGCTTCATAAAATCGCGCATCGTCGATGACATGCAACTGCGGCTCAACCTTTTGGCATGCGACCGCGTAGTCGCTTGCGGCCTCCGTCAAAAATCGGTTGGCTTGCTCCTCGCCCATGTCCTTGGGAAGCCGCCATTCCTCCCCCGAAACATCGGGGTCAACATATAGCCCCTGCAGACGTAACTCGTGTCGTTCATCGGGAGCGCGTTTTCGCTGTTTCTTGTCTATTTCCTTAAGTTGCTCGTCCGCGGCTTTCCACTCCTCGCTGTGTATGTCAGCGCGAAGCTTTGTGTTCACAAGTTTGCCCGGACCAGAATTGCTATCTCCCATAATTGTCGTGCTCAGAACGGCCCAACGCTGTTTTTCGACGTGGTTACGGCATTTCTTTTCGATGTCCCCGACGGTAACGGTGTCGCCACCGATGGCCTTGCCCCAAAGCTTAAGCAAAATCTTGGATCGACCCAGCTCTTCGCGTGCGAAGGCCGCAACAGCGACTGCGGTCCCGTACGAGCCAATATTGTAGAGGGCCTTCGCATCGCCGAGCAGCCGACCACATTGCTCCAAGGCATAGACGACCCCGCGCACAAGATAGTCTGCGCTTACCGACGGTGTTTTTGCCTCGCCCATTCCTCTCCGCCGTGAACATGAGCCATCGAAGCTGGCAGGAATATCACAGCCCAGCGCCTGCCAGCAAACCTCGTGCGTAGCGGGCGACAATCGGCTGACCACGCTGGCAGTCTCGGGGCCTTCTTTCGTAAAGGAGTATCGCCATGAGCCTACGCATCAGAGTTTGGATCGCCCGCGGCATCACGGCCTTGGCGGAGCTTGCCTGGGGCCTCGGTGCCGATAGTCTCGCGGCGTCGCTCATCCGCGCCGCGCGGGCTGCAGCGCCTGAAATGAAAAAAGGGCGCTAGGCCCTGACCGTGAGCCTGGCGCCCCTCATCGCGCCATAGAGGCACCCTGAGAGCCTCCCCGGCTGCGTTCCATCAGCGCAGGATCGTCAGCAGGGCTACGAGGTAGAAGGCCGCCCCGACCGCGGTCACATATAGCAGCGCATCGCCCATTGCCGCGTCGCCCATCGAGAATCTACAAGGTAGGCGGAAAAATCGACACGGCCTTCCGAATGGTTGCGCCCGAAGCCTGCCGAGTAAGCTCCGGGCGCCGGGCGCGCGGGGGAAAGGAGTAACCCCTACGCTGCCAGCTTCAATGCGTCCGCATCCCGCTATAGCGCGGGTCGCGGTCGCGAAAGTCGAAATACAAATCCCGCCCGCCGTCGAGCTCGAGGCCGGCGAGCGCGCATAGGTTCTCGGCAAAGGCGACGCGATCGCCCGCCGTCATTCGCATCATGGCTGCGATCGTGCAGTCGCAGAGCGTTTCGAAATCGAGCTCTACCTCCATAGCCGCAGCCTCGCGACGTCGGCCTCGCGCTCATGGCGCCGCTTCGCTTTCAACGCCTCGTCGCGCGACGTGTTTTTGGTGTGATTTAGGAGCACCACGTCTAATTGGCGCTGCCGCTTGCGCTGCGCGGCCGTGGGCGAGCCGACGCGCACGCGCACGGCCATGACGTCGAGCGCGCGCTGATCTTTTGCCGACGTTGTTGCCTCTAGCAGCGCGTCCGCATTTGCGGGCACTGGCACCACCGAGAACTCTAACAATTCTTGTTCAAAAAAATTAATGCCCGACGTCGAGAAGGCAAAGGTTTTTGGAGCGAAGCCGACGGACGTTGCTCGCAACACGCGGTCATCTAGCAATTGCTCGATTTGCTGGGCCACTGGCG
>Ga0116223_10001057_pt1 | contig 29683 bp, 39 predicted proteins | sample Sb_taG_3_FD_90092 | JGI IMG/M metagenome (GOLD analysis project Ga0116223, IMG submission 90092) | Peat soil microbial communities from Weissenstadt, Germany - Sb_50d_a_PC metaG | ecosystem: Environmental > Terrestrial > Soil > Wetlands > Peat | place: Germany: Weissenstadt | collected 2010-09-21 | reverse complement strand
GCCATCGACGCCTTCGTCAAGGCCTACAATCCGAAAGCCGCGCCATTTGAATGGACCAAGGCCGTCGTCCACCAGTCCAAGCCCAAATCCTTTTACTCTGATTTATGCAAGTAAGTACTAGCCGTCACATGCGCCATGGCGCTGCTCGGGTCGGCCCTGCGGATCGCCACCAGCGGTGTCCCAGCCCGGCGGGCTGCTTTGAACACACATCGGAATTCTTCGGTTGAACGAATCATGGAAAGACTCCTGTGGAAAGAAAAGGGAGCCCGGAGGCTCGCGAACTTGAAGGAAAGTGTGCGGGCGGGTGCCCTGACTAGGCGCCGAGGAGTGCTGCGGCTGAGAAAATCACAACGTTGTAGGCAATGTGGGCTGCTATTGGCGGCACGGTAGACCCGCTGCTCAGCCTCAGCCAGCCGTAGACGCCGCCCACCCGAAGATCGTTGCGATCTGGGCTACTGTGATGCCGCTTCTCACAAGATGCCCCAGCGCGAAGGTTGCCGCTATCAGTAACGCCGTGATCCATCCCGCGCCAAAAGGTGCCCAACGTCCGAGCAGCTTTTCGAGCATTCCAAAGAGACACCCTCGGAATACGATCTCCTCAAGCAGCGGACCAAGCGTGACACCCATCCAGACTTCGGAAAAACGCTGGTTGGGGACCCACGTGGTAGTTTCGGAACAACCAAGAAACCGTAAGCCCAGCAGCGGCTGCCACTCCAACTCCGAGCAGAATCGGCTTAGCCGGAGTCGGATTCCAGTGAATGAATTCTAGACCGAATACGTCCAGCTTGCCACGTGCCATCCAAGACCAGAGCAGAATGACGGTCACCATTACGCCGAACATTCGCGGAATCTCCGGTAACGAGGCGGAGCGTCTATACCCCAAGAGCAAGCATCTCATCGGCCCGTAAACGTGCAAAGGGCCGCGTGGCCCTCAAAGCTCGCGGCCCTTCGTATTCACCTGCAGGAGATTTGGATTCTACTTCTTGCCCAGCACGGCTTCGAGCGTCCCAGCGGTCAGAACCTTCTTCGCCCACCGCTCAACCTGAGCTGGACTCGCCTTCGCCATGCGATCGGCGGCCCACTTCGGCAGGGGACCGAATTTGGTCTCCAGTTGCTCATGCAGCACTTTGCTCATGCCTCGCGCTTCACCCAGAGCTTCACCCTCAGCGAGGGCTTCGCGGCGCCACCGCATCAGCACCGGATTCTTCGTAACGTCGATTACAACGCCCATACGTTTCAACTCCCATTCTACCTTTCCTGCAATTCCCCGGAGTCCTGACAGAACCAGGATCTTCGCCAGAAGCTGATCCCGCCGGGATCCCTTCACTGCGGCTGCCTGATGGAGAATATCCCGCAGCCGCGCATCCCCACCGCCAGCGAGCACGGCTAAGGCGAGGTCGCCATGATTGCCACTCTTCATCAACAATTCGGCCTCGATCTCGCGAATGTCCATCACGCCATAGCTGAACTGAAGATCGTCTTCTTCCAGTCGATTCACGATGGCCGGTCTGGCCTGCCCGACGTACAGCACCACCTGCCGCAGCGGCCGCTTGAACCTCCGCTTGATCAGTGGCCAATACTCGACCATCCGATAGGCCATGTTTCTGTCATTGGTGCTTTGGAACTCGATGTGGAGAATGCTGCCATCTTCGAGCGAGAGCACCAGATCGACGCGCCTCTCCTGCACCTTCGGCAGCTCGACGTTGAGAAACTCCTTGACGGCGAGGCCCCGCGTCAGAAGTGTGAGGAGGGTCGGGCGATCCTGCTGAAATACGTCCTTCAGCGCGCCGTCGAAGTCGAAGCCGTCTTTCATCGTGGACGATCTCCTATTGTTGCGCATACGTGGCCGCAGCCGAAGGGACCGTGAGGCCGTCATCGGATTCGCACGTGACTGCCTTTCACCAGCCGCGCGCCACGGACCGGGGAGTTATTGGCAATCGCCGCGCGGATTGCCGAACCGTTCACCTCCCAGCCGTCTCCCTTGACTGCCGCTTCAAGGCGCCGGCGAAGGTCGCTGTCCGGCAACTGGTGCGTGATCTCTCGGAGTTCAGTCTTGGTGAACCGCATCTCCCGCTCAAAGAAGCACTCGCCTAGCTGAAGCGGGTCGTCCATTATGAGCGACGCCGTGCCGTTCGTCTGCATACCAATACTAGTTTTTTCCCCTCCAGTTTCTTCAGCCCGCGAGACATCATAAACATCAAGAGCAAACTCTTCAAGCGCGTCACTCGGGCGTCCGCCGCCCGCTTTCGGGCCGCGAGGCGTTCTGCTTCCATGCCGCAGATGCCCGCGATCGATTCCTGCCACCGCCAGTAGCCCGCGATCCGGTCCACTTTCGTGCGGAAGGCATCCAGATAGTCCGAGATCTCCTGTGCCAATGACACTGGGATGTCCCCAGTTTCGGCGCATTCCTCCTCGGCACGGTCCATCAGGTCAATCAACCGCTCGTCCAGGTCGAATAAAGACCGTAGATCGCGCTCCGGGGTTCTGATCACCCGGGCTCGCAGCGCTTCGAGCGCGTCCGCGATGCGTTCCCGTGCGGCGTCGTTCAGCTGTCCGCCGATAGAATCCTGTTCCGCCTCCTTCAGCAAGGCCGTGAGTCTCTCGCCTGTATCGAACACCGTAGAGGGAAGCCTCCGACGGATTATGACCGCGTTCATCTAGACCTCTATTCGCGAAGAGCAACTCGCTTTGAACTGAGGCGAATCGGCCCTATAACTATTCCATTGGGCCGCTGTTCATTGATCAGTGGGCCCGTAACCGAAAACGGCTAATCCGGAGGAATCGTAATGCCCGCCTCCCCCTTTCATCCCGTGGCAGCGCCAAGTGACCTCAAAGCTGGGGCAGTCCCCAAAGTCCTGAACCTCGCCGAGGCTGCCGCCTTTGTGCGATGTTCGCGTGCCCATCTCTGCAACGTCATCCATCACAAGATTCCCGGCGTCCCACATCTCCCGAGTGTGCGCATCGGTAGGCGCGTTCTCTTCCGGCGCGAATCGCTTGAGCAGTGGCTTGAAGAGGTCGAAGCGGGCGTGCCGAAGAGAACTGCCGGTTAGCAAGAGTTCCGGTACCGAGTGGTGCTAACCTGCCTGTCAGACCAGAAAACATAGCGCCGGAGACGCCGGAAAGGAAAACCGTGCGTCGAAAGCGATTTCAACGCGGCTGTGTTCGAAAGGTAAGGCATGGCCGCAGATGGGTGTGGATTGGAAAGTACCGCGAGGACGGAATAGGGAGGACAAAGGTCCTTGGCCATTGTGCGGATCTGACAGAGGGAGGAGCATGGGCGAAACTGCAAGAACACTTACGTCCCCTGAACGAGCGGGCAGGGCAGCGTCAAGCTCTGCCTACAAATTTCAGGGCATACGTTTCAAACGTGTACCTTCCTCAGCGACGCAAGAAATGGAAGGACTCAACAGACCAGACAACAACAGAACGAATTGGAACACATCTGATTACGGCATTCGAGAGCTTCGATCTGAGCGATCTTACCCGGGATCGACTGCAGAGGTTTCTCGACGACAAGGCACGCTCGCTGTCGCGGAGCGTGGTAAGCCATCTTCGGTGGGACTTGAACGCGATCTTCAAGATGGCTGCGGAGGATTCGATCGTCCCAGGCAATTCGGCGGGTTCCCTCGTTACGCCGAAAGAAGCGAAAACTCGGGCAAAACGTACGATGACCAAAGAACAGGTCCGGTTGGCCCTGTCAGTCTTGGACCTGAGGGACAGGATCATTTTTCTGCTTGCAGTTTTGGTCGGGATGCGGCCCGGAGAAATTCTTGCGCTGCGATGGGCAAGGGTTGATTCAAAGATGATCGAGATCGCTCAACGCGTTTACCGGGGTCTTCTGGACGACCCAAAGACCGAGCGCGGCAAGAGGCAAGCGGCGTTGCCTCCAGATCTTGCCAGCGAGGTTGATAATTGGCGCAACATCTCTTCTGATACAGGTCCGGATGCATTGGTGTTTCCGTCCGAACGCGGCACGTATTTGTCGCGTGACAATTTTCTGCGGCGGAACATTCAGAAGAAGCTCGAAGAGATCGGACTCGGGTGGGTGAACTTTCAGGTACTGCGCAGGACCCAGGCGAGTCTCGGCCATAACGAGGGCGTCGACCCGAAAGTGGCCGCCGATCAACGTGGGCACGCGATCGGGGTCGCTATCGATACGTACACCGAGAGCGATCTTGAAAGCCGGCGGGAAGCGGTAACCAAGTTGGAGCTTGCTTTGGCTGGCCGCAAGCCGGCAGAGCGAGCTGCCGCTGCCGATTCTTCAAGCAAACCGGGTTTTCGAGGTAAACGAGGTAAAACGGGATGAGGGTGGATGCGCTAAGTTGCTCAAAATATGGAGCGGGAGACGGGGTTCGAACCCGCGACGTCCAGCTTGGGAAGACGACTGTAAATTGGAAACAAAGACTTTTGCGTTTCCAGCATCTCGTTCTGGCGATACAGATTAGCCTGTTTTCGCCCTGCGCCTCCGCGCGGCTCTTAACGGAGCACAAACGGAGCACACAAAACTGAAGGCCCCTGCCCTCCTATCCCTCCGGCCCGCCGTGGTTTCATGAATGTTTCACATGAACCGTTTCTGTGCACACTTGCAAGCGCGCACAGTTGCAAAACTGCACTCTTGCGTCTGTGCACCGGAAATTTCAATCATGCATCGCCAAACGCCCGTTTTGCCAGATGTTTTCTGTGCAACTCGTCGATGGCAAGTTTGATTAGCTCGGAGTTATCCAGCCCAAGCCGCGCCCGGAGCAAGGCCACTTTTTCGACAGTCTCAAGGCCGAAGTATCCGCCGATGTGCTTGAGACCGGCGCGCGTTGGGGCCTGCTTTTTAGCCTTCGGCACGCCCTGCTCGGGTTGAGCTACGGGCGTGGGAGGTGCCTGCGCCGTCAGCCTCATGTTTTGAAGAAAATCGGCGGCTTTGTTCGGCTTGGTCATGCTGCTCCTTTGTGCACAACTGCACCTGCGCCCAGTTGCACGGTTGCCCTAAACCACTCCCAAAGCGCTGCTATTTCTTGCGCGGCGATGCTGCTCGGCTCCAGTTCTTGGGCCGTCAAGCCTTTTGGGTTCGCCAGCCGGTGAGCATCATAGCGATGCAGAACTATGGGGGCCATGGGCAACGGAATTGCGTCAAGAACCACCCGCGCCGTCTCCTCATGGCTACGGCTGTTGGGTGCTGCGAAATTCAGCACACCGAAGGCGGGTTTTCCTAAGCGCTTCACCAGTACCGCTGTTCTGGCTACGCCGTCGTATGCGTCTTGGTCATTCCAAAATGGGATCAGCACCAAATCTGAGCATTCGACTGCGGCAGGCGCTTCGCTGTTCCGTCCGGGCGGCGTGTCGATGAAAACTAAATCGCAACCGGCTTTCTCGGCGCGTTGCAGTTCTTGGGTCAAATTGCGTTCGGTCGTGAAACGCGTAAGCGGCAACGGAATGTCATGCTGGCTGTTGCGGCGTTGTCCCCAACTGGCTGCGTTCTCCTGCGTGTCCATGTCGAGAACTAAAACGTTCAGGCCGGTGGAAGTGGCTGCGGTTGCGAGACTCTTGGTCAAAGTCGTCTTGCCCATACCGCCTTTGTTGATCGTTACTGCAACTGTTCTCATGTGCACACCTTCTGCTTTGCAGGTGTGCACATCATTAACAGGGTTGCGGCCTTCGTCAAGTTGAAATGGATCACGCGGGCCGGGGCGTCGATCTGTCGCGGTAGGGCTGCCGCTCGACGGATGACGCGGCGTTGGTGGCCGTCAGGACCGCGTAGCGTTCGCCGTTCTCCTTCGCCTTCTCGCTAAGCTCCATCAGGCGGCGGGCGGTGTCTTCCTTGCTCCATCCCCATTCAATCGCCGTCCGGCACCATGTAAAATCCGCGCGCGAAATATCGGGCCGGTCCTCGCCGTGGCTCATGGGCGCATGTTGGACGCAATAAGAATAGCTCGGCCATTTCTTCCGGCTCGGCCTGCCGCTCGGCGTCACGGGGCGCGCGTAAGCGGGCAGGGGCGGGCGCGGTTCCTCGCGGGCTGCCACGACACCAGCCAGGTCGAGCGCGGCGCAGCCCGTCAGTTTGCCGGGGTTCATGTGCGTAATCTCGATAAGCGGAAACGCGGGCGCGTATTTGCGTTTGAAATTCAGGCTCCCGGCAATCCGGGTTGCGCCGCTGGCGGTCCTGTCGGCTCCGGCTCCCTTGCGAAGCCTGCGCGCAAAATCCTTCGCGGCCTCTTTTCCTGCCGGTGCGTCATTGACGGCAACCCATGCCTGATAGTTGCCGGTGCCGTCTTTGCCTTTCGACGTGCGAATGACCATGAACGCATGAGGCGTTACGCGGTCGGCTTTCGCGCTGTCGAGGTCGTCAAGCTGGACGACAAGAACGCCGGGGGGATTGTGGGGCCGCACGATAATGTTGTTTTGCTGCCGGGGAGCATTCGCCATCAGGCGCGGCATGGATTGCCGGACGACGGCAAGGCTCTGGTTCTCGTCATGCCCGCGTACTTCCTGCCGTCCGCGAGCGTCCTCCTTGATGTTCGTGAATGTGAGGTCGAAAATCGTTACGCCCACGCTCGCGAAAGCATCCAGCATGGCGAAAGCCTTGCTGGTATCGGGCTGTCCTTCGTTGTTGTCCACCATCGCGCCCCGCGTGTTTCTGTTTTAGTGATGCATGAGAGTGAGTAGAGCGTTTCGATTATGTGCCGTCAATTCTCTGTGATGATTGCGCCGCCGTCAGGCGGCGCTCCGCTTTTGCGAGCGGAGCGAGCCTGCAAGGAGTATCGCCGCGCAAGCGGCGATTCCGCATGTGCTTTAGCCTTCTGAGTGCGTCGTTTAATAAATAGGTTTTGTAGGTGGTTTCTTTCTGACTGGTAGACTCCGGTAAAACAAGGGTTTCAGAGGCCAAGGGCGCGGCCAAGGCTCGCGAGGGCTGAGGCCACGGTATCGCGGGGATCGTCGTCAAGCTGCGCGACGATGGCCGCCATGCTGCCGCCTTCTTCTCTGACGCTGGTTGCCTGTTCAATGGGCGAGGGCAGGGGCGGGCAGGCTCCCCATGTTGCGGGGTGCGGCGGCTCGGGCATGTCGGTGTCCGTGTAGTCGCGCCATTGCGAAACCGGCAATATCGCGTAGGCGTTGGTTTCCTGCCGGAGCACAAAGCGTCCGCTTTCGTCGAGGTCTTCCCGGCAACGCCGAATCCAGTTGATGATGCCGAGTTGCTTGAGCCGCGCTAAGGCCGTTGCGACCGTCTGACGGCAAAGCCGCGTCGTCCTCTGCAAGGCGTTATAGGACGGGTCCAGCCGTCCCGTGCGGTGGTTGAGGAAGTCGAATATCAGGCTGTGGAGCACAAGCAAAACATGGCTGCCGATAAGGCCGCCGTGACACCCGGCGAGCTTTCCGCGCCGGTTCCATTCAACCGCCTTGTGATAGAGGCGAATGGCTGCCTTCTTCGGGGTCGGCACGAAACGGGCGTCCTTCGTCGTGCTGCCTGACCAGACTTGCCACGGCGCGTAGCTGGTGGCGTTCTTCCAGTCGGCTACGAAGGGCAAGGCGGCGGATAGGTGCTCGGTTCTGCTCCTGCGCCTCTCGGCGTGGCTGGTCGGGCGTATAAGGCTGCGGTGCTGCATGGGATTCTCCTTGCTGGTTGCATAGCAACCCGCCCGGAAAGGCCGGAAATCGGCGCAAAACAACCCCTTGCGGAAAGATGGTTTTTTCCGCTTGACTCGGGGCCTGATTTTGGGGGAAAGTCGGTCTGCGACAACACGACATTCCCCGGTTTCGACCGGCATCACGGCCCGCCACTGGCGGGCTTTGCTGTTTGTGGGCTTCGCGATCTCCGAAATGATGGAAAGGGCGGACGCGGCAACCGCGCCGCGTAACGGCGGAGTGTGAATCTTTCTCTGATTCGTGTCGAGCCGAATTTTCTCAAAGCGTTTCCGCTCCGGTCAGGGGGTCGGCCCCGTGCCGGTCAAGCTGTAGCCGGGCCGGGCCGGTGCGGGGATCGCGGGTACGTCGATCTGCGCGGCATAGTCCGGGTGAAAGCTGAGTTGCATATCGACAATTCGCTGCGCATCGGCGGCGGCGCGGAAGATTTCGCGCTTGTCTTCCTTGAGCGGTTTAATCCAGTTGCCGATGTAACTCGCGTGCTGCGGAATGTCGGTCGGGATGCCGAGTTCGGCGGCGACAAAGGCGGAGGCGAGTTCGGCGCGAAGTTCTTCCATGGCATAGGCGGCGGAACCAAAGCGGGAAACCATGTCGCGGTTGAGCCGGGAAGGGTGGCCGGTCCAGTGCGCCAGTTCATGCAGCGCGGTCGCGGCAAACTCCGGGGGGCCGCGAAAGCAAGACTCGGGCGGTAGCTGGATGTGGTCGGTTGCCGGGGAATAAAAAGCCCGGTCGCCGCCGGTGCGGACGACCGCGCCGCTGTTCTTCAGGATGATGTCGGCGGCCTCGGGCCGGGTCCATGGCGCTTCCTCGACGGTCGGCGCTTTGTAGCCCGGTATGCCGTCGATCTGCGAGGCATGAAAAACGGCGTAGTGCTTCAGGACGCGAATTGTTTTCCTGCCCTCGTCGGCTTCGTCGTCCTCGATCTCGTAAGGCTTGCTGAAAAAGATGGTGGTGGATTTCTCGCCCTTGCGGACCTGCCAATGCTTTTCGTGCGCCTGCTGGTACGTCATCCAGCGCGGGTCGCCGCTCTGGAAGGCGCGCATATCCATGCCGAGAATGAGGACGTTAATGCCGTGATAGCGTTTGCCGGTGACGGGGTTAAACGGCGCTTGCGGGCCTCCGGCCTTGTCGGCGTCCCATGGCCTGACCCACGGTTTCACGCCTTTTTCCAGTTCAGCGATGATGCGGTCGGCAAACTCCTGCATAGGGTCGCGGTGCGGGGTGTCGGTCATGGCGTTCGATCTCCGAAAGCGTTTTGAATGCCGCGCGGTTGAGGGGCTGTCAATGCGGCGGCGGGCTATGCGTTGTTTCTTGGGCATGGTGTCCTCGTTCTGGTTCGTGGTTATGGGGTGCAGCTGCTGCTGCACCCCTGCCACGTGGCGAACGCGGGGGTAGCAAGGGCAAGGGTTAGCGAAGTTGCTTCAGCAACTTTTTTGGGGGGACCGGACGCGAAGCGGACGGGGGAGCCAAAACCCGGAGGGCGCGCCCTTGCCCGCGCGAGGGGCGGAGTCCCTTAGTAGCTGGCGCGGCAGCGCGGAAACAGGATAGCGGAGCGCCGGGTAATCCTCGCCTCCGAGGATCTCCGGTGCGAAGTGTCAAAACATGCCTGTCTCGATACGAAAGCGAAGGCTTGACGCATTGCGCCATTTGGGCGCATTCACAATGCGGGCTGGGATGCCGGGACGATGTCCAAGGCTTCGCAGCTTAAGGCTCCTGCGGTCGTTCATTGGCGATTTCATCAGCTCCCAGCCCATTGCGTCTGATTTCGGTTTGGAGCCGTTGGTTTATGTGGTGGATACTTGGTGCGTTCCTGCTTTTGATTGCGCTCTGCCGCGTCATGCTCGCGAGCAAGGCTATAGACCGCTTCTTCGCATCCCAAAACGGGCAGACGGACAGCGGGGCGGAAACGAAACCCTCGCGTCGGAACGAATTAGGCCGGGTTGTGCCGTTCATGAAACGCGGGCAAAAGTGATAACCAGCTTGTGACCGGTCGCCTTGGCAATGCGTAGGAGGGTGCTGGTTGAAGAAAACCCGCGCCGGTGCTGCCGGCGCGGGCCTGAACTGCGGGCTAATATTCGGACGCAAGCATGATGGTCAAAACTCTTGTCGTCTGTTTCGGGTCGCTCGGGTCTTCGCTGCCCATGGTCAGCGTGGTGTCGTAGTAGTCGATCTTCCAGAAGATACGCTCGCCGTTATGCTCGAAGGCTCCGAAGTCGCGCTCGCCGTGCGGATCGTTGTCGGGCGTGAACGCGTTAAAGGTTTCGACCTTCTCGCGGATGGCCGATTGATCTTCCGGCGACTGGGCGCTGATGCCGGGCGTCTGAACCAGAAGGCCCGCGATGCCCATAGCTGTACGGCAAAGGTCGTTAAGCTCCGCGATTTTTCTGGTCCTGCGTGCCGGAACGCCGTACAAAGCTTTCCAGTCGTCCAGGTAGGTGAGGTCGTGCTTGTTGCCGTACCACCGGGCGAAATCTTCCGGCGTCTGGCATTCCTCCTGGGCGCTGGCGATAAGGCTCTCGTCGATCCCCGCGTCCGATGTGTCGATGCCGAAGAATTTCAGCATGGCGGCGTCAACGGCTTCCCAGTATTCGATGAACGATGTCTGCTGCTTGGTCATGATGCGCCTCTTTCGTTTGAGTGACCCCCAACAGCGGGGGCGAAAGAGGGCACGTCCTGCCGCCGATCACAGCGCGGCTGTCAAAAGCTTGTTGGGGTGACTGCCCCGCCCCAAGGCGAAGCCTGTCGGCGGGGGAGGGGAACCAAGAAGCGTATTGATAGCAAGCTGCGGCGGCTATCGTGCCTTCGCCCCGCTGTCTTTGGGGGGCGCGGCGAAAGAGGACATGAGAACGAAACAGCGGCAGGAGCGGCGGTGGTTTCAAAATTCACCGTGGCGGTGTAAAGTGGTGAAGAGCGAAGAGAGGAACGCAACAACATGCGGAAGAAGGCAGGGGGAAAAAGCGCAAAAGCGAAAGAGCCAGCTTGGGTCCGCGCGTCGATCAGCTTTCCTGCCGACATTCACGCGACCCTTGAGGAGCTGGCAAAGCAGAAAAAGGTGTCGTTGGCATGGGTTGTGCGGGACGCTGCCGAAAAGTACATTGCTGATCAGGGAACGGTAAGAGGAAAGTAGGAGACCCGAAGTGTTGAAACAACGCGCGAAATCGTTAGGTGTGCCAGCATGAGCCGCTCGGTCGTAAAGCTACCAAGCAAGGCGGATCAACTGAGCGTCCGTCGGGAAAAAGGCAGGATTTGGAGTCACGTTCGCAGCAAGTGGCTCGTCGAAACGCCGGAAGAAACCGTTCGCCAGGAATATCTCTGCGTTATTGTCAACGAATACGGCTTCAGTCCCGACCAGATGGACGAAGAGGCAGAACTCACTGGGCGCGGGTCCGGTCACGCCCGCGCAGACCTGGTCATCTGGCGCACGGTTAAAGATAAGGCCGATAAGAACAGTCCGCTGATTATCGTCGAGTGTAAATCGGACAACGTGACGATTAAGCCCGATGACTACGGCCAAGGCGACAACTAAAGGTCTCCGTAGTCGTCGGTGTAACGCTTCTCCGCGTCAGGGCTGACCGTGACATCGGATTCATGAACCACATCGGAAGGCTCAACGTTCGCACCAAAAGGCGGATTCGTAAGAATAATGTTGAAGCGGCCCTCGAAGATGCCGTTTACATTCAGGAATCCGTCATGGTGATGGACGCCGCCGTGTCCGTCGCCGTGCATTATCATATTCATCTTGCTCGTGCGCGCCATGCGGTCATTGGCGTCAGTGCCGAAGATACAGCGGTTCGCAAGCTTCCAGAGGCGAGTACCGCGCTTTTGCTGGTCGAGCGTTTCCTGTACACTGAAGCGTTGGCCCGCGTCCGCGCCGCCGTAGATAAACCTATAGCAAGCCTTTTCGATCTGCCTAAAGGCAAGGACAGCAAAACCAAAACAGAAATCCTCTTCATCGAGCGTTGCTTGGCGCTGCTCAAGCCGGGCGGCAAACTGGGCATAGTCCTGCCCGAGGGCATTTTCAACAATCCTTCGCTCGCCTACGTTCGCGAGTTCTGCGAAAACCGCGCCTTCATCCGCGCCGTTGTGAGCCTACCGCAGGAAACATTCATCTCGTCGGGTGCCAGCGTTAAGGCTTCGCTCTTGTTCATGCAAAAGTTTTCTGAAAAGGAGCAGGCCGATTTTGATACCAAGCAGCACAAGGCAAATCGGGAAGTAAGGGCAAAGTATGCTGACGCCATCGCGGGGGAAACCCTCAAGCTCGAAACAGCGATTGCCGATGCGATGAAAGCTCAGGACACCGAAAAACGAAAAGGCCTACAGAGAGAACTGGCCGAATACCAGAAACGCATGGCAGATACTATAGCCTCAGAGACTCGCGCTCTGCTCAAAGAGCGGTTTCCCTATCCCGTCTTTCTATATGAAGCAGAAAGAGTGGGCATCACGGCGACAGGCGACACAGACCAGAACGAGCTTTTTCCAAACGTCAATCAGCCGCCAGGTGATGGTAAGACTTGCTTGGAACTTTATCATGAGTTTCGGCGGAACCCGAAGGCGTTTTTCATCCGGGAGGCTGGGCGATGACGGCGGATGTCCTTGAATTTCCGAAAGCCTTTGCTGTTTGGTTCAAGGAGTTAAGTCGCTGGGACGCGTCTAGCTTTCATCGAATTAAATGGCACTGGCCCAACCATGTTATGGCCCCCATTGGCAGTGCTCTCCGGCTCCGAAAAGAGCGGGTAGATAAGAAGAGCGTTAACTTTGCCGATTTGCAGCCTATCACCATTCACTTTGATGGGTCAGTCGATAAGCGAGTCGTCGATGCAAATCGTGAATACTCGATGGACCTATGGTTCGCGCGTCCGGGTGACATTGTTGTCGCTAAGATCGACTTAAAGAATGGGGCAGTCGGTATCGTTCCCAATGATTGGAAGAACGTTGTCGTCACGGGGCACTTTGCCGTTTATGAGCCGGACCGCTCTAAACTGCTACCAGAGTACCTACACCGAATTATTCAAGCCAACTTTTTTAGGGACCATTTGTGGCGCAACAAAGTTGGCGCTGAAGGGAGGAAGGAGGTAAAACTTGACTTCTTTGAACAGGAGCATGTCCCGCTTCCGCCTCTCGCGGAACAAAGGGCAATCGTTGCTCGTTGGCAGCAGGCACAAGACGAAATCATCGCTGCCAGTCGTCGTGTGGAGCACCGAAGGTCCACGATAGAGTCCCGTGTTTTCGCGGACTTAGGTTTGGTCTACCCAGAGCAGCTTTGTTTACCTAAGGCACTTGGAGTGTGGTGGCAGGATTTCTCGCGCTGGGGTGCCCGATTTAACCAGTTACGCCAAGCCGGAGCGGACATCACTCAGGGGACATTCCCAGTCGTGTCACTCGACTCATTGCTTGAGGTTGTTCAATACGGGACAAGCGAGAAAGCTAACACCGACGGGCGCGGAGTTCCTGTACTTCGGATTGGGAACATCAAGAATGGCGGATTAGACCTCTCCGAATTGAAGCATATTGTGCTTCCCCCCAAGACCGTCGAAGGCTTACTGCTAAAAGATGGTGACGTCTTGATTATCCGCACAAGTGGCAGCCGTGATCTGGTAGGAACTTGCGCCGTATTTCACGGCACAGGCGACTTCGTTTTCGCTTCATACCTCATCCGCCTACGTTTCGATCTATCCGAGGTCGTTCCGGATTTCGTCTCGTGGTTTCTCAACTGTCCACTGGGTCGGCAGCAAGTGGATGCCGTGAGCCGTCAAATCATGCAGAGCAACATCAATAGCGAAGAACTGCGCGCCTTGGAAATTCCCCTACCTCCGCTTGCTGTGCAAAAGGAAATAATGGCACGAGTGTCTACGGGCCATGCGGAGATCGCGAAGGAGCAAGAGGCCGCCGCCGTCACCGCACGTCAAATTAACACCGAAGTCGAGGCCCTGATTTTAGGCACCAAGAGTGTGAGTGACCTATGAGCCGTGGTCGGCAGAAGGTATCCTTCGAGGGCCTAATGCAGGAGAACGTGCTTGGCACGTTCAAGATCATCCGCGGCTTCGCCGATCTACGAGACCTTGTGATGGTTTCGACGGCGATGCTGTATCAAGGTTCCGGGCACGGACAAGGCACCGGATACCAGAGGCAGCTCGATGAGCAGCACGTTGAGGACATTAAACGGTTCCTGAGCAAGGGCCGGTATCGTTTTTTCCCGGAGATCGTTCTTAGTTTACGCAGCAAAGGAGAAGGTGATCCCGTCGTCCCCTATTCGAAGAGGCGAAATTCGCCAAATGACCACGCGTACTGGATTTCGGTCAATCTCAAGGCGTTGGCGGCGGACGGCTACAACCGCATTCACCGGATTGACGGCAATCATCGGCTGGAGGCTGCCAAGCGCCTCATCGAAGAACAAACGCGTTCCGCCACGTTCAAGGATTTCAACAAGGCACCGTTCTGTTTTGTCATCCTCAATTCCGATAGGGCGGAAGACGACGAGCTGGCCGAGGCGATGCTGTTCAATCTGATTAACAGCAAGGCATTGTCTATCGCGTCAGAACACAGCCTCTCGGTGCTCATGCGGGATGACGGAGCCGCCAGTGAACGCTTTGTGGAAGACCCCCAGGTTTATCTAACGCGCTGGATCATGAATAAGGTGAAAGGTTGGCCGCAGGGGTTCTACAATGCCATGGGGGATACTCCGCTCTCCCGTCTGCATTCTGCCGCCGGTGTTTTGCTTCGGCCTGGCGGCCTTTCTAAAGCCACGGCAAGCGAGATGGAATCGGACGCCGTCAAGATGTTTGATCCGCTGTACGACCTCGCCGTGCAGTTGCGCGACCAGCATGAGAGTTTCGTTCATTCCTACGCGTTTCTGCCCATTGCCGCCGAGGTGTATGCCCGACATTCAACCGTGGAACCTGCGAAGGGGGCAAATACCGCCCCGGAGAGAATTCGGCGGGCCGCGCGCTGGCTCCGGGATTTCGCGCGATGGTTCGACCGTATAGGCGGTTCGGAATTGCCGTTGCCGACTGATCCGTCAATTCTTTGGTTCGTGTTTACTGTGAAGTTGGTTATGCGAAGGCCCGAGGGATACCGTTCTTCCTAACCTTCCAGAAGAAGGCCGGTGAGCCCACCAAAGGGACGAGCGCAACCGCGTCGAACAGGGTCCATTTCGACCTGGCCCCGTATCGGTATATCGAATACGAAACGACACATGATCTCCGCGACAAGCTAAAGCACGAGCTTGACGCCTGGCATGATAACCACTGAAAAGCGCGATTGATTTAAGCGTGAACATGGCAATGGTGCGCGGGGCAAGATTAGTCCCCGTTCCCGCCCAGCCTTCGCCATAGCGTATGGCGTCCATGACCGCTACAAGCGCAGTAACGGGGCGGAACGCCGGAAGACAGGATCGCGATTAAAATGAATCCATGAACATGGAAGCGAGAGAGAGGCTGATAGCCCGGTTCGGATGGGCGGCGGGGCTTCTTAAGGATGCCGCCGCGGTTCGCGAAGAACGACTGAGGCGCTACCAGCGGGCGCTTGAGCGGATTGCGCAAGGCGCTGGAAATCCGGTAAAAATCGCGGCGGCGGCGATGCGTAAAGAGTTCGACCCGGTGCGGCGCGGTTAGCGGTAGAATCGCCCCATGAAGTCAGAGCCTATAGAGTGGCGCGAAGTGTGCAAGGCGTGGGACGGGTTCAAAGCCAGCAGGGGCGACAGCGTTCCGGTGCGGGAAGCACGCCAAGAGGGCCAGCAGGATTCCTATGCCGTGCTCGGGCGGGCCGTGGCCGGTCTGATGGAAGAGGACGCGAGTTTTCGGGTGCTGGTGATTTCACTGCTATGCAAGGGTATTTTCAGTCCCCCCGGATCGCGGATATAAGCGCGCTACGCGGCAAGCGCCCGGTACAGGGTCTTGCGTCCCACGTTGAAGAGGGCCGCAACCTCGTCGCGGCCATGCTCTCCGGCGTCGATCAGCTTCTTGGCGTGCCTGATCTGCTCCGGCGTCATCTTCGGCTTGCGCCCGAATTTTACGCCGCGCGCTTTCGCGGCCTTCACTCCGGCGCGTGTCCGTTCGCTGATGAGGCTGCGTTCAAGCTCGGCCAGTACGCCGATCATCTGCCACATGGCGCGGCCTGTCGGCGTCTCGGTGTCGATTGCTTCAGTGAGGGAACGGAATTTCACGCCGCGCGCCTTGAGGCCGTCGAGCATGGTTATCAGGTTCCCGAGACTGCGGCCTAGCCTGTCGAGCTTCCAGACAATAAGCGTGTCGCCGTGTTCGAGTTTCTTGAGGCAACGTTGCAGGGCAGGGCGGTTGCTGATAGCTCCCGATATGCCTTCATCCTTGAAGATGATCTTGCATCCGGCCTTCTTCAGCGCGGCCAGTTGCAACGCGGGGTTTTGCTCATCAGTGCTGACGCGCGCGTAACCGTATTTCATGGCCGTTACTCTGTCCCTGACATTTGACCCATGCAAGCGTCAATGTTTACGGGCCTTCCGGCATTGGGTCAAATCTTTTCCTTTGTGACCCAATGAAGAAACACTGCGCGGGCAGGGCAGGGATTTTGAGACTGAGATTTGAGACGTGGGAAGCCCTAATTCTATTGGGCTGCGTGTTCTTCGCAGGACTTACCGTTTTTGCAAAACGAGGGGCAGAAAAAAAGCCGGAGGCAGCACGCCTCCGGCAACTGAGGATGAGTAAATGGTTTGTTACAGAGTCCCCGGCGGCTTAACGATAGTGAAGCTCAATGCCCCGCCTCCCCATCGTGGGTCGGGGTCGGTGCGTAATTCCCATGAAAGGTACCCGCCCTCCGCCGTGTCCCTATAAGCTCCGGGGCCGATTTGCTGCTCGGCTGGAATGGCAATTTCCTTAACCAAGTTGTCTAGCACCGTCCGCGCTGGCAAGTTCGATGCGGCCACGGTCGTATGGTGTTGGGCGAATAGATTAACCGGGAAAATTCCTATTGATAGCCCCGGTATCTCTTTGCAAATCTCGGCTAGCAGTTGATCGACGGTCCGAATACCGGAGGGAATGGTAACCGGCGTATCGAGCAGCGGCCGCATTTCTTCTGCGCTCCCGGAAGCGCCTATGAAGTTCCTCGCCACAACGTGAAAGCCTCGTTCAGTGTCACTGACGGTAAATATTTCGCCGTGCAGCTGAGAGTTGTAGTTCTGTATGGCTTCGGTGAGGGCCGCTTCCGCCAGTTTCTTGCGAACGTCGAAGGGGGCGGCGGAGGGCGGCGCTTCATATCTGAAGGACAACGGGATATGGCGCTTAATTGTCTTGTGAGCCTCGCTGTTGAAGGTCGTTTCCCCCACCTCTCCGGCAACATACTTCGTATCCTCGTAAGTGATTGGGACTCCGTATACCTTCTCCAGACGTTCAACAGCCGTGGCGAGCGCGCGGGCGCTAGGGTTAATCGTTATGGAATCAGCGGCGATCACGGCCTCCCGATCTTGGTCGGCGGTCGTGGACTGTGGCTGTGCATTCGCTGCGACTGAGCCGAATGCAAACATTGCGAAGAAGAACAACATGAGGCGTAGCAATACTTGGCTTTTCATTTTGGTGGCTCCTTCTGTTTGAACTGGTGTCTAAAAGACTTCCGATGCGGTTTGGCCCGCGCGAACTGAGGAAACTGTCGTTGAGTCTATTATTGCCTCAAGCGTGTTGACCCCTCCGGTGTCGTTGGCCCCGTAGTTATGCCATGTGCCGTCGGCCCATTGATACTGCATTTGTTGGTAGCCTGTATAGTTACAAGCCAAAGGAGTAGCATTCGAGCGATACCACGGCACAAGGTAAACAGGCGGAGCGCCTCCGTTCGAACTATTGACCCATCCGACGGTATCCAGTTGCCAGACGCCGGTCGCGCTAACATTCCATTGCCCACCGCTCACAGCGGTTGTGACTTCTGGAAATAAGTCATGGCCGACGCCGAGATTGGTTTGAACATTGGCAAAACAGCCATCGGTGGTTGTACCGGAAGACTGCTCTCGAACTGCGCCTAGAAACACGATCGCGTTGTCAGCGTTTGCAGAGTACAGTTGCTGCACCCAATTTGCTGTAGTGGCGTAAACGCCTGTTCCCCATGAGCCGCTGTAGGCAAGCTCCGTCGTTTCGCCGGACGGAGTGTCAAAGAACCCGTTAACGTAAACTCCGTTAACGAAAGGGGAGCTAGCTCCCGATGGGTACAAATAGCCGCCCGCGTATCCTGTGGTCGTGCCGCTGGTCACGACGTGTATGTTGAACCCATAGTAATCGGCGCTTGTAATGGCAGCCGGACTAGCGGCGGAGGCGACGGGATTGCGCCAATCGGCAGAATGTATAGCGCTTGTCGTGTAAACCCACGAACCGGGGCCGCCCACACCGCTCGTGCCGGTGTAAGTCCCGCCGCCATAAGTCTCTGAATAAGACAACATAAACCCGCTGTAGCTGACATTGTTGCAATCTACGCTGCCGCTTGTATTGGCGGGGGGATAAGTACCCGGCCCATCTCGATCAACTTCCCACCCTGCCGAACTGAGCGGGTAGTTATTGGCAAAAGTAAATGTGTTGCCTTGTACGCCACTACTGTTCCATGCGGTGAGCGTCATACTCGTGATCGCGGATGCGTTCGAACCGGAAGCTTTTGATGCGTAGATCGCCAGACCATCGCCACAGGCTGTTGCCGATTCAGTGATACTGGAAGCGTCAATGGTAAGGGTGAGTTGGAACGGGAGGCCGGTGAGGTTTGTGCCGACCCCGAAAACGTTTTCGGACCCGGAGCTATCCCACGAACCGGAGCCGAAAGTTCCGTAGTAGTTTATGGTGACGGTCACCGCGTGAGCGAACGGCGCGAACGCCGCCGCGAAAAGACACAGCACTCCTAAATGCTTTTTCATACGTTGTGTTTTGGGGAACTGGCCGCTTTTGGATTGTTGCGGGAAAGCAGGTTCCGCAACGACGACCGGTAATAATGATACCTCGCAATCTCGCAATTTGGCAATAACAAACTGGCGACATTTCGCGCCGGGAATGTTCCCCGCGCGAGCGGTGGCGCTTTACGGCCTCTTGATTTGCAACATTGCTACAACGCTATAATGATTGTTCTCAATGACTTCCAAACGCACGCCCGACAACGAGCCAGAAGAGAGAACGCAGAGCAAAATTTTCCGGATGACGCCGGAGGCTTGCCGCGCCTTTGACATTCTCCGGGCGGAAGAGGGGCCGCATTCCGGGCCGCGCCTCGCCGCCGAAATGATCGACTTGCTTTTGATCGAGCATGGCAAACCGCCCGTAGGCCCGCGCCGCCCTGCCGGTGGCGCGAAACGCACGGCCAGCAAGCCGAAACCCGGCTCATAATGGGGCCATGAACCGGAAAGCGAGAGAGAAAGCGCAAGCCCGCCTGATAGCCCGCTTCGGCTGGTCGGCGGGGCTTCTCGATGATGGGCCTATGCCGAAATCAGACCTTCTGCGGTCGCATGACGAATTACGGGCGGCGCTGGTTGTTGCCGGAAAGGAAATCCGCAAGCTGAACTTTGGCCGGTCGGATACGCCGGTCCTGAAGCTGCTGCGCCGGGTGCTGCGCGAGGCGCGGGCCGTGGCGAAGGCGGAAAAGGAACCACGGGCGGGGGGCGGTTAAAGCCTTGCGGGCTGTGCTTTCGTCAGTTGATGGTTTCTTTCAGGTCAACGCGGATCATGCCGGGTGAGGGCGGCGGAACGCAGTTGCAGCACTGCCACACCTTGCCATCGAACCAATACTGCCGCGAGTGGCAGACCGGGCAGGGCGTGAGCTTGTCCATTTCGTCGTAGGAGAGGCCGGACATTTCAGGCAAGCACTCCGGCGACGAGCGTATCTATCTCGTCAATGGTTTCGCTCACGGCTTCGCGGACCATGCCGCGCCTTTTGCCGAGGGAATCCGGCAAGGTGGTTGCGGCGATGTATGCGGCTGCGGAACAGTGGGCCTTGGCGCTCAGCTCGGCGAGCTTACGATGCTCGCGTTTTTTCTCATCGTAAAACGGGATGGGAAGTTCGAGGACTTTCTTTTCGATGTCGCGCTCTCCCATGAGGCCGAGGGACTGGAAAGGTTTAATTTCGTCGTTCGGTACGCTGCTGTTCAGGATGGCCGCAAGGTAGTGGGCTTCTTCCTCAGTGTCGAATGCTGCCCAATACAGCTTATGCTCAACGACGAAGGGCAGGGGCAGGCTGTGCCGGTCGAGGACGGCGGCGGAAATATTCGTCCCCGCTGCATTGTAGAGAACGAGGTATGGGCGGGAAAGGTTCTGAACGGTAAGCTTGCCGTGATAGTCGAGCCATTCATAGACGGTCTGCTTTTCCGCTTTCTGCTTGCGGGCGGCATTCCAGATCGTTTCCGCCTCATGCATCCACTTCGCGAACTCGCGGTATCCCTTGCGGCGCAGCTCGTCGGCAGTGAGGACGGTGAGACTGCCTTGACTGGTTTCGCAGGGTAAGAGTATCGCGGGCGGTGAAGCGAGGGCAAAGGGCACCAAATGACGCGAGAGGGCAGTCGAGAATATGAAACGCCCTTCAACACGGCCCTTCATCTTCACGGTGTCATAGGGCGGTTTGGCGTCCTCGGCTTGGTCCGGTTCGGTTTCGACGCTATAGAGCCGGTCGGGGTCAATGGCTCCGTTCATATCGCGGACGCTGACGAAATAAAAGCTGCGGGGAAGAATGGTCGCGCCCTGATGAAAGCTGCTCTCGTACCGGCTGGGCTTATTCGGAGTCGTCCTGCCTTTTTTGGTTGACAGGGCGGCGCGGTCGCCGAGGTAAATGAGGTGGGCGGTTCCCTTTGTCGAGGTGAGAAGGGACTCGGCCTCGTGCCATGAAATATCACGCTCCGGGAGATTGCCCGCCCATTCGACGGCGGGCAGGGTGTAGGTCTGCACTGGCTTGGGCGGTGCGGCCTCCCTCGATGCGAACAGTACGCAGCAAGGGACGTTGAAGACCGGGCGGACGGCCCGCAAATCCCAATACGACGTAAGGCGTATCGGGGCCTTATACGTCCGCTTACGCAGGTTCTCATGCTGATCCGCTGCGATAACGCTCAAGGGCATGACGAAACCAAGCTTGCCGCCCTTGCGAGCGAACGTCGATAAGGTGTGAGCGAGGAATATGGTTGCCAGCTCCATCTGGGTAAAAAGCTTCTGGAGCCGTGGGGCGATGGCGTAATCGTCAACGGCGCGTTTCTTGATTTCGGCCTGATACTCGGGGTCGGCGATGTAGCGGTAGGACAGCCAAGGCGGATTGCCTACGATGAAGTCAAAGCGGTCGCGCAGCATAGCGGGACGGTAGCTGTTGCGGACAATGAACGCCCAGATAGAATTTTGCTTTCGCTTTATCAGGCCGCTCAGCTCGTCGGTGAATTTCCAGACGGCATCAATCATCGCCTCGGCTTCGTCGTGGTCGTAAAGCTGCGGAACGACTTTGCGTAGATAGGCGGCAAGGGTCTTGCGCGTTTCCTTGCCGCCTTCGGCGTGGTCAACGGCGATACGGGCAGCGGCGTTAATGGCAGGGTCAAAAAGCTCCGGGCGCTTTACGAGTTCTTCCGGTATGGAAACCTTGCGGTCGCCAAAACGGATCTCAAAACCGGGGACTTCGCCGAAGGAATATTGCTTCACTTCGGCGGGCAGAAACAGCGAGTCCGCCAGATACACGGGTATCTGAATCGGGCGCTTGCTTCCCTTCACAAGTGAGCGGATCGCCAGCAAATAGGTGGCGCGGGAAATGATGACGGCCAGAGGGTGAATATCGATCCCGACGACGTTCTCAACGATCTCCCGAAGGCGGGCGGCATCGCTGCCGTCCGGGTTGGCGGCGAGCTGGTGCGCGATGACGGCCCGCAGGAAACTGCCGGAACCGCAGGACGGATCAAGCACGCTTACGAAGCCTTTTGAGGGCAGGAGTTCGGTAACGACGCGCTCACATAACCAATCCGGCGTGTAGTACTCGCCAAGGTCGTGCCGGTCCTTCGGATCGACAAGCTCCTGATAGACGCCTTTGAGCACGTCCTGATTGAGCTGGTTGAGGTCGTAGGTTTCGAGCTGCGAGAGGGTGCGCTCCCAAACCGGCGCGAGAATAGCTTCGGCCTTGGCGCGGCGGACCCACTGGAAGAAATCGTCTTCGACAAGGTTCTCGATGCGCTGTTCCTCGAAGAACTGGCCCGAGAGAATGTCTTTTGCCGTCTCGCGGAGCGTGGCGGTTGTTTTCCCCTTGGAAAGCGAAGCCCAAATGAGCAGCCGCGCGAGTGAGGCAAGATAGGTGTGTTTCAGGAAAAGCCGTAGCAGGTCTTCGGATTGCTGGTCCGCGAGCTGGCCGTAGGTGACGGTAAGGTAACGCTGCCATGTGTCGAACGCGAGGCGGGGTTCGGAGGATTGGCCCACGGCGGCCCATGCGCCATAGAGGGTTTCCAAAGCGTCGGCGAAAGCGGGGCTGGTCGCGCCGAAATCGACGCGGAAGCGTTCAGCGGTCGGCTCGGTTCTCGATGGACGAAAAAGAAGGCTGGTCACCCAAAGCCAGAAGTCAGCGAGCGTATCCTCGGCGAGGATCAACACCCGGAGTTCTTGGAGCTGAACGTCCTCCGGCGTCAGGCGTCCTTTCGCCGTCGTGGTCGGGCGGTATGTTTTCCAGTTGATGCCATCGCTCAGGACACAGACAAGCGGGCGGCTCCTTCCCTCCGCATTCCAGAGTCCCGAGGTATATTCTCGGAGCTGGTCTAATGCATGAGCCTCCGTCGCTTTGAGCGAGTTCTCAAATTCTATGACGGCATTCCCGTGGTAAGCGTCCACGAAGCCGCGTTTCGTTCCTGCGCGCGTATCGACGCGGACTAGCTTTTCGACGCCTGCCGCAAACTCGGTGGGCGCTGTCGAGCCGGGAAACAGCTCTGAAATCAAGGCGGCGAAGCGGTGCGTTTTGGCCGATTCGTTCGGGAGCTGGCGTATATCGGCCAAGTACCGGCTGAGCGTGCGCCGCGTTGTGTCGTCGAGAGTCATATGGAATCTACTATCAGAACAGCCTTCGGCTGTCAGCGCAATACGGGGGAGGGGCCGCGCGCGGTGTCGCCAAAGCGGAAAAGCGCCGGGTTGAACGATTTGCCGGATTGGGCTATCGCTGCCGGATGCCGCAACCGTTCCGCACCGTTGAGAATTGGGCCGATTATACCTTCGGGTGTCCCGAAGGGAAATGGACCGCGCGGCTGGATAACACATCGTGGGGCAGGGGCAAGGTCGGCAACCTCATCCTCTACTTTTCGGAAATCGGCACTGATAACAAATACTGGTTTTCCGTGTTCTGGCACAACGGCTATCGTGCCGATGACGAAGGGCTGAGTTTTAGGGATGTGGAGCCGGGGACCGTGCTGGAACTGACGACGAAGAAAACGAAAACCGGAAAGCCGCGTTTGGTGGCCGCCGTGAAAATCTCCGGCTAACCTTCGTCGTGTCCCGAAAGTTGGCCGGGGCGCTTGGCCCTTTCTTCCGGCTCCGGGTCGGGCGGGGTCATGCCGTTCGGAAAGAAATAGATAAAACCGTCATAGCCGCGCGGGCCGGGAGTGCCTTCAAAAACGCAGCCGATAATCTGGCCGTCCGTTGCCTTCTCAAGCCAGACGTGGCCGCGCTTGTACCATTCGCGGAATTTGCCCCGGTCGCGGTGTTGGGACCATGCGGTGTGCGTCGGCGGTTCTTTGTCAGGCTGCAACATCGGCCCGCAATACCACGGCTACGGCTGCGGGTCAAAACCCCCGGCGCTCGCGTAGTGAAAAGCTTCGTCCTGCTGCTGTTCGCCGTCTTGGGTCCATTCGTCAAGCTGCATCCGCAAAACATGCTCGGCGTCGGCGCGCTCCTGTTCGGGATCGTAGGCCGAAGGGCGGTAGAGGTAATGCAGGATGGACCGGGTAACTCTGGCGGTAAGGGCGCGGGCAAGGTTGAAGCCACGCTCTGTTTCCTCCCGGCGCTTGCGCCGCTGCGCCGGGGACGGGGCAAGCGTCTCGATGATGGCTTTCGCGGCTTCGCGGAATAGCTCCTTGATCTCTTGGCCGAAAGAAGGGCGCGGCGCTGATTGGCCGGTGGGTTTTTCGATGGCGCTGTGGCTTCTGTTTTCTGCCTTGGACGAGACTTCTGCGGGCGGGGCCGCATCGCCCAAGGCGTCTACCTTCCCCGTTCGCGGTCCCGCGCGGCCTCCTCCTGCTGTTCGTTGCGCTGCTCTTGGGCGCGTTCGCCGGTATATCTCGAAAAGTCGATTTTGACTTCCGCCTCGGCGTTGCGCCGGTCGGTGAGGCGTTCGCCTTCAAGATTGTCACGAGCCTGCTGCCGTGGCGATTTCGGGGTATCGAAGGCCGAGAAGAACAACCCGGCAAGCTCCACACCGATATTGAACGCGCCGCCAATGACGCGGGCGGCTGTCTTACCTTTGGTCAGAATTTCTTCGCCCGTCTTGGCAACTCCAAAAGCCACGTCGAGGACGGCCTTGTCCATCGGACGGCGGGCAGACAGGTTGACGTTGATGTCGGTCGCCCTCTCCGTGCGGACGGCTTCGATTTCGTCCCGGCGCTTCTGCTGCCGTTCGTCCGACGCCTTTAGGGTGGTTTCGATGCTTTGCAGCCGGTCGGCGATATCGAGGCGCGTTACGAATTTCTTGGCTATCGACTGATCCAGCTTGTAAACCCGCCGCCGTGGTTCCGAATTAAATTCAAGGCGGGCCTCGGTAACGATGACGATTTCGCCTTCCCGGAAGCGCGGCGCATAGTTGTCGGCGGCTCGGGCCAGGTCGGCCTGTTTGTGGCTCCTGTCGGCTTCCTCCTTGCTGGCGCGGGCGAAACTTATTCCTCTGTCGTCAAGCATGGCGGCGAATTCTTCCTTCGTTGGCGACGGCAACGAAACGCCCTTGTTGCCGTAAAGGGCGGCAAGTTCGGCGGCTCTGGCTTTATCGCTGCCGGTCTGACGCCATGCCTCGAACGCCTGCGCGGCGGGGCCGGTCAAATTCTCCGTCCGCTCGTCGCGCGCGGCCTCGGTCGCGGCCTGATTGAACAGGGCGGCTGATTTGTGCTCCGGCTGCGCGGGCATGATGGGCCAGTGCCTTTCCTGCGCGGCGCGTTGAAACTCCTGCCGCTTCTGTTCCCATATCTGGCGGCGTTCCTCCTGCCGATGGGCCGAAAGGCTTTTCATGACGCTCTCGGCGTCCGCTACGCTCATCAGCGGGGCCGTGTCGATATCCCGCAAACGCTCGGCGCGTTCGTCGGGCCTTGCGCCGGTATTGCGGTAATTGAGTTGGTGAACGCCGCTCCATTGATCGACGACGACAATCTCACCGGCTTTGTATTTCTCATAGGGCCGCTTCTGCCGCTGTCCGGCTTCGCGGCGTTCGGCCTCGTGCGTCTGGACGTAATCGACATAGTTGTGAAGGCCGTACCGTTGCTTGTCGCCGGGCCATTTGGCGTAACTCGCCTCGGCCTTCTCCTGCAATTCCGGGGGCAGATTTTCAAAGCCTCCGGTCTGCGCCATCCATGAACCGGCGCGGGCGGGGGCAAGGGCTTCCAGTTCTTTCAGCCGTTGACGTTCCCATCGGTTCAATCTTTCGGCGTCGGCCTCGTTAACGCGGGATGCTATCAATCCCCGGTCTTCAATCGCGTCCGCGAACTCCTGCCCGGTGCCGGTGAGACTGTAGGCCAGCCGGATGCCTCCATCTGTCTTGCTGATCGGCGGCGCTGTGCGCTTCGGTTTCGGCGGCTGTTGTTGCTGCTGCCCCGGTTCTTTTTGCTTCTCCGGCTGCATCGCCGTGGCCGGTTGCGGCTGCTCTCTTTCCTGCCGCCCGCCCCGTGCTTCTTCCTCCCGCGCCGGTGCTGCCGGCGCGGGCCTCGCCTCCACGAATTGCCGCTCAACTTCTTCCTTCGCGATTGCGGCTTCGGCTACCTTGTCGAGCCATTCCATTTCCTCGCGCACCGGATCGCGGCGGGCGTATTCGTCTGCGGCCTCGATCTGCTTTTGGACTTCGGCCAGTTCGCGGGTGAGTTTTTCAACCCGGTCTTTCGGCAAGTCGAGCATGAATTCCCGCGCCTGCTCGATGGTCGGCATGTTCTCGCGGTCGAGGTCAGCCAGCTTGTCGCGAAGGTGGCTCGCCGATATGTCGAGAATTCTTTTTCCGAGGGCGTGTATCCCGCCCGCATGATCGATCACAACATAGTCGCGCCGGGTGCCTTGCGCCAGTATCAAGCCTTCCTCGGCAAGCTCGTTGTCGAAATCCCGCCCGCATTCGGTGCGGTCGTGGCAAGCCCGGATCGTGTTTCTAATCGCGTCCTTATCGACGCCGAGGCGCTGCGCCTGTCGCTGCTCGTCCTTCTTCGCCGCGTATTTGATCGGGGTATCCCGCTCGTTCTTGACCGGCTCAAGGCCAAACTCTTTTTCGAGTTCGCGGCTGATTCTTTTCAGGCGCAGGCCGTAAAACGGCAACCGCTTGGCCGTCATGGTTTCGGCGTCGATCAAGCTGACGGCAAGGTGCATGTGTTCCTCGCCGGTCAATTCGTCGGTGTGAAACGCGATGGCGTAGGGCTGGCCGGTCAGTCCGTTGATACGCATGACCCGGTGCGCCACGATCTCCCATTGTTCGCGGGTGAGCCTTTCGCCTTCGCGGTTCCGCACCTGAACGTGAAAGAACGGATGTTCGCATTTCGTGGCCTCGGCCATGACATGCACGCAGCGAAACGCCTGTTTGATATCGGGCGAAGCGAAGCCTACAAGCTTCCACAATTCGGCGCGTTCGCCGTCCTTGCCGGTGGTGATGTACTGGGCGAGTTTAACCCCATTGTTGTGGGGGATGCCGTTGGCAATCATTGCCGGTCTTTGTACCCCGTAATCTCCAGAATGCGGTCAAGGGCCGCATTGGTTTTCTCAATCGCAGCGGCCAGCCAGCCGGGGACGACGACGAGCTGGCCAGCAAGCAGGGCCGTGTTGAGGGCATGGGCAATCTGGTTCAGATTGTTCCCGGCCTTGTTCAGCGCGGCGGTCGCCTCCCCAAGCTCCACGGCGTTGACGTGCGGAGCGCGCCGCGCCCGTGGGCCGGGACTGCCAAGAACTGCGGCGCGGCCATAGCTGGAAAGGGACAAGCCGCAGGCTTGGGCCTTCTCCACGGCCTCGGCCCATTCCTCATCGTCGAGCGAGATTTGCAGCGAATGACGGCGCTGCCGCTTCTGGCTGCCGCTGGCCTTGGTCGGCGGCGGGGCATAGCTGCCGGGTTCCCCGCTCGCCGGGGAAACGGGCGGCGCATGGTCGTAAGGCGTCATCGGCGGACCTCCGCAGACGATGACGCCGCAACGACGCAGGGCAAGCCGAATGGTGCGGAAACGGGCACGGTTTCCGCTTGCCGCTTGCGGCACCGGGGGATGAAATGGGGGTGTCCCCCTTTCCAAGTGGAACGAAGGCGGGCGGATGAAATCCGCCTGTCCTGAGTGTGGCGCGTCATTGACGCGCACCACTTGCTGCCTGTGCTAACCGCTCCACTCATACGGGCAGTGAATCGACATGCGTGATTCGCCGCAAGCTCTTTTCCGTTCCGCCACGGCAACGAGTCGGGCGCGGAACTCCGGTCAACGCGAGCAAGGGCGGATGCTCTGCGTCCGTCCTTGCGGTCCCGAAAATTTACGGCAGACGGCGCGGCGCTATCGCGCCACGCCGGATGAAACACGGGGCGGGGGGATGATGGTGCGGATGCTGGATGGAAAGAACCGCCTGCCGGAGTGTTGAGGTCCGGCAGGCGGTCGCGGCTGTTACTCGTCGGTCTGCTGTGCCTGCCGGTCGCTGGCCCGGAGCTTGTAAATCTCCGAATGGGCGCGGTCGGCAACCTTCGCCAGCAAGAGCAAGTCACCGGCATTGAAGCTGTCGGAGCTTTGCCAGTTACCGGCGTCGTCCTTGTAGCTGCGCTCGAAAGTGACGTTGTAGAACGCTTCGCCCTTCGCGTTCTCGTTTCGCCAGATGGCCGCGCTGACCGGGTACAGCGTGACTTTCGCGGCGGGTTTTTTGTTGTTGGACATTGTAGGTTCCTTTCGTGGTCTATCTGGCGAGCGGGATTGCTGCCAGTGATGAAAACCGGCCATAGACGGCGGGCTGAAGGGGCAAGCGGAAAAGGCGAAAGATCGTCTGCCTTTTTGCGCCTATCAGCAAAAAGCAACGATCTGTGCGCGTTTTCCGCTTGGACAAGAATCGCGCACGCTTCGCGCGATTTTCGTAACCCTTCGGCACGGCGTCTATAGGTTTTCTCATCACTGGCAGCATTCACATTCCGCGTCCAGATAGACCACGAAAGGAACCGGCCAAACGGCAACAAACCGGCAATCGAAATTCCGTACCGGCAGGGTGGCCGTATAGAGAACGGGCGGGGCGATGCTTGGCTCCCGGACATGGGGAACACTGCGGCGCGGTTGCTCGGGCGATAGGAAAAGAAGATCGGTGCTGAATTGTCGGGCCGCATAGGGGCGGCGCTTGCGCGTCCTCACTTGATTTAGACGCGAAGATTGGCGCGGCGGGTGCGCTGCGCTTTTTAGGTCAGTGATAGTTGCGGCTCCGACTGCGGGACCGGACGTGAACGTTCTTCGCGGATTGCGCGGATAGCCATAATGTCCCGCTCGGCTATGTAAAGCGGGGTGCGGTCGCGTCCGCCGCAAGCCGGTTTCGGAGGGCGGCCATGTTGAATCACATCAAGGCGGCGACCATAGACTTTGCGGGCTTCAGCCCATTGCGCCGCCGCCTGCTGAGTAACTCCTATCGTGTCGGCGGCAAAGCGGGTGCTGTAGTATCTGCGGCCTTCATCATCAACGTAAATGGGCGGATGTCTGGGCCGCATGGCGTTCCGTAGGGTGTCGGGTTTTGGAGTGGTAACACTTCTAACAATTTGGCGCTGTCCGTTCAAGGATTTTCCAAGCGAATGGAATGAATGAAATGGACGAAACCGATTGTCCGCTTGTCGCATCTCGTAGGGTGGAACCATTCGGCGCAATGCCGTCTTACGTTGGGTTCCCTCAGTTCATCGCATCCTTGGGAATGCAGCGCCTCTCAAGGGTAAGGCTCCACGCCTTGTAAAGCGGTCGTGAACTGAGTTCACCAAACCAGTCAGTAGATTTGTGTCCGCGTTGTCCATGACGCGGGCAAAGGCGTTTTTCTGTCCGCGTTTCACGACGCGGCAACAGTCACGCCCGAGGTGTGTCTGTGCCTCGGAAGAAAGGAGCCTATGAACAACGAACGGATTGAAGCTCTCTACGAAAAGGAAAAAGCTCTCCGCGAACGCATCATCAAAGCCAAAGCGGAACAGCAAAAACGGGCAGCGGCGCAACGGAAGGCCCTCGCGCAAATTCTCGGCGGCGCTCTCATCGACGCCGAACTTTCCCCGGACCTGAAATCAGCAATTAGGCAAATTCTCGCCGGGGCCGGTCTTGAGGACCGCGCGAAACGGCTGCTTCGGGATGGGGGCTGGCTGTGATCGGGCGGATTTGGGAATGGGCGAAACCCAAGCTTGCGGTTTGCGCGATTTTCGCCCTGCTCATCGAAGCGGGCGGCTCATGGCAGGCCGGTCACTTGATGAATGCGGATGAGTGGATCGCGGCGGAAGATGCGGCGGTGTACGGGCTGGCGGACGGGCTTTACTGGCTCGCGACGTTCGGCACCGGAAAGAAAGGGGAATGGCGATGATTGCGAGGCTTTGGGACGGTGCGAAAGCCTGCGGGCGGTTGGGTGATTGGCTGTTTCGGTGGCTCGTCGCTCTTTACGTGTGTTGGGCGGCGGCGGCGTGGGCCGTGGGGTCGGTTCACGCGGGCCGCTGTCTTGATCTCGACGAAGTTATGGCGGTGATGGGCGCGTGCTTGGCTCGCGTCGGCCTGAATTAACGAAAGGAATTTATGGAATGGTTCTGGTGGTGTCTCGCGGCGCTGCTCCTGATTCAGTGGAACGGCATACGACAGAAAAAGGAACGGATCAGAAAGGCGAAAGAGGAATTCAATCCGAAAGTCGAGCTTGGCGGCGCTCGCTTTCACGAGAACGGGGATTTGCGGCGGGCCGGGGCCTTCAAGGGCGGCGGCGATGCCTTGCGCGTCGGCTGGTCG
>Ga0116223_10001053_pt1 | contig 29708 bp, 25 predicted proteins | sample Sb_taG_3_FD_90092 | JGI IMG/M metagenome (GOLD analysis project Ga0116223, IMG submission 90092) | Peat soil microbial communities from Weissenstadt, Germany - Sb_50d_a_PC metaG | ecosystem: Environmental > Terrestrial > Soil > Wetlands > Peat | place: Germany: Weissenstadt | collected 2010-09-21 | reverse complement strand
GTGCCGTATTTCTCGGCCGTCTCGAAGCAGTTCTTGTGAATGGCGATCATGATTTTGTGCAGCTTGTCGTCTACTTCTTCTCGGGTCCAGCTCAACCTTTGGCTGTTCTGGGCCATTTCAAGGCCTGACGTTGCTACACCGCCGGCATTGGCAGCCTTCGCCGGCCCGTAGAGAATCCCGGCTTCGAGGAACATCTTGGTGGCTTCGAGCGTGCTGGGCATGTTTGCGCCCTCGGCTACTAGCTTGCAGCCGTTCTTGATAAGATTCGCGGCATCTTTCGCCTTGATCTCATTCTGCGTGGCGCTCGGGAATGCGCAATCGGCCTTGATGTTCCAGATCGGATTGTGTTCCAGCTTGATGTCGGTGGGCATGAAGATCGCCTTCTTGAACTTCTCGCCGTATTCGCGAATGCGTCCGCGGCGGACGTTCTTCAGCTCCATGACCCAAGCCAGCTTCTCGCGATTGATCCCATCCGGATCGTAAACTACGCCGTCCGAATCGGAGAACGTGAGTGGCTTCGCTCCCAGATCAAGCAACTTCTCAACCGTGTACTGCGAAACATTGCCGCTGCCTGAAACCAGGCAGAGCTTGCCTTCGAGCGTGTCTTTCTTGCTCTTCAGCATTTCGGCGGCGAAATACACGCAGCCGTATCCAGTGGCTTCGGGACGAATCAACGAACCGCCCCAGTTCAGGCCCTTGCCGGTCAGCACACCGGTGAACTCGTTCCGCAGGCGCTTGTATTGGCCAAACAGGAAGCCGATTTCGCGTCCACCAACGCCAATGTCGCCGGCGGGAACATCCGTGTCCGGACCGATGTGCCGCTGCAATTCGGTCATGAAGCTCTGGCAGAAGCGCATGACTTCGTTGTCACTCTTGCCTTTAGGATCGAAATCCGATCCGCCTTTGCCGCCGCCCATGGGCAGCGTAGTCAACGAGTTCTTGAACACCTGCTCAAAGGCCAGGAACTTCAAAATGCCGAGGTTGACCGACGGATGGAAACGCAGCCCGCCCTTATAAGGACCGATCGCGCTGTTCATCTCGATGCGGAATCCGCGGTTGATCTGAATGTTTCCCTGATCATCAAACCAGGGCACGCGGAACATGATGACGCGCTCGGGTTCGGTGATGCGCTCCAGAATCTTCGACGATCTATACTCCGGATGCTTCTGCAGCACCAGCCTTAGAGAATCGAACACTTCCTGCACTGCCTGGTGGAACTCAGGCTCGGCCGTGTTCTTCGCTTTTACGGTAGTCATTACGTCTTCAATGTAGTCGCCCGCATTCTTGATTCCGGGCGGTGTCATTACGCTTATGGGATTTTCCTCCAATTGTAAGAAAGGCTTTCAGAATTTACTGTTTGGAACATTGCACACATCAGAGTTGCCTAACGCTCTATTTAAGGCCCGCGCCCTGATTTTCGCCGTGACCGGCATCACTCGTAGCCGTGATAATGGTACCGCTACCGAGGGCCGAAATCCGCATTTTTTTCGAAGCCCTCGCGGATAACACTGCATGTGGGTACGGAGAAGGCAGCCGCTCGCTAGCCTGCATTATTCATGAAGCGGCCTTGGAAGGGCTCGGCTTTCAGCCTGCCCTTTCAGAGCGCCCAGCAATCCTCATGAATAATTTGGGCGAGAGTGGATCCTTGGTATCGGAATCGGGGTGGCATCTTTGCCCATAGTGGGAACGGGATGATCATTTTGTGCTGGAAGTCCTTGCACTGCTGGCTCGGAGAAGATTATCCCAGACATAGAGTCACGCAACGTCACTTGCGCGTTCTCCGAACCTGTTCCAGCAAAGGAGAAAGCCCATGCCTCAGTTAGCTCCGATTCAAATCTCAGTAATCAACGCGAGCACGGTGGTGGCGGACGATGATGTTCGCCCCGTCGTGGACGCCCTGCAAAAGCAAGTCACCAGCGACTTTTTCCCCGCTTGGGGAGTTAATGCGCAGCTCAACTTCGTTACCACCGGGAGCACGCCTCCGGCCAACACTTGGTGGCTAACCATTCTCGATGACACCGATCAGGCCGGTGCTCTCGGCTATCACGATCTCACGCCCGACGGACTTCCGATCGGCAAGGCATTCGCCGGCACCGATCTGAAATACGGCACGCAATGGTCGGTCACCGCCAGCCACGAATTGCTCGAGATGCTGGCCGACCCCAACATCAACTTGACCGTTTTTGTGCAGAACGACCAGAGTACGGGGATTCTGTACGCTTATGAAGTGTGCGATGCCTGTGAAGGTGATCAGTTTGCCTATCAGATCGGCAAGGTGCTGGTCTCGGATTTCGTCTTCCCCGCCTGGTTCGAAGGTTTCCGAACGCCAGGTTCAACCCAGTTCGACCAGACCAAACAAATCCAGAAGCCGCTGGACTTGCTTACCGGCGGCTACATCGGAGTGTTCGACGTGAACTCAGGCAGCGGATGGCAGCAGCAAACCGCGGAGAAAAAACCTGCAGAGACCCTGAGCCGGGGCAACGTTGGCAGCCGCCGCGAACGCCGTCGTACGCCACGCCTGCAATGGGTCGTAAGCCATACGCACAAGGAAATTGCCCAGCGCGCCGAGGTATATCGCAGACGGGTTCAGCATCTCCTCGCCCGTCAGGTGGCCGCCTAGATTTGTTCACGGTTGGATTAAGCCCCGCGTCGCAGCGCGGGGTTTGTTTCTTGCCGATCGAGAACGGGTGTGCTTGCACGTCGGGGCCGAGGCAGGTGGAGTTTTCAGCCGCCGGCTTACATTCCCAATTTCTTCACTTCTTCGTTGTAGTATTTGCGATACAGAATGTCCCATTCCTGGCTGCCCTCCAGGATGGTGCGCTTCTGATTCTCGATCTTGTGCCGCGCCGCCTGATCGATCTTCTCTTCCTGGTTCAGCACGTCTTCCATAATCTTGCGCACTTCTAGGCGGATCGTGTTCCGGTCCTCGATAAAATCCAGATCATCCATTTCCGCGAGCGCATCCGTGACCACGTGCGCCACCTTGTTTACTTTGTCGCGGCTTACCCTCACAACACCGCCTTGTACTTGCGCACCAGTTCGTTTTTCACTTTGCGGAACATTTCCTGGTAGTTGGCGCCGGTCTTCTGCATCTCGGCGGAATAGGCTTCCAGGATCACGCGAACCTCGTCGTTGATGCGATCCTCAAGCGAGAATTCATCCAGGATCGCCGCGTGCACTTTCTCGGTGACCGCGGCCACAGCTTTGGTCTCGATGAACTTGCCTGCAATCAGTTTTTTCGTGACTTCGCGGGCCAAATAGCCCACATATTCTTTGGAAAGAAGCATGGTGCGGATCGGACGTTCGTTGTGAAACTGTTAGTGTAGCACAGCGGAAGATCGTCGTTGGTCGTAGGTCCCTGGTCGTTCGCTTTCTGACAAACCACCAACGAATATCGCCACGCGCACGAGCCAACGGGCCAACCACGAACGGCCAACGACCGATCCCCATTTGCCCGCGTTCAGGGATACAATGAATTTACCCAGAGCCCCTATGCCATCTGTCCCAGACGATCTCAGCAGCCTCAAAGATGACATGGTCGCCTTCATCGAGGGCCACGGCATGCTGCGTTTCCCCGGCTTCGTTGACTACGAGCAAGTGCAGAGCGTTACCTGGAAATCCGAAGACAATCCTGACAGCTGGAAAGATTTCGTCGAACTCGCCAAAGCCGCAGCTGCGCCTTTCCTTACCATGGATTCGTGGCGGTTGGAGCGCGAGGAACTCGATGCCATGATTGAGCGCTTGAGCATGGCCGAATTTACCAGCGACGAAGAGTTGGAGGACGCGCGCTGGCTGCGTACCTACGTCGGCAAAACCGGGTTTGTGCAACTAGGATTCGCGCAGCAGGGCGTCATGATGGTCTACGAAGCTGCCACCCCGTGGTACGAGCGTTACCAGAACATTCTCGAAATGGCCGACGATTTCGCCGGCCTCTCCATCGACGAACCCGACCAGGACGACGACAAACCTTATTGACGTGTAGGGATGGGTCTTCGACCCGTCCAAGCGAGCAAGGTCTTTTGGTAGCGCCGGCATGTTGCCGGCTGTCGCGCGGGGCATCCTGCCCGCGCGCGCGAGCGGACAATCACACGACAGCCGCCGGGACGGCGGCGCTACAATGACTTCTCATCCATGAAATGGATCCCCAAAGAGACAGACGTCAACCAAATCGAACTCCTCGCAGGAAAACTGTTTTCAAATCCTAGCTTTGCATTCAAGAATCCAGAGCGCGCTTCGACTCTTGCCCGTCTTCTCGTCATGCGCGGAATCAACGATTCGGAAGCTGCAGAACGCTTCCTCTCGCCCTCCATCGCGCATCTGCACTCACCGTATTTGATGTTGGGTATGAAGGCCGCCGTCGACCGCCTTGACGCGGCCATCGAGCGCAAGGAAGGCATTCTGATCTACGGCGACTACGATGTCGATGGCACGACTGCGATCGTCATCCTCAAAACCGCTATCGAACTATGCGGGGGCTCGGCCGACTTCCACGTACCCCACCGCATCAAGGAAGGCTACGATCTTCGTGGTGACGTGATCGAGCGCGCTGCTGCCTCCGGCATCCATCTCATTATCAGCGTGGATACGGGTATTCGCGCCTTTGCCGCAGCCGAGACCGCGCATCGCCTCGGAGTGGATCTCATCGTCACCGACCATCACTTGCCGGGCCCCGACGGCATGCCACGCGCGCTCGCGGTTCTGAATCCCAATCAACCGGGCTGCGGCTATCCGTGCAAAACGTTATGCGGCGCTGGCGTTGCATTCAAGTTGGCGCAAGCCTTGATGGAGCGCCGACTGGCTCACCGCGATCAACCTCCGCTGCTGAAATCGTTCATGAAAGTGGTAGCCATTGCTACCATCGCCGACGCTGTGCCGTTAACCGGCGAGAACCGCGTATTCGCCAAGCTTGGCTTAGAAGGATTGCGGTCGGCGGTAAATCCGGGACTGAAGGCGCTGCTGGAAGTCGCGCAAGTCGGTGGACGGCCGCTTACCTCCGGCGAAGTTGGGTTCCGCATCGCACCTCGGATCAACGCCGCCGGCCGCATGGATGTTGCCCGCGACGTGATCGAACTGTTTAGCGTGAAAGACGCCGTCCGCGCCCGCGAAATCGCCAACAAGCTCGATCAGCTCAATGCCGACCGCCAAGCCGAAGAACGCAGGATTCTCGAAGCCATCGATTTGCGATTGCAGCAAGAACCCGCGCTGCTCGATGCCTTCTGCCTGGTGATTGACGGCGATGGCTGGCATCGCGGAGTTATCGGTATCACGGCAACGCGCGTGGTCGAGCGTTATTGCCGTCCGACGCTGGTGATTTCCCGCGATGGCGACGAAGCCCACGGCTCGGGCCGCTCCATTCGAGCATTTCACCTGCTGAACGCGCTTGAGTCCTGCGCTCCATTGTTCACTCGCTTCGGCGGACACGCGCACGCCGTTGGCTTCTCCATGCCGGCCGCAAACTTGCCCGAACTATGTGCCCATCTTGATGCGTACGCTCGCGCCCGCCTGACGCTCGCCGACTTCGAACCCACTCTCGACATCGACGCCGAACTCTCTTTTGATCAGATTACTAACGACCTGTTTCAGGCTTTGCGGCGACTCGAACCCTTCGGGATGGGCAATCCCGAACCCGTTTTTGCCGCGCGCAATTTGTCTTTGCTGGCGCCGCCTCGGGTGATGAAAGAAAAGCACGTGAAACTGAAACTATGCTTGAAGAGCGAAGACTTCAGTGACTCAACTGTCCTGCCGCGTCTCTATGCCCAGAGTGGCCAACGAAAGCAAGTTGTTTACAACGCCCTCGGCTGGCGGATGGCCGAACGGGTTCAGCAAGCGGAGCTAGTCACGGGCGCCGCTCTGGATATCGCTTTCACCCTCGATCACAATGACCACCCCGACTTCGGCGGATTGGAACTCTCGCTGCGCGATTTCAAAATTCCCCAGCATAGAGACAGATCTTTGACCCCAGCCGTCGCCCTTGCGAGACCGAGAACTTAGAACAGACAACCGACGACGGGCTTTGAGTTGAAACCAGTTTTCAGATAACCGCAGATCGGTCCTCTCAAAACGCGCCTGACTTGTCACTGCCGCCTTGCCCCGATCCACTGCTACACTCCCGCCAAGAGTGGGAGGTGTCGATGCGCAAGTCCATTCTGGTCACGTTAGTCTCCATTTCATTTCTCGTTTCCGTCTTCGCCGAGAAAAAACCCGAACAGCCCACCCCGGAGGAATCGCAGACAGCCATCGAAGCTGACGCGGGCGGGCGTTTGCCGGTAAAGCGCGTCGTACTCTACAAGAATGGCGTCGGCTATTTCGAGCATTCGACCCGCGTCCACGGCAATCAGGACCTTGCTATCGACTTCACTACCAGCCAGCTCAACGATGTTTTGAAATCGTTGACCGCTGTGGACCTGGGCGATGGCCGCATCACCGGCGTTCGCTACAACTCCATCGCGCCTCTCGATGAACGGCTCAAAGCTCTGCGTCTGCCCTTTGGTGAGCAGCTCACGCAGGTTGACTTCCTCGCGGCCCTGCGCGGCGCGCGGGTCGAGGTGCACAACGGCTCCGACAACACTACCGGCCGGTTGCTGAGCGTTGAAAAAGAAAAACGATTCACCGACAAGGGAGAGGCCTACGAGGTGACTGCATTCTCGGTCATATCTGACGCGGGCGACATGCGGAGTTTCGATCTCAGCCCGAGTACGTCGGTCCGTCTGGTCGAACACGACCTGAGCGACGAGGTAGGAAAATACCTGAACTTGATCGGATCTTCGCGGGCCCGTGACCTGCGCCGCATGACTATCTCCGCGAGCGGCACAGGGGATCGTGACATTTTCGTAAGCTACATCAGCGAAGTTCCCGTGTGGAAGAGCACATACCGAATTATCCTGCCGGAAAAGCCGAACGATAAGCCGCTGCTGCAAGGGTGGGCCATTGTGGACAACACGGTTGGCGAGGATTGGAGAGACGTCCAACTCTCGCTGATCGCAGGCGCACCGCAGTCGTTTATCCAGGATATTTCTCGCCCGCTCTACACGCGTCGGCCGGTGGTCCCACTGCCTCAGGCGGCGATGCTGACTCCGCAGACTCAGGAGGCGTCGATGAGCGCTCCTGCACCTGCAGTGGCACAGACGTACGATGCTAACGCCGAATCGTCGTTGACAGTAGAAAGCAACCCAGCAGCCATACACGGAGGAGGAGTGGGCGGCGGAGTGTTGCGCGCTCAAGCATCGAACGGGAATCTCAAACAATGGGTTGCCCAGTCCCCCTTCGATGCCGTCGCCAAACAGCAAGCGGAAGCCGAGGCCAAAGATCTCGGCGATTATTTCGAATACAACCTGAAGCAGAAGATCACGATTGGCAAGAATCAGTCTGCGCTGGTGCCGATCCTGCAATCTCCCATTGCAGCCGAGAAGGTTACGATCTGGAACGAGAATAGTCGCGAGATTCGCCGCGCTCTTTGGATCACCAACAGCAGTGGCCTCACTCTCGACTCCGGAACCTTCAATATTCTGGAGAACGATACCTTCGCGGGAGAAGGATTGATTGAGACCGTTCACCCGGCTGAGCGCCGTCTCATCTCCTATGCAGCCGACCCCGCTCTGCGAGTCACGATGGAGCAAGAGTCGAGCGAAAAGCCCATCACGCGCATTCACATTGTCAAAGGCCTGATGTATCTGACCCGCGAGCAAAACGACAGTCGCAAATATACCTTGCACAATGCCGACACATTTCCTCGCGACGTGGTCATCGAACATCCCGCGCGGGAAAACTGGAAATTGTCCGAGGGACCGAAGCCCGAGGAAACCTCTGCATCGTATCTGCGCTTCCGGGTGGCAGTTCCATCCGGACAGACATCGAATCTCCAGATCGCGGAATATCATCCTGAGAGCAGCGAATTTGCTTTGACCAATCTCGACGAAAAACAGATCGCGCTGATCACCCAGCAAAGACAAATCACGCCGGCCATGCAAGACGCCTTCCGCCGCGTTCTCGACCAGAAAAATAAAGTGGACAGCCTGGGAACGCAGATCAAAGCGCGACAGCACGAAGTCGACGCCATCACCAAAGATCAGGCGCGGATTCGCGAGAACATGAAAGCATTGAAGGGCAGCGCCGAAGAAAAGGCGCTGCTGCAGCGCTACGCCCACCAACTCGATACACAGGAAGATCGCCTAAACGCGTTGAACAAGGACATATCAGATCTGCAGGAGAAACAGACCCAGGCCAGGAACCAACTGGACCAGATCGTGCAGCAGATCACCCTCGACGAAAACTTCTAGGGCGGGCTTCAGGCTACAGGCTTCGGGCGCAGAGCTGCGCTGAGCCGTGCCCTGACGTCTGAAGTACACTAACTTCAGATGCCCGCATATCTATCCCGCCTGCGGCGCTGGTTCGCTGGCGCGATCATCGTCGCCGCGTTGCTGGTGGCCGGGACATATTTCTACGCGCGTCACCGGGTGCTAAACGCTCTGAAGCAGGTTCCAGAGAAGATCGGCCTGGAAATCAAGCAAAGCGCCACAGGTTTCACCGTCTCGAAGTCTGAGCAGGGACGCACTCTATTCACCATCCAGGCCAGCAAGGCAGTTCAATTCAAGAAGGGCGGACTCGCGAACCTGCACGACGTGCAAATCACTCTCTACGGAAGCGATTCCAGCCGCTTCGATCAGATCCGCGGCGCCGACTTCGAATACGACCAGCAGTCCGGAGATGTCATCGCCAAAGGCGAGGTGCAGATTGATCTGCAATCAAACCCGCAAGGCCTGGAGCATCCCGACCAGGCTCCGCCACAGGAGCTTAAGAATCCCATCCACCTTAAGACCAGCGGACTGATTTTCAACCAGAAAACCGGCGACGCCCACACCAAAGAGAGGGTCGACTTCACTCTTCCTCAAGGCACCGGATCGGCCGTGGGTGTGAACTACATGGCCAAGACCAACACGCTCACATTGCTGTCGCAGTTCAATGTCGTACTTAGCGGTGCGACGGCCGCAACTATAACGGCGGTGCGTGCGACCATCACCAAGGACCCGCACCAGGTTGTGCTCGACCATCCTCATCTTCAGAGTGGCGCGCGTCAATGCGACGCCGACGAGTCCACACTGTTTCTGCGTCCTGACAATACGCTGGATCGCGTTCTAGCGCGCGGAAACGTGCTGGTCAAGGCTGAGGGGGAGCAGCCGGCAGAAGCCCGATCCGAGCAACTTGAACTGACCATGGCCAAGCAGCATGACACCCTGCGGACCGCGGTTTTCTCCGGAAACGTCCGAACCCAGGTCTCAAGCGCAGAGTCAATGAAAGACGGGCGTCGTCGCCCGTCGAAGCCGAGCGAACCTCCGAGCGGTTCTGATCAATCGCCTCAAGAGTGGCCCATGCAAGCCAATGCTGGCCGGGTGATCCTCGAATTCACCGGAAAGAATCTTCTGGCCAAGGTACACGCCGAAGACCATGTGAAATTATTGCAACATCAGAGCCCGGCGAGCGACTCGGCCAGCGCACAGGATCTGGAACTGACCGCATCGGGCATCGACTTCTTCGCGGCAAAACCTTCCCTCACAACCAAAGGAACCCGCATCGATCGAGCCGAGACCTCCGGGGCGGCCCAGATCGCCATCCGCCCGACCAGCGGCGGCGGGCCGCAAACTCTGGTCACAGCCGCAAAGTTCGACGCCCACTTTGACGATTCCGGACAATTCACTTCGGTTCACGGCGCACCCGATGCCCGCATTGTCAGCCAGAATCCGGGACAACCCGACCGCGTCAGCACCAGTCGAGTTGTCGATGCTGCATTCCAGTCTGGCAGCGGAATTCAATCCGTGGTGCAAGAGGGAAGCGTTACCTACGTCGACGGAGAGCGCAAAGCCTGGGGAGATCACGCGCGTTACACGCCGGCCGACCAAGTATTAATACTTACGGGCTCACCGCGCGTCGCCGACGGCGGCATGACCACGACGGCAAACTCCATGCGTCTGAATCGCGACACCGGAGACGCTCTCGCCGAAGGCAACATCAAAACTACCTACAGCGATCTGAAGCCGCAGCCGGGCGGCGCGCTCCTGTCGTCGTCCAGCCCCATTCATGTTACGGCTCGCTCCATGAGCGTCCACGGCAATTCAGCAATCGCCCTCTACACCGGAGATGCGCGCCTCTGGCAGGATGCAAATGTAGTGGACGCCCAGTCAATTGAATTCGACCGCGACCATCGTTCGATGGTCGCTACGGGGTCGGCCGCATCAAAAACCGTCTCGACGGTGCTGGTCCAAGCCGACAGGACTCAACCCGGTCCATCAGGAAAAAACATGGCAGCCGGAACACCGACCCTGATTGCCATTACCTCGACTCGCCTTACTTACGCCGACAGCGAGCGGAGGGCTCATTTCGAAGGCGACGTCGCTGCCAAGGGATCCGACATCACGATCACCGCCAAGAAGATGGACGCGTTTCTCCAAGCTCGCGGCTCTGACAACCAACCTCTGTCTGCTGCCGGAAAACTGGACAAAATCGTCGCGACCGATCAAGTTGTAATCACCCAACCCGACCGTCATGCCGCCGGCGATCTCCTTACTTACACGGCCTCGGACGACAAATTCGTCCTCGTCGGTGGACCGCCTAGCATTTTTGATGCCGAACGTGGCAAGATTACCGGCGTTTCGTTGACTTTCTTTAGGCACGATGATAGGGTCTTGGTTGAAGGCAACAATTTATCCCCCACCGTCACCCAAACGCGAGTGGCACGATAAATGCGTACACTAGCCACCGACGAAATCGGCAAATCTTATCGCAGCCGCCGGGTTGTAAACGGGGTCAGCCTGCGCGTCGAACAGGGCGAAGTCGTTGGTTTACTTGGACCTAACGGCGCCGGTAAGACCACAACCTTCTATGCCATCGTAGGCCTGATCCCCCCTGACACCGGCCGGGTCCTGATCGACGACGACGACATCACTGATGTCCCTATGTATCTGAGGGCACGCCAGTACGGCATCAGCTACCTCCCGCAGGAAGCTTCGGTTTTCCGCAAACTCACCGTCGAGGAGAACATCCTTGCTGTCCTTGAGGCCCAGTCCATCTCCTGGCACGAACGCCGGGAGAAGATGGAGAAGCTGATCGACCAATTGGGTTTGGAGCACATCCGTCAGAATCGGGGATACGCTCTCTCCGGTGGCGAGCGCCGCCGCGTAGAAATCGCCCGGGCCCTTTGCATTAACCCGACATTCATTCTGCTGGACGAGCCTTTTTCCGGGATTGATCCCATCGCCGTGCTCGACCTGCAAAAGATTATCAGCGATCTGAAAGCCAGCGGCATCGGCATCCTGATCACCGATCACAACGTGCGCGAAACACTATCGGTCACCGATCGCGCTTACATCATCAACGACGGACGTATTTTCCGCCAGGGCACGCCGGAGCAGTTAGGTGGTGATCCTGAAGTCCGACGAGTGTATTTGGGCCAGAGCTTCTCGCTGGTATAGACCGGCATCCAAGGTTCTCCCTTGTGAACCTTCGTGCCCTTTGTGGTTAGTGCCTTTGGGTTTTAATCTCGTTGTAACGAAGTTCAGAAAGAATGATCACGACGCACGATCAACGAGCAAAGACCAGCGACTGAATTTATGGTTCTGCTGCAACACAAACTAAGCCTCAAAGTTTCACAGAGACAGATCCTGACCCCAGGCCTCGTCCAGATGGTCAGCGTCCTCGCGCTCAATAAGCTTGAGCTGAGGGACATGATCACGGCTGAGATGGTGGAGAACCCAGTCCTCGAAGAGCTGGAAGATTCCGTACCCCTGATCGACGATGTGAATCGACGCGAAGAGGAACGCGACCGCGCTCCCATCGAGGAAAGCCCCACAGCGGCTGCTGATGCCGAAAAGAAAGATCCCTTCGAAGAAATCGACTTCGGCTCGTTTTTCCAGGACTATCTCGATCCCGGCTATCGCAGCTCCCGCGAAATGGAGGACATCGAGCGCCCCTCATTCGAGAATTTCCTGTCCAAGCCCGGGAGCCTGACCGACCACTTGGTTTGGCAACTCGGCTCCATCTCCATGCGTCCCGAGGTGCAGGAAGCTGTCGAACTCATCATCGGCAACCTCAACGAAGACGGCTATCTGATCGCCAGCGACGAAGAACTTCTGGGAGTGGCTCCGCCCGCACCGCCCGAGTCAGATGCCGCAGTAGCCGAAAACCTTTTCAAAGAAGCTGAAGCCCTCGGCCTTAGCGCGCTCGAGCAGAGTTCTTCTGAACTACCCGAACCCGAGACTTCAGAACTTGAATCGGCAAACTCCGCGTCGGCCGAATCTGTTTCGACCGAGTCCGATTCGAGCAAGCTTGCCCTACCGGGCGTCGATTCCTCCGAAGACGCTGTGGCCGAAGATTTTCCCGAGACCTCCGCATGGCGCGAGCCATCACAAAGCTTTGAGAATGCGATCAGCGGAGCCGCAGCGGCAACCGCGCCTGCGCCAGAACCTGTCCCGATCCCAGCGCCACATCCGTTCTTCCCGACCAGTTTCAGTCTCGCCGATCTTCACGAGGCCATAGAAGTGATCCGGCAACTGGATCCGCCCGGCATCGGCTGCCGCGACCTGCGTGAGTGCCTGCTCTATCAACTTCGCTATCACCAACAGCAACACGAGCTGCACAAGAACGGCAACGGAGAATCCACGAGCCAGACCTTGGCCGATGCGGTCGCCATCGTAGATCAGCATCTGCGCGCGGTGCAGAACAAGCAATACAAGGAAATCGCCCGTGCACTGGCTCGCCCGGTAGAAGCGGTCCAGCAGGCGCTCGATTACATCCGCACTCTCGACCCGCGCCCTGGACTGCGCTACAACAAAACGCAACCCCGCCTCATCGAGCCCGACGTTGCTTTCGTGAAGCACGGGGACGAATGGCTGGTGGTCATGAACGACGAAGACGTTCCCCAACTCCGCCTCAACCCTGCCTACAAGCGCCTCCTTACCAAAGAAACCAACGACAAGGACACGCGCAACTACGTCAAGGAGCGCTATAAGAGCGCGATCCAGCTAATCAAGAATATCGAGCAGCGAAAGCAGACCATCGTCAAAGTTTGCTACAGCATCCTGGCCCGCCAGCAGGATTTCCTCGAAAAAGGCATCGACCAGCTGAAGCCAATGATGATCAAGGAAGTAGCCGAAGAAATCGGTGTGCATCCTTCCACCGTCAGCCGCGCTGTGTCCAGCAAATATGCGCACACGCCACAAGGCGTCTTTGAACTGCGTTACTTCTTCAGCGAAAGCGTAAACGGACCGCAGGGCGGTAATACATCGTTGCTGATCCTGAAACGCCGCGTCAAAAAGCTTATCGAAGAAGAAGATCCTGCCAGGCCGCTCACCGACGAGCAGATCACCCGCATCCTGCAATCGCAGGGCATTCAGGTCACTCGCCGCACGGTCGCAAAATACCGGGAAGATATGCGCATCCCCAGCACCCATCAGCGCAGAGTGAAGAAATGATGATTTGGAAGGTCTATCGCGAAAGTTTCTCGGGAAAAGGTATGACTTCAGTCGGGCCGACCGGCAAAAGACGCGGGCTTTGGCCCCTGAGGGCAAAGGTTTCTCAACCAGTTCCTAATATGCAGTGCCCAGGCTGTCCAAGAGATCGAAACCCAACGAGGGGGCGCTCATGAACGTGGAATACACCGGCAGGCATTACGAAGTCACTCCCGCCATCCGCAAGGATGTTGAATCCGGTTTGGCGAAAATCCGCAAGATTCTAGCCGACAAGTTCGAGACCAAAGTTGTCCTCGCGGTCGAGAAACGTCGCCACAAAGCCGAGATCACCATCAGCCCGCGCAACGGACCGATCGTCGGACTAGCTCAAGCTGGCGACATGCCCTCTGCCGTCAGCGAAGCTCTCGACCACCTCGAGAAGCAAGCCGTCAAATACAAGACTCGCTGGCGCACCAAGAAACGCCGCAATCACAAGACTCCCAGCCCCAAGAAGTGGAACGGGGAAGCCCCACAGGAAGCATTGGGAGTCGCCGTTGGCCTGTCCGAACAAACCTCGATTGACGTGGTCGTGCACAAGTTTCCCGCTGTAGCCCGCACCACCGAAGTTCATCTTGTTCGATCCGAGGATGCCGTGGCAATGCGCCCCATGACCCTCGAGGAAGCCATCAAAGAAGCCCACTTCCGCGATCGCGACGTCTTCGTCTTCCGCGATCCGAAAGGCAAGGTAATGGTTTTACACCGCACTCGCGACGGGAAAATGGAACTGATCGAAGCCCCATAAAGCACCCGTGTGGCGCGGACGCCCCCGCCCGCGAAATTCTCGCCGGCAGGAATAACGTAAGGGACAGCCGCCCCCGGCTGTCCAGCCGAGCAAAGTCGGCTAGCTCTCACAAGCTCCCTCCCATACAAAAACACCCAACAAAGAGTATGATTCTCCTGCCGTTTCCCCAAAACCAAACCACCTTAAGGAGATCTATGAAAACGATTTTCCGTCTCGCAGCATTTCTGTTGTTGCTCGCCCCTGCAGTTCTCGCTCAGGAACACTACACCGAAGGCCCGGTCTGGCGGGTGTCACTGGTCCGCGTAAAGCCCACTCAGATGGACGCTTATCTCACCAGCCTGCGCAAATCCAGCAAGCCCGTCCTCGATCAGCAGAAACAGGATGGAACCATCATGGATTACAAGTTCTTCCTCAAAGAAACCAAGAGCAACCCCGAAGATTGGGACGTCTGTCTCGCCATTGAATACAAGAACCACGCCGCCCTGGATGGCCTGGCTGCCAAAGCCGAGATGGTTCGCGACAAGATCCTCGGCGGCAAACAACCCGCCCAGCAACTCGCAGAAAAACGCGCCGAAATTCGTGAGCTCGTTAGTTTTGAACAACTGCAAGAAATCATTCTCAAGTAAGAACCGCGAGCGCGCCTGGGCCGGGCTTAAAACCCGGCTCCAGCACGAACTGAGAACCGGGAACTATCAACTGGGAACTGATTCAACCTCCAAAGTTCCCGAAGCTACCTACGTAGCCCGCGAAACCCCGCCGTCGATCCCGGCAAACGCCCGACAGGATCAAGCCACGCCCTCAACCCTGGGATCGCAGATGACATTCGTAATCTCCGGGGACGCTTTTAATTGGCGGGCACCTCTGCGGATTGTTATGTTGTTGCCAGCGCACGCGTTCTGCTGCGTGCCCTTGCGGCACCTCAATAACCATGCTCAACTCAACAACCGTCAAGTCAATCTTGTGCTTTTTTCTGTTCACATTGGCCGCCTTCGGACAGACGATTGGCGATAAGAATGACCCCCAAGCGACCAAACTGGTTGTTCTCGAGCACCTTTGGAACGACGCCCAGGTGAATCGCGACCAGCGCGCGCTCGAGGGCATGATCGCCGACACTTTCACGGACACGGAGTGGGATGGCGACGTCAGCGAGCGGGGCAAGTTCCTTGCCGACATTAAAGACCCGAAGTTCAAGCCTGACTTGGTCGCGATTCAGGATCTGAAAGTGAATCTGTATCACAACGCCGGGATCGTGACCGGCGTCTATCACACGAAAGGTTCTTACAACGGCAAGCCCTACGATCATCTCGGACGCTTCACTGATACCTGGATCTTCGAAGATGGGAAGTGGGAGTGCGTGGCCAGCCACACCAGCCTGCTGAAGAAATAAAGCTGGAATTGAAGATCAGACTCGGTTCGGCTCCCTTTCTTGATGGAATCCTCCCCGATTTCGAGCGAATCCTGGGCTGAGGGTTTCAAACACTACAACTATTTCGCATCGATTCTCGGGGTTTGCCCGATTTCCAACATTCGATTCCGAATGTAGATTGTGGAAAGTTTCGGAGGAATCGATGGCGATTGTGTCATTTATGGACCCGAAGGATCTTCAGAACTATGAACTCGCGCTGAATCGTCTCGGAGCCAGCAAAGCTTCCAAGAAACGCCGTCCCATCGTAGAGCGAGGGAAGCCGGTCACTCAGCAGGAAGCCGTGTCGATCGCGGCTCGGGCTCTAGCCGCGCTGTGGGGCAAACGCAAGCCAGGCTCTGGCGGAGGAAGCCGGTGAGCGTGTCTTCAGACAAGATGCTGCAACTCCTACAGCAGATTTCAGTGCTGAAGGACCTTGACGACGATTATCGAGCTGGCGCTAAGACCAACGCCGCCAAAGAGGAGGCCAGGAAGCGCCGGAAAAAACGCCGGCAGATAGGCGATGAAATGAAGGAACTCGCCTCCAACGCCCACCAGGAAGTTCGCAGCGAGCGTTAACGGCAATCAGTGAAATCCGGCAAGACTCCGCAGATAAGGGCCGATTTCATTGGTCGGGGCGATAGGATTTGAACCTACGACCCCCTGCGCCCAAGGCAGGTGCGCTACCAGGCTGCGCTACGCCCCGACTTCCTCGATTATATCCGACCGCTTTCCATCCGTTGTAACCCACGTCCGCGCCTCCAGAGGTATAATTTCGGGTTGACATGCAAAAGCCCCGTTATGCCCTGGTGGCCTACGTGAGGAATGCCGTCGGGGAATTTGTCGAGAACCTCCGGCAGGAACTGCATCCCGATCTGCCCCATTTGCCTGCGCACGTGACCATTCTTCCTCCTCGCTGGTTGCAGGGAGATGAACTCGCGGCTCTGGAGACTCTCGAAGAGGTTTGTAGCCATGCGGAGCCGTTCGAAGTCACCCTGGGGGACGTCGAAACCTTTATCCCCGTAACTCCGACGGTTTTCATCCGCGTGGCCCACGCCGCCCACCGCATGCGCGAGCTGCATGATCGACTGAACACGCAAGCGCTCGCCTGCGCCGAGGAATGGCCTTATATGCCACACCTCACCATCGTGAAAATCAGCACTGAGGAGCTGGCGCAAAAAGCCTATATCTTCGCCCGCGACCGCTGGGCGCTATTCGCAGGCAGCCGCCAAATCCGGCTCAGTGAGCTGACATTTGTGCGCGAAGAGGAGCAGAATCGCTGGGTGGATCTGGCCGGAATACCTCTGGGCCGGTCCCTGGTCAGACGTTAGAAACGACCCACACGTGACCTTCCGATTGTCCAAATTCCCACTTCCTCCGGTAGGTCATGTCCTCAAGTACAAATCCCTCCCGTGCGTTGCTAAGTGTAGAGTGCGAGCGTAAACAAGAGGTTGGACTCGTTGTGTAAGCCAGTTCAGGCGCCCTTCCCCCAGCGAGTTCACAGTACGTTCCCGGAGGTTTCATGCAGATTGGGGTCTACGGCGCAGGGTACTTAGGTACAGTCGTTTCCGCTTGTCTGGCGGACTTCGGCACCCCCGTCAGCTGTTGCCATCCGGATAGCTCCCAAATGGTCGCCATGGCCCAGGGGAGCGTCCCGTTTCACGAAAAGAACCTTACCGAAGTCATCAAGCGTAACGTGCGCTCCGGGCGGCTGGCGTACTCGACCGACATCGAATCCTTCGCCCGCAAGGCGCAGGTCATCTTTCTGGCCGAGGACAGCCCGCAACATCTTACCGATCTGGCCATTCGCATCGCGCGCGCCGCTCCCAAACCTCCGATCCTTACGATCGTGACCCCGGTTCCGGTCGGGACCGCGTCCGCGATCGAGAAACGCATCGCCGAGGCCGGCTTGCGGGCCAGCATCGTTTCGCAGCCCATGTTCTTTACCCCGGGCTGCGCGATTGAGGATTTCAATTGGCCGGACCGCATCATTCTGGGAACTGATTCAAACGACGCCGTGCTGGCTCTCAAACAGATCTTCCATTCGCTGGTGATGCGCGGAGTTCCGGTGATTGTGACCAATCACGAGACCGCGGAACTGGTGCGAGAATCCGCGACCGCTTTTGTCGCCACGAAGATTTCTTTCATCAACGAATTGGCGAGTTTATGTGAACACGTGAACGCAGACGCGGTCAGCCTTTCGCTGGCGCTGGGTCTGGACAAGAAAATCGCGCCTCGCTGCCTGCAACCTGGAGCCGGAATGGGCGGTCTGTTCGCCGAGTCAGATATGGATTCGCTGGCCGACCTGGCCCAGCGCAACGGAGTGTCGCTCAAGGTCCTGAGCGCGGCCCGGGAAGTGAATCACGGCTTGGCCGATCAAGTAATCGAAAAGATCTCGAAGTGCGTACAATCGGTGCAGAATAAAGATGTGGGAATTCTAGGCTTAGCTTTTAAACCCAACACTAATTCCGTCGCCGGTTCTTCGTCCGTCCGGCTGGCCAAGAATCTGATTGCTCAAGGCGCCAGGGTGCGAGCCTACGATCCCGTTGCCCTCCCGGACGCGCGCCTCGAACTGAACGGGAGCGTGTTCTACTGCGAGTCTCCTTATGCCGCGGCCGAGGGTGTGGACGCCTTGGTAGTCGGCACCGGCTGGCCGGAGTTTCGCGGCCTCGACTTCAGCCGCATCAAACAAATGCTTCGCCGCCCGCTGATCGTGGATACGAAAAACCTGCTCGACTCCGTTCGCCTCCGCGCTCTGGGATTCGAATACGTTGGCGTAGGCCGCGGCTAAACGCTGTCGGCACTTCCGCTGCTGCAACGTTGCAAGCAACCTTTCTACTGGTGGCTGGATTACGCGCTCCCGAATGGATCTTCCAGCGATCGACTCTGCGGAGTAAACAACTCGGCACCGTTTTCCGTGATGTGCATGTCGTCCTCCAGACGGATGCCGAACTCGCCACGAATGTAGATTCCCGGTTCATCGCTGAACGTCATATTCGCAGCCATGGGAGTGGTGTTGCCCCTTACCAGATAAGGCCATTCGTGGCCGTCCATGCCGATGCCGTGTCCCAGGCGGTGAGTGAAGTATTTGTAATCCGGTCCGTATCCTGCGTCGGTGATGACTTTGCGCGCCGCCGCGTCGACAGCCTGGCATTCCAGACCCGGCTGGGCTGTTTTCAACGCTGCGGTTTGCGCCTGGTGCACAATGTCGAAGACTTTTTTCATCTTGTCGGACGCCTTGCCCAGGACGAACGTGCGCGTGATGTCGGACTGGTAATCTTCGACCGTGCAGCCATCGTCCACCGTCACGATCGAGCCTTCACGAATTATTTGTGGTGTCGTGGAACCGTGTGGGAAAGCGGAAAATTCGCCAACTTGTACGCTGGCTTCTCCGGGAAAGCCCAGTCGCATGTACGCAGCAGTAATCAAGTCTGAGACATCACTCTGCGTCATACCTTCTTTTAGAGCACGGTAAACGGCCTCGTACGCAGTCAGCGTCACTTTGTTTGCGAGCCGCATCAATTCGATTTCATGATTGCTCTTCACCATCCGGCATCCCGCGCTTACTGGCGTGCCACTGACGATTCTTGCTTGCGGTGCGGCCGTGGCAATTGCGTTGCTGAAAAGGAAAAGAACGGTTTCTTCCATGCCCAGCGTTCCGGTGGAAATCCCGCGATCCTTTAAACCTTGCGCTAAGCGTTGATACGGGTTGTCATCCTCTTGCCAGGTACGGATGTCCGCCTGCTCACTTCCCGGGGCGGCTGCGATTTGCTCACGGGCGCGTCCTTCCTCAAAGGCGGGGCAGACGTAGAACGCGGCGCCTTTGGCCGGCAGCACCATGGCAAACAACCGTTCGCCGCCCCACCAGTCGATGCCGGTGAAGTAATTGAGCGAAGTTCCTGCCATAATCAGAAGTGCATCGATGCGATTGGATTCGAGCAGACGGCGCGCCTTGTCCTGACGCTCACTTCGCTCCTGTAGCGTGATGGGCTTCGCCCGGTCCTTCATCGACTTCAGGCTTTCGATGGACGGCGGCAGCGGAGAGCGATTTTCTTCGGCATCAGCTCGCGAGAGCGAACCGGCGCCCAGCGCAGCACCCGCGACTGTGCTTAGTTGCACAAAACGGCGTCTGGAAATCATTCGGCCTCCGGGAGATGTGTAAGTTGGCCATTATATTGGTTCCTTCCACCTTGTTGGCTGAAGACAGCAGGAAAATGTCCGTCGCCGGCGCCGTATTCGTTCTACTCCTTCGCTCGAGAAAGATTCGCTGGTTGGGGTGTTGCTGCTTGGGTCACGAATTTCATGAAATCCGACTCCGCTAGACGCGACGGATGCACTTCGCTGCCTACTCCAAAGAAGCGGCAGAAGCTCATGATCAGCGGACGCCAGCATACCGGGTCGATATGGGGACGCGGACCGTCGCCTACCAGCAGCTTTTCGTCGACGTGCAGCTTCGCGATATGCACCTCGAACACGTTAGCGCTGACGTTCTTTCCGAAGGACCGGTAGTCGTGAACGATACCCTCCATTTGCACTGGGCACTCGCGCACGCGCGGCGGCGCCACCGATTCCGATTTCACTGAAGTGAACCCGGCGATCTCAAACTTGTTCGGCTCGTAGCGATAACCCCACTCACGTTTCTTCTGGGGAACGGGATCCTTGCCGGTGGTCAGAGCAAGACGATCGACCTGCGCGACCAGGTCATCCGACGGCAGATTAATAACGCACTCACGCGTGCGGATGAGATTGTCGGAGGTCTGGCCCATCTGTCCCAAGCCGAGCATACAGCTCCAGCCCAGCCACCACGCCGACGACATGGGCGCCAGGTTCGGCGAACCGTCGGAGTTCAAGCTGCTGATAAGTGCCACAGGTGTTCCAAAATAGAGAATGGTTGGCTCGATTGTCTTGTGCATGCGCTCAACAATATTGGATGTTAAACAGATGTCGCTATCCGAACCTTGCGCGCAAACCAAGGATCACCGCAGCCCGAAGAGTGCGCAGGGCGTTGTTTGCACTGTGCAAGTTCGTCTTCGTGGCGTCCAATAATTACGGGGAGCTTTCGCTCCCCGCAAACCGCGATCGACAGCCGACTGCTTATCGTTTTAAGGCTAGAAGGGAAGTTGCGGCAGTTCTGTGGTTCCTTCCTGTTGTACCGCTTGCAGTTGGTTTGGATTCAACCCCAGCGCCTTCAGAATCGTCGGGGCAATTTGGCGGGTTTCCACCTGTCCATTGAACGTGAACTGCTGCAGAGCTGGATTCGAAACCAGCAGCATCACGTTGCGGTCATCGTTGGCAAACCCACCGTGTTCGGCGATTTTGGCCTTCCCGCCCGTGTAAATGACGCCCACGTTAGGCGCTACAACGATGTCAGGCGTGCGTGAGTCTGACAAGGGATCGTTAAATATCCCATCCAATGCCGGGCCGGCAAAGATCTCGCCTTGTCCGTAGATGCTTTCATTGGCAGCGAGAATAGCGACGTCGGCAGTGGTCTGAGTTTGATCGGCAAGCCAAAGCAGCGAAACGTCATCTTCGTCGGCCTGCACAACCGGGAAACCAGTTCCCACGCCGCCCGGAGAGAGAACCTGAGATGGTGGTTCGTCGCTCGGATCATCCGCTGGAATGCGAAGGACGCGATTGGGATCGATTGGCGACTGGCCGTGCTTGGCGGACACGATAATTAACGTGGACGACAGCAGTCCTTTTCGCGATAGTTCACTGACCATGCTGCCAATGGAAGCGTCAACGTATTCGATTTCCTGCTGGAGAGACGCGCTCGGAGTTCCCAACGGATCCGAATATCCGCCGGTCTGACTGAAGTTGGGATTCGTCGGAGGATTGGCTTCTACCAATTTTTCACCTACGCTGACCGCCTGGAAATTCATTCCGAACAGGGCGGGGACCGGAGCTGAAGTCTTACCGTCGTGCGTCTTGCCGTCAATCTCGTTGATAATTGCCTGAACCTTCAGGGTGTCATAGCACTGGATATTCTGGAAGCTGTCGGTCCATGCGTTGGTGTTGGTCGCATCCTTCGGATCGGGCAAAGGGTTGCAGCCTTGAACCTGCGGCAAGTTCACGGGAATGGAGTTGATTTCTGGAGACCACAAATCGGTCACGCCATCGCCGGTCGGACCGTTGGTGAAATCGTAAGAGGGGTGCTTGTCCGACCATGCGGTATAGCCGCCTGCGTTGTGGACCACATTGAAGATAGTATTCACGCGGAGGAAGCTGTGCGGATAAACTGGTGCGCATTTATTCTTCGAGTCGCGCGGCAGATACTTCCAGTTGATGCCGTTCCGGCCCTCATTGCCGTCGGCACGGCCTGCGTCCAGCTTTTTATAGTCGTAGTCGATTTCTTCGTCGAAACCGACTTGCGTTCCAATCACCGATGGGCAGAGCTTCGGTCCGCCAACGATGCCATAAGGTGTGGTCTCATACGGGGGCGAAAGCGCGCGGTCATAGCTGACGTCGTAGAAAATTCCGGCCGAACGCGGCGTGCCGCCGGTAATTTGTGCGGTCAGGCCGGGGAATGAATCGGACGGCCGGGGCGTGAGCGCCTGCACGTAGGTGACTCCCGACTTGGCAAGCGCCACCAGAGTGGGGCAATAAGGCTGGTTGCCTGAATTCGACACGCCGTTGGCACAGTTCGTGAAATCGACCGAATGCATGCCATCGATACTGATCAGCAGGACGTGTTTGTATTGTTTTCCAGGCACATTCGCCTGCGATGCGGCATTGAGAAATGGCGAAGACACTGGTAATAGAAAAACCGCTGAGAGAGCGATGGCCCTTAACTTCGTGACTTTTGACATACATTTCCTCCTAGAAGAGTTAGACAACCTGTCGGGTTGTGCATGGAGGCCAACAGCTTAACGAGAATTGCGTGAAGGACGGGTGACCGGAGTGTGAACAGTTTGTGAAAAGTGGTGGATGCATTGCGCTCAATGAATTTCCCAGTAATAGAGCCGGAAAGATTTGCTCACAACGTGCATCGAGCTCAGGCGGGCTTCCGCCCTAGAATGGTGACGTGGAAGCTGGATTCCAATGCGCGGGTTGCGGCGAACGCAATCAGACCACGGTCGATGAGTCGGCCGGCCGCCGGCAGTCCTATATAGAAGACTGCCAGGTCTGTTGCAAACCGAATGTACTTCATGTCGAATACGACGTGGCAGCACAGGGATTTGTGATTACGGCAGAATTGGAATAGCGTATCTCGGGAGAGGTGCCGTCAGGAAGAAAGGATAACGCAATGGGCATGAGCTACAGTGCGCCGGGGCGGATGGTCGCTCACAGCATGGTGACTACGCAATTCGAGTTGGACGGATTTCGCGTGGTTCGCAGCCTGGGAGTAGTGCGCGGCATTGTGGTTCGGTCGCGCTCAATCTTCGGCACGATTGGAGCGGGGCTGCAAACCATCCTGGGCGGCAATATCACGCTGCTGACCAATCTCTGCGAGAAGACTCGCTCCGAGTCTTTTGACCTGATGCTGCGGCACGCCGCCGAACTAGGTGGGAATGCGGTCGTAGGCGCTCGCTATGACGCAACCGAGATCATGCAAGGCGTCACCGAAGTGCTGGCGTACGGAACGGCGGTGGTCGTGGAGCCGATGAAATAGGCCCAGCAAGTTGCCCGCCTCCACACCAACTCCAACTCAATCCGTGTAGAGCCATCCTGCGACTAACGTCGCCAAAATTGCCCCTACCCACATATCCAGCATCCAGCCCAACGGGAACACGCGGTCCACGGATGACCAGCAAGCTTGCCCGAAATTATCCGGGAAGCCTGCGGCAAATCCCACGAGGAATCCAATCTTCACCGCAGTCCCCGGACCTGCGCCCAGTGTCTGGCGTGTCCAGGCGTACAAATGCGCAACGATGATGGCCAGCACGAAGAGAATTACAATCCACTGGCCCAGAAAAAACGGGTAACGTGATTCCTTCAGAAACAGGCCGGCATTCTGCGCTGCCACGTAGCGCGCGTCCCCAATGATCAAACGCCCGACCAGGAAACTCCAAATCAACCAGACCACGCCTCCGGCCAAGCCTCCCAACCAAATCCGACTGCGGTTCAGATTCATGTGCCACCTCCAGTTAGTGGATTCTCAAACGCAGATAGGAGACAACGCCGGGAGTGTACCACCAGAGCATGCTTAGTCCAGCAGTTTTTCAAGCTCACACCTGATTGCGGTAGATCATTCTAAGCGCTCGCGACATACCGAGGGGAAATCGCAACATTTGCGATATATTGTTCACGGCCATGCTTGGCAAAGTTCTCCGCGTCTTTTGGGTTGCGCTGATCCTAACCTCATTTGGCGGGGCAAGCCCGGCCGCATCTTACAAGTACATCCGTATTGGACAAAAGAACGACGCGCAAACCAGGCCCGTGGCCGGAATTGCCATGATGGGCGGCGGCACTGATCTCGACGAAGCTTTTCGCTGGTTGTGCGGCAAGGCCGATGGCGGAGACTTCCTGATTCTCCGTGCTCACGGAGACGATGACTACAATTCCTATGTCAACGGCCTGTGCAAACTGAATTCCGTGGCCACCCTCATCATTCCGGATCGCGACGCGGCAAACGATCCTGCCGTTGCCGACATCATCCGCCATGCTGAAGTCATTTTTATTGCCGGGGGCGATCAAGCCAATTACATCCACTTCTGGCGCGGAAGCCCGGTGCAGGAAGCGATCAACCAGCACATCGCCGGTGGGAAGCCGATCGGCGGGACGAGCGCTGGACTTGCGGTGCAGGGGGAGTTTGCCTACGGAGCGTTGAACGACCCAGGTGACAGCGAGCTGCACTCGAACGAAGCGCTACCCAATCCTTACCATAATCAGGTCACCGTCGTGCGGGACTTTCTGAAGATTCCGCGGCTGGAGAATACGATCACCGACAGCCACTTCGCCAAGCGCGACCGCATGGGCCGGACACTTGTTTTTCTGGCGCGCATTATGCAGGACGGGTGGTCGCGGGAGCCACGCGAGGTCGCGATTGATGAGAAGTCAGCGGTGCTGGTGGGTGCGGATGGGAAGTCGGTGGTGATTGGATCAGGCCGCGGCGCTTACTTCCTGCGTCCCACTCGCGCGCCAGACATTTGCAGGAAGGATGTCCCGCTCAGTTTTCGCCATGTGTCGGTTTATAGAGCTCCCAGCGGCGCACATTTCGATCTTGCATCTTGGACCGGAACCGGCGGCGTGTCCTACTCGCTTTCGGTCGACCAGGGAATAATTCATTCAACCCAACCCGACGCTGCGGTTTACTAGATTCCCTAATCGGTTTGCCAAAACGCGCGCAGCGAAGTTCGTGGTTGACTTCGGTCACTATCTTTGACAAACTGGCCGCCGACTGAGCTGACGCCGCCCAGGATTGCAGGCGATGCCCAACAACTTCTTCCCCTCTGCCGCGATGGACGGCAATCTCGAACAGATTGCCAGCCTTGTCGATTCCGGCAAGCTCGAATCCGGGCTGTGATCGTTGCCCTCCGCCGACTGTGTCCCACAAACCAATTCATAGAGCAGCACCTGAAATTCGACCGATCGACAACGCGATATAGCGATTTCAGACTGAATGTTGGTCCGAGGTTGTGAGGAACCCGATGAAATTCTTCCGCATTGGTGTCGTGATCGCAGTTCTCGGCACTTTTTCTATCCTGCTGGCCCAATCCTACGAAGGCCGAATTCTTGGAACGGTCACGGATGCTTCCGGCGCCGTGATCGTGGGCGCCAAAATAGCAGTTACGAACACTGCGACCAACGTGACCCAAAACCTCGTCAGCAACAACGCGGGTGATTACGTGGCGTCAAACCTCGAGGCCGGGACATACAAGGTGTCGGCGGAAGCCTCCGGATTCAAGAGAGCGGAAAATTCTTCCGTATCCGTGCAGGTAGCAAGAGACGACCGAGTGGATTTCCGGCTTCAGCCCGGAGCCATCAGCGAGACCGTCGAAGTGAGCGGGGCAGCGACGCTGGTCGATACCACGGACAGCACTTTGAATGGCGTGCTGGAGAATAAGGCGATCAACGAGTTGCCGCTGCAGGGCCGTGACTTTCAAAATCTGTTGCCCTTGCATCCGGGCGTGCAGCGTACGCCCGGTGGAGGTTTTCAATCGATCACTTCTAACGGAAACCGTCCCGACGAGAATAATTTCTTCATCGACGGCGCCACGGACAACGACGTCTATTATGGCGAATCAGTGGTGAACGAGGCTGGAATCCAAGGCACCCCGGCCAGCTTTCTTCCTCTCGACGCCATTCAGGAATTCAATACCCAGGAGAGTCCATCGGCAGAATATGGAGACAAACCCGGCGTCGTGATGAACCTCGGGCTGAAGTCCGGTACCAATGACCTGCACGGAAGCGCCTACTATTTCGGTCGTAATAGCGCGTTTGACGCCCGAAACTTTTTCGATCCTGCGCCGCAGCCCGTGGCTGCGCTGATCATGCACGAGTTCGGAGTCTCGATGGGCGGCCCCATCAAGAAGAACAAATGGTTTTATTTCGTGAACTACGAAGGCATTCGCGACAAGGTGGGCAATCCCGGTGTCTACGACAGCCCGGTGACCGTGTCGCTGGCAAATCAACTAGGCGGAATTGCGGATTCCCAGGGCAATCCGCTGTCCGCGACTTACAGCCTCCCGGATGCGATTGCGTATTGCACGCAGGGCATCAACGGACCGTGCACGCCCAATCCTCTGAGCATGGCGTTGTCGAAGTTGTTCTTGCCCAATCCCGGTTTCGCTCTTAAGCAGTCTGACCCCGCTGCGATTGATTTCGACTTCAACAACACCAACCGCGGAGACAACCTGGTCTTCAAAACCGACTACCACCTCAACGATCATCACGTGCTCAGCGCCAGATATTTCTACAGCAACAGCAACCTGGTCGAGGAAGACACCATTCCCATTCGCCCCCAATGGCTCTCCACGACCAGCCCCACGACTCAGGTTTTCGGCGTGAACTGGGTCTGGACTCCTAATTCGACCTGGGTCAACGAGGCGCGCTACAGCTTTGACAGCTTCAGCGAAGCGATTTTCCCGCTGGATCACAACGTCAATCCCCAAAGCTACGGAATCAATACCGGCGTCACCGACCCTACGCTATTTGGCTTTCCCCGCATTAATCCGGGCACGGATGAGTTCGACTACATGGGCGGCAACTCCGGCTGGCCTTTGGAGACCACGCCCAGCAAGACCCAGAACTGGTCGGATACCGTCTCCTACACCGCTGGCAAGAATACTCTGCGCTTCGGTGGGCAATTCATGTACGGCGATGTCGATTATTTCCGCGCCACCGAGGCCCGCGGTCGGGTCGACTTCGGCGATCTCACAGATTTTGTCGCCGGAACGCCCGACCGCTGGGAGCGCCTCTACGGCGATCCCCAGCGCAACGTGAGCATGAAGTCGTTCGGCCTTTTCGTGCAGGACGGATATCGCGTCACGCCGCGCCTGACCCTCAACCTCGGCCTGCGCTACGACGTAACTTTTCCCATCAAAGACTCACGCGATCTTCTTGCCAACTACGTGCCGACAGAAGGCGTGGTCCAGGTCGGCCGAGGCATCAGTTCACCTTATCCGACCAAGTACAACAACATCTCTCCCCGGTTGGGCTTCGCGTGGGATATGTTTGGTACCGGCAAAACTCTGTTGCGCGGCGGCGGGGGGATCATCTTTGAGCAGCCCTCGATTCGCACTTTCATGTTCAGCGGGGGTGGGCTGAATCTGAATCCCACCACGGCGGCGCTCGGCGTCACTCCCGGTAATGGTTCGATCGCTTCCTTCCTGGTCGTTTCGACTGACACTAGCCAGATCAACTGGGGCACGGGGCCGGGACCGGTGTTTCCTTCCTCGGCCACTGAGGGTTGTAGTCTCTCAAGCCAGTGCAGCGTCTTTGCCGTCGCTCCAAACTTCAGAACTCCTTACGTGGAGAACTGGAACTTCAATATTCAGCAGGCGCTTTCCCCGAACGCGCTTTTGCAAGTGGCTTATGTGGGAAATCACGGAGTGGACCTCTACAGCGTTCTGGATATCAACCAGGTGAACCCGAATTCGCCCCTGGAAGGCCCCAACAACTGCGATCACTGCGAATCCGCCGGCCGCCCCCTGAATGCAAACTGTTCTGTGGCTCAGGGTGGTTTAGGCCTGGGTGGACCATGCTTTCCATATATCGGATTGCTCGATCAACTCGGCAATCAGGGGAACTCGATCTACCATTCCCTGCAAGTTACCTTCACGAAGCGCTATTCCCACGGGCTTTATTTTCTGGCCGGATACACGTACGCCCACGCCATTGACACCGCAACCAGCAACACGCCGTCCAATACTCCGCAGAACAATCTGGACTACGCGGCCGAGCGCGGGAACGCTGATTTCGACATCCGTCACCGTTTAACTTTCTCTCTGGCTTACGATTTGCCCTCGAGAAAATCTCCTTTGCAGATGCTCCAGGGCTGGCAGGTGGCAAGCATCGTCACGCTCGAGGGAAGCGAACCCTACACGCTTTACGACTTCGGCGACGATATCAGCCTCACCGGTGAATTCGAGGACCGCTGGAACATTTCTGGCCCTCCGGGCAACGTCCACTGGTCGCCGACTACTCCCCTGAATTACATCAAGCCGACGGCGTTCAACACCGATGCCAATCAGAACGTCATCAGCGGTGCCACCCCGCAAGCCCAGCAGTGCGTGAATGCCGCAATGGCCGCGGGCGGGCAGGCTGCCGCTAACCAACTCAATGGGAATCCAAACTTCGAAAATCTCACCAGCTTTCCGAGCACCGCCGGCGGGTGCTACGTCGAAGGAAAAACTGTGCTCACTCCGCCTGCCCCCCTCACTTTCGGCAACATGGGACGAAACATCTTTCGCGGTCCATCCTTCCGCGAGTGGGACTTTTCGATCGCCAAGATCTGGAAGTTCAGCGAGCGAGTCAAGCTGCAAGTTCGCGGCGAATTTTTCAATCTCTTGAACCACCCCAATTTCGACGTGTTCACGCTGAACAACGACCTTTCTGTGCATTCTTCAGTGGGCACAGCGATCTTTACTCCCGACCTGGGCTTTGCTTCCAACCCCGTGCTCGGTACCGGCGGCTCGCGGCACATTCAATTGGGCGCGAAAATAATCTGGTAGGTGCGCCGGTCTCTCAACTCGGTTTGCGTTAGAAAACCTGGATTTTTTTCGACGTCGAGCGCCGTTTTCCACAGGTGCGCTCAAAATCGCAAAAAGTCAAGGGCGAACAATAGGAGAAGCAAGAAAAGTGGAGCCCAGACTGTAAACCCCGCCCCTTGTGGTCACCGAATCAGTTAGCCACAATTTATAGCGCTTTCGGATAGCCCTCAAGTCGAGCTGCATCGACCATTAAGTTTGTTGTTGACAACAAACAGTTTAGGCGTAGGATGTGGGTGAAAGTGGTACAAAGTGGTCGAAGCAGTAGAGGTCGTGGGCAAGACTGGAAAACTGAGAGGCGCCAGTGGAACTTGAAGCTGACACCCCCAAAAACAGCCCTAACGAACCGCAATCGACCAGCATTTTGACCGCTTTTACCTCCCTCGTAGCTGTGGCAGTTATTGCGCACAGACTTTCCGGCCCGGCAAAGGGCAGAACACATGTTTCGCGGCAATCACCCAACTCGCGTCGACGAAAAGGGACGGCTCAAGGTCCCGTCGGAATTCAAGCGCGTGATCGACGAGAAGTACGGGACGCAATTCTACATCACCAGCCTCGATGGCAAGGTTGCTCAAGTGTATCCCTTCGAGGAATGGGAACGGATCGAGCAGAAGTTGGCGGCGCTCTCGACCTTCAATCCTACGAAGAAGAAGTTCTTGAGCCGGGTGAACTACTGGGGGCAAGTGGTCGAGATGGATGGCCAGGGGCGGTTGCTGATGCCGCAACTGCTGCGCGATGCGGCGCAGATCAGGGGCGAAGTGGCAGTAACGGGGAATCTGACGCACCTGGTAGTACGCAACCTCGAAGCGTACCGCAAGGAAATCGAGGAGCAAGAGTTCACGCCTGAGGATGAGAAGACGCTCGACGAATTGGGCATCTAGTGGGCGAGGGTTCAACAGACACCCCTCAGGGGGTTG
>Ga0116223_10001050_pt1 | contig 29733 bp, 28 predicted proteins | sample Sb_taG_3_FD_90092 | JGI IMG/M metagenome (GOLD analysis project Ga0116223, IMG submission 90092) | Peat soil microbial communities from Weissenstadt, Germany - Sb_50d_a_PC metaG | ecosystem: Environmental > Terrestrial > Soil > Wetlands > Peat | place: Germany: Weissenstadt | collected 2010-09-21 | reverse complement strand
CGCAAAGGGCGTGACCGACCCCGATCTTGCCGCCGGCGACGCGCGCGAACCCTGGATTCACGCCCGCGATGCCGCCGTGCTCGCCTTGCTCTACGGCAGCGGCCTGCGCATTTCCGAAGCGCTCGGATTAAAGCGCGCGGATTTCGGCGGCGGCGGCGAGCGCGACACCATCACCGTGATCGGAAAAGGCCGCAAGGAGCGCATGGTTCCGGTGCTGCCGCAGGTGGCGAAGCTGGTCGCCGACTACGTGGCTCTCTGCCCGTATCCTCTCGCCCAACGCGGCCCGTTGTTTGTCGGCGCCAAAGGGGGACCACTTGCGGCCCGCGTGGTTCAACTCGCCATGGCGCGGCTGCGCGGTGCGCTCGGCCTCCCCGAGACGGCGACGCCGCATGCGTTGCGCCACTCCTTCGCCACGCATCTGTTGGCGCGCGGTGGCGATTTGCGCGCGATCCAGGAACTCCTCGGCCACGCTTCGCTGGCGACGACGCAGATCTACACCGAAGTCGATGCCGAGCGGCTGATCGAGGCCTATCGCAGCGCCCATCCGCGCGCTTAAGAAGGATTTATGCTATCCACAGGTTTCCGCTCATTCCCACGGTTTATGAGGGCGAAAAATCATGTCGGACGCGCACGAAGAAATGGAGCAGGCCGAGACCGCGAAAGAAGTTTCGCGCGAGAACAGAAAGATCGCGCTGGTAATCGCCATCCTGGCGCTGTTTCTGTCCTTCTCCGAGACGCTCGGCAAAGGCGCGCAGACCGAAGCGATCAGCGCCGACGTCGAGTCGGCGAATTTGTGGGCGTTCTTCCAGGCGAAGAGCATCCGCGCGACGGTCGTGCGCGTCGCCGCCGAGGCGCTCAAGCTCGAGGCAACGGCGGCGGCCGACCCGGCGGTGAAGGACGCGATGGACAAGCAGATCGCCGCCTGGGAGACGACCGCCGCGCGCTACGATTCCGAGCCGGAGACGCATGAAGGCCGCAAGGAGCTGGCCGATCGCGCCAAGGAGGAGCAGGACGAACGCGACTTGTCGCTGGCGAAGTATCACCACTACGAGCTCGCATCGGCGGCGTTTCAGATCGGCATCGTGCTCGCTTCGGCGGCGGTGATCACCGGCATGATCCTGCTCGCCTGGTGCGCGGGCTTGCTCGGCGTCCTCGGGCTGGGCGTCCTTTCGCTTGGCCTGTTCGCGCCACACCTCATCCATCTGCCGTAGGACCGGCAGCAGCGATGAACTCACGCGGCAAGATTTCACGCGGTAAGGCGGAAAGAAAGGCGGCGCGCAATGCGCGGCTGTCGGCGGCCTTGCGCGAAAACCTCAAGCGCCGCAAGGCGCAGGCACGCGGCCGCGCCGAGCAAAAGAGCGAGGACGAGACCGCGCCGGCAAATACCGCCGCCGAAACGCAAACTCCCGACTTTCGCCGCAATCGGGGCCGCGATTAGACACGGAAGGTCCCGAACGGGGCTTGGGGGAAATCGATAATGGATCGCATTCGTATCGTCGGCGGCCGGCGCCTGACCGGCACCATTCCGATCTCGGGGGCGAAGAACGCCACGCTTCCCCTGATGATCGCGAGCCTGCTGACCGATCAGACCTTGATCCTCGACAATGTGCCCCGGCTCGCCGACGTCGCGCTTCTGGAGCGCATCCTCGGCAATCACGGCGTCGACATCATGGTAAGCGGCAAGCGCTCGGGCGAGACCGCCGATCATGGCCAGACCTTGCACATTTCGGCGGCTCACATCGTCGATACTACCGCACCCTATGAACTCGTCTCCAGGATGCGGGCGAGCTTCTGGGTGCTGGCGCCGCTGGTGGCGCGCATGGGCCAGGCGCGGGTGTCGCTGCCCGGCGGCTGCGCCATCGGCACGCGGCCGGTCGACCTCCTCATCATGGCGATGGAGCGGCTCGGCGCCCAAATCGAAATCGACCGCGGCTATGCGGTGGCGCGGGCGCCGCGCGGTCTCAGAGGCGCCGAGATCGTCTTTCCCAAAGTCACGGTCGGCGGCACGCATACCGCAATCATGGCGGCAACGCTTGCCGCCGGCACAACCGTCATCGAGAACGCCGCGCGCGAGCCGGAAATTGCCGACGTCGCCGATTGCCTCAACAAAATGGGCGCGCGGATTTCCGGCGCCGGCACGCAACGGATCGTCGTCGAGGGCGTCGCCAGGCTCGGCGGCGCGCGGCACGCGGTGCTGCCGGATCGCATCGAGACCGGCACTTACGCCATGGCTGTCGCCATGGCCGGCGGCGATATCCTCCTGCAGAATGCCCGCCCGGAATTGCTGCAAGCAGCCCTCGACGTGCTGCAACAGGCCGGCGCCATGGTCACGGCGACCAATCAGGGCATCCGTGTCGCGCGCAACGGCGGCGCGCTGGCGCCGGTCGAGGTCACCACGGCGCCGTTCCCCGCTTTCCCGACCGATCTGCAAGCCCAGCTGATGGCTTTGATGACGCGCGCGCGCGGCACCTCGCACATTGTCGAGACGGTGTTCGAGAACCGCTTCATGCACGTGCAGGAATTGGTGCGGCTCGGCGCGCGCATTCATCTGCAAGGTGAACGCGCGACCATCGAAGGCGTCGAGCGGCTTAAGGGCGCGCCGGTGATGGCGACCGATTTGCGCGCCTCGGTCTCGCTGGTCATCGCCGCGCTCGCCGCCGAGGGCGAGACCATCGTCAACCGCGTCTATCACCTCGATCGCGGTTTCGAGCGTCTGGAAGACAAGCTCGGGCGTTGCGGAGCCGAGATCGAGCGGCTGTCGGGATAGGCAAGATCGAGCCACGCTGCCGTCATGGCCGGGCTCGTCCCGGCCATCCACGTCTTGGCGGTACTCGCGTCCTAAAGATGTGGATGCCCGGCTCAAGGCCGGGCATGACGAGGTAAGAGAAAATGAAACGGCCCCGCCGGCGTATGGAGCGCGGGATTACGCCGTGCGGGGACGTTCACGACAGTCCAACGCGTACCTTGCGGCGGAGACATTACGGGGCGAGTGTTGCGCAGGTGCTAACGGCCCGGTACGTAGAAATACCGCATGGCAAGGCTTATCTCTGAGCCAAGGAAAAAGACCACCAAAGGAAACGCCGGAGTCTCGTATGGCCTCTGCCCCCGCCGCCGCCCCCATCTCGCTGATCGATCGCGCCGGCCTCGACCGGCCGCGCCTTGCCAAGATCATCTCCCGCGGCCTCGAGGGCGCCGACGACGGTGAATTGTTCCTCGAATATCGCCAGGCCGAAATGCTCGTCTTCGACAACGGCCGGTTGAAGCAGGCGGCCTACGACACCTCGCAAGGATTCGGACTACGCGCGGTGAAAGACGACGCCGTCGGCTACGCGCATGCTTCCGACGTATCGGAAGCGGCGATCGCGCGTGCCGCCGATACCGTGCGCGCGGTCAGGGGCGGGTATTCCGGCCACTATGCCGGCGCGCCGCCGCGCACCAACGCCAAGCTCTACGGCGAGGAAAGCCCGCTCGGCAGCCCGGCTTTCGAGGCCAAGGTGCGTTTGCTCGAAGCCATCGACGCCTATGCGCGCGCCAGGGATCCGCGGGTGCGGCAGGTTTCCGTCAGCCTCGGCGCCACCTGGCAGATGGCGGAGATCGTCCGCGCCAATGGCGAGACCTATCGCGACGTGCGCCCGCTGGTGCGCGTCAATGTCTCGGTCGTGGTCGGCGACGGCGACCGGCAGGAAACCGGCAGCGCCGGTTACGGCGGCCGCGAAGACTACGAGCGCTTCATCGTCACCGACACCTGGCACAATGCCGTCGATGGCGCGGTGCGCCAGGCGCTCACCAATCTCGAAGCGGCGCCGGCGCCGGCCGGCGAGATGAACGTCGTGCTCGGCCCGGGCTGGCCCGGTGTCATGCTGCACGAGGCGGTCGGCCACGGGCTCGAAGGCGACTTCAACCGCAAGAAGACCTCGGCGTTCGCCGGGCTGATGGGGCAGCGCGTCGCCGCCAAGGGCATCACCGTCGTCGACGACGGCACCATCGCGCTGCGCCGCGGCTCGCTCTCGATCGACGACGAAGGCACGCCGACCAACCGCACGGTGCTGATCGAAGACGGCATCCTTGTCGGCTACATGCAGGATCGCCAGAACGCCCGGCTGATGGGCATGAAACCGACCGGCAACGGGCGGCGCGAGAGTTTCGCCCACGTGCCGATGCCGCGCATGACCAACACCTACATGCTCGCTGGAACCCGCGAGCCCGAGGAGATCATGGCGTCGGTGAAGAATGGCATCTACGCTGTGCATTTCGGCGGCGGGCAGGTCGACATCACGTCGGGCAAATACGTGTTCGAATGCACCGAGGCTTATCTGATTGAAAACGGCAAACGCGGCGCGCCGATCAAGGGCGCCATGCTCATCGGCAACGGGCCGACCGACCTCAGCCGCATCTCCATGGTCGGCAACGACCTCAAGCTCGACGACGGCATCGGCACCTGCGGCAAGAACGGCCAGGGCGTGCCGGTCGGCGTCGGCCAGCCGACTTTGCGCATCGACGGAATTACCGTCGGCGGCACGGGGTAACCTCTCGGCGTCATTACCGGGCTTGACCCGGTGATCCATATTCACTCGACGGGATTTAAGTTGGATTGCCGGGACATAGGCGAGCGAAGCGACGCCGTTCTTCGAACGGCTATGCCCGGCAATGACCAGTCGAGGTGGATTAGCGCACCACGCCGGAAATACAACATGGCTTGCGGTGCGGCGGCTTCATCGCGTCCTTGAGGTAGCAGCGTGGCGCGGCGGTGCCGTAGCCGGGGCGGCGATAGGTCCACGCCCGGCAACGGGATTCGGCCTGGCAGGCGGCGGCGCAGGAATTGCCGCGCGGGTCGGCGGCGGTTTCGAAGGACCGGTAGTCGCCGCCCACCCGGTCCATGGAAAATTCGAGTTCGCCCGGACGCGGCTCGACGACGCCGGCGCCGCGCACGCCCGACACGCAGCAACTCGACCTGACCGCCGGCGCCACCACGCGCTTGAGCCAGCACATGGCGGGCTCCCCCGAGGCGGACGGATAGGCAAAGCTCCAGGACCGGCAGCCTTTGTCGCGCTCGCAGCGCGCCGCACACACGGCCGGGTCGCCGCCCGGCACCGGGGCGCTGGCATAGTCGCCGCCCGGACGATCGTAGCCGGATTGCGCCAAGGCCGGATGGCTGCCCGTTACAATCCCGACCGCCGCGAAAACGAGGGCGGCAAAGCCCATGGTCGATGCGCGCATGCGCAAGCCTCGCGTGCTTCGCGATCCGCCCCCGACGCACAGAAGACCGCCCTTCCCGGCGGAATACCACCAGAATCTTGCGCGCATTGCCTCATGGCCGCCGGTGTCGTACCAGCGCGACACCGCCAGGGTTCGCCGATGCCTGCCAGCCTATGCTCGCCATCCCATGCCTGCCTTGACGCGTAACATTGCGCCGATCGCTTCCCAACTCGCCGCCATGCTGGTGCTCCTGCTGCCGGCGATTTGGAACCGGTTTCCGCTCCTGGAATACGACACCGGCGGCTACCTCGCGCGCTGGTTCGAAGGCACGCTCGTCCCTAGCCGCTCGACCACGTACGGCCTGTTTCTCGCCCCCGGATCGCCGTTCGATTTCTGGCCGGTCGTCATTCTGCAAGCCGCCGCCGCGGTCTGGATCGTCGGCGTGATGCTCAAGATTTACCGGCTCGATTTTCGTCCGGCCGGATTATTGGCAATCGTCTCTCTGCTTTCGGCGACAACGGCGCTGCCGTTTCTCGCCAGCGAACTCCTGACCGACATTTTCGCGGGCCTTGCGTTGCTCGCGCTGCATGCGCTGGTCTGGCACGGCGAGCGCATCGAGCCGCGCCGGTGCGCCGCTTTGGTGGTGTTCATCGCCTTTGCCGCGTCGACCCACAGCGCCACCTATGCGGTGCTACTCGTGCTTGGCGTCGCGGCGCTTCTCTGCTGGCTTTTCAAGCGCCCGCTCCTGCCCGGCGCGGCGGTCGCCCATGCCGCCATCGCCATGCTCCTTGGCGCGATGATGCTGCTCGCCGGAAATTACATCGTCGCCAGACAGATCGCCTGGACGCCGGGCGGCTATGGCATCGCGTTCGGCCGCATGCTGCAGGACGGCATCGTCACGCGCTATCTCCACGACCATTGTCCGGATCCGCGGCTCAAGCTCTGCCCCTACCGCAGCGAACTGCCGCAAGACGCCGACGACTTCCTGTGGGGCGGCAACGTGTTCGACCGACTCGGACGCTTCGACGGGCTCGGCGATGAAATGCGCACCATCGTCCTCGAAAGCCTGCGCGACTATCCGGCGCCGCAGCTCAAGGCTGCGCTGATCGCGACGGCAAGGCAGCTCGTCGCCGTCGGCACCGGCGAGGGAATCGTCACGACGATCTGGCACACTTACGGCATGATCGAGGAGCATGTGCCCGCGGCTGTGCCGGCCATGCACGCGGCGCGCCAGCAGAACGGCGGGATCGGCTTTACGGCGATCAACGCCATCCATGTGCCCGTGGCGCTGGCGGCCATGGCGTTGCTGCCCCTGCTGATCGGCCTCGGATTATGGAGCGCCGATTTCGCCGATCTCGGCGCTCTCGCCGCCAGCATCATAGTGGGGCTTCTCGCCAACGCGGCCTTCTGCGGGGTGATCTCCAATCCGCACGACCGCTACGGCTCGCGCATGGTCTGGATCGCGGCTTTCGCCGTGGCGCTCGCGGCCTGGCGCGCCTTCGCGCTGGCGCGGATGCGAACCGCTCGCTCAACCGCGAAAGTGCTTGGATAATTTCAGTCCCTGCGCCTGGTAGTTCGAGCCGATGCCTGAGCCGTAAAGCTGATCGGGACGCGCCAGCATCTTCTCATAGACCAGCCGGCCGACGATCTGGCCGTGTTCGAGGATGAAAGGCACCTCGCGCGAACGCACTTCCAGCACGGCGCGGGCGCCGAGGCCGCCGGCGCCGGCGTAGCCGAATCCCGGATCGAAGAAGCCGGCATAATGCACGCGGAATTCGCCGACCAATGGGTCGAACGGCACCATCTCGGCTGCATAATCGGGTGGCACCTGCACCGCCTCGGCCGAAGCGAGGATGTAAAATTCGTCGGGATCGAGGATCAGGCTGCGGTCGGCCCGCGCGGTGATCGGCTCCCAGAAATCGGCGACGTCGTAGGCGGCGCGGCGCTCGACCTCGATGACGGCGGTGTGGCGCTTGGCGCGATAACCGACAATGCCGCCGCCATTGCGCGCTCCGCTGCCGAAGAGGTCGACACTCACCGCGACACCGTCCCCCATCACCGCCTCGGCGCGATCGACCAGCCCCTCGCGCACGTGCAGCGCGCGCAACGCCTCGCTGTCGAGCGCGCCGTCGCCGTGGCGAAAACGAATTTGCGACAGCCGCGAGCCCTGGCGCACCAGCACCGGGAAGGTCTTTGGGCTGATCTCGGCGTAGAGCGGCCCGTGATAGCCCCCGGCGACGCGATCGAAGCCGCGCGTCTCGTCGGCGATCACGCGGGTGAAAACGTCAAGGCGTCCGGTCGAGCTCTTTGGGTTAGTGGCCGCCGCCACGTCGTCTGGCAACGCCAACCGCTCGATGAGCGGCACGATGTAGACGCAGCCGGTTTCCAGCACCGCGCCGTCGGTCAGCGCGAATTCGTGCAGCTTCAGTTCGGCGATACGGCGCGCAACGGCGGTGCCCGGTCCGGGCAGAAAGCTCGCGCGCACGCGGTAGGCGACCGCGCCCAGGCGCAGGTCGAGGCTCGCCGGCTGGATCTGATCCGGAGCGAAGGGCTGGGCGGCCTCAATGCCGCGCGCCTGCGCCAATGCCGCTATCATGCGGTCGGGCAGGATTCCCTTCTCAGAAGGCGCAAAGGAAAGCGGCACGCGATCACCAATTCGGGCCCGCCGCGAGCGGCTGCGGAATATGGGCAACCGCGATCTAACCCGATGCCCGGCTTGACGGAAAGGCGCCCTGGGCGTATGAGCCATCTTATCCCGTGGTCATTTGAGCCGGCCGGCTTGCAGCCACGTAAAACAAGTTGCTAAAAGGCCGGGGACGCTTGAGCCCGGCCAGAGGATTATGCCTCTCGGCCGGGTTTTGTTTTGTCTGGCCAAGGGAGGGCCACATGACCGCGTCCGCGCCTGATCGCTACCGCCCCGAGACCCGCCTGGTGCATGCCGGGACTTTGCGCTCGCAATTCGGCGAGACGTCCGAGGCGCTGTTTCTCACCCAGGGTTACGTCTACGACAACGCCGCCCAGGCCGAGCGGCGCTTCAAGAACGAAGAGCCGGGCTTCCAATACTCGCGCTTCGCCAATCCGACCGTGGCGATGTTCGAGCAGCGCATGGCGGCGTTCGAGGGCGCGGAAGCCGCGCGCGCGACCGCGACCGGCATGGCGGCGGTGACTTTGTCGCTCACTGGCCAGCTCAAGGCCGGCGACCACGTGGTGGCGCCGAAAGCATTGTTCGGCTCCTGCCGCTACATCATTGAGGATTATCTGCCGCGTTACGGTGTCGCCTCCACGCTGATCGATGGCACCGACCTCAAGCAGTGGCGCAACGCGGTGCGGCCGAATACCAAGACATTCTTCATCGAGACGCCGACCAATCCGACGCTGGAGATCATCGACATCGCCGCGGTCGCCGAGATCGCGCATCAGGCCGGCGCAACGCTCATCGTCGACAACGTGTTCGCCACGCCGATCTTCCAGTCGCCGCTCGCGCTCGGCGCCGATTGCGTCGTTTATTCGGCGACCAAGCATATCGACGGCCAGGGCCGCTGCCTCGGCGGCATTATTTTGGGTTCGCAGGAATTCATCGACAAGCACATTCACGTTCTGCTGCGGCAGACCGGGCCATCGCTGTCGCCGTTCAACGCCTGGGTCATGCTCAAGGGGCTGGAGACTTTGCCGGTGCGCGTGCGCCAGCAGACCGACAGCGCCGCGACGCTGGCGGTCGCAATCGCCGAGCACCCGAAGATCGCGCGGCTGATCTATCCCGGCCGGCCCGATCATCCGCAGGCCAAAGTGGCGCAGAAACAGATGCGCGGCGGCTCGACTTTGGTCGCCTTCGACATCAAGGGCGGCAAAAAGGCCGCGTTCCGCTTCCAGGATGCGCTCAAGCTCATCCGCATCAGCAACAATCTCGGCGATGCCAAAAGCCTGATCACCCACCCGGCGACAACGACGCATCAACGGCTCACACAGGCGCAACGGGACGAGCTTGGCATCACCGACGGGCTGGTGCGGGTGTCCGTGGGTCTCGAGCATCCCGACGATATCGTGGAGGATGTGCTCGCCGCCCTGGAAGCGGTATAAACTTCCCGTCATGAGCCCAGAAACGGACCGGCTGGTCACTCGCGGTGTTGCCGTGCGCGCGCGGCGCGGCGGGTCCGGCGCACCGGTGCTTTTTCTGCACGGCGCCGGCGGCTGGCCCGTTTGGCTGCCGTTCTTCGAGCGCCTGGCGCAAAAGCACGCGCTCCTGGTTCCCGAGCATCCCTGTTTCGGTCTATCCGACGATCCGCAATGGCTGCGCGATGTGCCGGACCTCGCTATGTATTACCTCGACTTCCTCGATCAGGTTTATGGGGCGCCGGTCCATATCATCGGCCATTCGCTCGGCGGCTGGATCGCCGCCGAAGCGGCCGTGCGCAACATCCATCGCTTCGCCAGCCTGACGCTGATCGCGCCGGCGGGTATTCGCGTCAAAGGCATTCCGCCCGCCGACGTTTTCATCTGGTCGCCCGAGGAATTCGCACGCAACCGCGTTTACGACCAAGAGCTCGCCGGGCAGCAGGTCCAGGCGCCGCCGCCAACCGAGCAGCAACTCGATATCGATCTGCAGAACAGGCTGGCCGGCGTGAAATTCGGTTGGCAGCCGCGCTTGTTCAATCCCGACCTGGAAAAATGGCTGCACCGCATGACGGTCCCGACCCACATCGTTTGGGGCGTGCAGGACAGCATCCTTCCCAGCGCTTACGCACAAGCCTGGGGCGAACGCGTGCCGGGCGCGCAAGTGTCGCCGATCGAAGCGTGCGGCCATGTCCCGCAGGTGGAGAAGTGCGATCTCGTCGCCGACAAAGTCACCGCCTTTTTCGATCGTGTGCGCGCATGAAATTCGTTTGCTTCCACCTGATGCCCTACCGGCCGCTCGATCTCGACGCGGCGAACGACCATCGCTCGGCCTGGGTGGTGTTGCCGAACAGCCTTTACGATCCGAAGAAAGGCGCTGCCGAGTACGATTCCTATCTCGATCAGCTGGCTTATGCCGAGCCGCTGGGCTTCGATGCCATCGGCGTCAACGAACATCATCAGACCGCCTACGGCATGATGCCGGCGCCGAACCTGATCGCCAGCGCGCTCATTCAGCGGACCAAAAAAGTGCAGATCGCCATTCTCGGCCGCGCTTTGCCGCTGGTCAGCAACCCTATCAACATCGCCGAGGAATTCGCGATGCTCGACGTGCTGTCGAAAGGCCGCATCATCACCGGCTTTGTCCGCGGCATCGGCGCCGAATACCACTCGACCGGCGTCAATCCGGCATTCTCCCACGAGCGCTTTCACGAGGCGCACGATCTGATCATCAAGGCGTGGACGACGCCCGGCCCGTTCGAGTTCGAGGGCGAGCACTTCCGCTTTCGCTACGTCAACTTGTGGCCGAAGCCCTACCAGACGCCGCATCCTCCGGTCTGGATTCCCTCGATGGGCTCGCGCGAGACGGTGGTGTGGGCCTCGGCGCCGGAGCGCAAATATCCATTCATGGTCACGTTCAGTCCCGAGACGGCGGTCGTGCGTTACCACAACATGTACCGCGAGGCTGCGTTAGCTCACGGTTACACCGCCGCCGGCGGCCAGCTCGGCTGGGCGGTGCCGATCTATGTCGCGGCAACCGACGAGCGCGCCCGTGACGAGGCGAGAGAGGGGATCGAAACGCTGTTCAACAACTTCCTGCGCATGCCGCCGGAGATGCTGCTGCCGCCGGGCTATACGTCGATCTCCTCGCTGAAGGTGACGATGAAGATGCGCCCGGCGCTCGGCGCGCAGCCGCACAAACAAACCGTTGAGGACCTGATTGCCAGCGGCACCGCCGTGATCGGCAGCCCGGCGACGGTGCGCGAAAGGATCGAGCGGGTCCGCGATCAAACCGGCTTCGACATTCTCATAACCTTGCTGCAATTCGGCGTCATGTCCGACGAGCTTGCGCTGCGCAACATGGAGCTGTTCGCCGGCGAAGTGATGCCGAAGCTGCGTTGAAGCGATTGCGCTCTAGCGCGCAGAGTGCACCGCCGCCGACGCGATCGGGCGCGTCGCCGCTTCGGCGATCGCGGCGCCGAGGAGCTTCGCCACGCAGGCATAGCTCCAGTCGTTCATGTGCAGCCCGTCCGGCGAGACGAATGCGTCGAACGGCATGTGCCGGATTTCGTGCCAGTTGCGCATCAGCGCGAAGCGGTTGAACAGATCGACATTGGCCTCCTTCGCGGCGAGCGCAATCTGATCTTCCATGCCCGGGGTCTCCGGCTTCTCCAGCACCCGCGGCGCGAACTGCATGTCCATCAGCACCACGTCGGCGCCGGCGTCCCGCAGTTCCGCGATGCCCTCGCGCAACAGGGCCCAGTGCGGCTTGAGCGGATGGTCGCGCAGGACCGAATTGGTGCCGACCTGCCACAGCACCAGATCCGGGTGGGCGGCGATGACGCCGGTGGAAAACCGCGCCATCATTTGCTGGGTCTCTTCGCCGTTGACGCCGCGATTGAGCACCGTGATTTCGTGACCCGGGAAGCGTTGTTTCAGCTCGACGGCAAGACGACTCGGATAGCTTGCCGCCGGCGAGCTCGCGCCGGCCCCCGCCGTCGAGGACGAGCCGATGGCGACGATGACAAGCGGCTCGCCGCCGGCGAGACGCCGCGCGGTGTGCCGCAGCGGATAGTCAAAGCGCGCAAATCCAGAAGGTGCCGCGCAGGAGAAGGAAGCCGTATCCGGGGCCGCGGCCGGCAGCGAACGGGAAGCGGGCACCTGCGCGCTTGCGGGAGGCTGCGCGCAAACAACCGCGGCCAGGGCCAACGCCCCGGCTGCGCCGCGTGCAAAGCGGCGGCTCGTCTTATTGTCGTTCGCTCCCATCAATGTGTCGTCTGTACTTTCTCGGCGTCCGGATGACCGGCATTGATGATCTGCGCCGCTAATGCCCGGCCAATACATTCGTGTACATGGCGCGCCATAGCATACCCGTTAGTGGCCGAATAGAGGTCAAATATACCCGCGTCGCTCCAATAATGCATGATGCCCAATCGGTCGAACAGCACGATGCCGCGCTGCTCGGTAACCCAGCGCATCACATCCGCAAAAGCGGAGATACCGAGCATGGATTCAGTGCGCGGACTGAATTGCATGTTCATCAGGATCGCGTCGGCGCCGGCCGAGGCGATGGCATCGAGGCCTTGATCGAGGCTGGTGCGGAATTCCTCCGGTTCGACGCCGCGCAGCGCGTCGACAGTGCCGGCCTGCCAGATCACCAAAGCCGGTTTGTCGTCGGCGAGGATTTTGGCCAGGCCGGCCGCCATATCCGCCGTGGTCAGCCCGGACGAGATATGCGCCGTCACCTTGATCTCGTTCCCCGGTAAACGGTCTCTCAGCGCCTGTTCCAGCTGCGCCGGATAGGAGAAGCGCGCGCCCTCCGGGCCGCTCAGCGCGGAGGACCGCGAACCGACGACGCTGATGTCCAGCCGGTGGCGATCCTTAATTTCCGCGTTCACCCGCGGCAGATCGTTTTGCGCCACGATCAGCCATTCCGGCACGTCGCAATCCGGCGTCGGCTCCGACTCCGCCGCAGCGGCGCCGTGCATCAGCGCAATCGTAGCGAGAACGGCAATAATCGGCCTCATGCCTCGCCTCCCGCGAGGTCTGCGTCAGCAGGTTTGACGCGCGACTGGGGGCTTCGCCCTTCTATGCTCTTGTACCACGATAAAAGGTTCGCGGTGGCAATCATGATGATAATGCCTAATACGCTGATTGCCGTTTGCAGCAGCGGGCCGCCGGAAAACTCCGCGATGACGAACTGCCCGGCGAAAGCGAGGAACACGCCGAGGCAGAAGATTTCCAGCGAATGCTGACCGCAGCGGATCGCCGGCTGCAGAATCGCCGATTTCAGGCCGGGCCAATCGGCCGGCAGGAAACGCACGGTGACGGCCGCAAGCGCCAGAAAATGCGCGAAGCGCAGCACGTCCAGATTGGTTTTGTCGATGGGATACATCCAGTCCTTAAGCCAGACCGGCACGAAACGGTCGAGCGACTCGAAATGCCAGGTCAGCGTGATGGCGAAGGCGAACAGCAGGTAGGCGACGGCGACGGCCAGCACGATGCGCGAACGCAGCACACGCCCGAGCCGCTGCGCGCCGCCCAGCGCGCACCAGGCGCCGAACACGAACAACAATTGCCAGGCGAACGGATTAAAGAACCAGACGCCGTTGGGATAAGCGGGCAGGTTCCAATCGAGCTTCCAGGCGAACGCATAGACCACGGCCGATCCGGCGAGCGCCAGGTTGGGTTGCCGCAGCAACATGAACAGCGTCGGGGGAAACAGCAGCAACAAGACGATATAGAGCGGCAGCACGTCCATGTTGACGGGCTTGAACTTCAAGAGCAGCGCCTGAAAGATCGTGATGTCAGGCTGCTTGAGAAAGTCGAGGATTTTCATTTCCTCGGCGTAGAGCGGATTGTCGAAGGTCGCCGCCACATAGGCGATCTCGGCCATGAAGATGGTGAACAGGAAGATGTGCGCCACGTAGATCTGCCAGGCGCGCCGCAGGATGCGGGCGCTCGACAACAGGAAGCCGCGTTCGCGCATCGCGCCGCCGTAGACGAACGCCGCGGTGTAGCCGGATATGAAGATGAAGATTTCCGTGGCGTCGCTGAAGCCGTAATTGCGGATGGTGAACCAGTTGACGACGTTTTCGGGAATATGGTCGAGGAAGATCAGCCACAATGCTACGCCGCGGAACAGGTCGAGGCGCAGGTCGCGTTCGCTCGTGACCGCTAGATGCGGGGCAGCCATCGCCATAGACTCTGCAACCCTTGCCGACCATCGCCGCGGGCGGCGAAGCCTCACGCGCGGACGCCCTCCGGTAATCTAGCGCATGATCCGGAAAAGTGGATACCGGTTTTCCGAAAAGATCATGCGCCACCATGAAGATCATGCGCCACCATAATGATATAGCGCGAATCAATTCAATCGGAGCGATTGCGCTCTAGGGCGCGTACTCATAAATCGAGCTTGATTGGTGCGGCTCACTCGATGTCCGCTATGCCTCGATAGCGACCAAATTCTGCGCCGCAGCGAAATGTCGCGATGGGCCAACAAGAGACATCGACGTTGACGACCCCAGCGCACCTAAATACAATTTACGGGACGGTTCCCCGTTGGGGATAAATGGGAACGCAGTGCGGGCGAGACCTCGCTCAACTCTGCGGCTGCCCCCGCAACTGTAAGCGGCGAATCTTTCGTCATAATGTCCACTGGGACACTCGGGTCCTGGGAAGGCGACGGAGGGTGTAGACCCGTGAGCCAGGAGACCTGCCGTCAGCCGTGGTCATACGCGAGCGCTGTCGGTCGGGGTGAACTGACGGTAGGCGAACCAATCATCCTAGTCGGATGAGCGGGACACCAAGGTCGCGGTGACGTGCCACAGGGCGGGTTACCCGAGGTGTCTCCATGTTTCCCAATATCCCCGATATGCGGCGCAGCATCAGCTGCGCCGGACGTCACTCCGTATGTGCTATCGTTTTGTCGCTCGTGCTGTCGCCATGGGTTCCGGTGTTGGCGCAAGATGCGCAAGAGGCCGCGCCCGCCCAGACGATCGAATTGCCCGTAATTTCCGTCACCGTCCCGCCGGCCTCAAAAGCCACAAATCAGGCTCCAGGCAATTCAGTTGTCGTTAGTCCGACGACCCTCCCGACCCCCACAACCGAGAACGCAAGTTCGGTCACAGTAGTTACAGGCGCCGAGATGGAAGCCAAGCAGCAGCGGACCGTTCCTGACGCGCTGGCGGACGTCCCAGGCCTAAACGTCGTACAGACCGGCGGTCCGGGTAACCAGACATCGGTCTTCATTCGCGGCACCAATTCCAATGAAGTCAAGGTTCTGATCGACGGCATCGATGTGTCGGATCCAAGTAATCCGAATGGGTCATTCGACTTCGGCCAGCTTTTGACGGGCGACATCGCCCGTATCGAAGTCTTACGCGGTCCCCAAAGCGGGCTCTACGGCTCGGACGCAATAGGAGGCGTGATTTCCATCACGACGAAAAGCGGAGAAGGTCCGCCGAAAATGACGGTGATGATGGACGGGGGATCATTCGGAACATTTAACCAACGGGTCGGCGTGAGCGGTTCTCAGGACAACTTCAATTATGTGTTCGGCATCCAGCATTACTCATCAACAGGCACACCCGTGACGCCGCTCAATCAACTGGCGCCGGGCGAACAAAGAATCAACGACACCTATAACAACTGGACCTATTCGACCAAACTTGGCGTCAATCTGACCGATAATTTCGCGGTCAATTTGGTGGGCAGATATACGGATTCGACGCTTGGACTTACCGGCGAAGACTATGTGGACTACTTTCCGCCGGCGCCCGAGGCGTTGCAAAGCACGCAGGTGGATCATCAATTTTACGGGCGCGGCGAAGCCGTCTGGTCGCTGTTCGATGGCCGGTTCAAGAACTTCTTCGGCATGAACTACACTAATGCGTGGAGCTGGAATTTGGACCCAAATCCAGACAGCTTTACAGCACCGCCTCTAGTAGCCCCGCCGACGACGAATATTGGGCAGCGCACCCAGTATGACTGGCGCGGCGAAGCAAGAGTGGTGCCGGGACAAACACTTGTTTTCGGCCTGGAAGACAAGACCGAATCGCTGTGGACGAACTCAACCGGCGCGTTCAACTCTTTCGGCATTTACACACCGACGACAACGACTGCGCAGACCGGAGACAAGGCCGGCTGGGTTGAGCTTCAGTCCGCATTTGCGGATCGGTTCTTCCTCGTGTCGAATATTCGCTATGACGACAACGAGAGCTTCGGTCCCCATACGACTTGGCGGGTTGCGCCAGTGTTTATCGTCCCCTGGACTGATACAAAGCTCAAGGCAACGTATGGGACGGGCTTCCACGCCCCAACGCTCACGGAACTTTACGTCAACAATCCATCATTCATGGTTGTCGGTAATCCCAATCTCTTGCCGGAAACCAGCAAAGGCTACGATGTTGGATTCGAGCAGCCGTTTCTGCACGATCGGCTCCGCGTCGGCGGAACATATTTCCACAACGACATCACAAATCTCATCGAGGGAACAACCAATCCCACCACGTTCGTCTCGACCTATGTGAACGTCGGACAAGCGACGACGCAAGGGGCCGAGGCCTTTGCGGCATTCACTTTGACTAATCGTCTGCTTCTGCGGGCCGACTACACCTATACCGAAGCGAGGGACGACTTGACGGGCCTGGAATTGCTGCGCCGGCCGATGAACAAAGCGAGCCTTACGGCGGTGTGGAAGGCGACCGATCGTCTGACGGTTACTGCAACCGCGCTCTACGTCGGGCCTTGGCTGGACTATAATCGACCTGGAACGGCGGAACTTATGGCGCCAGGCTACGCCCTAATCAACCTCGCCGCGAATTACGCCGTCACCGACAGGGTCAGTGTGTTCGCTCGCATCAATAACCTCCTCAATCAACAATATGAGGATCCGTTGGGTTTCCTCCGGCCGGGCTTCGGTATTTATGGCGGCCTAACGGTGCAGGTGGGCGGGGTGCCGACGAGCTTAGTACCATCGGGCGCTGCAACGACGAGCGCCGCCCCGCCAAGCTCGGCCCCGTCAGTAAGGGGCGGAGGCGTCCTATGACGAGCGCACCAACTCTTCTGGATTTGCTCGCCCAGCAGTTGGCCGACGCCGAAACCGGCTGGAGCCTCGGCACGTTCGGCGCCATCGCCGAGTTCACGCGAGATGCGGACGAAAGGGCGACGCTTGCGCGCACCGACGGTATGATCTCGGTAGTGACGGCGCGAGGTGGCTTGCGCATCGAGGCTCATCCCGCGCTGCGTCTGATTGCCTCCGAATCGCTCACCTCCGAAAGCTGGAGCCACCGCGTGGCGCTTTGCCTGCCGCAAGAAGCCTGCGCCATGAGTGGGCGCTCGGCGCTAACCGAAGTCGGTCCAGACCGCAATGCTTTACTGACCGAAGATCGTGCTGCTGTTTTGTTCGATCTCGGTCTTGGAGCATTGCAGGTCGATGTCTGCGTCCGCAGCAGCGACCCGGCCATTATCGCCGCGTTGCGGGGTTGCGCGGGAAAGTCCCTGTTCGCCCCGGACAACGGCGCGATGCGGGTGATCTTGGCTTCAAATCCGCACCGTGTCTTTGCCAGCCGTATTGGCCGCATCGAAGTATTTCAACCAATCCCGCCCGCTGACGGTAAGAGCTCCGAGCGGACCGCACACTCATGTGCTTCCTAAACTACTTGCGCACGGTCGCACCCACGCGGCCAACGAGCCGTTGCCGACAGGTTGGATTCCTTGCGCCCACTGCTACCCGCCGCATCCGGTTCGGGACGGATTCGGCCGTAGCCGGCCGTTCCAGCGTGAACGCCTCGCTGCGTTCCAAGGGTGGCTGGCTCGCTTCGGTGATCCGCAACTCATCGATCTCAAGCGGCGCGTTATCGCGTCCGTAATGCCCCGCCATGGTCGTTCTGGAATGCCGGCTGCCGGCGATAGGTTCGCGCGTGCGACGGTGCGCGTGGCGCTACGGCAGTTGCAGGCATTGACCAATTATCAGTGGCGCTTGCTGCTTGGCTTTCGGCGCATGACCGTTTCGACCCGGCCGAGGCCGAAGATTCAGTTGAGGCGCATCACTGACTGCCCACGTCGCTCCCGACTTTTGGGAAAAAGTGTGCTAGAAGTCCATCAAAGGAGATCACTCAATGACTCTCGACATCTTGCGCTATCCGACCGCTGCCCCCATGCGGCTCGCTCCGGTTGAGCTTCGCTACGCCCCGTTGTTTTGTTTTGCTCTGCTTACGGCTGCTTGCGCATTCGCGAGCTTCATTTTTGCATGCGCGACCCCGTTCGCGGCCTTCGCGGTGGTAGCTGCGGCGATGCTGCCTTTGGGCCCGGCGCTTCTCGTCGTTGGCGCCGCCTGGCTCGTTAATCAGGCGATTGGATTTGGCTGTCTAGGCTATCCCGTCGATACGCACACGATTCTGTGGGGTTTTGCGATCGGAGCAGCCGCGCTCGTTGCAACTGCGACTTCGACTTTCTTGCTGCGGTCGCTGCGTCAGACCGGCAGCCCCCTCGCTTTGGGCTTCGCCTTGATCGGCGCCTATGCGGCTTACGAACTTGTCCTATTCGCAGCCACGCCAATCCTGGGCGGCGCTGGTGCCTTCACGTTGACGATCGTCGGGCGCCTCGGCGTTTTGAGCCTGCTGTGGCTGATCGGGTTGGTTGCGGCCTGCGAGGTGTTTCGACTACTCCGCTCCATTCGCCGGCGTCAAATGGCGTCCTGATTGTTTTAAAAGTAGAGAGGCCGGCTAACCCAGGCGGCCCTATTGAACCGGCTCTACCTGAAATAACCCCTCGGCAGCCATAACCGCGTCATAGCGCTCTCGGGGATCAAGGTTTTTGTTCATCGGGCCAAGCTGCGCCAGGGCCGTCATAGGGATTGTGTATTTGAAACCAGCACCGCCTTGGCGCGGCCGAATGATGATTACGGCAGCCGTTCCCGGTGGCGATTTTTCCGGCGCGATGGTCAAAGTGCGCTGCCCTACGGACGCGTAGGTGGCGATGGCGATCCCCATCTGCAAAGCAGGCACACGGCGACGTATCGCTGTCGTAATAGAGCACGGTGAGTTCGCGCGGTTTAGCATTCAATCGTTTCACTGCATCGAGGCCAATCTTGATGCCCAACGGGATAAAGGCACCGAAAGCGCCATGCACGCGACTGGGGCGGGGTCATGAACGCGCTGGCTGCCACGCATGACGCAGCCGTGCAAATGATCGATACGTCTATTGTCCGCGTGCATCAGCACGCCGCCTGCATCACCCGGAACAAGAGACAGTCTATGGGCAGATCACGCGGCGGTTTGACCAGCAAGATTCATGCGGTGGTTGATACCAACGGTCTGCCGGTCCGGCTCGCACTTCTGCCGGTGAGGCGCATGACAACCGGCTCGCAGGCAAACTCCTATCCCGCCTGAAGTCGGGGACAATGCTGCTGGCCGACCGTGGCTATGACGCAGACTGGATCAGAGCCTTGGCCGCCAAGAGGGGCGTTTGGGCCAACATCCCGCCAAGGTGCAATCGCAGCGAGCCGATCTGCTTCAGCCCGTATCTCTACCGTGCCCGGAATTTGGTCGAGAGGTTTTTTAATAAGATCAAGCAATGTCGGCGGGTCGCGACGCGCTATGACAAGCTCGCAGCAAACTACCTCGCGTTCATCCAGCTTGCGTCAGTCACGCTATGGCTGCGTGTTAATGAGTACGCGCCCTAGTCTGTCCGCTCCAAATTCCGCAAGCAATTGTGGCAAACTTCGCCGTGGGCGCCCCGCACCGCCGGTCGTGGCTTGAGAAAGCGCCAGGATTGCGTCAGGATTTACGCATGTATCGCGCCGTCACTCGCAATATCGAAGTCGTGGTGGCCCCGCGCTTCGTCGCCGACCGCTCCTCGCCGGAGAACAATTATTTTTTCTGGGCCTATACGATCGCCATCACCAACAACGGCGACGACACCGTGCAGCTGAAGACCCGGCACTGGCGCATCATCGATGCCACCGGTCGCCGCCAGGAGGTGCGCGGCGCCGGCGTGGTCGGCGAAGAACCGGTGCTCAAGACCGGAGAATCGTTCGAATATACCAGCGGCGTGCCGCTGCAGACGCCGTCGGGCTTCATGGTCGGCACCTACGGCATGGTGACGTCAAGCGGCGACCATTTCGAAATCGAGATTCCCGCTTTCTCGCTCGACAGCGGCGACAGCAAGCGGACGCTGAATTGAGCGGCCGCGCCAGAGCATTTCCGGCCGCGACAGCTGGAGCGCGTTCTATCCAGGTCATAACGCCATCGAGCGGCGTGAACTCATCGTCCACGTCGCGTGACACGGGGTAGATGATCTCCTTCGGATCGCCAGCTAACTAGGGCGTGGACTCATTAGCACGCAGCCAAATTCGGATTGATGCGAGTTTGATGAAGGCCAGATAGTTGGCCGCGAGTTTGTCGTATCGTGTCGCGACACGCCGACATTGCTTGATCTTGTTGAAGAACCGTTCGATCAAGTTTCGCGCGCGGTACAGATACGGGCTAAAGCAGATGGGGTCCTTGCGATTTCGTTTCGACGGAATGTTGGCCCATGCTCCTTGCTGTCGGGCAAGCTCCCTGATCCAGTCCGCGTCGTATCCACGATCCGCGAGCAACATCGTTTGTGGAAGTAAGGCGCTGAGGAGAACTGAACACAGCCGATTGTCGTGCGCCTCACCGGGCGTGAGCGCGAGATAGACCGGTAGGCCATTGGTGTCCACGACCGCGTGAATCTTGCTGGTCAGGCCCCCTCGTGAGCGACCCATATCTTGGTGATTGCTATCCGCGATGCAGGCTCCGTGCTGGTGGACGCGCACAACGGACGTGTCGATCATCTGCACCGCCGCGTCATGACCGGTGGCCAGCGCTTCCATGATCCGGTCCCAGATGCCAGCCTGTCGCCAGCGCACGAAGCGATTGTAGCAAGTCGTGTATGGCCCATAGTTCTCTGGCAGGTCGCGCCATGGCGCACCTGAACGCAGGACCCAAAAGATGCCATTGAGCACGCGGCGGTCATTTACACGCCGAACGCCGCGCGGCTTGTTCGGCAGCATCGGCTTGATGGCGGTCCATTCATAATCGCTGAGTTCGTAGCGTATGATTCGAGGCTCCGGTTCGGAAGCTTGAATCACGTCCAGAGAGGCAACATCAACACGCAAAGGCCTATCGCGGCAGCCGCCAACGCTCGGAACTTACTTCCGTTTTCGGGGCGTGGCGGACATGGCCAGACTTGCTGCTGGCTCGCCCCGGTCGCGAATGGACTCTTAAACGGACTTTTGTCGGTCTTCCGATTCGTCCCTAAAGGGTCGCGACGACCACGCTAGACGATCGCCGGCGCCGAGGGTCAGGCACGCGCCAATTCCTGGAGTGCCGCCAAACCAACTGGCGGGATCGCCTGCCAAGGTACGAAGAACACTCTCTTCGCCATCGATCCGCGCACACGATCGATCTGTCTTTGCTCACCCAGCAATCGCTGCCGAAGAAGCGGGTCGAGGGTGCCAGCGGCAAGCAAACTCTTGTTGACGACCCAGGCGTACGGCTCGATGTGCGCGCGCCGCAGGTCTTCTTGCAGGGCATCGGCCTGCGACACAGGAGTAGTTTCTGCCAAGGTGACCAACAGGACACGCGTATACGCTGGATCCTGGAGACGCATCAGCGGTGTAATGAAATGAAGGCCCGGCGCGGCCGAAGGCGTGTGTCGGGTCACCTGACGATGATAGGCGCCGGTAGCATCCATCAGTAAAAGGGTATGACCTGTCGGCGCGGTATCGAGCACTACGAACGCGCCCCGCGCTTCCTGCACAATCCGCGAGAAGGCATGGAAAACAGCAATCTCTTCTGTGCAGGGAGAGCGCAAATCCTCGCGCAGCAGAGCCTGCCCCTGTGCATCAAGGTCGCGACCGCGATCCGCCATTATTTTCTCGACGTAGCGTTCCGTCTCAGCTTTCGGGTCAATTCTGTCGACGTGCAAACCGGAAACCTCTCCCGCGAGGGTCATCGCAAGATGGGCTGCGGGATCAGTCGTGCTGAGGTGCGCGGTATGACTGCGTTGCACCAAACCAATGGCGATGGCAGCGGCGATAGTGGTCTTGCCGACGCCGCCCTTTCCCATCACCATGATCAGGCCCCTTCCATCTGCCGCCAGAAGATCGATCAGCCGGTCAAGATGGGGCAGGTCGCCGGCGAATATCACGGCCGGATCGGGTGGTGTCAGCGCGGCGATCGCCTGGGAAGGGTCGAACAAAGCGCGCAACGCGCTTAGTCCCAGCATATCAAATGGTCGGAGCGGAATATCGTCTCGCGGGAGCGCCTGGAGCGCCGGCGGAAGATCGGAGAGCGCTCGCTTACCCTGGTCTTCGAGCGACACAGCCGTAGCGTCCGATCGGTCACTGGCGCGGAACACGCCGTTCACGACCAGACGCTGGTTAGAGAGACCGAGAGTTCGAAGCTCCGCTGAGGTTCGCGCCGCCTCAGTGAGAGCGCTGGTTTCGGGCCGAGCTACGAGGATGACGGTCGTCGATGCCGGATCGCTGAGCGTGGTCAAAGCCGTCCTGAAGCGCGCTTCTTGCATCTTGAGACCGGAATGGGGCCCCAAGCAGGAGGCGCCTTCCTCATTGACCTCCAGAAAGCCACTCCACGCCTTCGGCAGACTGAGCAGACGAAGCGTATGTCCGGTGGGCGCTGTATCGAAAATAATATGATCATAGAGCCCGCCGTCGCTGGCCACATGACCGACAAATTCATCGAACGCCGCGATCTCCGTCGTGCAGGCGCCCGACAGTTGTTCCTCAACTGTTTTCCTGTCCTGATCGCTTGCGTCCGGCCCCATTTGGGCCAACACGCGCGTGCGATAGGCATCCGAAGCGGCGGTGGGATCGATATTGAGGACGTGCAAGCGCTCGGTACCGGGAACCGCGACCGGTAGATTACCCAAGGGCACGTTCAGTATCTCGTCGAGATTGGATGCCGGATCGGTACTCACTATCAAGACCGACTTGCCGCTATCGGCCAGCGCCAAGGCAGTAGCGCAGGCGATCGAGGTTTTGCCGACGCCGCCCTTGCCCGTGAAGAATACAAAGCGGGTCGGCTTGATGAGAAATCCGGGTGAACGGACCGAAACGTTGTCGTTCATGATGCCCCTTGATCCGGCGTAGAAATGCGAGATGGTTCAGGAAACTAACCTGACAAACGGCACCGTAGCAGCACTGAACGATAATCCGAACCGCGGACATTCGGGGTGGGATCAGTTCTGATCGTGGTTGGATTTCTCTAACGAACGTCCGAAATTAACACTTCGCGGCGACGCAGCAATTCTGTCGCTTTCGGAGCGAAGCGGACATTCAGCGAGCCGCGCTGACAGAACCGGATTTATGAGTACGCGCCCTAGGGGGCCAGGTCTTCGAGCCAGATGATTTCTTGCGGCGCCGTCGACATCGCGTTGACGCGCTTAAACACATCTTGCATGTGTTGCGATCCGAGGAAATCCTTTACGGCCTTAAATTCCGACACCGCCATCTCCCCGACAACGTGAACGCGGTTGCGATCGTCGCTTCCGCGCAACAGTCGCCAACGGCCAACTTTAGGTGGAGGGTTGGCCTTGAATAGCTTAATCCACTCATCGAAGTTTTTGAGACGATGAACAGCGACGACTACGGGCATTTGGAACCTCCCTTGCAACAAACTGTTCGTTTCCCAGACCAGGACATAGACCCCGACCCAATTGAAAAATTAGCGCACATCTAAAGAGTTTTGAAGCGGTCGATTTGGGTACGGACAGCGTGCACAGCACCGATGAGATTTCCGGACCGTGCTCTAAGACAGCGCCGCGTCCGTTGTGGCGATTTCGTCCGGCGCAAACACGTAAGTCGAGCTGCAAAACTCGCACTTCACCGTGATCTTGCCGTTCTCGATCATGTCATCGCGGTCCTCCTGCGGAAAGCTCCGCAGCATGGTCTCGACGCTTTGCCGCGAGCACGAGCAACGCGCCTGCACCGGCGTGGAGCGGAAGACGCGTACGCCGCGCTCATGGAACAGGCGATAGGCAAGACGCTCGCTCGACAGCGCCGGATCGATCAGCTCGATGTCGCCGACGGTGGCGACCAGCGAACGGCCCTCGACCCAGGCCTCGTCCTCCGGAAGGGAATGGGTCTCGGTGCCGGGCGGGGCGTCGCCCGGATCGAGATCGGCCGCGCGCGCGCGTTCGGCCGACTTAGGGAGGAACTGAAGCAAAATGCCGCCCGCGCGCCAGCGCCGGCGCGCGCCGTTCTCGCCGCCGCGGAATTCCTCGGCGACGACCAGCCGCACGCGGGTCGGAATCTGTTCCGAGCGCAGGAAATACTCGTGCGCGGCATGTTCAAGGTCTTTGCCCTCGAGCGGAACGAGCCCCTGGTAGCGGCTCATGTCGGGACCCTGATCGATGGTCATGGCGAGGTGACCCTTGCCGAGCAATCGTCCCGGCTCGGTCTGCCCGGCCGCCATCGCCGCACTCACCCGTTCGGCATCGAAGCTCGCGCAGGCTCGCACTTTGTCCGGCGAGGTGAAATCGACCACGAGCATGCGCACCGGGCCGTCGCTTTGCGTTTGCAGGATGAAGCGACCGTTGAATTTGAGGGCGGAGCCCAGCATCACGGCGAGCACGATCGCCTCGCCGAGCAGCTTGGCGACCGGGAGCGGGTAATCGTGGCCGCTGAGGATGGCGTCGACCGCCGGTCCAAGCCGCACGATGCGCCCGCGCAGATCGAGCGCCTTGACCTCGAACGGCAGGATCGTGTCGTCGAGAGCGGTTTGCGCCGGCTCCCGAACCGGAATGCCCCTGTGAAGATCGGTCATGTGAGGATCGTGCATCGGCAGGCAATATAGGCGGCCGCGATGGAATTGTGAGTCCTCGGCGGGCGCTCACATGTTGCGCCTCAGCGGCCGTTCGCCAGGCACCAGGTCAAGAGCCCCTTCTGCGCGTGCAGCCGGTTCTCGGCCTCGTCGAACACGACGGAATGCGGCCCGTCCATAACCTCGTCGGTGACTTCCTCGCCGCGATGCGCGGGCAGGCAGTGCATGAAAATCGCGTCCGGCTTGGCCCGCGCCATGAGCCGCGCATTGACCTGATAACGCTTGAGCAGATTGTGGCGGCGGGCGCCGGCGCGGTCGCCCATGGAGATCCAGGTGTCGGTCACGACGCAGTCGGTGCCCTTGACCGCCTCTTCCGGATCGGCGCCGATGGTGATCGGGGCGCCGGAGGATTTGATCCAGTCGATCAACGGCTTTTTCGGCGCCAGCTCGGGCGGAGTAGCCACGCGCAGCCGGAACGCAAACCGCTCGGCGGCGTGCATCCACGAGGTCAGCACGTTGTTGGCGTCGCCAGTCCAGGCCACGGTGCGGCCACGGATCGGTCCGCGATGCTCCTCGAAGGTCATGACGTCGGCCAGCACCTGGCAGGGATGCGAGCGGCGCGTCAGCCCGTTGATCACCGGGATCGTGGCGTGACGCGCCAGTTCGACGACGGCCCGCGGATCGAGCGTGCGGATCATGATGACGTCGATATAGCGCGACAGGACGCGCGCCGTGTCGGCGAAGGTTTCGCCGCGGCCGAGCTGCATCTCTTCCGCGGTCAAGGTGATCGCATCGCCGCCAAGCTGACGCATGGCGACTTCGAACGAAACGCGGGTGCGGGTCGAGGGCCGTTCGAAGATCATCGCAAGCGTCTTGCCGGCGAGCGAGCGATCGTAGCGCGGACGCTTGGCCTTCATGGTACGCGCCGAGTCGATGATCCTGCGCAGCTCCGCGGCCGGAACGTCGATTAGATCGAGGAAGTGGCGAACCGTAGTCACCGGACCGCCTCCTCCTGGCGCGGCGTCCGGCGCGCGCGGCCGAGCTGCGCGCAAGCCCGGTCAAGGCGCGCCACGCCCTCGGCGATTTCCTCGTCGCTGACGATCAACGGCGGCAAGAGCCGCACGACATTATCGCCGGCGGAGACCGCGATCATCTTCTCGGCGCGCAGCGCATCGACGAGTTCGCTCGCCGGCACTACCGCCCGCACGCCGATGAGCAGGCCTTCGCCACGCACCTCGGCAATCACGGAAGGGTGACGATCCTTGATTTCGGCCAGCCGCTGCTTGAAGCGGAGCGCGGTCTGCCGCACCCGGTCGAGAAAGCCCGGCTCCAGCATGACGTCGAGCACGGCGTTGGCCGCGCTCATCGCCAGCGGATTGCCGCCGAAAGTGGAGCCGTGGGTGCCCGCCGTCATGCCTTTCGCCGCCTCGCTACTCGCCAGGCAGGCGCCGACCGGGAAACCGCCGCCCAGCGCCTTGGCAAGCGCCATAATGTCGGGCTCGACGCCGACGCGCTGGTAGGCGAATAACTCGCCGGTGCGGCCCATGCCGGTCTGCACCTCGTCGAACAGCAGCAGCAGGCCGCGCTGGTCGCAGAGCTCGCGCAAGGCGCGCAAAAACGCCGGCTCGACCACCAGCACGCCGCCCTCGCCCATGATCGGCTCGATCAGGATGGCGGCGGTTTCGTCGGTGACCGCGCGCTTGGTCGCCGCCAGGTCGCCGAACGGCACTTGGTCGAAGCCCTCGACCACGGGACCGAAGCCGTCGAGGTATTTCTTCTGCCCGCCGGCGGCGAGCGTCGCCAGCGTGCGGCCGTGGAAAGCGCCTTCAAAGGTAATGATGCGGTAGCGTTCCGGATGACCGCTCGCCGACTGGAACTTGCGTGCCATCTTAATCGCGCATTCCATCGCCTCGGCGCCGGAATTGCAGAAGAACACCACGTCCGCGAAGCTTGCGTCGCACAGCCGCTGGGCGACGCGCTCGGCTTCGGGAATTTGATAGAGGTTGGAGACGTGCCAGACCTTCTGCGCCTGCTCGGTCAGCGCCGCGACCAAGCGCGGATGGGCGTGGCCGAGCGCGTTGACCGCAACGCCGGAGGTGAAATCGAGATAGCGATCGCCGTTGGTCGCAATGAGCCAAGCGCCTTCGCCCCGCTCAAAGGCGAGGTTGACACGCGCATAGGTCGGTAACAGATGCGATGTCACGGTTGAGCCCGCGCGTGCGGCGCAGCATGATCTGCGCGGCCGAAACAAAATGTGCCGCCTCTCCGGGCGGCACTGTTTGGATATTTTATTTGCACGGGTGCCGCCGGTCAACACGCTAAAACGGGCGGCGCCGGCCGGGTTTTCCCCACACCATACACATCGGGCAGGGAATGTGTGGACGCGCAGCGCGCGACTCTTGCGCCCGACTCCCGCCATATTGTAATCTTTTGATTGTCAAGTACGACATCTCGTGCGGCGGACAGTCATCTAAAGCGTCGGTGAAGCGTGTGCGTCGGGCGGCAAACGTCGCCTGGCTCGATGGGGGATTCCGTCACGGCCATACCCGCACCTTTAAGGAGGACTGAGCATGTCGTGGACTGACGAGCGGGTCGAGTTATTGAAGAAATTATGGGCCGACGGCCTGTCGGCGAGTCAGATCGCCGCCGAGCTCGGCGGCATCACGCGCAACGCGGTGATCGGCAAAGTGCACCGGCTCGGCCTTTCCGGGCGCGCCAAGAGCGCTTCAAGCGCCTCGCCCCGCCCGCGCAAGGCGCGTTCGCCGATGATGCGCATCGGCCGCGCTTCGATCCGCGGCAATACCGCCCTCGCCCACGCCTATGAGATGGAAGCGGAGGCGACGCCGGAGCTGATCGAAAACATCATCCCGATCGGCCAGCGCCGCACGCTGCTTGAGCTGAACGAACAAACCTGCCGCTGGCCGATCGGCGACCCGGGCAGCAGCGAATTTTTCTTCTGCGGCGGCAATACGCTCGATGGCCTGCCCTATTGCGCGTATCACTCGCGCGTCGCTTACCAACCGGCCAGCGATCGCCGCCGAGACCGCCGCCCGCAACGCTGAGTTTTCCGCTCAGCTCGCCTTGCCGAAGCGATCGTCGAGCGAATAGCCGGCGCCGCGCACGGTGCGGATCGGATCGACGCCCTGGCCGCGATTGAGCGCCTTGCGCAGGCGGCCGACATGCACATCGACCGTACGCTCGTCGATGTAGACGTCGCTGCCCCACACCCCGTCGAGCAACTGCTCGCGGGAAAACACCCGGCCGGGACGCTCCATGAGGAATTCGAGCAGGCGGAATTCCGTCGGCCCGAGATCGACCGGGCGGCTAGACCGCGACACGCGCTTCTTCTCGCGATCGAGCTCGAGATCGCCGATCATCAGCACCATGGCGACCCGTTCGGGACTGGCGCGGCGCAGCAAGGCGCGAATGCGCGCCAAGAGTTCCGGCACCGAGAACGGCTTGACGAGATAATCGTCGGCGCCGGTGGCGAGCCCGCGCACGCGCTCGCTTTCCTCGCCGCGCGCCGTGAGCATGATGATCGGCAATGCCTGCGTCTGTGGCCGCGCCCGCAGCCGACGGCACAGCTCGATGCCGGAGAGACCCGGCAGCATCCAGTCGAGCACGATGAGATCGGGGGCGATTTCCCGCAGCCGTGTATCGGCCTCATCGCCGCGGGCCACGGCATCGACCTCGTAGCCTTCCGCTTCGAGGTTGTAGCGCAACAACGTGGTCAGCGGTTCCTCGTCTTCAACGATCAGGATGTTGGCTCCCATCCTCGTCTCCTGTTCATTTCTGCAGCGATGCTGCGCCAAAGCTTGTGGGATCACCTTTCGGACGCTGATCGGCGATCGGGCGGCCCTCGATCATGTAGTAGACGGTTTCCGCGATGTTGGTCGCATGATCGCCGATACGCTCCATGTCCTTCGCACAAAACATCAGATGCATGCAGAACGTAATGTTACGCGGGTCTTCCATCATGTAGGTGAGGAGTTCGCGGAACAGCGACGTACAAAGCGCGTCGACCTCTTCGTCGCCGTTCCAGACCGCCAGCGCGACGGCGAGGTCGTGGCTGGCATAGGCGTCGAGCACCTGCTTGAGCAGGGCAAGAACCAGCGAAGCCATGTGCTCCACGCCGCGGATCAGCTTTTGCGGATGCAGATCGAGGTCGACGGCGACGACGCGTTTGCCGATGTGCTTGGCATGATCGCCGATTCGTTCGAGGTCGTTGCACACGCGCATGGCGCCGACGATGTCGCGCAAATCGACCGCCATGGGCTGCCGGCGCGCGATCGTCAGGATCGCCTTCTCCTCGATCTCGTGCTGCATGGCGTCGATGATCGGATCGGTGGTAATGACCCGCTCGGCGAGGTCGATGTCGCGTTCCACCAGCGCGCGGGTGGCGTCGGCGATCTGCCGCTCCGCCAGTCCGCCCATCTCGGCAACTTTGCGCGTGATCTCCTGAAGATCGGTGTCGAAGGCCTTGGCGGTGTGGTCGATTCTGGGAGGAATGTCGGTCATGGCGCTCACCCAAACCGGCCGGTGATGTAGTCTTGAGTGCGCTGATCTTGCGGCGCAGTAAACATCTTGCTGGTCGAATCGAACTCGATCAGCTCCCCCAGATACATGAAGGCGGTGAATTCCGACACGCGCGCCGCCTGCTGCATATTATGGGTGACGATCACGATGGTATAATCGTCCGTCAGCTCGTCGATCAGTTCCTCGATCTTTGCGGTAGAGATCGGATCGAGCGCGGAGCACGGTTCGTCCAACAGGATGACCTCGGGGCGCACGGCGACGGTGCGCGCGATGCACAGCCGCTGCTGCTGGCCGCCGGAAAGGCTCTGCCCGTTGGTGCCGAGCTTGTCCTTGACTTCCTCCCAGAGCGCCGCCCGGCGCAACGCTGTTTCCACGCGCCCGTCGAGCTCGGACTTGGGCAGGCGCTCGTACAGCCTGATGCCGAAAGCGATGTTCTCGTAGATCGTCATCGGAAACGGCGTCGGCTTCTGAAACACCATGCCGATGCGCGCGCGCAACAAATTGATATCCTGCTGCGGCGAGAGAATGTTCATGCCGTCGAACATGACGTCGCCGGTCGCGCGCTGGTTCGGATAAAGGT
>Ga0116223_10001046_pt1 | contig 29821 bp, 26 predicted proteins | sample Sb_taG_3_FD_90092 | JGI IMG/M metagenome (GOLD analysis project Ga0116223, IMG submission 90092) | Peat soil microbial communities from Weissenstadt, Germany - Sb_50d_a_PC metaG | ecosystem: Environmental > Terrestrial > Soil > Wetlands > Peat | place: Germany: Weissenstadt | collected 2010-09-21 | reverse complement strand
GATCGCCTCCGCACGCTCGCATCGGTGCGAAAAGCGGGAGTTACCGTCTGCTGCGGAGGAATCATCGGCCTCGGCGAATCCGAAGGCGATCGCATCGGATTGCTGCACCAGCTTTCCACGCTCGATCCGCATCCGGAAAGCGTTCCCATCAACGCGCTGGTGCGAGTTGCCGGGACTCCCCTCGAACACCTGGACGCGCTCGACCCGCTTGTCTTCGTTCGCACCATTGCGACGGCGCGCATTTTGATGCCTGCTTCGATGGTCCGGCTCAGCGCGGGGCGCAAGGCGCTTTCGCGCGAGGCTGTCGCGCTGTGTTTTGTGGCCGGCGCCAATTCGCTGTTCATCGGCGAAAAATTGCTGACCACTCCAAATCCCGAACCTGAGGACGATGCGGCGATGCTTCATTCCCTCGGGCTGGAACCGCTGCCGCTGCGGTAAGAATATTTCCGTGGACATGAACCAGCGCATCCTCGCCGAGCTTTCCGATCTCGAAACTCGCGGCGAGCTGCGCCAACTGGAAGCTGTTCAGGGCATCGATTTCAGTTCCAACGATTACCTCGGCCTCGCCGCAGATCCTCGAATGAAGCAAGCAATCCTGGAGGGCGTGAACTCCGCTCCGCGGATCGCGTCCACCGGCTCTCGCCTATTGTCGGGGCATGATGAAGTGTGGACTCTCCTCGAGCTTGAGTTTGCCCGATGGGTTGGCGCTGAATCCGCTTTGTACTTCACCTCCGGTTACGCCGCAAACATGGGACTGCTGAGCGCCCTTCTGCGCCCCGAGGACGTTGTATTCTCGGACAGCGCCAATCACGCCAGCCTGATCGACGGGATTCGCCTGGCGAAATGCCGGCGCATCATCTTCCCGCATCTCGACTCGAATTTTCTGGAAAGTGAACTTCGCCGCAATGCGTTTGTTGCCGGAGCGCGCGTGATCGTTGTCGAGAGTATTTTCAGCATGGAGGGAGACCGCGCACCGCTCGCCGATCTGGCCGCGCTCGCTGAACGCTATGGCGCGGAACTGATCGTGGATGAGGCGCACGCGATTGGCGTGCGCGGCCCGCGCGGCAGCGGTTGCGTGGCGGCGGCAGGGCTCTCCGCGCGCGTACTCGCGACGGTGCATACTTGCGGCAAAGCGCTCGCGTCGGCCGGAGGATTTGTCTGCGGCTCGCGGAATCTGCGCCGTTTTCTGATCAATCGCGCGCGCACTTTCGTTTACAACACAGGCCTGCCGCCGTATTTCGCTTCGCAGGTTGCAGCCGGAATGAATCTTGCCCAGGAATCGGAGGGCGAACGCGCGCGGATAGAGGAGCTAGGCGCTTTCCTGCGAAACGAATTGCGAAGAAACGGCTTTGACACAGCGCGCAGCGATTCACATATCGTGCCGGTAATCCTCGGACCGAACGATGCCGCTGTCACTTTTGCCGCCTACCTCAGGACACGGGGATTCGGCGTTCGCGCGATTCGTCCGCCCACGGTTCCGGCGGGATCCGCGCGGCTTCGTTTATCCCTGACGGCAAAGCATTCCAAAGAAATTCTTGCCAATCTGGTTGCCGCAATGATTCAAGCCCGCAATGAATCTTCCACCATGCGCGCGGTTTCCGTTTCCCGATGACCGGATATTTCGTGACCGGGACGGACACGAACGTCGGAAAAACTGTTCTCTCCGCCCTTCTCGTCGCCGCCTTGAACGCCATCTATTGGAAGCCCGTGCAAACGGGTGCAATCGAAGGCACCGATCGCGAATCGGTGCGCGCATGGTCGGAAGCCGCGGAAGACCGGCTCCCTTTGGAACGATATCGATTTGACCCGCCGGTTTCGCCGCATCTGGCGTCGCGCGAGGCGGGAGTTCGTATCGCTCTCGAAGCGTTTGAATTACCCGTAGCTCCGGCGGGGCAAAGATGGATTGTCGAGGGCGCAGGTGGAGTGATGGTGCCTCTCAACGAGCACGATATGATGAGAGATCTCATGCGGACAATCGGATTCCCAGTCATCGTTGCCGCGCGCACGGGGCTGGGGACGATCAATCACACCCTGCTGACGCTCGCAGCATTGGGTGAGGCGAGCATCCCGATATGTGGAGTGGCCCTTATCGGCAACGAGAACCTCGAGAATCGTGGCGCCATCGAACGTTACGGCAATGTTCGCGTTGTTGGTCACATCCCCAAACTCAAGAAAATTGATCGCGCGGCGCTGCTCGATGTCTATGAAAAACACTTCGATCATCAGGCGTTCCAATAAATTATGAGCGCTTCCGACCTCCATCTCTGGCATCCGTTCACACAGGAAGGCGTGGACCCGCCTCCTCTTTCCATTCGTAGCGGGAAAGGTGTTTTTATTGAGACGCAGGATGGGCGCCAAATTCTGGACGCGATTTCGTCCTGGTGGGTCAACATCCACGGCCACTCGCATCCGGCGATCGCGGAGGCCATTGCCAAACAAGCCGCGCTGCTCGAACACGTCCTCTTCGCAGGATTTTCGCACGAGCCGGCCGAACAACTTGCGGCGCGCCTGGGCAAAGTTGTTCCCGCCCCGCTGCGCCACGTTTTTTTCTCGGATGACGGCTCGACCGCGGTGGAAGTCGCGCTGAAACTGGCCCTGCAATATTGGAAAAATTCCGGACGGCCTCAGAAACAAAGAATCGTCGCGCTCGAAAACGCCTACCACGGCGATACGGTGGGCGCGATGTCTGTGAGCGACGATTCTCCATTTACCGCGGCATTCGATTCTTTGCGAATTCCCGTCCTGCGCACCCATTCGGCCTACTGCGCGCACTGCCCTGTCGGCCTCACGCGTGCTACCTGCCAGATCGAATGCCTGAATAAACTGGAGCGCCTGCTTTCCGAACAGGGCGAAGAAATCGCCGCCGTGATTGTCGAGCCGCTGCTTCAGGGCGCGGGCGGCATGATCGTTCATCCCGAGGAATTTCTTTCCGGAGTCCGCCGCCTGACCGCCGCTCACGATGTGCTGTTGATTGCGGACGAAGTCCTCACCGGCTTCGGGCGAACGGGCCGCATGTTTGCCTGCGAAAGAGCTGCAATAGCTCCCGATCTAATGTGCGTCGCCAAAGGCCTCACCGGAGGATTTCTACCTCTCGCCGCAACATTCGCGACCGATCGCATTCACGACGCCTTCACGGGCGGAGATCGCACGCGCGCGTTCTTCCACGGGCACTCCTATACTGCCAATCCAATCGCCTGCGCCGCCGCGAATGCGTCTCTCCGCATTTTCGAGAGCGAGCCGGTCTTCGAGCGGATAGCCGCAATTGAAAAAGTCCACGCGGCTCGCCTGCCCGCGTTCGCCGCGCATCCGAGCGTAGCGGATGTCCGGCACATCGGCACCGTCGCGGCCATCGAACTGAAGGTGCCCGACGCGGGATATTTATCTTCTCTTCGCCCGCGCCTGTACAAATACTTCCTCAGCCGCGGCGTGCTTCTGCGTCCTCTCGGCAACGTCGTCTATATCCTGCCGCCCTACGTCATCACGCCCGACCAACTCAATTTCGTCTACGACGTGATTCAAGATTCGCTGGCCCACATCTCAAAAACGACATAGCCAGCGAGCCCCACAGGATGCTCGATATAGAGGAGAGTTTAGCAAATAACCCCCAATACCCCGGGACTTGCAGGGCGCATCGTGGGACGCTATCCTCTTTGAGCGGTCTCCAGTATAAAAATCAAGCTGTCCTCCGTGATGAGGAGTCGGTTCCTGGCCGCCAATATGTAGGCGCGGTCGGGCCGATCCGCTTGGCAACAGCAAACACTACCGAGGGTATGTGATCAAGTTATCCCTTATCGGAATGTCCGGCGCGGGAAAGTCGCACTGGGCGCAGAAGCTGGCGGCCGCCGGATTTCGCGTCATCAGTATTGACGACCGGATCGAGAAAAAACTTGCTCCCGAGCTTGCGGCAGGCGGGCACCGCGGCATTGGCGGCGTCGCGGCCTGGATGGGTTGGCCGGACGACCCGGCTTATCGCGAGCATGAAAAAAAATATCTGGATTGCGAAGTAAAATCCATGTGCGAAGCGTTGGATGAAATTCAGGCGTCGGGCGAGGAAGGGACCATTTTGGACACCACGGGCAGCGTCGTTTACACTGGCGAGGAAACCTGCCGCCGGATGCAAAATCTCACCACGGTGGTTTACCTCGAGGCTTCTCCCGCGGAAGAAGAGGTATTGATCGCGCGGTATTTGTCCGACCCGAAGCCCGTCCTGTGGCGCGATCAGTTCGTCCAGCGCCCCGGCGAATCGACGCACGATGCGATCGCGCGGTGCTATCCCCAACTGATTGCGCGGCGAAAGAAATTGTACGAACGCTACGCGCACCGCGTTGTTTCCATGGAACGCCTGCGGAACCTCCATCCTGACGCGCGCGGTTTCCTCGAGCTGCTCGAAGGGCAGGCGCGGCCCGCGTGATGAAATACCGAAGCACTCTCCACCGCAGCCCGGAAATTTCCTTGCGCGACGCCGTCCTTCGCGGATCGGCGCCCGACGGCGGGCTATATATGCCCGTCGAAATTCCGCACCTGGACAAGGATTTCCTGGAAAGCCTGCCGTCGCTCACGTTCCATGAAATTGCGCAGGATGTAGGCGCGTTGTTCACAGGCGACGAAATTCCCACGCACATCCTGATGAAGATCGTTACCGAGGCGTTCAATTTCCCCGTGCCGCTCGTCACTCTCGGTGAACGGCTGCACATTCTCGAACTGTTTCACGGGCCGACGCTGGCGTTCAAGGATTTTGGCGCGCGCTTCATGGCGCGACTGATGGGATATTTCGTTGCGGAATCGGGCAAACAACTCACCGTCATCGTCGCGACTTCGGGCGACACGGGAAGCGCCGTGGCGCAGGCATTTCTCGGAGTTTCCGGCATCCGCGTCGTGATCCTGTATCCCGCCGGGCGCGTCAGCGACGCTCAGGAAAAACAGCTCACCACGCTCGGTCAGAACATCACGGCCCTCGAAGTGGCCGGCTCGTTCGACGACTGCCAGCGCCTGGCGAAGCAGGCGCTGGTCGATCCCGCGATCGCGGAAAAGCTCACAGTCACGTCGGCGAATTCCATCAACATCGCGCGGCTCATTCCGCAAAGTTTTTATTACTTCGCCGCCGTCGCGCAACTCGGGCTGTCGGGATCTCTTCCCGTGTTTTCGGTCCCCAGCGGCAATTTTGGCAACTTGACCGGCGGGCTACTGGCCAAGCGTATCGGTTTGGGCGTCGCGCAATTTATCGCCGCGACCAACGCCAACGACGTTGTGCCTGAATTCCTTCGCAGCGGCAAACTGATTCCGCGCGCCTCGCGCCACACCATTTCCAATGCCATGGATGTCGGAAACCCCAGCAACTTCGCGCGCATCGTCGATCTTTACGACAACGATCTTCAGGCCATCCGCCGCGACATCTGGGGATGCAGTTTCAACGATGAGGAAACACTGCGCGTCATGCATGATGTAGAGAAACGCCATGGCTACGTGCTCGATCCTCACACTGCCGTAGGTGTGCTGGGCTGGGAGAGCTTCGCAAAACAAAATCAACCGGCCGCGCAGGGAATCGTGCTCGCCACGGCTCATCCCGCCAAGTTCGCCGAAACCGTCGCCCGCGCCATCGGCGTCCGTCCGGAGATGCCCGAACGCCTGGCGGCGTTCCTGGACCGGCCGAAGAAATCCATTCCCTTTCCCAACCGTTTTTCCGAGCTGCAGGAATTTCTGCTCGCGGCCAACACCTGATATTGTGTTGTGAGCCGACGGAGTGTGGATGAAACTTCTGATCGCCATCGCGGGCTTCTTCATTCTCTTCGCCACTTTGTGGGAAGCGTTTGAAACTATCATTCTGCCCCGGCGAGTGACTCGTCCCATTCGACTGGTACGGATGTTCTACCGGGTCACGTGGACATTCTGGGCCGCGGTCAACCGTTTGATCCGCTCGAAAAAGGTGCGCGACGCGCATCTCAGCTATTACGGCCCGCTTTCGCTCTTGGGCTTATTTGCGACGTGGGCGTTTTTGCTGATCCTCGCATTCGCGATGCTGCATTGGGCTTCCGGTTCGGCGATCAACGCGCCGGGGGAAACGCCGACGTTCCGGACCGATTTCTATTTGAGCGGGACCACTTTCTTCACGCTGGGATTAGGCGACGTGACGCCGCGAACCACGCTGGCGAAGGCGATCACGGTCACCGAGGGAGGAACAGGTTTCGGCTTTCTGGGCCTCATGATTTCGTATCTGCCGACGCTCTACGGGGCGTTTTCGCAGCGGGAGTTGAACATCTCGCTTCTCGACGCTCGCGCGGGATCGCCTCCCACCGCTGCGGAGCTACTGCGCCGGCACTCGCAATTTGCGGACAGCGAAGTTCTGACTCCCTACTTGCGCGAATGGGAAACCTGGGCCGCGCAAATCATGGAAAGCCATCTGTCCTATCCGGTGCTCTGCTATTTCCGTTCGCAGCATGACAATCAATCCTGGCTCGCCGCGTTCACAGCGGTCCTCGACGTGTCCGCGCTGCTCATTGCTTACGGCGAGGGCACGGCCAAATGGCAATCGCAATTGACGTTTGCGATTGCGCGCCACGCCGTAGTGGACTTGGCGGAGGTCTTAAGAGTGCCCGCGTCCCGGCCGGCGCAAGACCGTCTCCCCCCAGAAGAAGTGGCCGCGGTCCGCAATCTTCTCGTGGAATGCCGCGCCTCCAGCAAGTGCGGCGAATCGGGAGACAAGAAGCTGATCGAATTGCGCGAAATGTACGAACCCTATTTGAATGGACTTTCGTTGCGCTTGCTAATGCCGCTTCCCTCTTGGGGAGTTGGACACCGTTTCGTGGAGAACTGGAAGCGGTCGGCGTGGGGGAAAATTTCTTCGGGGCCTGCGGACTCGGGAGGTTCGAGCAGCGAATCCAGCCATTTCTGATCAACTCGTAGCACCGGCGTCTCGCTTGTCCCGATGCAGCGCGGGCCGGCGTTTTTGCGAAGTGTGGAGGTCAGGAAAATCGCGGCCCGACTAAGCCTCGTCGTCCGTTTCTGGAAAAACGAGATCGGGATCGACGATGGGGCCTGTCAGGGGTTCCATCGGGAAATCGGCGTCTTGCCGGCCGACCAACTTTTTCTGCGCGCGGCGTTCCGCCTTCATGCGCTGCTTTTCCTGCCTTTTCATTTCTTTTTGGCGCTTCTGAAACGTGGATTTCGACGTAGCCATACTAATCTCCTTGTGTGGAAGCGCGTGCGGACCGCCAGGGCTGTGAAAGAACGTTTTGCGCGTTACCAGCGAGGTTCGCGTGGCTGCCGGGGACTGTCGCGATAATCCTCGGTCGAGAATCGGCCACCCTGGCGGGAATTTCCGCCCCGGCCGCCGCTGCCGCCGCGGTTGCGATCTCGATCGCGGTCACGGTCAAAGCCGCCACCGCCACCGCTGCCGCCGCTTCCGCGCGGTCCGCCGCCACCGGACGCGGCCTTGGGCCGCGCCTCATTGACTTTCAACGCTCGCCCTCCGACTTCTTTGCCGTCGAGTTCTGACATCGCCTTCGTGGCTTCCGCATCGTTGGGCATCTCGACGAATGCGAATCCGCGGGCGCGTCCTGTTGCCCGGTCCATGGCGATGTGAACGCGAGTGACCTGTCCGAACGGTTCAAAGAGGGCGCGCAGCTCCGCTTCCGTCGTCTGAAAATTCATGTTCCCGACAAACACGTTCTTCATGATTTTCTCTCTTTCCAAGAGTGGGAATCAGCAGAGCGCGCGGCATCAATGGCCGGATTCAGATCGCTTGACGGCGATGGTGAGGACCGGATGAAGTCACGAGGGGTTAACATTCCCAACACCCCGGAAGGTGAAGAAAACCCCCGACTCCCATATAAAACATAACAACTATATCAGAGTTTAAAGGCAATTCCCCCTAGAATTTCCCGTATTCCGGGGGCGGCGAATACCTTAGCGGTCTTTTTCAGTCAGGCGGGGCATTTTCGAGAGGCGGTCACTATAGAAGCTAAGCAGCATTCCCGTTGACTATCCCGGACCGGTACACATAGTCTGGTTGCGACTTCTCGATCTAACAACGGTAAACCGGAAATTTTATTTATCTGGAGACGGGACTCATGGCACGGAAAACAAGAAAGACGCCGCTCTCGCCGGCTATGATCATGGAAGATATCACTGGCGCATGGAGAGCCCGAGCGCTGGTCGCTGCGGTTGATTTGGACGTGTTCGGCAAAATCGCCGCGGGGAAACGAACCGTGAAAGACATTGCCGAAGGGGTGGGAGCATCTCCGCGCGGCATGGCGTCCCTGCTCGATGCTCTTACGGCGATTGGCTATTTGCGCAAGGCCGGCAGCCGTTACAACCTCCAGCCCGTTTCCGCCGCGTTTCTGGTGCCCGGGGGAAAAGCGTACGTGGGTGCGTTAGCTCAAGCCCTTTCGCTGACGTGGGACAACTGGAAGAATCTGACGGAGGCGGTGAGGACAGGCCACCCCGCGGAAACCGTGAATGTCGCGGAAAAGGGCAAAGAGTTTTTCCCTAAATTGGTGGCCAGCATTTTCCCCGGTAACTTTGAAGCATCCACAGCGGCCGTCTCGCGATTTCCAGAAAAAGAGCGCCGCAAGATTCATAAAATACTGGACGTTGCTGCTGGTTCCGGCGCCTGGTCGCTGGCGTTTGCTCGGGCCATTTCCGAGGCGCGCGTAACGACTGTGGATTTTCCGGAGATGACCCCGATCACGCGCAGTTTCGCCCAAAAATTCGGCGTCGCCGCCCGCTACAATTTTCTAGAGGGCGACCTGCGGCAGACGGACTTCGGACGCGATACGTATGACCTGGTGATCCTCGGCCACATCATCCACTCGGAAGGGCAAAAACACGGCAAGAAGCTTCTGCGGAAATCCTATGCGGCGCTGCGGCCCGGCGGGAAACTCCTGATCGGAGAATATGTTCCGAACGACGCGCGCACGGGCCCTGCGATGCCGGTGCTGTTTGGATTGAACATGCTCCTGCAAACCGAGGAAGGAAACATCTTCACACTGCGGGAATACCGCGCCTGGCTCAAAACAGCCGGCTTCCGTAAGGTGGCAACGGTTCCTGTCCCACCGCCTTCGACGGTAATCTTGGCAACAAAGTAGCGCCGGCGTCTCGCCGGCGAGACACCAGCGCTACGGAATTGCAGCTCAACGCAGTAGATCTTCAAGTTGAATTTTCGCGTCGGTTTTGGAGTCGCGGTACTTTACGATCACCGGCGTGTAGAGCGAGATTCCCCAATCCTTGCCCTTGCCGCGCGAAATGGAGCGCGAACCGGCGACCACCACGGCTTCCTCGGGCACGATCAAGGGCTCGGTCTCCGTGGCTGCGTACACCTTGCCGCGCACGATGTCGTACACTGGCGTCGATCGATTGAGGATTGTTCCCGTGCCGAGCACTGCGCGGCGCTTCACGATCGTTCCCTCGTAGACGCCGCAGTTCCCGCCGACGAGAACCTCATCTTCGATAATCACCGGCATCGCGCCCACGGGTTCGAGAACGCCGCCGATCTGCGACGCAGCCGAGATGTGGCAACTGCGGCCGACCTGCGCACAGCTTCCGACGAGCGCATGCGAATCGATCATCGTGCCATCGCCAACGTAGGCGCCCGCGTTGACGAACATCGGCGGCATGCACACGACGTCGCGCCCGATGTAGCAGCCATCGCGAATGCTCGATCCGCCGGGCACGATGCGCACGCCATCGCTCGTTGAAAAATGCCGCACCGGGTAAGTGTCCTTGTCAAAGAATGGCTGCTTCGCGGAATCCACCGACATGTCCACGACGGCGCCCATGCGGAAGCCCACGAGGATTCCTTTTTTCACCCACGCGTTGGTCCGCCAGCCGGTTGGCTGCGAAGCGTCGGGCTCGGCGGAGCGGATGCGGCCCGCGTTCAGTTCTTCCTTGAACGCGCGAAAAAGCTGGTGGTCTTCTTCGGAATAGCGCGCGGGCCTGGCGTCGAACAACGCTTCGATTTGCTTTTCGAGCTTGTCAGCTGCGGTTGGCAACGTGGACCCTTTCGAGAAGCGCGAGCGATTCCAGCACGGTGCGAATCTTCGCGAGATTTTCCGTGCGCGGCGGCACGAGCGGCAGACGGAACACAGGCTCGAGCAGCCCCATTTCGGCCATGGCCGCCTTCACGGGAGTCGGATTCGTCTCGATGAAATTGACTTCGAGCAGCGGCAGCCACTTGCGCTGCATGGCCCGCGCTTCCGCAAAATTCCCCGCCAGGCACAACTGCGCGAGGCGCGTCATTTCCGCTGGAATTTCGTTCGACGCCACGGAGATAATTCCACGGCCGCCCATCGCCGCGAGCGGCAGCGTCAACGCGTCATCGCCCGAGAGCACCAGAAATTCTTCGGGAACTTGCTGAATTACCTGCGTGATCTGGGAAATGTTTCCGGAGGCTTCCTTCACGCCGATGATGTTTTCGATTTCGGACAGGCGGCGCAGCGTCGGGGGATCGATATTGACATTCGTGCGCGGCGGCACGTTATACAAAATAATCGGGAGCGAAATCGCCTCCGCGATGGCCTTGAAATGATGGTAGAGCCCTTCCTGCGTGGGCTTGTTGTAATACGGCGTGACCGACAGAATTCCTTCCGCGCCCATCCGTTCGATTTCGCGCGCCATTTCGATAACGTGGCGCGTATCGTAGCCACCCGCGCCCGCGAGGACTGGCACTTTTCCCTTGGCTTCTTCGAGCGTGATCGCCACGACGCGCAGGTGCTCTTCGTGCGACAGCGTGGGGCTTTCGCCCGTCGTGCCGCAGGGCACGAGGAAATTAATCCCGGCAGCGATTTGGCGTCGCACCAGACGCCGCAGCGTTTCTTCGTCGAGCGACAAGTCCTTCCGAAAAGGAGTAACCAGCGCCGTGCCACAGCCCACGAATCCTCGAAACATGGTTGCCACCTCTTATTAATTTGCCGGGCGGCGCATCGCTTTCGCGTCGTCCGCAAAAATCACTTCTCCAAATTCATGCAGCCCGCGTTTGCCGATCACCCACTGCGCTGCCTTCAGCGCCCCGCGCGCGAATCCCTCGCGGCTGCGCGCCGTGTGCCGCAGCGTGATGGTGTCAGCCGGCGAATCGAATCCGATTTCGTGCGTTCCCGGATTCGCACCCGCGCGGTTCGAGCTCGCGTCGATCCGCCGCGTGTATCCCGCGCGCTGCATCTCTTCGATCAGTTGGAGCAGCGTTCCCGACGGCGCGTCTTTCTTCGCCGTGTGATGCACTTCCCAGGCCCAGGCGCCGTATTCCGGTTGGCTGGCAAGCAGGCGCGCGGTCTCGGCAACCACGCGCCGAAAAACGTTCACGCCAATCGAGTAGTTCGGGCTCCACACCACGCCCACGCTGGATTGGTCCACAAAACCTCGCACGCGTTCCAGCTCCCCGTACCACCCCGTCGTGCCCACGATGGTCGGAACGCCGATCGCGCAGAGCCGCTCGAGATTCGCCACCGCCGTGTGCGGCGTTGAAAATTCGATGGCCACATCCACCCCGCGGAAATTTTCCGGCGTGATGGCCGCCTGGTTCACGTTCGTGTCGATGTCCAGCTTCAATCCGACGGAAAATCCCGCCTCCGGAGCGAGCTGCTCGATCAGCCGGCCCATTTTTCCGTACCCGACGATGGCAAGATTTTTAGGCATGTTGGGCTTCGGCGCGGCCCAGGAGCATACGGGTCATCTGCGCATAAGTATCGATGGAGGCGAGCAACTCGCGCTTGGAAATTTTTTCGTTTGTCGTATGCGCCACGTGGATGCTGCCCGGCCCGAACAGGAACGGCTCGCCCCACGCTGGCGCCAGCACGGGGATATCGGTCGTGAATGCAACCACCGACGTCGGGAATCCGTCGAGCGCAGAGAAATGCATTGCCGGCAGCGTCAGGATTTCTCTTACCTCCGCGCGGTCTCCAATCGCAGCGCGCAATGCTCGATCGACTTGGCGTCCATCGTTGACCAAACGGATCGCTAGTTCCGCCTTAGCGGCGTCCGGAATAATATTCGGCGCGCGGCCCCCGGAAATCGTGCCGATATTCAGCGTCGTTTTTCCCAGCACCGGATCCTCTGGCAGCGGCATGCGCCGGACCGCTTCGAGCGCATCGAGAAGTTTTTCGATGGCGGATTCGCCGAGTTCCGGATACGCCGAATGAGCCATTTTGCCCGCAGCCACAATTTCGTAGCGTAAAATTCCTTTCGATCCCAGCGCAACTTTGCTCTCGGTCGGCTCGCCGTTGATCAGGTAGCGCGCGCCGCGCGGCGATCTCGAAGCCACTTCCGCTCCCGCGCTGTTCCTCTCTTCTCCCACAACAAAGAGCAGGCCGAAATTCCGCGCGCCGCTTTCAATCAGCTTTTCCGCCGCGGCAATCATCGCGGCGATGATTCCCTTGGCATCGCACGCACCGCGCCCGTAAATATTTTCTTCATCTTCGCTCGACGCGAAGAAAGGCGGCACCGTATCCATGTGCGTCGAAAGCACAACGGCGGGCGCGCCCCATTCGGCATACACGTTGAAGCGTTCCGGCGTCACTGCCATCGCTTCCGCCTTGCCGTCGGAACCCGCCGCCAGGCCGGAGAGATAGTGCAGCAGGTATTCTCCGACCTGCTTCTCGTTCTCCGTGATCGACTCGATGTCGACCAGCTCGCGCGTCATTTCAAATGGATGCATGTTTGCTTCTTAAGTAGCACAGGCTTCAGCCTGTGGGTTTTCCATTTGTAAGTCCTCAATGCAGCATGGAACCCAGGCCGTACGCTCGTAAAATCCGAAAAACGCACAGACTGAAGTCTGTGCTACTAAAAACTCGATCGATTGTAATCCTCAGGAAGGAATGGCGCGCAAGGAAAGTAGCAGGGCGCGGCAGGACACGAGGCGCCTTGCTCCTCGATAGCGCTCCACCCGATTCCTCGGATGACAGTGGGCTGGTCTTAGCCAAGCCCCCCAGCCGCCTCGGCGGGACTGCCTTCGGCGACTTCGGCGGAAAATTCTGCTGCACCTTTCGCTCGGGCCTCCGAAGCTCCTCGGAACCTCGGCCCGGCTACTCATTGCTTCCGCACCTCTACCAGGACGTCCCCCAAGATAGCATTGCCCCGTGCAAACGGTCAAATTCCAGTTGGAGGGTGGGCCGCGAAATTCGAGCTAGTTCCCTTTGTTTCGAATTCCGTCTCCAGCAACCGCGCGAAGCGATTGGAGATGTGAAAGTATTTTCCGCACGGCATCGGGGTCATCCTCAGACACTTGCAAATCGGAAAGATCGAAGAACCGGCCCGGCGCCAAGGCACCCAATTTACGCTTCGCGTCTGGAGCGAGAGCGGCGCAGGAATAGATCACCACGAGGCCGGCAGATTCGAACGAAGCATACTGGCTCTCCATGGCGGAAAGGGGCAGAGCATCGCCGCTCACATGAAACACCTCGAAATGATCGTCGAATAGCGCGCGCTCCAGGCGCGCAGCGAGTCCCGGATTGTCTTCCACGAGGATCAATCCAGGAAAGTGGCCGTGACGCTTGTAGCGGTCTGTGGCGGTCACTGGCACGTATTCCTGCGTGATGCGGTCTTTATCGGCGACGGTTTGGTCCGCCAGGTCGGCGCGAATCATTCCAGCGCCGAGCGTGGCGTTCGAAATCGGGTCAATCAGGATGAAGCTGCCGGTGATGCGGTTCTGCGTGTAGGGATCGAAGAAGAGCGGGCTGACGGTTTCGAACTCCACATAGGCGATGTCATTCATCTGCAGGCTGCTTACCGGCTCCTGCACCAGCGTGTTGACGTTGACGCGGTAATGGATCTGGAGGGCCTTCGCGCGAACCGTGCGCGAGGTGTGCTTGAGCAGGTAGCTTTTCCCCGGCTCGGCGGGCTCGGCGTTGAACCACACCACCATGGCATCGAAGTGGCGCGAGACGCGCGGCGGATGAGCGGGTGAAACGAGCATGTCGCCACGGCTCAAATCAATTTCGTCTTCGAGCGTTATGGTGACTGACATCGGCGGAAACGCTTCCGGCGCGTCGCCATCAAACGTGACAATCGATTTCACGCGGCTCTTCCGTTCAGACGGGAGAGAGACGACCGGATCGCCAGGACGAATCACTCCGCTGGCCACTGGACCCGCAAAGCCGCGAAAGCTCGCGTCCGGGCGAATCACGTATTGCACGGGGAAACGCACCGCATCCGAGGGCGTCTCCATGCGGATCGGCACCGTTTCGAGGTGTTCGAGAAATGTCGGACCGCGGTACCAGGGCATGTGCGCTCCGCGCTCGACCACGTTATCGCCCGCGAGCGCGCTGATCGGAATCGCAACGACGTGCGCGACAGCGAGTTGCTTCGCCAGGGCGTCAAAATCTCTTTGTAGCTTGAGAAAAACTCCTTCGCTGTAATCCACCAGGTCCATCTTGTTGATCGCGACGAGGACATTTGGTATTCCGAGCAGCGACGCGATGTACGTATGCCTCCGCGTTTGCGCGAGAACACCTTTTGTGGAATCGATCAGAATCACCGCGAGGTTCGCGGTCGAAGCGCCGGTGGCCATGTTGCGCGTGTATTGTTCGTGGCCGGGCGTGTCCGCGATGATGAATTTCCGGCGAGGCGTTTCAAAATAGCGATAGGCAACGTCGATGGTGATGCCCTGCTCGCGCTCGGCGCGCAGGCCGTCGGTGAGCAGCGAGAAATCGACTGCGCCCGTGGAGCGATTGATGCGGCTCTTTTTTACCGCGGCCATCTGATCTTCAAATACAGATTTGGAATCGTGCAGCAGCCTGCCGATGAGCGTCGATTTGCCGTCGTCCACGCTTCCCGCCGTCGTGAAGCGAAGCAAATCCTTCTCCAGGTTCCGCTCCATGAAGGACTCGAAGCCCCAAGTTTCCTGGTTCGCGGCGAGGCTCATCAGAAGTAGCCCTCCCGCTTTTTGATTTCCATCGAGCCTTCCTCGTCGTGGTCGATGACGCGATTTTCGCGCTCCGACCGCCGGAACGAAATCATCTCCTCGATTATTTTAGGGACCGTATCGGCCGTCGAGCGAATCGCTCCCGTGCACGGCACGCATCCGAGCGAGCGCATGCGCACGACCATGCGCTGCGTCTTCTCTCCCGGCAGGAGATCCCACTTGTCGTAAGCCACGACGATCGAGCCGCCGCGAATCACGACGTTGTGCTCCTTCGCGAAATACAGCGGCACGATCGGAATTTTTTCGAGATAGATGTAGAACCACACGTCCGCTTCGGTCCAGTTCGAGAGCGGAAACACGCGAATGCTTTCGCCTTTGTTGATGCGCGAATTGAAAATGTTCCACAGCTCGGGCCGCTGATTTTTCGGGTCCCACTGCCCGAACGAATCGCGGAAGGAATAGACGCGTTCCTTGGCGCGCGATTTTTCCTCATCGCGCCGCGCGCCGCCAAACGCCGCCGTGAAATCGCCCTCGGCCAGCGCGTCCAGCAGCGACTTCGTCTTCAGCAGGCCGCAGCATTTCTGCGTCCCTAGCACAAACGGATTCGCGCCCGCATCGAGGGCTTCCTGATTTTTGTGCACGATCAGTTCCGCGCCGATCTCCCGCGCGTAGCGATCGCGAAATTCGACCATCTCAGGAAATTTGTAACTGGTATCAATGTGCAGCAGGGGAAACGGAATTTTCCCGGGGAAAAAGGCTTTCTGCGCGAGCCGCAGCATCACCGAGGAATCTTTCCCGATCGAATACAGCATCACCGGCCGCGCAAACTCTGCCACCGCCTCGCGCAGGATGTGAATGCTTTCTGCCTCCAGCGCCCTGAGGTAGTTGATCTTCTGCGGCGTCAAAGACGCAGGCCGATCGCCGCCATTCGTGGTGGAAGTTTTCACAGCTTCCTTTGATGTGTCCGCCATCGCCGTTGATTCCTGCCGCCCGCTTCCCAGGGCCTGCTTTCCGTCCTAAAACAAAAAAACCACCAACCAGGGCTTCCGTTGGTGGGATCGCGATGCTTCAGCTTATCTAAGTAGCTTTAGATTGACTGGATTGCCCACCCTGGAAGAAAGCCTATGCCTTGGCTGCGCGACAACAACAGCAGACCAGGTAGCTCGCAGGATGGACCGTGGGTTTCACAACAATCAGAATACCTGATCGCGAATCACCCGGCAAGGCGAATCCTGCACCCCACCTCTGCTCCAGCTCAATACGACGAGTACGAATAGGGCGTCCGAAAGTTTAGCAGTACTTCGTAATACTTGAATGAATCGCTTTCTGACAGGACCATCCAGCCACCTTCGTATTTTGTCGTCAAGAAAAGATACCGGACTGGCTGGCCGTCAGGCGGCGGTCCGCCGTCCACCGAAATCTCAGTTCGGACGATCATGGCGTCGCGCCATCCGTGCGCCGAAAGTGAAACGAAATCGACGTGGGGCTCAACGGCTGGCGGGTCCAAAGGTTGGTCCCGCAAACCAGCGCGATAGTCAGCGACACGCTTCGCCAAGGCTTTCGGCCCCCTGCCGGTGTAATCCTTAACCAGCCACGCGCGGAGCGCCTTTTGGCCCTCATCATTCACGGTGCGAAATCGCGTGGAAATTTGGTAGCCGCTCACCCCCAGGATGAGAATGGCCACGACGATCGCCTTCCAGCCCGTCAACTCGATACGTGTTTCCGCCACGGTGCGCCTCGCAACAACAAAGCAAACATGTTCATCACTATTTTCACGTATATTCGGGGTTGCTCGACGAAGCCTTGTGGGTTGGGACTCAATTAGTCACTAGCAACGAGCCGGGCACTGCACCAGGGAGCGGAAGAGATCGCCGGGAAAAACGCCTTGACACAAACTTGGGGCCTACGTATACTTTTTTAGCTGGACACGTGGCGATTTAAGGCAACTTGCTCCACGTAAAAAACTGCTAAAGAGTCGGACGAGCACTCAGAAAGAGTTTTTGAGCCCTCCCCCTCTTTGGCGCGGAGGGTTTTTCTTTTTAGCCCCTCTCGCGCCGCCAACCTGCGGCAGTTTACCAGCCAAAAGTATGGAGCCGATTCGCCCGCTGCGCCATCTCATTGCTTTGCGGGCCGAACGCAGGAGGCCAAATGGCCGAACATTATCAGTTGAAGTGCCGTGAATGCGGCAAGCTCTGGGGCAATCAGGCGCGGTCGTTCTGCGACGAGTGCCTTTCGCCGCTCGAAGTGGTGTACGATCTGGACGCCATTCGTCCCATTTTTACTCGCAAAAACATCGAAGCCGGCCCCACAAACCTCTGGCGCTACAGCGCCTTGCTTCCCCTTCCCGAAGATTATCAAGGCACCATCCCGGCAGGCTTCACGCCGCTGGTGCAGGCGCGCCGCCTCGGCAAAAAGCTCGGCACGACAAATCTTTATCTGAAAAATGACGCGGTTTGCTTCCCCACGCTCTCCTTCAAGGACCGCGTGGTGGCGACCGCGCTGGCTGCGGCGCGACGGTTCGGTTTTCAGGTAGTGAGCTGCTCTTCGACAGGCAATTTAGCGAATGCTGTGGCCGCGCAAGCCGCGCGCGAAGGTTTCGACGCCTGGATTTTCATTCCCGCCGACCTCGAGGCCGCGAAAGTGACCGGGACGCAGGTCTTCGGCGCGAAGCTGGTCCGGATCAATGGCAACTACGACCAGGTGAACCGGCTATGCTCGCAGGTCGCCGAGAAATTCCACTGGGGATTTGTAAACGTGAATCTGCGCCCCTACTATGCAGAAGGCTCGAAGACGGTGGGCTACGAAATCGCCGAGCAACTCGGCTGGCGTCTTCCTGACAATATTGTGTGCCCGATGGCGGGAGGCTCGCTGATCACGAAAATCCGCAAGTCGTTCAACGAACTCGTCGCGCTGGGCCTCGTCGAGGAAAAGAAAGTGAAATTCTTTGGCGCGCAGGCGACAGGTTGCTCGCCGATTTCGGACGCCGTCAAGCGCAAGCTCGATCACTTCGAGCCGCAAAAGCCAGCGACGATTGCGCGCTCGCTCGCCATCGGAAATCCGGCGGACGGTTATTACGCCGCGCGCGCGATCCGCGAGAGCGGCGGCTGGGCCGAAGATATTTCCGATCCGGAAATCGTCAAGGGCATTCAGCTGCTCGCCGAAACCGAAGGAATTTTCACGGAGACGGCTGGTGGCGTGACCACGGGCGTCACGCAGAAATTGCTCGAGCAGGGATACATCAACCCGAGCGAAACGACCGTCGCCTGCATTACCGGTAACGGCCTGAAAACGATTGACGCGGTTTCACAGGAGTACACGCTCACGCCCGCAATCGAGCCGCGACTCACGGTCTTTGAAGCGTTCATCAACGATCGCATGGTGGCCGTCGCGGGGAATTAGGATTTGTGGGTCGGGCTTTTTGGGATTGTGTAGCGCCCGCCTTCAGGCGGGCATCTTGGAATGGCGCAAATGCCCGCCTGAAGGCGGGCGCTACACAAACTGAATTTCAGCCTTTGAGTCAAGAAAACTTATCGAGATGAAAATCACAGTCGAAATTCCCTCAGCGCTTCGCCGATTCACCGACGGCGTGCAAACGATCGAATGCAGTTCGGAGACGCTGCCGGATTTGCTCGGCGAAATCGAACAGCGCTTTCCCGCCATCAGCAAACATTTGCGCGACGATGCGGGCCAGGTCCGGCGCTTCGTGAACATTTACGTCAACGAGGAAGACATTCGCTTCCTCGGCGGCAACAGCTACAAGTTTCATGAGGGAGACCGCGTCCTGGTCGTGCCCTCGATCGCCGGTGGAGCGCCTGCAGATGCTTGCGGATGAAGCAGATGCGTCGCGGGGAGAATCGTCTGGCTATCCGGTTGGGAACTTTGGCTTGACAATTTCGGCGGCTGATTTAAGCTGTAATGGCAATGATGACACCGATTCTCAAGGGCATTACGATTACCAAGCGCACGCCCACGTGTTGCCGGGCGGCGCGGACCCCCTTGGGAGCCAAGGATACGCAAGCGCAGTAGAAAACATCCTTCCAGCTCTTAAACGCGGCCCGCGGAGCCAAAAGCTCGCGGGCGTTTTTGTTTATGGGCGGAATTTCCAGGGAAGGCCAGACGAAGAAATCTCGACGAGGAAATGATGGGCGCAACGGCACAGGAAAAAATCGACGCCGTCCAAGCCGGCGCGGAGAGTTGGAGCGCGGAAGAAGTCGTGCGCTGGGCTTTCGCGGAGTTTCATCCAAACGCGGCCATTGCATCGAGCTTCGGAGCGGAGGATGTCGCACTTATCGACATCGCGGCCCGCGTGCGCCCGGACATTCGTGTCTTCACGCTGGACACCGATTTTCTTTTCGCGGAAACCTATGACCTGATCGGCAAGATCGAGCAGAAGTACGGGATTCGCGTCGAGCGCGTGAAATCGCTCTACACGCCGGAACAGCAGGCCGCGCAATTCGCGCCGAAACTTTGGACCATCGATCCGAATCAGTGCTGCTCGCTCCGCAAAGTCGAGCCGCTCAAGGCCAAGCTTGCAGGACTGACCGCCTGGGTGACGGGAATCCGCCGCGATCAGGCACCGACGCGAGCGAATGCGAGGAAAATCGAGTGGGACAAATCGTTCGGCCTGGTGAAATGCAATCCGCTGGCGGACTGGACCTGGGAAAACGTGTGGGAATATGTTCGGGAGCACAATGTGCCCTACAACGCCCTGCACGAGCAGAATTATCCAAGCATCGGCTGCGTGCAGTGCACGCGCCAGGTGCAGCCCGGAGAAGACCCGCGCGCGGGGCGCTGGTCGGGCTTCGCGAAAAAAGAGTGCGGCCTGCACACTCCGGAGTAGCACAGACTTCAGTCTGTGGGTGTCCATTGGAGCTTGGCAAAATTATGGCGTTGAGTGAGATTTCGGCCTTGTGCGGTCTGTCGATCCTGGCTTTCGCGATCAGCCAAGGCATACTGACAGAACCCCACAGACTGAAGTCTGTGCTACTGGAAACGTTGCGCAAGAGTTGAAATGACAATGAGTTTGTTTCCCATGTTCGTGAAGCTTGAAGGACGCCGAGTCCTCGTGGTCGGCGCTGGCTCCGTGGGCGAGGCCAAGATCGAGAGCCTGCTTGCGACGGCCGCGTCTGTGCGCGTGGTCGCGCCAAAAGCCACGCCGCGCGTGCGCGAGTGGGCGCGCGCAGGCCGCATCGAATGGGAAGCGCGCGAATACAGGCCGGCTGATTTTGCGGGCATGTTCCTGGTGATCGCGGCGACGGGTTCGCCCGCGCTGCACGATGAAATTTACGCGGAGGCTCGAAGCAGGGGCGTTCTTTGCAACGCGGTGGACGAACCGGAGCGTTGTGACTTCTACTTCCCCGCCGTCGTGCGCCGCGGTGAATTGCAGATCGCGATTTCCACGGGCGGCCTGAGTCCAGCGCTCGCGCAGCGTTTGCGCAAGGAACTTGAACAGCAATTTGGTCCGGAGTGGGAAGAGTGGGTCGCGCAGCTCGGCCGCACGCGCGAGGAATTGCAAAGCATTCCGATGCCGCCGGAGCAGCGCAAGCGCTTGCTGCACCAATACGCAAGCCTGGACCCGAAGCCGCATTAGATGGAGTGGCGCGGGCTTCAGCCTGCGGGGTTTGGTCCTTGCAAGGTCTAACCCCCGCAGGCTGAAGCCCGCGCCACTGAGAACACAAATTGGAGTAGTCATCGCAATGGCGGAAAAAGTTTATCTGGTGGGCGCGGGGCCGGGCGACCCGGAATTGCTGACGCGCAAAGCGTGGCGCGTGTTGCAATCCGCGAACGTCGTGCTGCACGACGATCTCGTGCCGCAGGAACTCTTGCGGGTCCTTCCGCCTACGGCGCAGGTGGTGAACGTCGGGAAGCGCTGCGGCGCGAAAGGAATTTCGCAGGCTGAGATCAACGCGCTGATGGTGCAGCTGGCTCGCCAAGGAAAAATCGTCGCGCGGCTGAAGAGCGGCGATCCGCTGCTTTTTGGACGCGCAGGCGAGGAAATGGAAGCGCTGCGCGCGGCTGGAATCGACTTCGAGGTAATTCCAGGAGTTACAGCGGCGCTCGGGGCGGCGGCTTCAGCGCAAATTTCGCTCACGGACCGGCGGCACGCCTCGTGCGTCGTGTTCGTCACGGCGCATCGCGAGGGCGGGACAGGACTCCAGAACGAGCGGCACGTGGCCGCCGACACGACCTACGTGATCTACATGCCGGGTAATCGCTACGCCGAACTTGCGGCAGAGTTGCAGGCTGCCGGAATCGGCGCGGAAATTCCGTGCGTCGTGATTTCGCGCGCGACCACAAAGGACGAAGCGATTTTCCGCACAAGCGTTGGGCAGTTGCCGGCGTGCCCGGCCGCGGCTTCGCCGACGCTGCTCGTCGTGGGAATCGTAGCGGGAGTCGCGGCAGAAGTTGATGCGCGCAACGGAAAGTTTTTGGGCAAGCTCAGCGAAGAAGTCTTGCAGCTTGCTCTGCAGCATCCAGACCATGATCTCTACGGGAGGGGCGGTGTCGAATAATCGAGTACGAGTCGGAATTTTGGGCGCGACCGGAATGGTCGGCCAGCGCTTTGTTCAGATGCTCGAGCATCACCCGGAATTCGAGATCACAGCGCTCGCGGCGTCAGACCGCTCGCAGGGAAAATCGTATGGCGAGGCTTGTACCTGGCGGCTGGTGGGCGACATGCCGGCCTTCGTGAAAGCGATGGTCGTGCAGCCGCCCCAGCCGCCGCTCGATTGTGACGTGGTGGTCTCGAGTTTGCCCTCGGATGTGGCGCGCTCCTCGGAAGAAGCCTTCGCGCAGGCTGGGTATCCCGTTATCAGCAACGCGTCCTCGTTCCGCATGGACGAAGACGTTCCTCTCCTGATTCCCGAAATCAACGCCGATCATCTAAAAGTGCTGGACCGCCAGAGAAGTGAGCGCGGCTTTTCGACCGGATACATCGTCACGAATCCGAATTGCTCGACGATCATCATGGCCCTGGCCCTCGCCCCGCTTCACGCGAAATTCGGCATCGAAGCCGTGATCGCGACCACTCTGCAAGCCGTCTCCGGCGCGGGCTATCCCGGCGTGCCGTCGCTCGACGTCGTGGACAACGTGCTGCCCTTTATTGACGGCGAAGAGCCGAAGATGGAGTGCGAGACGCGCAAAATTCTTGGCCGCCTCGGGAACAATTCTTTCGAGAACGCGCCCTTCCCCGTGAGCGCGCAGTGCCATCGCGTGAATGTTGCTGATGGCCACATGGTGGCCGTGCGCGTAAAGCTCGCCAAGCGCGTCTCGATCGAGGAAGTTCGTGAGGCGCTCGCGTCGTACACTTCGGTTCCCCAGAAACTCAAATTGCATACCGCGCCCAAGCATCCCGTCCTCGTGCGCGACGAAAAAGACCGGCCGCAGCCGCGCATGGACCGCGACGCGGGCGGCGGCATGAGCGTCACCGTCGGACGGCTTTTTCCGGACAGCGTGTTCGATTACCGCTTCGTCGTTCTCGGGCACAACACGATTCGCGGCGCGGCCGGCGCGGCCATTTTGAACGCGGAATTGCTGCGGGCGCGCGGCCTGCTCTATGGAAAATCGGCGCGTGAAAATGCGGCCCCTGCGGAAGCGAGGGTGCGATGAGCCGTCCGATCCAGGTGATGAAATTCGGCGGCACGTCGGTCGGAGATGCCGGCCGAATCCGCAGCGCGGCGGCGATCGCGGCGGAAGCGTCGAAGCAACGCGCGGTTGTCGTCGTGGTTTCCGCGATGTCCGGCGTGACGAACACTCTGATCGCGGCGGCCGGAAAAGCGGCGACCGGCGATGAAGCCGCGGCCGAGGCGCTGACCAGAGCGCTGCAGGAAAAACATCACGACGCCATCGGCAATCTGATTTCCGACATCGAAAACCGGAGGCAATTGCTCTCCGAAATTGACGCGTTGATCGAACGCGCCGCGAATTATTGCCGCGGGTGCGCGCTATTGGGTGAACTCTCGCCCCGAGCGTTCGATGTGATTGCCGGCACAGGAGAACGCCTCACCGCGAGAATGGCTGCTGCCGTGTTGCGTGAAATGGGGCTGCGCGGCGTGGCGTTTGACGCGACCGAATTGATCGTGACCGACGAAGTTCACGGCGGCGCGCGGCCGCTGTCCGGTCCAACGCGAAAGAAAACGCAGGCGGCGCTCCTCCCCTTCCTCGAAGCAGACGGGATTCCCGTCGTCACCGGCTACGTTGCCGCGACGGCGAAAGGCATTCCCACAACACTCGGCCGCGGCGGATCGGATTATTCCGCGACGATTTTGGGCGCGGCGCTCGATGCAAGCGAAGTGATCATCTGGACGGACGTGAACGGCGTGTTGACCGCGGACCCGCGCATGGTTCCCGACGCGGCCACGCTCGACGAAGTTTCCTACGCCGAAGCCGGCGAACTCGCTTTCTTCGGCGCAAAGGTCCTTCATCCGATGACGCTGCGCCCGGTGATCGAAAGCGCGATCCCCGTGTGGATTCGCAACAGTTTTCAGCCGCAGATGGCCGGAACAAAAATCACGCACTCCGTGCGGCCCGCGCCGCAAGGCGTAAAAGCCGTCACGGCGACGCGCGACGTCGCCATGATCGCCATCGCCGGTCCCGGCATCATTGGCGTCCCGGACATTGCCGCGCGCATTTTCACGGCGAGCGCGTCGGTGCACGCGAATATCGTGATGATTTCGCAATCGTCCTCGCAGGATAGCATCTGCTTCGTCGTGCAGGCCGCCGACGCGGCGCGCACGGAAGAGGCCTTGCGGAATGCGCTGTACGAAGACGTGCACCAGCACGACCTCGAACACATCAAAGTGAATCGCAATGTGGCTATCGTCGCGGCGGTCGGCGAGAACATGGCCGGAACACCGGGTATCGCGGGCCGCGTCTTCAGCACGCTCGGCAAGGAAGCGATCAACATCATCGCCATCGCGCAAGGCTCGTCCGAATACAATATTTCTTTCCTCGTGGAATCGGGCGGAATGGAAAAGGCCGTGAAGGCGCTGCATCAGGCCTTCGGCCTCGGGCGGCAGGAAAAAGGCGACGGCGCGCGCACCGTCGCTCAGGTGACCTCTTAGCTGATTAGGGCAGCGTGAACTCGAACAATGTATCAGACGTGGGGGCCCCGCCGCATCCGATCGCGCCCCCTGCAAAGTATGCATGCACCCCGATCGCGCCTGCGCCGAATCCGTTCCGTACTTCTGGGATTGGCGCGAGGGTCATCCACTTGTCGGTCTTCGGATCGTAGGCTTCGTTTTCCGTAAAACCTTCTCCGCCCCCGCCTGCCTTCGGGTGCCTGCATTCTCCGCCTACGTAAAGAATCAGCCCGTGATAGTAAACGATCGCGCCGCCACTTCGCGCCGTCAGCAGCGGCGCCGCCGACTTCCAAGTATCTGTCTTCGGATCGTAGACGTCATGGAGTGTAACCAAATCCGTGTATCCTGCCGTGCGGCCGCCGATGACGTGAATTTTGCCGTCGACGGCGATCACGCCCGCGTGGTCTCGCGCCGTGGGAAGCGGAGCGGCTTTGCTCCATTTTCCAGTCGAGGGATCATAAACCTCGTGCGTCTGGACGGTGACTTGATCGAGGCCGCGCCCGCTAATCGCATGGAGTTTTCCGTCCACAAAGGCCGTGCCAACGGATGCGCGCGGGCTGCTGAGTGGAGGAAGCGCGCGCCATTTGTCGGTTGCGACATCGTACTCGAATGCAATATCCATGGCACCGGTGTGCGGAACTCCCGTAAAGCCGCCGAGCACGTAGATTTTTCCGTTTCCGGCGGCGACGCCCGGATGGCTCGTCACGTGCGGCATCGGAGCAAGGTCGCGCCAGCGATTTGCCGCCGGATCGTATTCAGTGAGGAGGTTCGTGGCCGGCTCTCCATTCGATTCGCCGGCGATCACGTAAATCGTGTTGCCCAGAGTCACAGAGCCCACTTCAAAGCGCTTCGTGGGGAGTGGCGCCTTCGTCGACCAGGTTCCCCTTGGGGCGGCCGATTGCGACCACAACAACCCTCCGAATGACAAACCTGCAAGCAAGAAGAAGCAGGACACCGCAATCCAGCGCCGAGCGGAGTGAGCTCGATTCATCTTGACCTCCCAGGCATCACGTTAGCTCACTTCACAATTTAAGCAAACAGTTAAAATGCGAGGCTCGCTGGAGTGGCGCAGGCTTCAGCCTGTGGGTTTTCTGGTTGAGCAAGGACCAAAACCCACAGGCTGAAGCCTGCGCCACTAATCACCTGCACGCGAAATGATTTCGCGTGCGAAAATATGCGCGTTGAATAATCAGGCGCGAACAAATGTGGTATTGCCGGGATCGGCGGCGGGCGCCACTTTAGCGCGCCCATTTGCAGCAAGGTGTTCGAGGATAAGATAAATGCTTTCGGCGGATTCGGCCGCCCCGGCCGCCGCGGCAATCTGACCGGCCGTCTGCGGAGTGCTTGAAAGCGCTGCATGAGCTTTGGCCTGGAGGCTGAGCACGGCTGCCGCCGCCTTCTTCCCTGCTTCCACGCCCGGCTGGTGATACGCGTTGATGTGGATCAGCGAGGCGTAGAGGCCGACCGCGCGCTCGAACAAGGCGATCAGCGCGCCAATCGTGCGCGCATCGACTCGGCGAATCGTAATCGTCATGGACTGGCGGTCGTTTCCGTACAGCGCTTCGCGCGTGCCGACGAGGAACCCGTGCAGATAATCTCCCGCAGTCACGCCGGGCTCGACTTCCACCGGCGAGCCGCCGGACTCGAGAACGCGCACGAACGTGACAAAGAAATTGTTCACGCCGTCGCGCAACTGCTGCACGAAGGCATGCTGGTCGGTGGACCCTTTATTTCCGTAGACCGCGATTCCCTGTTCTACGCGGCGGCCATCGAGATCGAGCTGTTTGCCGAGCGATTCCATCACCAGTTGCTGCAAATAGCGGCTGAAGAGGAGCAGGCGATCCTTGTACGGAAGAACGACGAGGTCTTTCTTTCCTTTCCCGCCCGTCGCCACGTACCACATCAAGGCCATCAGCGCGGCGGGATTGCGCCGCGTTTCGTGAACGCGCGTGGCGGCGTCGCAGGCCGCCGCTCCGGCGAGCATGCGGACAATGTCGATCCCCTGCAAGGCCGCGGGAAGCAGGCCCACCGCTGAAAGCTCGCTCGTCCGGCCGCCGACCCAATCGAACATGGGAATGCGCGCGAGCCACGCTTCCGAAACCGCTTGCTTGTCCAAGTGCGAGCCGGCCATCGTGACCGCAACCGCGTGGCGCGCGAAATTCAAATTCGCGGCTCGGTAGGCCTCTGCGACGACTATCATGCCGTTGCGCGTGTCGGGAGTCCCGCCGCTCTTGCTGGTCACAATGACGAGCGTCTCCGAAAGTAGCCCCTTCAGCGTTTCCAGCATGCGCGCGATGCCGTCGGGATCGGTGTTGTCGATGAAATGTATTTTCATGCGGTCGGTAGAAGGTTCCCCGAGCGCATCGCCGACGAACATCGGGCCGAGCGCCGAGCCGCCGATGCCAATCGCGAGCACCTGCGTGAATCGTTCCGCCCTGGGCGGTTTGATTTTGCCTGCTTGCACGCCAGCGGCAAATTTTTGAATGGATTCCACGGTGCCGGTGATTTCCATTGCGATTTCTTTCGTGGGAGCAAGTTGCGGCGCGCGCAGCCAGTAGTGCCCAACCATTCTTTTTTCGTCAGGATTGGCGATTGCGCCGCTTTCCAGGGCGTCCATGTCCTCGAACGCTTTTTGCATGGCGGGTTCCATCGAGGCAAGGAATGCTTCGTCGAAATGCATGCGGCTGATATCCAGCGAGAGGTCGAGAGATTCGACGCGGCAAAAGTACTGGCGGTAGCGTTTCCAGAGTTCCGGTGAGTCCATGGAGTCTCCCTGGTTTTAGTAGCACAGGCTTCAGCCTATGGGTTTTGGTACCTGCAAGGACTAAACCCCACAGGCTGAAGCCTGTGCTACTTAACCCCTATCGCTTCGCGGATTGAATTTGTTCTTTCGCCGAGGCGACGACGTTCTCGACGGTGAAACCGAAATGCTTCTGGAGCGCCTTGATGGGCGCGGAGGCGCCGAAACTGTGCATGCCGATGCTGCGGCCAGAAATTCCGACGTAGCGCTCCCAGCCAAACGTGGCGGCCATTTCGACCGATACGCGCGCCTTCACTCCGGGCGGCAATACCGAATCGCGATACGCTTGATCCTGCTTCTCGAAAAGTTCCCACGACGGCATGCTGACGACGCGTGCCTGGATCCCTTCTTTCGAAAGTTGGTCGAACGCCTCGACGCACAGCGAAACTTCGCTGCCGGTGGCCAGCAGCAGCACTTCGGGGCGCGCTCCGGCGTTTTCGGCAAGCACATACGCGCCGCGCGCAAGCCCAGCGGCGGGAGCGAATCGCGCGCGATCGAGAGTGGGCAGCGCCTGGCGCGTCAATACCAGCAGCGCAGGCTCGTGCTGAAGCTGCATGACCACCTTCCACGCTTCGACCACCTCATTGGCGTCCGCCGGGCGCAACGTGATCAAGCCGGGCGTGGCGCGCGCGATCGCGAGATGCTCGATCGGCTGATGGGTAGGCCCATCTTCGCCGACGCCGAACGAATCATGCGTCAGAATGTAGATGACTGGAATTCCCATGATCGCGCTCAACCGCATGCCGCCGCGCATGTAATCGGTGAATACGAAAAAGGTGGCGCCAAAAGACCGCACCTTGGTGAGGCTCATCCCGTTGATGATTGCGGACATGGCGTGCTCGCGTATGCCGAAATGCAAATTCCGGAACGAATAGCTGCCGGATTGAAATCCGCTCGCGGGCTCGAAAGTGAGCAAGGTCTTGGTCGAGGGCGCGAGATCGGCGGAACCACCAATCAGCCACGGAACGTTTTTCGCAATTGCGTTTTCGACTTTTGCGGAAGAGTCGCGCGTGGCCAGTCCCTTCGCATCGGCGGGGAAGGACGGCAAATCCTTGTCCCAGCCATTCGGAAGCTGCCGGTGCTCCATGCGCGAAATTTCGTCGGCCAGTTCGGGATATGTGGAGCCGTACTCGCCGAATCGCGCGGTCCAATGATCGCGCTCTGTTTTTCCCCGGACGCCGATTCCCTTCTGGAAATGTTCATAGACGCCGTCGGGGATGAGGAATTTTGCGTCCTCGGGCCAGCCGTAGACGCGCTTGGTCAGCTTGACTTCCTCTTCGCCGAGCGCCTCGCCGTGCGCGGCGGCGGTGTCCTGCTTGTGCGGCGAGCCCCACCCGATGTGGCTATTCACGATGATGATCGTCGGCCGGTCGCTCGTTCCGAGGAACGTGCGGAAGCCGGAGCGAATCATGTCCAGGTCGTTGGCGTCGGGAACGTGCACGACATTCCAACCGTAGGCGGCAAATCGCGCGGCCACGTCCTCGGAAAACGCCAGCAGCGTGCCGCCTTCGATCGTGATCCGGTTGCTGTCATAGATCCAGCACAGGTTGGAAAGTTTGAGGTGCCCGGCGAGCGAAGCGGCCTCGCTGGAAATTCCCTCCATCATGCAGCCATCGCCGCCCAGTGCGTACACGTTGAAATTGTAGATGTCTTCAAACCCGGGCTGATTATATCGTGATGCGAGCCATTTCCCGGCGAGCGCCATCCCCACGCTATTCGCATAGCCCTGGCCGAGAGGGCCCGTCGTCGTCTCGACGCCGGTGGTCAGGTGCGATTCCGGATGGCCGGCGCAGCGGCTTCCAAGCTGCCTGAAATTCTTGATGTCCTCGAGCCGGACGGCGGGACCATTGAGAATTTCGAGATTCTTTCCGGCCTCCTTGACTCCGGCCAGATGCAACACTGAATACAACAGCATGGAAGCGTGTCCCGCGGAGAGAACGAAGCGGTCGCGATTGGGCCAAAGCGGATCGCTCGGATCGTAGCGCAGAAATTCCTGCCACAAGCAGTAGGCCAGCGGCGCCATCGCCATGGGCGTGCCGGGATGCCCGGAATTGGCTGCCTGCACGGCGTCCATGGAAAGAGTGCGGATCGTGTTGATGCAGAGCATCTCCATCGGAGTAGCGGCGTTATGAATGGAAGCACTGGTGTCGGTCACGCTCATAGTCGCTCCTTGGGGTCGCGAGGCGCCAAACAACGGCCCCTGCCTGACTAAACCACTACTTTAACGCAAAGCCTGAATTGTACGACAGGGAGAATCGCACAAAGCGCAGGCACAAAGATTAAAGACTATTAACAATCACAATCGAGCCCGGCAATTTCGGGTCATGTCCTAATTTGATTTCCTTCCCTGAAGCAGTGATCGTGGCCGTACACTCATTCAATTAACGGAGGCAGGACGATGCGGATCGACCTAGAGGATACGCGAGTCGGTGGATTCAACTTCGAGTTGCTTCGAGTCTTGAGCAGCCAAGCAAGCGAGGGATCCGCTATCGGCGAATGTGTCGCAGCTATGAAGGAAGTTCGCAAGAATGACACAGAAAGCTGGACCGTCGCCTGGAACTCCTTGGCCGACAGGACCGCCGATTCTGCCGAACGCTTCTTGCAGGCGGGGCAAACAGTAAGCGCTAGAGGCGCCCTTTTCAGGGCCAGCACGTATTATCAAGCTGCCGTTTTCTATGTGAGGCTCGAGGACCCGAGGTTTGTGCGCCTGAGCCTTCGCAGTCAGGAACTAGGGAGGCAAGCGGCGCGGCTCTGCAACCCGCCGGTCGAGGTCCTGGGAATCCCCTACGGACACTACAGGCTACCCGGCTATTTCCTTAGCGGTGGGCCGGGCAGGCGTCCCACGTTGATAGCCGTAGGCGGATTCGATTCTACGGGCGAGGAGTTAATCCACCACATCGGCTTTGCCGCAGCCGAGCGCGGATGGAACTGCCTTATTTTCGAAGGCCCGGGTCAGTGGAGCGCCCTGCGTGATAATCCGGCGTTACTTTTGCGGCCCGATTATGAGGTGCCCGTGAAAGCCGTCGTCGACTATGCAGTATCCCGCAATGATGTCGACATTTCGCAACTCGCGCTCATCGGCTACTCACTGGG
>Ga0116223_10001041_pt1 | contig 29947 bp, 22 predicted proteins | sample Sb_taG_3_FD_90092 | JGI IMG/M metagenome (GOLD analysis project Ga0116223, IMG submission 90092) | Peat soil microbial communities from Weissenstadt, Germany - Sb_50d_a_PC metaG | ecosystem: Environmental > Terrestrial > Soil > Wetlands > Peat | place: Germany: Weissenstadt | collected 2010-09-21 | reverse complement strand
TGCGGCGGCCGTCCCAGCGATAACCAATCGCCGCGCAGATCGACATCTTCGACCAGTTGAAAGCATGAATCAGGACCGGCGTTTCGCCTTTCGGGGCCCAGGTTCTGCGGATGGAGGGACGCTACGAGACGCCGCTTTCGTCCTGGAAGAAGATCCAAGCCTTTTGGCGTTGAGCGTTTTTTTTACTGCCGGCCATCGTTCGTTCATCCAGAGCTTCACTTTTTCCGGGTCGCGTTCGCGCGCCTGCTTGGCAGGTCGCTGCAGAGTCCAGTCCATCGCTCCCAGGATCTTCCACACATGACCGGGATGGTAGTGGACAGCGGTCACGCGCTCAATCACCAGCGCCACCCGCGGCAGAGTCCAGAGATCCGTGTCGAAGCCGTTGGTCCGCGCCCCTTGCCGTAGCGCCTGCTCCACCTTTCGGAGCTGCCGCGAATCGAGCCTTGGTTTGCGGCCCGCCCGCCCGGCGCCGTCGAGAGCGCGGAGACCGCCGCTTCTCCACTCTGTGTACCATCGGCTCACGCTCTGACGGCTCACTTTTAGTTGACGAGCAATCGCGGCCAGAATCATCTTGCCAGCGGCAAACAGGCGGCCCGCTTGTTTGCGGCGGTGCTCGAGTTGCTGAAAATCGCGGCGAGGACGAACGCGCGCAGGCATACCTCCAGGATAATCGATCCCGCGCCCGTTGTCACTATATTCCGCGAGATTGTCACTGTATTATGCGAGATTCAGTAATATCTGAAATAGGAAACGATCCGAATACCGGGTGATTATTCGCTCTGTGCATGGGAATTAGGCGTGTCAACTCCGATTGGATAGAATAGTCGTTGCTCATGAGAGTCGGAATGATCGGTACCGGCGCGATCTCGCACATGCATGCGCGCGCCTACAAGAATATCGGATTTCAGTTGACCGTCTGCACGGACATCAACCAAGAGGCGGGGCGAAAATTCGCCGCGCAGCATGGCGCGCAGTTCGTCGGCAGCTACGCCGACCTGTGCCGCCACCCGGACGTGGACTACGTGGATGTCTGCACGTTCCCGGATTTCCGCCTGCAGCCCATCGAGATCTGCGCCCAGAGCAAGAAGCACGTGCAGGTGCAGAAGCCCATTTCCACGAGCCTCGAGACCGCCCGCCGCATGATCGAGACGGCGCGGCAGGGGGGAATTCTGCTGGGCGTGGTGAGCCAGCACCGGTTCGACGACGCCAGCCGGTTCCTTTCCAAAGCCATCGCGGAAGGCCGCCTGGGCAGACTGCTCCAGTGCGACTGTTACGTCAAGTGGTACCGCTCGCCGGCGTATTATTCGCGGCCCATCAAGGGAAGCTGGCAGACCGAGGGCGGAGGCGCGCTGATCAACCAGGCTATCCACCAGCTCGACATTCTGCGTTGGATGGCGGGCCCGGTGGCCGAATTGTTCGGCGTGTGGCAGCTAGGGGCGCTGCACAAGATCGAATCCGAGGACGTGGTGAATGCCGTGGTCCGCTACGCGAGCGGCGCCACGGGGGTGATTCAGGCCTCGACGGCGTTTTGGCCGGGCTACACGGAGCGGACCGAATTCCACGGGACCAAGGGCACCGCGGTGATCTCGGGCGACAAGCTCACCACCTGGGACGTGGAGAACGATTCGGGCGAGCCCGCTCCGGTGTCGAAAGAGGTGGCCTCCGGCGCCTCCGACCCGATGGCGATTTCACTCGAGCCCTTCGAGCGCCAGTTCCTGGATTTTGGCGATGCCATCGCCAAGGGCCGCAAGCCCCTGGTCTCCGGCGAGGAAGGCTACCAGGCGCTGGAATTGGTGGACGCCGTCTATCGATCCTGCCGCACGGGCGAAAAGGTGCGACTGTAAACCGATCGCCCGGTTAGTCTGGCGGGCTAATTGGCCTTGCGATCGGATCCGGTACGAGCACCCTTCGGAAGACCTCGCTCAATTCGGCTATCCCCCACGGCTTCGGAATTACGTCGTCAAAGCCGTACTTGCGAAATTCCGACATGACCGGCGCATCCGAGTAGCCGCTGGACACGATCAGCTTTAAGGCGGGGTCCAACTCTTTCAATCTTGCGGCCGCTTCAATACCTCCCATCCCACCACCTACGGTCAAGTCCAGCAGCACCGCATCAAAACTGTTACGGGAAGCTCTGGCATTTTCATAAAGAGCAATTGCCTCGGCTCCGTCCCGGGCGGTCTGGACTTCGTAGCCGAGCTTGGTCAGAACGGTAAACAGCAGCCTCCTTAGAGCCTCGTCGTCGTCCATTACCAGCAGTCGTCCGGTGCCGGTTCGCATATGAGCGGTGAGCGGAGCCTGCGATGCGGGACTCTCCCGCGAGGCGGGCAGATCGATAGTGAATACTGTTCCGTCACCGGGTTTCGATTCCACAGAAATACTTCCTCCGTGTTTGGCGATGATGGCATAGGCCGTCGCCAAACCGAGGCCCCTGCCGCCGGGTTTGGTAGTGAAGTAAGGGTCGAAGATACGAAGGAGGGCCTCGGCGGGTATACCGCAACCGTAGTCCCGAATGGAAATCCTCACGCGAGGGTCAGCCCCGGGAGCGTCTTCGCGGACGACGTTTTCCGCGCGCACCTCGATGATTCCGCCGTCCGGCATGGCCTGCCGCGCATTGAGCAGAATGTTATGGAGCACCTGGCTGATCTGGCCCGGGTCGACTTCGGCAAACCGGAGATCCTCCGGAATGCTAACCTCAATGCTGGTCTGCGCGCCGGCGCGTGCTAAGTGGACCGCGTCGATCACGAGCCTGGCAACGGAAACCAAGCGGCGGACTGGGGCGCCGCCTTTCGCGAAGGTCAGCAATTGAGAGGACAGGAATGCTGCCCGTAGACAGGCACTTGCGGTTTGGTCTAGTATCGCCTGAACGGGCTCGTCCGGATCCAGCCGCATCTTAGCCACCTGAATGTTGCCTTGGACGACCGTCAGGAAGTTGTTGAAGTCGTGCGCGATGCCGCCAGCCAACACCCCGAGCGATTCGAGCTTGCGCGCACGCAGCAACTCCTCTTCTATCTGTTCACGCTGCGTCATCTCAGCCCGGAGTTGCTCGGTCGAGCGGTGCAGTTCGGCCGTGCGCTCCTGGACCCGAACCTCCAGTTGCTCATTCAGAGCCTCAACGTGGCTCTTGGCAGCCTGCAGATCCTCCACAAGATCCTGGTTCTCAAATTGTAGGTTCAATGATGAGACGATCGTCAAATGGATTCGTCTGGTGGTCATCAACGTGGCAAGCGTGAAGAGGCCGGCCAGCAACCCCATGGCAAGGTGGGCCTCATCGCCCTGAACCACCAGACGCACGGCAGGCGCGAGACCGGTTGGGACGATGAAGGCGAGGAACGCATTGAGCCGCGGCGCAAGCACAGAGGCTGAGCCAAGCATCATTCCGCCCAGAATGAAGACGAGAAAAACCTGATTCGCGAGATGGGCTTCTGGGTACAGCAAAATGCCTGCTGCGCCCCAGCCTGCTCCGGCCAAGCCCGCGCCAATGGCGAATCGAGCGCCCCACCGGCTGGTCTCCAGGCTCGACGGCACAGTGCGCCAATAGAGCCGCCCCAGAATGAACCTCGCCACCGATACCAGAAACATGTAAAGGCACCAACCGAGGATGATCGAGTGCGGAGCGACTCCCCACTGAAGGCGGCCCAAGATTGCCGTGGCGGCCAGGGTGACCCCAACTCCGACGTTCGCATTGCCGTAGAGCAGCCGAACCTGAGCCCCAAGCATCTGTTGTCTTCTGGAATTCCGGTGGGCGTGAGCTGCCTCGACGGGTGAAGAGCTGGCAGTCATGGAGGACACCCTGTGCCGTTGCGGTGTTTCTTACATTATCACAATTCCGAATTGCTCCGGGAAACGCGCTCCCGTGGGACATCCTCCGAGGATCTTGCCGCTCCCGGGTCCCCTGCGGGCTCGCCGCTACGCTTCGTACATCCATTTCCCGCCGACCATCGTCCGCTCGATGGGAATGCTCACGAGTGACCCAGGAATCTCGCGCAACGGGTCGCGGCCGAGCACCACCAGGTCGGCCAGCTTGCCCGCCTCGATGGAGCCTTTCAAATTCTCTTCGAACGAAGCGTGAGCGCCGTTGACCGTGGCCACGCGGAGGGCCTCCTCGACGGTGATGCGCTGTTTGGGGCCCCACAGGTTGCCCTTCACATCGGTGCGGGTCACGGCGGATTGAAGAAACATCATCGGCTCAAACGGCCCCGGCGGGTAGTCGGAGGACATGGTGGCTGGAATGCCGGCGTCCAGAAAACTGCGCAGCGCAAACATCGAATTCAAGCGCTCGGCGCCGTACTCCTTCATCTTCTCGCCGTGGTAGTACACGTAGCTCGAGAACGGCGTGGGGATGACGCCCTGGGCCTTGATGCGCCGGACCAGCTCGTCGTTGATCAGGGTGCAGTGCTCGATGCGGAAGCGTGGATCGCGCCGCGGCGCTTCCCGCTGGAGCCGCTCGTAGACGCGCAGCACGATATCGATGGCCACGTCGCCGTTGGCATGAGTGCCGATGTGCCATCCGGCGGCGTGCGCCGGACGCGCGTCGTTATAGAGCTGCTCCTCGGTTCTCACCAGGATGCCGCGATCGTCGGGCCGGCCGACGTAGGGCTGGGACACGCGCGCGGTGCGCTCGGAAATCGAGCCGTCGCACACCATCTTCATGGCGCCGATCCGCACCCACTCGTTGCCCAGGCCGGAGCGCGCGCCCGAGGCCAGCATCCGGCCGATGAATCCCTGGCTGATGAAGCAGTACACGCGAACGCTGAGATCGCCGGCCTCGTAGGCATCCTGGTAAGCGGCCAGATCGTCGGGCGACCCTTGCGGATCGTTGACCGAGGTGATGCCGCTGCGGGCGATCATTTTGGTGATGAGCTTGACGCCTTCGCGGCGGTCGGTGCGGGTCGCGGAGTTGGGGATCTTGGAGCGGAACGGAGCGTTGGCGCGCTCTTCGACGCGCCCGGTGAGCTTGTCATCGGGACCGCGCTCGAACTTGCCGCCTTCGGGATCGGGAGTCTTCTCGTTGACGTCGGCGATCTGGAGGGCGCGCGAGTTGACGTAGCTGGTGTGGCCGCCGCGGTGGTTCACGATCACCGGGTGACCGGGCGCGGCGGCATCCAGATCGGCCCGGGTGAGGGGGCGTCCCTCGGCGGTCTTGGTGTCGTCGTACATGAAGCCCACCACCCACTCGCCGGGCGGAGTTCTCGCGGCCCGGTCGCGCAGAGCGGCCTGGATGGCGGTGATGGAGCGCAGGTCGCAGTTTACCTCCTTCAGATGGCGCAGCCCGGACGACGCGGTGTGCAGATGGGCATCGATGAAGCCCGGCGTGATGGTGCGGCCGCCCAGGTCGACTTTGGCCACACCGGCCGAGGGGAGATTGGCGATCTCCTCATTGGTTCCGACCGCCAAGAAGCGGCCGGCCGCGATGGCCACCGCCTGGGCATGCGGGTTGGCGGGGTCCATGGTGTGAATGTTGCCGTTCACCAGGATGAGTTCCGGCTTGACCGATGCGGCCGGGAGCGACGCCGCCCCCAGCAGACCCAGAAATCCCCGCCGCGACGAGTGCATTTGGTTTACCTCTCCGTGAGTTTACCGCAGCGCCACCGCGGCATCCGTGCGCGCCGCGCGCTGCGCGGGAATCCACACCGCCGCCAGCGCCGCGGCGCTCAACACCACCGGCACCGACAGAAACACCAGCGGGTCCCACGCCTTGACACCGAAAAGAAAGCCCGAGAGCAGGCGGGTGAGCCCCAAAGCGGCAACCAGCCCGATGGCCACTCCGGTCCACGCCAGGAACATGCCCTGCCGAACTACCATGTTCCGCACCCTGCCGGCATCCGCCCCCAGGGCCAGCCGGATTCCGATCTCCTGCGTCCGCTGCTCCACGGAATAGGCCATCAGTCCGTAGATTCCGATGACCGCCAGCAGCAGGGCCAAGCACCCGAAGATGGCCAGCAGCGTCATGTTGAAATCGGCGCGGGCGGTCGATTCCAGTACGATTTCGTCCATGGAGCGGACACGCGCCACCGGCAGGCCTCCGCTGGCCCGCTCGAGTTCCTTTTCCACCGCCGGACCCAGTGCGAGCGGCGCTCCATTGGTGCGCACCACCCACGCCAGAGATGCGGCGCGGTTGGCCAGCGCGGTGATGCTGTCAGTGACTTGCGCCAGCGGCACGTAGACCATCGGGATTGGGTTGCGATTGAGTCCGGAGTCGTGAACGTCGCCGGCTATCCCAACGATCTCGCGGGCGGGCTCTTCGAACTCCGGCCCGTAGCCTTTGCCGAGGAGGATTTGGCTACCCAACGGATCTCCGCCCGGCCAGAACTGCCGCGCCATCGCCTGATTGACGATGGCGACGCGCGCGGCTCCGCCATCGTCGCGTTGGTTGAATGTGCGCCCCCGCAGGACGGGAATGCGGAAAACCTCGAAGTAGCCGGGTGAGACACCGGTCCATCCGCGGCCGTCATAGAGGCTGCCGGCAGGCGTCCGGCCGACGATGGTGAAGGGGACGCCGAAGGCGCCCTCGATCGGCAGATTGTACGTGGCGGCGGCCGCAGCCACTCCAGGCAGCGCCTCGAGACGCTCGACGCCATCGTGAATGAGCTGGTTCACGCCCGCGGTTTTTTCGAAGCGCGAACCCGCGAGCGACATGCGCATAGTCAGCACGCGGTGCGCGTCGAAGCCGGGATCGACCGCGCGCAGCGCCCAAAACGTTCGGATGAACAGGGCCGCGCCGACCAGCAGAACCAGCGCCAGGGCCATCTCGCCGATCACCAGCATCGACCGCGTCTTATTGTGCCGCAGTCCCGTGCCGGAGCGTCCGCCGCCTTCCTTCAGCGCCCCGCTCAAGTCGACGCGTGACACGTCAAGCGCGGGAATGAGGCCGAAGAGAATGCCGGTGGCCAGCGAGACGAAGAGCGTGAAGCCCACCAGCCGCCAATCCAGCGCGATCGCCGAGCCGTGCTCTCCGATGCGCGGGATGTCTCCGGGATTCATCGCGAGGAGGGCGCGGACCCCCGCCATCCCGAGCGCCAGCCCCAGCGCGCCGCCCGCGAGCGAGAGCAGCACGCTCTCGGTGAGCAGTTGGCGAACCACGCGCCCGCGGCCTGCGCCGAGGGCCGCGAGCACGGCGATCTCGCGTTTCCGCCCGGTGGCGCGCACCAGCAGCAGATTGGCCACGTTGGCGCAGGCGATGAGGAGCACGAAGCCCACCGCGCCCGCCAGCACCAGCAGTGACGAACGCACGTCGCTCACGATGGCGACCTGCAGGGGCTCGATGCCGAAGCCGTCACGCGGCCCCAGGATGTTCGGAAACCGGCGGCGGAATTCCTCCGCGGCGATTTGCAGTTGCGCGTTGGCCGCGCCCGGCGTGACGCCCGCTACGAGCCGCGCGACTACGTTGAAGTAATGCGCGTGGTCGGTGCTCTGGGGGTCGATTTGAAAAGGAGCCAGACGTCGGGAGGCGAATCGAGCCCGGTCTGGAAGTCGCGGCCGACGATCCCGACCACTTCGTACGGCGCTCCGCTGAGCGAAATGCTCCGGCCCACGATCGAAGGATCGCCGCCGAAGCGGCGCTGCCACAGGCCATAGCTGAGAACGGCGGCGCGAGCGCCGTGCGGACGATCCTCCTCGGCCGTAAAGCCGCGGCCCAGCACGATCGGCGCGCCCAGAAGACGGAAGTAATCGGCCGAGACGCGGATGCCGTGGATCTGCTCCGGGAAAGCGCTGCCGGTGAGGTTGAGATCGGCCCCGCGGTACTCGTAGGCGGAGACGTCCTGGAAGGCCGCAACCCGGCGCCAGGCGTTGAATTTCGTCGCGGAACCTCCGTACATGGGACCGGCGGGAGCCGTGACGAAGAAGAGCACGATGCGGCCGGGATCCGGATAGGTCAGAGGCTCGAGCAGCACCGTGTCGATCACGGAGAAGATCGCGGTGTTCGCCCCGATGCCGAGCGCCAGCGCGGCCAGCGCGGTGGCCGTGAACACCGGCGTCTTACGCAGAGTCCGGACAGCGTACCGCAGGTCTTGGAGAAGTTCCTGCGTCACTTCTTCAACGCCGCCGGCCAATTCGCAATCAGCGTCAGCGGCTGGCTGGATTTCTGCTCCGGAGCGGCAGCCACCAGGAACCGCTGGCCATCGGCCGCAACATCGTATCGGGCGGACACCAACGTGCTGGCAGGCCGGAAGAGCGGGCGAACCGCGCCCACTTGGATGGTGTCGCCTTTGATGCTGATCTCGGCTGCCATCAGACGCCCGTCGGCCGCCTCGAAGAAGATCTCCTTGCCATCCGCACGCCATCGGTCGGGGCTGGGAGAGACGCCCGCAGTCGAGATCTGCCGCCGGGCGCCCGGCCCTGTGGGCGGAACGGGGAATGCCGTGACATAAAGCTCGGCGCGCTGAGATTCGTTGGAGTAATACGCAATCCAACGCCCGTCGGGTGAGAATCGCGCGTTTACTTCGGCAAAAGGAGTCTGCAACACGGGCACCGGACGGAGCGGAGCCCCGGGCCGTTCCGATGTCAGCGGCAGGGCCCAGACGTCGGGGCTGGTCTTCGCACCATTGGTGTGATACAGCAGGATCTTCCCATCCGGCGACCAACTGGTGACGGTCTTGTCCAGATCGTCCGCATAGAGGAGTTCCTCGGCGCCTGAGCCATCCGACGATTTCCGGTAGAGGTCGTTATGGCCCTTCCGGTTCGAGCTGAAGGCGATCGTGCGCCCGTCGGGCGACCAGACGGGAGCAACGCCGCCGCCGAAGGTGAGCCGCGTCCGCAGTCCGCGGTCCAGGTCGTAGGTCCAGATGTCGACGGTTGGGAGATCGACAACGGTGGCCGCAACGCTCTTTTGATTGGGGGAAATCGACAACGACGTGATCGGGGCCGGATCGCCGATCGTCGAGCCCGGTTTGCCGCTCCGGTCGAACCAGCCCAGCACCGTTCCCCCTGCGGGTTTGCCCGTCCGGTACGCCAGCAGCCCCGAAGCGGAAGTCGAAAAGGCCCCCACTGTTCTGCTGTTCAGTACGCTTTGCACCTGTTCGGCAAGTGGAACCGCCTCTCCGGTAGTGGCCAGCCGGTTCGGATCGAAGGGTTGAGCCATGAGCGTTCCGTCCCGGATGAACAGGAGGTGTCCCTGGGCATAGATGGCGTTGGTGTTGGCCTGCTCCCCAACGACCTTCACCGGACCGCCTTCGAGAGATCCGGCCAGAATCTTCCCGGACCGGTCGCCGGGGGAACCCTGGAAAAGGAAGTGCCGGCCGTCGGGCAGAAACCAGGGCAATCGGCCTTCCGCCGATAATTGACTCGTCGCCCCACCGGACGCGGAAACCCGCAGCAGAGGTCCGAAGGGATTGCGCGGCGCAAAGATGATGGCGCCGTCCTGGTTCCAGCTTCCGCCGCGTCCCTGTGGGGCATCCGCGAGGGTGAGCGCCGGACCGCCGGAGGCATCGATCTTCTTGAGCTTGCCTTCGGAGAAGAACCCGATGAAGCGGCTGTCGGGCGACCAGAACGGAAAGGAGGCGCGGTCCGTGCCGGCCAACGGCTGTGCGGTCAGCCCGTCGAGCGGCCGCACCCACAACGGATTCTTGCCATCCGCCGTCCGGGCGCCAAACACGATGCGGCGGCCATCAGGTGAGAGAGCCGGCAAGGCGAGGCCGGTGATGAAGTCCCACTCGGTGTTCTCGGGCGGAAGAATGGTGGAGCGGATGACGGGCGTCTCCGGTGGAGTCTCGCGAAAATGCACCAACGCCAAAGCGCCTGCCGCGACCACCGCCAATGCCGCGACAGCCCATGCCGTCTTGCTGCGTTGAGGACGGGCTGGCGCGGTCTCGACCACGACCGCCGGATTCGCCAGCCAGCGTTGAATGGCCACGCGCGCCTCGCCGATGTCGCGCAGCCGCGTCTGGACATCGCGATCCAGGCAGCGCTTCAGCAGCTCGCGAACCGGCGGCGGGGTCGCGGCGGGAAGCTTCGCGAAATCGATCTCCGCGCGCAGCACGTCCGCCAGCGTGTGCGAGACGGTCTCGCCGCGGTGGAACAGTTGACCGCCCGTGAGCATCTCCCATAGCACCACGCCGAACGCCCAGATGTCCGCGCGCTTGTCCACCCTCTTGCCGCTGGCCTGCTCCGGGCTCATGTAGGCCGCGGTGCCCAGAATGAGCCCCAACTGCGTAGCCCCCATGCTGAGGGTGGGAGAGTCCGCGGGGCTCGCGTCAACCCCCGCCGCTGCAGCGCCGCTCATCATCGCCAGCCCCAGGTCCAGGACCTTCGTTCGGCCGTCGGGCGGTGCTTTGACGTTGGCCGGCTTGAGATCGCGATGGACGATTCCCTGATCGTGCGCGGCTTCGAGCGCATCGGCGATCTGCGCGGCGACCTTCAGCGACTCCTCGAGCGGCAACGGGCCCGAGGCGAGGCGCTCAGCGAGCGTCGGCCCTTCGACCAGCTCCATGATGATGGCGCGGTCTTCCACGCCATAGATCGCGGCGATGTTGGGATGGTTCAAGGACGCCAGCACTTTGGCTTCGCGCTGGAAGCGGGCCATGCGGTCGGGGTCGCCGGCGAAAGCCTGCGGCAGAACCTTCACCGCCACCTCGCGGCCGAGCTTGGTATCGGTGGCGCGGTACACCTCGCCCATGCCTCCGGCGCCGAGCTTGGCGGTGATGCGGTAGTGGGCGATGGTCTGAGGAGGCATGTGCAGCCGCTTTCTGGAATGGTATCATCCCCGGGAACGGATAGGTGTCCGAGAAACTCTGAGAAAATCTGAGAAACGACAAACGGCTCCAGTTAGTGCGGTCAGGTGTATAATCGGTCCTAGCCAGTAGGCAAAACAGAAATTCTCGTTAGCTTCGGGAGGCAACATGAGAGTGTTTCGAGATAGTCTCTTTTTGCTGGTGGTGTTTCTGGCAACAGCCGCTGTCGCCTTTTGCCAGATCAGCACGGGCACAATCACGGGCACCATAACCGATCCTTCGGGCGCCGCAATCCCGAATGTCCAGGTCACCGTCGTTCAAACGGAGACCAATTTCGAGTCCAGGGCAACCACGAATGCGGAGGGTATCTACCGGGTCCAGTCGCTCATCCCCGGCACGTACCGCGTGACTTTCCAGTCCTCCGGCTTCAAACGCGTCATCCAGGACGGAGTCATCCTCCGTGTGGGAGACGTCTTACCCTTGAACACCACGCTCGAGTTGGGGCAGTTGTCCGATTCGATCCAGGTTTCGGCCCAAAGCACGCTGCTCGAAACCGAGACATCCGCCTCCGGCACGGTGACCGAGGGCGACACGCTCTACAAAATGCCGTTGTACCAGCGGTATGTCCTGAACTCGCTCGACCTGGTGCCCGGAATGACGATGAATGGCTATGCTTACGGCGGCTCGCTGGGCGGGTTTAACGTGGCCGGCCAACGCTCCACGGGAACCGCCGTCTTCTCCGACGGCATGCTCGGTAACGATCCCTTGGCCAGCACCGGGACCGACATCAAACCGGTGGAGAATTCCGTGGAGGAGGTCAAAGTCCTGACCGGAACCCTGCCTGCGGAGTATGGCCACTCGACGGGCGGGGTGGTGACCGTAGTCAACAAAAGCGGCACCAACAGCTTTCACGGGTTGGCATCCGACCTGGGCCGGACCCGGAGCATGACGCACCGCCAGTTCTTCAACCTGTACAAGACATCGCAACCGCAGCCGGGGGCGCCTAACGGCGTGCCCGCGTGGTTCATGCAGCCCGATGCCAACGGCGGCGGCCCGGTGGTCATCCCGCACCTTTACAACGGCCGCAACCGAACGTTTTGGTTCGTCGGCTACCAGAAGCTGATCGAAAAGAAAGCGGCCGCCTATACCAGCCAGACTCCCACCCCGGCGGAGCTGGCCGGCGACTTCACTTTCGGCGGAGCCGGAGCGCAGCTCTACGATCCTCTCACCACGCGCCAGCTTGCCGACGGCACATGGGCCCGCGATCCTCTCCCGGGCAACATCGTCCCCCTGAGCCGGTTCGATCCCGTGGCGGCCAAAATCATTGGGATGAATCCCTGGGTGCCGCCGAACACAATCGGATCCTTCAGCAGCACCGGTCCGGTCAGCAACTACACTTACGAAGCGAAGTCGCGCACCTTCTACGAAGATTATTCCGGGCGCATCGATCACCAGTTCAATCCCAACTTCAAGCTGTTCGGCAGCTACACCTACAACCATCAGAACGGTCTGGGGCGGCCCACCAGTGTGGCCATACCGGTCTTCGACGGAGCTAACGGAACGCTCACTCCATTCACCGAGCAAAATTACTCCGTGGGCGCGTCGTACCTGTTCGGCCCGACCACCTTTAACGATTTCCGGGTGGGGTATTACCGGGCGCGGAACGATACCTTCATTCCGTCTTACAACCAGGGATGGGCCCAGAAGCTAGGCATTCCGAATGACAACGGCTTGCTGATGCCGTCCTTCAGCTCCAGCATGGCTTCCGGTTACACCTCGGCTCCTTCCCTCGCCCAAATGTACGGCCTTACCGTGCCCGGCCCCTCGCGGAACATCCGCGAAACACTTTCGCTGCGCGACGACTTCAGCAAGATGGTCGGTACGCACGCATTCAAAATGGGCTATGAGATCCTGCGTTTCCGGGGGAATTACTTTCAGTTGGGCCAGCCCAGCGGCATCTTCCAGTTCGACAACATGACCGCCGGGCTGCAACCCAGCGGGGCGGTGGCGACGGCCTTCCCCGGCAACCTCCTCGCGGCTTTCGAGCTGGGATCGGTGCGGGCCGCGAACTTCACCTCGTACACCACCACCTGGCTGCCGCGCGATGCCGTCAACAGCCTGTATTTCCAGGACGACTGGAAATTCTCGAAGAACCTGACGTTGAATCTCGGCGTGCGTTGGTCCACCGAAAGCCCCTTCCACACCGCCCACGGTCTGGAGAGCAACTTCAGCCCCACCACGGCGGATCCTCTGACCGGAATAATGGGCGCCATCGTCCACCCCACGGGCGGGCTGAACTCGCGGAGCCTCCGCGATTTCCAACCGCGCATCGGCCTGGCGTACCATCCCTTCAACAAGGTGGTAATCCGCGGTGGTTTCGGAATCAACACGGTCGATATCCGCTTTCCCAATGCCCTCCAACAGTTCGACGAGTACCAGGCCCAGGTGGTCCAGCAGCGCGCGCCGGGCGATCCGCGGCCGCTGTTCCAGATCAGCCAGGGCCCGGCGACGGTCCAGTATAACGTTCAGCCCAACGGCTCCGCTCTCTACGTCGGCACGAACTACGGATCGCGGAGCCTGTACTGGATGGACGGCAACCTGCATCCCGGCTACGTCATGAACTGGAATTCGACGGTGGAATACCAGATCAGCCCGAACAACCTGTTGAAGGTCTTCTATTCGGGATCCGCCGGCATACACCTGATCGAGAGCTGGAATATCAACGTGTTTCCGACCAGTTTCGGAGCCGGCAATCCGACCCTGCAGACGGCCGCCCTGGCCGCTACCCAGAACTACCTGCCGTATCCCCAGTTCGGCAGCATCAACTACATGTCCAATACCGGTCACTCCACCTACCACGCAGGCACCGTGCAATTCCAGAAGCGGTACTCCCAGGGGGTGGTGCTGAACACGTTCTACACCGTGTCCAAGGCGCTCGACGATTGTGACAACGATTATGGCACGTGCAGCGGCGTGGCGTCCATCTCGGACCGCAACCTGAACAAGGCCCGCGCCGGATACGACCGCCACCAGACCTTCATCACCAGCGCCACTTACGATCTCCCCATTGGCAAAGGCCGCCACTTCCTGAACCACAACCGCGTTCTGGACTTTCTCATCGGCGGTTACAACATTGCCTGGGTCCAGACCTTCGTAACCGGCAACCCCATGAGTTTCAGCTATACCAACAGCCCGAATAACGAGTATCCCGGCAGCATCGGCAACTATGTGCCCAACCTGGTTTGCAACGGCATCACCATGCAACAGTTCCACCTGGGTAACGCCATTGGCCCCAACCGTTTCAACCAGTCGCTGGAGAACCCGGTGCTGAATGTCAACTGCTTCGCGCCTCCGGCGGCGTTCACACCCGGGAATGCGGGACGCAACATCGTGACCGGGCCGGGGATCATTTATTCGCAGGCCTCCGCCTCCAAGAACTTCAAGTTCAAGGAGCGCTGGAATCTGCTGTTCCGCTTCGATTTCCAGAATCCGTTCCACAACTACGGCTTCAGCAACCCGTCCACGCAGGTGGACTTCAAGAATCCGCAGTTGTTTGGAAAGATTACCGGCGATCAGACGACGGCTTCTTTCGATGGCGAGCCGCTTATGAACCTGGTGCTCCGGCTGAGCTGGTAGCATCGCCTCACGCGATGCTCACCAGCCCTTCCCGGATCGCATACACCACCAGCTCCGCCGTGTTGTGGATGCCTAGGGTCTGCATCACGTTGGCCCGGTGCACCGACACCGTATTGACGCTGAGACCCAGCACCGCCGCGATTTCCCGGTTCGATTTTCCGTTCACGATGAGCTGTAGAACTTCCAGCTCGCGCGTAGTGAGTACCGGCCGGTCCTTTGACGGCTCGCCGATCGCGCCGAGGCGTGGATCCAGCACGCGTTCGCCGGCGGCCACCCGCTTCACCGCCTCCACCAGCTCCAGGTCCATGGCATTCTTTAGCAGGTAGCCTCTGGCGCCCGCATCCAGACAGGTGCGCACGTACGAAGGCTCCGCGTGCATGCTGAGGATCAGGACCGCGGTCTCCGGGCTGCACTTGAGAATGTGGCGCGTGGCCACGGCGCCGTTCATGCTGGGCAGCGCGAAGTCCATCACCGCCACGTTGGGGTGCAGCTTGCCGGCTGCCTCCACGGCATCGTGCCCGTCGCTGGCCTCGGCTATGACCCGGATCCGCGGATCGTCCTCCAGCATGCGGCGAAACCCGCGCCGCACCAGGCTGTGATCGTCCACCACCAATACCGTGATACAGGAATCCGACATGGAGCTTCGCCGCCTTCCGACAGTCTACAACTGATCCTCCACCATGAACTGCTCGAACTTGCCATCCGGCATGACATAAATATTCAACAGCAAGGTCTTCTTCTGGAATTCCGCGCGGTAGCTCCGGTGGGTCATCCCGCCGCGCAGGTTCTCGCCCGCCGCCGTGACCGATTTGAGTTTTCCCAGCGCGCCCAGCGAGCTCTTGCAATCCCTCAAAGCGGTATCGCTGAAGTAAGAGTTGGCGTTGGCGGTAAACAGTGTCCGGTCGATCCGTCCGCTTCGCAGTCCCTCGAGGATCGACTGCACCTGCTTCGTATCTTGGTCCGAAGGCGCCCGCTGCTCCGGCAGGAACACCAGCGTCGAGATCTGCCGCGACAGTGGCCCTACCAGGCTGATGCCGTCCTCGTTGGAGAGCACCACGACCGCGCCGTTGCGGTTCGGCAGCACGGTGTTCGAGGCGATGAAGCCGGAGACTTCGCCCCCGTGCTGCAGCGCCGGGATGCCGTTCAAATCGCCCAGCGTCAGGCCCAGCGCGTAGTGCGTCGAGTCGCCGTTCTTCAGCTTCACTTCCCGCGCGATCTCGTCGTAGGAGCGGCCCGCGAGGATCTTCTTCTGCAGGAACGCCACGTCCCACCGCGCCAGGTCGGAAGGCGTCATGCAAAGCTCGCCTGCGGCAAAGTACCAGCCGGCGGCTTCGCGCCCCACGGGCCGCGGCGGGCCCGTCGCATAGCGCGTGTAAGCCGTCGCATCGGCGGCGCCCGCAGGCACGCAGTCTCCCGCCGACTGCATTCCCAACGGATCGAAAATCTTCTCGCGCAGGAAGGAGACCAGCGGTTGGCCGGTGACCTTCTCGAAGATCTCCCCGGCCAGGACGTAGTTCGTATTGCTGTACTGCCATTTCGTGCCCGGATCGAAATTCAGCGGCTTCTTCGCCCAGCGCTCCAGGATCGCCTGCGGAGTGGTGGCCTTGGTCCAATCGGGAATGATGTAATCCTGCGGCGCATAGTCTTCATAACCGGAAGTGTGGGAGAGCAGTTGGCGAATGGTGATCTCGCCGGCGCGCGTGAGGTCCGGAAAGTACTTCGAAACCGTGTCGTCCAGGGACAGCTCCCCCTGCTCCTGGGCCAGGAGCAGCGCTGCCGCCGTGAACTGCTTGGAGATGGAGCCGACGGCGTACCGGGTGTCCGTGCCGGCAGTCCGGCCCGCCGCGATATCCGCGTTGCCGAAGGCCTTCGCATACACCGGCTTGCCGTCCTCGACCACCGCCACGGAAACGCTGGGCGCGCCGCTCTTCTTGAGGGCCGCGGTTATCTTTTCGGAAAGCTTGGAAGAAAGGTCCGAAGGCTGCTGAGCGGCCAGCCGGAAGATGGAAAGCCATGCGGCGATCGCCAGGATATTGCAGGTAATCATAGCTCGTGTCGAGTATAACGGTATCCGGACGGCATCGGGTGTCGACCGATTGTGTCGTACTGGCTAATGTAGTGTCCAGGAGGAGGCCCGCGGAGAGAACGGGCAGGGCATGGAAACCGGTCCCCTCAGACCCACGCTTCGGTCGCCGAAGAGGGCCGAGGTCACCATCACCGGAGCCGCCGTGGGGCGCGGCAGCAACCTCGAGGCGCGAATCTTGAAATGGGAGATGCCCCGGCCGGTGCCCATCCACACACTGCCATCGGCATCGGCCCAGAAGGCCAGGCGCGAGCTTTTTGTAAGCTTCGCGTTCCAACTACTTTCGGAGCAAGGAGGCAGACGGCCGTGGCTCCGCACCTGGCGTCGGTGCCCTGGCCAGAATCTGACCCTGGACCGTCTTCGCTCGATTTCCCCTGGCTTCGCGCCGTTTCTCCTCTAAAATGGGTTTGACACGGGGTTCCACCCATCGTATGGTGTCATCATGACGACGAAGATTGTTCTCGATAAGGCGGGCCGGGTCGTCGTCCCCAAACTGTTGCGCAAAGAACTGCGCCTCGGGCCGGGCGATGCGCTCCAACTGGAGAGCCACGGAGAGCAAATCACGCTCCGCCCAATACGCGCCGCTATGCCCATTCGCAAAGAGGACGGGGTCTGGGTCTATCGCTCCGGCCAGCCGACCCATGTTTCGATTCGCAAACTGATTGAGGAAGGCCGTCAGGAGAATCGAACCTATGTACGGTGATGGGCCACCCTCCCTGTCTGTCAGTTTACTCCCCACGTGAGGAGCCAGCCGATCGTCATCGGCGCGGCACAGCACCATACCCCAGCGTCCAGTACTGCTGTAGTACTTCAACACAACCATACACACTGGCAACGTCCCCCACGCCGCCCCGTGACCTCCCTATCTCCACTATCCCCACTCTATAATCAAAGAATGTGCGGAATCGTGGGTTATATCGGGACGCGGAGAGCTGTCCCCATCATCCTGGAGGGCCTGAAACGTCTCGAGTATCGGGGATACGACTCGGCGGGCCTCGCGGTCTATTGCGACGATGGGCAATTCGCGATCCGGCGCGCCAAGGGCAAACTGCGCAACCTGGAAGACGCCCTGCGCTTGAGCCCGGTGGATGGAACCTTCGGGATCGGGCACACGCGTTGGGCGACTCATGGGCGCCCCACTGAGGAAAACGCGCACCCCCATCGCGATTGCAAAGGCGACGTGGTGGTGGTGCACAACGGCATCGTCGAGAACTATTTGTCCCTTAAGCATCGGCTCCAGCAGGCGGGCCACGAGTTCCGGACGGAGACCGATACGGAAGTGATCGCCCACCTGGTGGAGACCCACTTCCAAGGCAACCTGGAGGAGGCGGTGCGCCGGGCCGTCCGGGAACTGACGGGGGTGTTCGCGCTGGCGGTGATTTCCCGGTCCGATCCCAACAAGATCGTGGCCGCGCGGTCGGGGCCGCCGGTAGTGATCGGCATCGGCGATGGCGAATATTTCGTGGCGTCGGATGTGCCCGCCATCCTGACCCACACGCAGGACATGTTTTTCCTGGCGGATGGCGACATGGCCATCCTCACGCGGGATGGCGTCCGGCTCACCGATTTCGACGGGCGTCCGGTGCGCCGCCAGGTGACCCACGTCTTGTGGAATCCCATCGAGGCGGAAAAGGGCGGCTACCAGCACTTCATGCTTAAGGAGATCTTCGAGCAGCCGCGCGCCGTCAAGGACACCACCCTGGGGCGGGTTGGGCAGGAGACCGGGCGCATTTTTCTGGACGAGATGGATATCGCGCCGGCGGAGTTCGAGCGCTTCCGCCAGGTGAAGATCATCGCCTGCGGCACGAGCTGGCACGCCGGCCTGGCGGGCAAGTTCATGATCGAAAAGCTGGCGCGCCTTCCCGTGGAGGTGGACTACGGCAGCGAGTTCCGCTATCGCGACCCCATTGTCAGCGAAGACACGCTTACGGTGGTGATCTCGCAATCCGGAGAGACCGCCGACACGCTGGCGGCGCAGCGCGAAGCCAAGCACAAGGGGTCCCGGACGCTGGCCATCTGCAACGTGGTGGGCTCCATGATTACGCGCGAGGCCGCGGGCACCATCTACACCCACGCCGGGCCGGAGATCGGGGTGGCTTCCACCAAGGCATTCACGTCCCAACTGACCGCGCTCTTCATCCTCGCGATGCACCTGGGACAGGCCAAACGGCAACTGGACGAGAGCGTGTCGCGCTGCCTGGTCCAGGAGTTGTTGCACCTTCCCCACAAGCTCGAAACGGTGCTCTCGAACGACGCCCTCTACGAGGCGCTGGCGCGGCAATTCCATCACGCCACGGACGCCCTGTTCCTGGGACGGGGCGTGCACTTTCCCATCGCCCTCGAAGGCGCCCTCAAGCTGAAAGAGATCTCCTACATCCACGCGGAAGGATATCCGGCGGGCGAGATGAAGCACGGGCCCAACGCGCTGATCGACGAGAAACTGCCGGTGGTGGTGCTGGCCACGCGCGATCCGGCCAGCGCCGAAGACGGCGTGCTCTACGAGAAGACGGTGTCCAACATCCAGGAGGTGAAAGCGCGCGAGGGCATCGTGCTGGCGGTGGTCACCGAGGGCGACGATGCGGTGCGCAAGATCGCCGATTACAGCGTCGCGGTTCCGCCCACCACGGAATTGCTGGCGCCCATCCTGGAGATCGTACCGCTGCAATTGCTGGCGTACCACATCGCCGTCCGCCGGGGCTGCGACGTGGATCAACCGCGCAACCTGGCCAAGAGCGTGACCGTGGAGTGAAGGAAGCGATCGGCTTTCAGCGCTGAATGCTGAACGCCGAGAGCTAAATCCACATATAATGATCGGCGGAGGTACTGAATGAGCTTGAAAGCAAGCGTGCGCAAGGCGGGCGACATTGCCATCGTCGAATTGGCCGGCCGCCTCACGCTGGGTGAGGGCTCGGGACTGGTGCGCAGCACCATCAAAGACCTGGTGGCCAACGGGCAGAAGAACATCCTGGTCAATCTAAAGGAGGTCAGCTACATCGACAGCGCCGGCTTGGGTGAGTTGGTCGGCGCATACGCTTCCGTGACGCACATGGGCGGCAGCATCAAACTGCTGCATCCCCAGGCCAAGGTCCACGACCTGCTCCAGGTGACCAAGCTTTTCACCGTTTTTGTCACCTTTGACGACGAGAATGAAGCGCTGCGCAGTTTCGCTGTCGCCGCGGCCGGCAACCGGCTGTTCCTGTAAGGAGAATTACCGCTCCACGCGCACGCCGAAACGGCGACGCGGCATGAAATTGAAGCTCGCTCGAATTCTGTCCGGCCTGAGTCTGCCCCTGCTCTTGCCTGGCATCACTGTTTGTGGCGCGATCGCTGTGCGGAAGGCAAACCCCGCGCCGCGACTTCTCCGCTCGTTTTGTGTTCCATCGGCGCCCCGGCGGTGAAATCGTAAGACGCTTCTTTGATATCAGCCGGTACCCGGTCACAGATCTTGCAACTATTTATTCAACCCCACCCCGCCCCCTGATTCCAAACCACTTACCCACCACCAAAACCGCGCTCGCCTACCCCTTTACCCCCATCCCCGCCATGTCCGTCTGCTACCTTAAAACTAGGAAGAGGATTAGCGCTTCACACAGCTCCCCGTCGTTCGGGAGCTGTTTTTGTTTTATTTGCCCCCATTTGGGGGATGGCGACACATCGATGTGTCGCCAAGCTGCCGTTAAGTCCCTTTTTTTCAGTAAATTGATTCTCTTTGGCGACACAAGTTGTGTCGCCTCAAAGGAGTCCTCTGTGGATCAACCCGTTCACGAGCTGCCGGCCGAGCTTGCCGAGCTGCTCCGATTAGGAGAGGTTCCGGGAGAGAACCATTCCTTCGGCCTCTTGTCCGGCCGCTGCTCAGCGGCCCAAGCCGACTCCGTTGCACGGAGCGAGGCCCTCCTGCGCATCCGCGAGAGCCGGCTCTACCTGCGCTGTGCATCCTCCTGGAAAGCATTCTGCCCCGAGTTCGTGCATATCAGCGGCACCCAGGCCGATCGCATCATTCGCATGTGGCAGCTCCATGGCCCCGCGATCTTCGATCTCAAGCAATTGGTGCGAATCTCATCCGAGGATTACCGTGCCGTCGAGCCGTTCATCCAGGAAAACGCCCTGCACTTCAACGACGAAGCCATCGAGCTCGATCCCCAAAACTCGCAGAAAATTGCCGATGCGGTCGCCGGGCTTTGCCGCAGCCTGCCCCCCAAAGAGAAGCCCGCGCCCACCGTCCTCGAGCGCTTGGCCTCACTCGACAAGCAATGCAAGGCCATCGTCTCCGAGTTCCAAAGCATTGCCAACCTGAAGTGCCAAGGCGAAGATCGCCTCCGTCTCGAGCTGACCCTGAACTGCGCCTCGGCCGCCCTGCAACAGATCGAGAGCCAACACGGTCTCTACCCCCAGGACCCCAATGACTAAGGTACGGAAAGTGTCAACGTGCGTCGGGCTCGGCCACCCGCACCGTCACTCCCGAGGTCAACGAGTCGGGCGGATTCACGATGACGCGATCCTCCTCCGCGATCCCCGAGACCACCTCGACCTCGGTCCCATAGTCTTTCCCTGGAATCACCGCGACCAGTTCCACGCGGCCCTCCGGCGAGACCACACCCACCTGCAAACCCTCGGTCCGGAAGAGGAGTGAATTCACCGGCAGAATCAGCGACGGGGCGGCGGCCGGCAGTTTCAGATCGACTGGGCCGTGCTGAGCGAGTTGCAGTTATGGCTCCGACGCAAACATCAACGTAGTTGGCGGTCCGCCCGGAAGCGCTGGAACTACCAGTTCTCCTACAAACGGTGTCGGCTGTATCAAATGGTGGGAAGGGTGAGCCACCTGCCTGGCTTGCGGCGCATGCCGCCGGAAGAAGATGGCCGGAGAGCTGGATGCGGGAAAACCGCGGGTCCAGTTCGATGAGGGGGCGTTGGAAACGTGCGACCGCGTAACGCGCCTGCGCCCTACTCTACCGAAGCCCTTGCCTAGTTGGGACATCACTCCATGGGCGCCGGCCAGTGGCAAGTTCTCTGGCTGGTGGAGCGGCAGGGCATGACGATGGTCGCGGCGGGCCTCGCGATCGGGCTCGTGGGGGCGATGGTCTCGACGCGCTTCATGCACGCGCTGCTGTTCCGCGTGGGCTCGCGCGATCCGCTGACTTTCGCCGGCTGCCGGAATACTGGTCGTGGTCTCGCTCGCCGCCTGCTATCTCCCCGCGAGGCGGGCCGCCCAAGTCGACCCTGTAGAAGCGCTGCGGTAACGCCGGCCCTCCGTCGGAGCGACAAACGAGATCGTCTGTCCCTATGGAAGCAGGCGTAGCTTTTTCCCGTGGGCCAGACGGAGTACCCCAAAGTCACGCCGATCCAGGGTGAACATCCACTCAATCCCTTCACGGTTTGCCAGATGCACCAGCGATGCATCGGCAAGCTGTATACCTAACGCTTCATACCTGGCGAGGATCGCGCCGATGGCGGGAAGATCCGCCTCCCCCAGGGGGGCAAGCTCAAAGGGGCGGCCGTGGAATGATGACAAGAGTTTCCGGACCGCCTGGGGGTATCGACGCAAGAGCCATGCCGCCTCGGTAATCACGGGCCAGCAAGTCAGCAGCGGACCCCGAATGTGATGAAGTTGATCGACACACGCTTCGTGGTGTTCGTCGGACTCCAACAGAATGGCCACGATCGGGCCGGTATCTACCAGCACCCGGCCGGTCAAGAGCCACCGAATCCGTCAAAATACTTCGGGTTCGTGCTGAGGTCCCGAATTGTCCCCTTCACTGCCCCAATCAATCCGGCCTTTTTCGCATGGTCGTACGCAGTAGGTGAGCCCTCCTCCGTTGCGAGTTTCAGTTCGACCGCGTCGCGGACGAGGTCCGACTCGCGCGTTCCTCCACGGCGAGCAGCGGCCTTAAGCCGGCGGCGCATCTCAGGGGAAAGACGTACAGTAATGCGATGGTCTTTCATAGGCCCGTCTGACATTTTATCAGATCTGTCCGACGGCAATGCGTTCTGCCGACCGCGCTTGATTTCGCGGAGGGGTAGCGGCCTAAGCCGCCCCAACCTCGACCTCGATCATGCGAACATCCGGCGGCGTGGCTGCCCGTGGAGGCTCAAGATAAAGCTCAAGCGCTTCCTTCAGACTCTCGAGAGCCTCTTCCTCGCTCTCGCCCTGGCTGGCTACATCCACCTCGAGACATTGGGAAACGTACCACTTCCCTCGCGCCAAACAGTTGCAGCGAACGGAGGTTTCATATCCGCATTTTGTCATAGAGCGAGGGGGAAGACTTCCGGGCACGCACCGCCTGAGATCCTCGGTCCGGACCGATCTGCGGGACGGGCGCGGGCGAGCTGTTATTCCGAATCCCCGAAAGCCACTTCAGCGATATGGCGACTACGCACTCATGTGGATCAGTTCGGGCTTGCCGATCAATGCCGGACCTCGCCAATTCAAAACCATCTCTCTTATTTGAGTTGTCCGATTTTTACTAGTCAACACGCAGAATTACCGGTTACCATCGCCAAAAGGAGAATGACGCATGGCAACCGCACTCTACCAGGCCTCAACCCAATTGCCGCTCGAACGTTCTATTGCACGTTGGTTCTTCGCCGGGATGGCAATCCTGATGCTCGCCACCTCCGTTGCCGGATTCGCTCCGGCGATTATAAATCCAGCAGGACGGCATGCGCCTCTTTCGCTGCTCGTCGCAGTCCATGGACTCGTATTTTTCGCGTGGCTTCTACTCTTTCTGGCGCAGAGTTTGCTGGTCGCGACTGGGCGTGTTGCCTTCCACCGGCGTCTCGGCTTTGCCACGGCTTTGGTCCTTGCATTGATGATTCCGTTAGGCTATGCGGCTACCGTAACTATGGTGGGGCGCGGCTTCGATCTGAGTGGCGATCAAAAGATCGTGCCTAATCCGCCCGCCGGATCCATGGACCCACTCGGCGCGTCGATATTCAATTTCGGCTACCTGCTCACTTTCACTGTACTTGCCGCGGGCGCGATCTGTTTTCGTCGCCGCCCGGCTATTCACAAACGGCTGATGCTGTTCGCAAATATTGAGCTGATGGGCGCGCCGATCGCGCATATCATGGGTCACATAAACATGCTCACACCAGCGACCATTATGATTCCCTTTTCGTTGTTCCTCTTAGCTGCCGTGGCGAGAGATTATCTGGCCGAGAAGCGGATTCATCCGCTCACCATATAGTTGGCGATCGTCTTGTTTGTCTCCCAACCGATCGACGGGATCCTGATCGGTCCAAGCGCGGCATGGCATCAGATCGCCGCCTGGCTTACCCGGTAGTCCAAAGTTGAGCCATTCGATTGCTATCGGCCGATTCGGTTCCCCGGCGAAACGAAAGCCCCTCTGCCGTTGAGCGCGCGAAAATGATAAGCTAGCGCTGCCGTGCTCGATAGCCGATTTTCCAGCCCGGCTGCGGGTTTAGAACGTTTCGTTCGGTTCTACGTGCAGCGCGAGGTCAGGATTCGCGGGACGCCCGTGATCCATCCTGTGCCTGCGCGGGCCGCCCCGATGATCGAATTTGATTTCGGCGATCCGGTTGATGTGCTCAGCTTTGATAAAGGGGTGCTCTTCAAATCGCCTTCGGTCGTTGTGGTCGGTCCATTTACCCACCGAAGTGTCGATTTGCATCTGCAAGGGACGCTCAAGTCTTTTGTAATCATGTTCCAGCCGGACGGACTGCAACGCCTTTACGGACTGCCCATGCCAGAAATGGCCGACCGCTCCTACGACGCTCGCTCTGTGCTCGGCTGTTCTATTTCACGCGCTTGGCAGATACTTGGAGATCTGGGATCGTTTGAGGAACGTGTGCGTTTCGTCAATGAGTTGTTACTCCGTCAGTCTCTCCGATCGCCTGGAGTCGATGGGATTTCGGATGCGGCAACCAGGATGATTCTCAGCGGCGGCTGCGTCGATATCCCTGCTCTGGCCGGCAGAGCGGGATTGAGCATGCGCCAGTTTGCGCGTAAGTTCATTCGGCAGGTGGGTGTGCGGCCAAAGCTCTTCGCACGGGTCGCGAGATTCGAGGCCGCTCTCGAGAACAAGGCTCGTTTCGCCACGAAATCCTGGACGCACATCGCACACGAGTTTGGATATTACGACCAGATGCATATGGTTCACGATTTCAGAGAGTTCACGGGCGAAACTCCCGGCGAGATCCTAACTCAGCTTGAAAGCAGTGTTTATAGAGCCAATCAGGCAAATGCGATTAAGTGCGACCGCCGCTAACGCTGCCCACCGTCCACGACTCATCCTCTAGACGGCCGCGCTAGTGAGGCAATCTTCCGGACGTGGGAGAAGGCGGTTTTTTCGGTAACAGCCTGCCTTCGGCATTGATCACGCGCCATCTGGAAGTGGCTGTTCGCGTCGAGTTGCCGGGAAACGCCCAAACCGCCGACCTGTCGCCGCCGACGCATTCCGCGGGAGCGATGCATCATTACTAACGCAGTGACAGACGACAAAAACCGATCGTCTGTCCCCTCACCGCCCCTCCGTCTCGGCCACCCGCACCGTCACTCCCGAGGTCAGCGAGTCGGGCGGATTCACGATGACGCGATCGTCCTCCGCGATCCCGGAGACCACCTCCACCTCGGTGCCATAGTCTTTCCCCAGAATCACCGAGACCAGCTCCACGCGGCCCTCCGTCGAGACCACGCCCACCTGCAAACCTTCGGTCCGGAAAAGGAGTGCATTCACCGGCAGAATCAGCGACGGGGCGGCGGCCGGCAGTTTCAGATGAACCGCGGCGTAAGCTCCCGGCAGCAGTGCGCCGGAACGGTTGTCCACGTCCACCTCGATCAGCAGAGTTCGAGTCGCGGGGTCGATGGCCTCTGCATTTCGCACCAGCTTTCCGGCGAAACGGCGGCCGGGAAATTCGGAGAGCACCAGCTCCGCGGTGACGCCGGGGACCGCGGAGCGCGAGTAAACCTGCGGCAATCGCACATACACACGAAGCGTGGCGGTGGACGCCATGTGAAACAACTCCTGCGCCGGACCCCCATTGCCGGCGTTGACCAGCGCACCCACGTCGGTGTTGCGCGCGGTGATCACGCCGTCGAAAGGCGCCTTGACGATCTCGTAGGCTTGCAATTCCCGCAGGCGCGCGAGGTTGGCCTCTTCCGAGGAAACCGTGCTCTGAGCCGCGTTGATGGCCTTCTCCAGGGCCTGCACGTTGGCAAGCTGCGCCTGGTATTGCGCCTGGTATTGGTCGTTCTCCTGGCGCGACACGGCACCCTTGCCAAGCAGATTGCTCCAGCGCTGCGCGGTAACCTTGGCCAGTTCCTCATTGGTACGGCCCTGCTCGTGCATGGCGCGGGCCTGCTCCAGCGCGGCTCGGGATTGCGCCAGCGCCGCCTCCGCCTGGCGGACCTGTTGATCCAGCTCGGGCGCATCGATTTCCGCCAGTACCTGTCCGGCTTTCACGCGCGCCCCGATGTCCACCTGCCATCCCTTCAAATACCCGCTGGCGCGCGCGTAGATGGGCGAGTCGGTGAACGCCTGGATGTTCCCGGGCAGCACCACCTCGTCCTTCATCGCCCCGCGTTTGGGGCGGACCACGGAGACCGTCGGCACCGCAAGCTCCAGCGTCTGCTGTTTCACGGCGGCCGCGGTTTTGATCCGGGCCTGAATCCCCCAGGTCACAATGCCCGCTGTGCCCAGCAGCAGAACGATCAGAACCAGCGCCAGCCTGGCGCCCCGTCTACCTTGCGCCATCTTGCCTCCGGCCGCGGTGCAACGCGGTGAACACGGTTGGAACGAAGAATAAAGTCGCTACCGTCGCCAGCATCAGGCCTCCGATGACCGCCCTTCCCAGGGGCGCGTTCTGCTCGCCGCCTTCTCCGAGGCCCAGCGCCATCGGCACCATCCCGATGATCATGGCGAGCGCGGTCATCAGCACCGGACGGAAGCGCGTGAAGCCCGCTTCGACGGCCGCCCGCTCCACGTCTCCGTGAAGGGCCAACTGCTCCTTGGCGAAGCTCACGACGAGAATGCTGTTGGCGGTGGCCACTCCCACGCTCATGATGGAGCCCATCATCGCGGGGACGCTCAAGGTGGTCCGCGTGATGAAGAGCAGCAGGACGATCCCGGCGAGCGCCGCCGGCAGTGCGGTGATGATGATGAACGGGTCCAGCCACGACTGGAAATTGACCACGATCAGCAGATAAACCAGTACCACGGCCAGAACCAGGCCGCCGAGGAGCCCCGCGAAGGAAGACTGCATGGTTTCGATCTGGCCGCGCACCATCAACTGGGAGCCGCGAGGCAGGTCTTTCCGGTTGCGGTCGAGCACGCCATTGATATCTTTCGCCACGCCGCCCAGGTCCCGATCCTGCACCGCGCCGTAGATGTCGATGACGCGCTGCAGGTTGTAATGCGAGAGCACCGCCATCCCGGCGCCGCGCGTGGTGGAAGACACGTCGCCGAGGATCTCGGGCCAGGCGGAGGGCGCTGAGCCCGATATCGGTATGCTCTCCAGATCGCCCAGGGACGAGACGGTATACTGCGGCGCCTGGGAGACCAGGCTGTAATTCACTCCGTTGCGCGGGTCCAGCCAGAACGTGGGGGTGGTCTGGAAGCTGCCGCTGAGCGAAATCAGCATGCTGTTGGCGATGTCCCGCTGGGTGAACCCGCTCTCCGCCGCCTTGGTGCGGTCCACGAAGATGTGCAGCTTGGGCTGGTCGAATACCTGCTGGATGCGCAGGTCCGCGGTGCCGGGCACCTCCCTCAATTGAGCGAGGAGCTTCCCGGCGAAGGCGCGATTGGCGTTGACGTCCTGGCCGACCACTTGAATATCCACGGGCGCGGGCAGCCCGAAATTCAGAATCTGGCTGACGATGTCGGCGGGCGGGAAATAGAACAAGACGCCGGGGAACTGGCGCGGCAACTGCCGGCGCAGCTCGACCACATATTCTTCGGTCGGACGGTGCTTGCGCGCCAGCGAAACCAGGATATCGCCATCCATGGTGCCGATGGGCGCCGAGGTGCTGTAGGACAGGTTGATGGGGCTGTAGGGAAGGCCGATGTTATCGATGACCGAGACCACTTCCTCCGCCGGGATCACCCGCCGGATGGAGTCTTCGACCAGGTCGCAGATGCGCGCCGTCTCTTCGATTCTGGTCCCGGTCTTGGCGCGCAGGTGCAGCTTGAACTGGCCGGCGTCGCTAACGGGGAAGAAGTCCTGCCCCAGCCAGGGCACCAGAAAAGAAGCCGCGAGGCACATCCCCAGAAACACCGGCAGGAAAAGGCGGCGGTGGCGGATGGCCCCCTCCACCAGCCGGCGATAGCTCAGGCGGGAGGCTTCGAACCCGCGCTCGAAGGCTCGCTGGAAGCGCGCCGGGAGATTCCAGGCGGCCGGCTCGCCGGCCCGGTGGCCGTGCTCTTGCAGCAGGTACATCGCCATGGTCGGCACCAGCGTGCGCGAAAGCACGTAGGAAGCAAGCATGGCGAACACCACCGCCTCGGCCAGCGGGATGAAGAGGTAACGCGCCACGCCGGTGAGAAAGAACATGGGAAGAAACACGATGCAGATGCACAGGGTGGAGACCAGGGCGGGAAGCGCGATTTGCGCGGCGCCATCCAGAATGCCGCCGCCGAGGGTCTTGCCCTGCGCCAGGTTGCGTTCGATGTTCTCGATGGTCACGGTGGCGTCATCCACCAGGATTCCGACGGCCAGCGCCAGGCCGCCCAGGGTCATGATGTTGATGGTCTCTCCGAGCGCGCTGAGCACGCAGATCGAGGTCAGAATCGAAAGCGGGATGGAAACGGCAATGATCAGCGTGCTGCGCCAGCTCCGCAGGAACAGGAGGATCATGACGGCGGTAAGGCACGCGGCGATAATGGCCTCGCGAATCACCGAATTCACGGCGTCGCGCACGAATACGGATTGGTCGGCCAGCGGCTCGATCTTGAGCGCCGGAGGAAGAGCCGCCGAAATGCGGGGCAGCAGATCGCGCACGCGCTGCACGATCTCGAGGGTGGAGACGTCCCCCACCTTCTGGATGGTCAACAGCGAGCCGCGCATCCCGTCCCGGCGGACGATGTTGGTCTGAGGCGAGAAGCCGTCGCGGACGTGGCCGACGTCGCGAATGTAGATGGTGGTGTTCCCCAGCGCCTTGATGGGGAGATCGTTCAGCTCCTCGACGGTCTTCGGACTGCCGTTGAGGTCGACGTCGTATTCGAACTGGCCGATCTTGGCCGTCCCGCCCGGCAGGATCAGGTTTTGCACACTCACGGCGTTGACCACGTCCGCCGGCGAGAGGCCTTTCGACTGCATCGCCGGGACCTGGAGATCGATCATCACCTGCCGCTGCTTCCCGCCGTAGGGCCAAGGGATGGCCGCGCCCGGAACGGTGGCGAGCTGGGTGCGGATGAAGTTGGTGGCGATGTCGTTCAGTTGCTGTTCGGACATGCCCCTTCCCGAAAGCGACAACTGCAGAATCGGAACGCTGGAGGCGTTGTAGCTGATGGAGAGCGGCGGCACCGTGCCCGGCGGCATGAGCCGCACCACGGGCTGGGTGGAAGCCGAAACCTGGGAGACAGCGGCGTCCAGATGGACGTTGGGGTGGAAGAAGATCTTGACGATTCCGATGCCCTCCACGGTTTGCGACTCGATGTGATCGATGTCGTTCACCACGGTGGTCAGGATGCGCTCAAACACCCAGGTGATCCGCTCTTCCATCTCTTCGGCGTTCAGCCCGGTGTAGCTCCACAGTGTGCTCACCACCGGGATGTTGATGTTGGGAAAGATGTCGGTGGGGGTGCGCAGAATGACCAGCGGGCTGATCACCAGGATCAGCAGCGCCAAAACGACAAAGGTATACGGCCGGTCGAGCGCGACTCGTACGATCCACACGTGCTGAGGACTCCTGAATGTTCATGATAATCGACTCGGAGGGCGCCGAAGAGCGCGGTGCCCGCGAGCGTCCCCAACCGGCCGCGGGCTGAACATGCCAGCTTTGGGGATTTCGTGGCTCAGTCGCGGAATTCCGGTCCTTTCAGACTCAGCCTTGAACGGCCAATCTGTTTGATTTTGAGTCGCTATACGCCGGAAGCTAAGGTCCCAACAGACTGCCCGGTATAAGGCTGTTTCACAGCAGTGATCGACGCCGCGCATCGGCTAAACGGGAATCCGATCCGCCACCCCAGAATTCCGAGCAGTTTCCGAGTGGCGCGTATTTCGACCGAAGCCGAAACATCGGTAAACGCTACGCGACAAGTCGTTCCCTATCGGGACTAACTTTGACTCCCTCTCGCTCAGATTTCCCGGCACCGGGGTTTGATTCGACGTCGGGACCTGATTTTGAGGGGGACTTCTGAGACACACGCTGCAAACTTGTGGGCTGTAATTGCGCCCGAAGTTGTGCCGCGTGCCGATTTGGGAATGAAGGCAGCAGGCAGCGCAGCGCGCGCTCAGCCCCCTTGCATGTCGCCAATCCGCGTTATATACTGAACCACATGGTTCAGTATACGGGAACCGTCCTCGATGCTTCGTTCGCCGCGCTCTCGGATGCCACCCGACGCGGCGTTCTGGAACAACTCGGACGCGCGGACGCTTCGATCAC
>Ga0116223_10001038_pt1 | contig 29995 bp, 22 predicted proteins | sample Sb_taG_3_FD_90092 | JGI IMG/M metagenome (GOLD analysis project Ga0116223, IMG submission 90092) | Peat soil microbial communities from Weissenstadt, Germany - Sb_50d_a_PC metaG | ecosystem: Environmental > Terrestrial > Soil > Wetlands > Peat | place: Germany: Weissenstadt | collected 2010-09-21 | reverse complement strand
GCCGCCACCGTCGGCAGCACCGCGTTGAGATCGAGCGAGGAGGCGACCGCGCGGCCGACTTCCTCCAGCACCTTCAGCTCGTTGATCGATTGCGCGAGGTCGCGCGTGCGCTCTTGCACCTTGGACTCGAGGCCCGAGTAAGTCTCCTGCAACTGGCCTGCCATGCTGTTGAACTGGTCGGCGAGCTCCTCCAGTTCGTCCTTGGTGTTGACCTCGATGCGATGGCTGAAATCGCCCTCGCCGAGCCGCCGCGCGCCGCGACGCAGCGCCGTGATCGGAACCAGCATCCGGCGGGCCAGAATCGTGCCGGCAAGGATCGCGACGACGAGCCCGAGCGCAATCAGAAGCGCGCCCCGCAGCAGCTGATCGCGGATCGGCGCCAAAGCCTGCGCGGTCGGTTGCTCGAAGAACACGTGCCAGCCGAGTTTCGGCACCGCGCTCGCCGCCGTCAGCACCGAATGGCCGTCGACGTCCTTGCCAAGCGCGATCGGCGAGCCGCTCGCCGGCAGCACGGCGTCGACCTGCGGGGTGCCTGCGAGGGACTTGCCCATCTCGGGGCCCTTGCTCGAACTCGCCAGCACCGCTCCATGCGGATCGATCACATAGGCGAAGCCCGATTTGCCGACCTGGGCGTCGCCGAGGAAATCGGCGAGGAAGCGCAGGTCGATATCGGCAACCGTGACGCCGGCATTGAAGCCGGAATGCGACACCGAGATCGACATGGTGGCGTGGGAACCCTGGAAGGTCGCGGGCGCGTAGCTCACGCTCTTGCCGTTGGTGTCGGTGAAGCGGAAGTCGCGGGAGAAGTCGGCCTTGCTGCCGACCGAAATCGAGGTGCGCGACAGGCGGAGCTGCTCGCGGCCATAGCCGTCGAGCAGCGAGAGCTGGTAGACGGCCGGCACCTGGTTCAACAGTTGGGCGTAGTCGGCGCGGTGCTGTTCGATGGTCACCGCGCTCGCCCGCGTCACCCAGCTGATCTGGCGCTCGAGATCGGCGATCGACTGCTCGATCCGCCGGGCGGTGGCCTCCGCCTTCTCGCCCATGGCGTCGGTCAGCGTGCTCTTGGTGGCGCGGTAGCTGATCCAGGTTTCCATCGCGCCGTTGACGGCCAGCACGAACACCACGAGCCCGACCAGCGCCGTGACGTATTTGGCGAACAGGCCCTCGCGCAGGAACGAACTCTTGTCCTTGACCCCGATCATCCAGACCCTCGTGCGCGAGCCTCGCGTTAACCCTTCGAGGGCGCGCAAAATATGTCGTCAGCCACGCCCTCCTTAGCACGTTTCGAGCGGGTAGGGCCGGGGGGTTAGAGGCGTGGTTAGCCGCAATTTGGGGAAGTTCGAGCAGCCAGCCGCCGTCATGCCCGCGACAAGCGCGGGCATGACGAGGTTGGCTCTCTCTTCTCCCTCCCCCCTTGTGGAGGAGAGCTGGGGGAGGGGGGTGGCCACGGGGTAGGTGTGGACGATGAGCTGAAGAATGGACCCGGAAATCTCACCGGTTGAACAACTGCCGCAACACGTCGTTCATCGGCTGGCTGTCCTGCTGCGCCTGCGGCGGGGGATCGCGTTGCGCCGGCGCCTGCGCCGTGGGTGCCGGGCTCGGCGCCGGTGCCGGCAAGCCGCGGCCCTGGCTGCGGCCGGTATTGGAACCTTGGCTGGAAGGCGGGTTAGCTCCCTGGCCCAATCCCTGCAGCAGATTGCCCAGGGTCTCGCCGAGCTTGCCGCCGAGCGTATCGGACGGCCCGCCGCCGCTCGATGTGTTGCCGCCCAATCCGCCAAGCCCGCCGAGACCGCCTTGTCCGAACAGGCCCTTGCCCATTTCCTTGAGCTTGGCATAGCCCGCGTCCGGATTGTCCAGCATCCCCGCCATGTCGGGATAGATTTTCGGTTCGGCCCAGGGACCCTCGATCATCACGGGAATACCGAAGCCGACGGGATCGGCAACGCGGCCCTGGCCTTCGGTCGTCATCACGAGCTTCGGCTCGACGCGGAACCCGATCATCTTGGTGCCGAGGTCGACCGTTCCGGCGCCTGTCATTTTGACCAGCGGGCCGACCAGGTTGAGATCGGTCGTGACCGCCTGCCCCTTGTCGATGCGGAACGAGGCCGAGAGCTGGCTGAGATCGGTGGTCTGCTCGCGGCCCTCCTGCCAGCCGTTCAGCGTGTTCGACGTCAGCGAGCGGATCATCTGCGCCACGTTGAGGCCCTGGATCGCGCCGTCCTGGAAATTGGCGAACACGGTGCCGTTAAGATTCGACATGATCGCGCGCTGACTTTGGCCGGCCGAGCGCACCGTGATCTTCGCCTGCAGCTTGCCGTCGAGCTTGTCGAAGCCTGCGGCACTGCTCAACAGCGGAAGCGCGCGCACGCCGACGAGATCGCTGCGCATGGTGTAAGCGGGCGTGCCGCTGGAGGCGTCGATGTCGATCTCGCCATTGGCCTGGCCGCCATAGGCGCCGAGATTGGAAATGACGCATTTGAGAAGGCCGCCTGCGAGCGTGGAGTCGATCGCGGCGGGGGCAAAATGCGCGCTTCCGATGTTGAGTTCGGCGGCCGAGACCCGGACCTGGGCGTCGACATAGTTCAGTCCGGCGAGATCGATCGTCGCGTCGCTCCAGGATTGCGAAGCCAGCTGCGAGGAGGATTGCGAGGAGGATTGCGAATCCTGCCGCGCGCCCGGTGGCGTATTGGTGCTGGCGATTTCGAGCCGCTGGAAATCGAGGTCGAGCTTCAGCAGCGGCTTGCTCGAGACGTCGACCGAGGCCCAGCCGTTGAACGCGCCGTCGCCGACCGTGCCGGAGAGGCCGTTGATCATGACGACCGAGCCGTTGAGCCGGACCTCGGCCTTGGCCGACAGCGGCACCTGCAGCACGCCGGGCGCGTCGAGGGAGAAGTCGAGCGGAACGTTCTGCCGCTCCAGCGGCGGCGCGGGTACGGTGGCCTTGATGTCGAATTTGAGCGGATGCCCGCTGGCGCGCGCGCTGCCGGTGACCCTGATCTTGCGGTCGACGCCGATGACGGCGTCGGCGCTGATGCCATCGATGCGGTTTTCGACGCGGTCGCGCTGGTTGGAAAACACCACCGTGCCGTCGGCCACCTTGATGCGCTCGATTTTGGGCGTGTCCTGATCCGCCACTCCCGAGGACGAGGCCTGCTTGGAGGGGGCGGGTTTTGGCGCCGCCCGTCGTTCGCGCAGCAGCGGCACGTTGAGCAGGGGGCGGTTGATCGAAAGTTCGGTGATGTCAGGGTGGCCGGACCACACGCTTGCAAGCGTGATGTCGGCCTGGATGCTGCCGACGGTCAGGCGATTGCTGGCGTCGCGGTCTTTCGGTCCCTCCAGCGTGACGTCGTTGATGGTCACGTTCAGCGACGGCCACAGCCCGATTTTGGTGGAGCCTGCGATGGTCAGCCGGTATCCGGTTTCGCGCTCGACCCGCTCCTGGATCGCCGAGGTCAGGAAGCCCGAGGGGATTCCGATGATCAGGATCAGTGCCGCGACAACGATGATGGCAGCGATGGCGCCGCCTGCGATTTTCAGGGCTTTCATGTCGATCTTCCAAACCCGGCGTCGGATGCGGCCCGGCCGCCACCCGGCGAGGCCCTTTTTTCAAGCTTATCCCGGAAAGGGCAGGTGGCTCAAAGCCTGCAAAAATAATCCGCAGGTGGTGCAACGGTATGTGACTTATGACACACTTCGCTCCGGGGGGCCCCCTCCAGCTATTGGGGCGGGTGTTTGAGGGGATCGCAATGAGCAAACAGGCCGAATTTGCGGTTATTTTGAAGATGAATCCGATGTTCGCGGATCTTGGCGCGGACGCATTGCAGCGGATTTCAGCGCTTTGCCATACCCAGCACCTCGATGCCGGCGAGATGCTGTTTCAGAAGGGCGACCCCGGCGACGCCCTGTTCGGGGTTCGGCGCGGCCAGATCCGGATCGAGACCGGCGCCTCCGACGGCAGCCGGCTGACCCTGAATTTTCTTGGGCCCGGCGATCTTTTCGGCGAAGTCGCCGTGCTCGACGGCCAGAGCCGCACCGCCGACGCGGCCGCGGGCGAACCGACCGAATTGTTCGTGCTCCGGCGCCAGGATTTCCTGAGCTTTTTGGAGCGCGAGCCGCGCGTCGCGGTCAAGCTGATCATGCTGTTGTGCCAGCGCATCCGCTGGATGAGCGAGCGCATGGAGGAATCGGTGCTGCAGCCGCTGCCGGTTCGCCTGGCGCGAAGGCTTTGCGCGCTGGCATCCGATTTCGGCTCCGAGGTGCACATTTCGCAGGAACAATTGGGCATATTCGTCGGCGCCGCGCGCGAAAGCGTCAACCGGCAACTTCAGCAATGGCGCAAGGAAGGCATTCTGGACCTGCAGCGCGGCCGCATCCTCTTGCAAAACATGACCAAGCTGACGGCGGTTGCGCGCAACGAATAGCGGCGACGAGCCGAGAGACGCGGGCCACGCTGGCAGCGAGACGGAAACTTCGCTATGCTTCGGCCCATGGCCCGCATGCGGATCTTTTTGACAGGATTGCTGACGCTCGCCCTCGTGCTCGGGCCGGGTTGGTTGCCCTGTATCTCCTTCCATCAAAAACATCCCGCATCGGCTGCGCAATCAATTGATCATATGCCCCCGCATCAGGGCCACGCGCATCATCAGCACGCCATGGTCAATGATGGCGCCGTATCCGGCCAAGACCAGGCAGTGGCGGCAGACAAGGACCGGGGGACCGTCGATGAAGATGCCTGCCCGAAATGCTGCGGTGCCTGCATTCTGACAAGCGTCATGCCGCAAGCTCCGCAATGGACGGTGGCGGCCGCGGTCTCCCGCATCCTCTTCACCTCGCCCAACGAGCAGTTGCGCGGTCGTATCGTTTTCGTCGACCCGGACATTCCCAAGCACGCCGTCTGATCTGAATACCGAGCGATCGGCGGGAGCAATTCCCGCGCGCGGTCCGCTGTGATCATTCAAGATTCAGGGAAACGGTGATGATAAAGCTCGTGCCGCGCGTTGCCGCGATTGTCGCAGGCGTCGAACTTCTGGCGATGCCTTTCGCCTTGCGGCCTTCGTTTGCTCAAGACCATCAGCAGATGCATCGTGAGCAGCCCGCGAAGAAGCAGCCAAAGGTCAAGAAGAAAAAGCCTTCCCATCAGGTGCATGTCATGTCTCACGAGGGCATGCCGGGAATGGATCACGGCATGGGACACGCGGGCCACGAGATGAAGGGCTTTCTCGGCCCCTACGGCATGGGCCGCGAAGGGTCGGGGACCAGCTGGCAGCCCGACAACTCACCGCACGAAGGCATTCACGCGCAATACGGGGACTGGATGACGATGTGGCACGCATTGTTCAACGGCGTGTACGACAACCAGGGTGGCGCGCGCGGCGACACCAGGACCTTTGCGAGCGGCATGGTGATGGCGATGGCCCAGCGCGAGGTCGAAGCCAGCACATTTGGCGTCCGCACGATGCTGTCGCCGGACCCATTCATGGGCGCCAGCGGCTATCCGCTCCTGCTGGCGACGGGTGAGACCGCGGACGGCCGCACCCCTCTTGTGGACCGCCAGCATCCGCATGATCTGTTCATGGAATTGGCCGCGATCTATTCGTATCAATTCGCCAAGACATCCAGCGTCTTTCTCTATGCGGGCCTGCCCGGTGACCCGGCGCTCGGTCCCTCGGCCTTCATGCATCGGGTCAGCGGCCTCGATAGTCCGGAGGCGCCCATCACCCATCATTGGCTCGACAGCACTCACATTACCTTCGGGGTTCTGACTGCCGGTGTTGTCCTCGATACCGTCAAGCTGGAGGCTTCAGCCTTTCGCGGCCGCGAGCCCGATCAGTTCCGCTATGACATCGAAGCACCGAAATTGGACAGCTACTCGGCCCGGGCCAGCTGGAATCCAACCAGGGAGCTTTCGATGCAGATTTCCTGGGGGCACATCACCTCACCGGAGCAACTCGCGCCGACGGTCGATGAAAACCGCCTCACGGCTTCGCTCTCCTATACGAAGCTCTTCAACGCGGGCGATGTGTGGGCGACGACGCTGGCATGGGGCCGCAAATACAATTCGCCGGGCAATACGATGGATGGCTACCTTGCCGAAAGCGAGTTGATCTTCAAGAACGGCATCACCCTGTTTACGCGGGCAGAGCGTCTCCAGAATGATGAATTGCTCGAGCGGGGCGAAGTCGCAACGGCCTTCGTGACGCCGCAGCCGGTCTTTACCGTGAGCAAGATTTCCGCCGGCGGCATCTATGACTTCATCCGCACCCAAACCATGAAGATCGGACTGGGTGCGCTCGCCAGCCGCTACGGCATGCCCGATGCCTTGAGGCCCGAATATGGCGATCCGACCAGCTACATGATCTTCGCGAGACTGAAGATCCAGTGAGGGCGGCCAGCCGGCCTCACTCCGCCGCGGGCGAATGCGCGATAGCCGGCGGCGGTTGGTGATCCCGGCCGTGATCGGCCGCCAGTTCGTGCTCGCCGCCATCGGTTGACGCCAGCAGTTTCTTGCCGAAGCGCCAGAACAGCGCGCCGACATCGTCCATCATCATGAACATCGCGGGCACGAAAACCAGCGACAGGACGGTCGAGAACAGGAGGCCGCCGATCACGGCAAGCGCCATCGGCGAGCGGAATTCGCCGCCGGCGCCGACCGCCAGCGCCGAGGGCATCATGCCGGCGGCCATGGCGATGGTGGTCATGACGATGGGGCGGGCGCGCTTCATGCCAGCGTCGATGATCGCCTCGTCGCGCGGCTTGCCTTCGCGAATCGATTCCACGGCGAATTCCACCAGCATGATGGCGTTCTTGGTCACGATGCCCATCAGCATCAGGATGCCGATCCACACCGGCGTCGTCAGCTGCTTGCCGGTCACCAGCAGCGCTGCGATCGCGCCGCCGATCGAAAGCGGCAGCGAGAACAGGATGGTAATGGGCTGCAGGAAGGTGCCGAACAACAGGACCAGCACCGCATAGACCATCATCAGGCCCGTGGTGATGGCGGTGGCAAAGCCTGACGACAATTCATTCAGGCTTTCGGCATCGCCCGAAGGATTCACCGATACGCCCTTAGGCAGGCTCTTCATGACCGGCAGTTCGTTGATCTTCTTGGTGGCATCGCCAAGCGCTGCGGTGCCGACAAGGTCGGCCGCCACGGTCGCCTGCCTTTCGCGGTCATAGCGGTTGATGCTGGTCGGGCCCTGGTCGAGCTTGATGTCGGCAACGACCGACAGCGGCACGCCGCCGCGGCCGCCGCCGAGCGGCACCCGCAACTGCTCGAGTATCTGCAAGTCGCCGCGCGCGCCGTCCTCGAGCTGGACGCGGATCGGCACCTGGCGGTCGCCGGCGTCGAATTTGGCGAGTGCCGGACCGACGTCGCCGATGGTGGCGACGCGAATGGTTTCCGACAGGCTTTCGGTGGAGACGCCGAGCCGCGCGGCAAGGTCGGCCCGCGGCTGAATGCGAAGCTCCGGCCGGTCGAGCGAGGTTTCGGAGATCACATTGGCGATCAACGGAATCCGCTTCATCTGGTTGGCAAGTTCGCTAGCGACGTTACTGACGATATTGCTGTCGACGCCGGTGACGACGAGCGAGATCGCGCGCAGGCCGTTTTCGTCGAGGAACCAGAACCGGATGTCGGGAACGTTTTCGAGCTCCAGGCTGATCTCAAGCTCGAGCCTGCGCTGGGTGATCTTGCGTTCGGTCTTCGGCGTGTAATTGATGATCAGCGCGGCGCGGCGCACCTCGAACGTCCCCGGCGGCACCCGTCCCCCATCGACGAACACGTTTCTGACCTCGGGGCGTTTGCGCAGGCGGGCGACGATTTCTTCGGTGACCTTCTCGGTATAGGCGAGCTGCGAGCCGGGCGGCAGTTCCATCGCCAGAAGCGAGCGCGCGGTGTCCTGCGCCGGCAGGAAGCCTTGCGGCAACAGCGTGATGCTCCAGATCGAGGCGGCAAAAATGCCAAAGCCGATCAGCACCGTGATCAGGTAATGCCTGACCGACCAGGTCACCAGCCGGGTATAGGCTTTCAGCACGCGGCCGGGCGGCGGGTCGTCATGCGCATGGTCTTTGAGGAAATAGGCGGCGAGCACCGGGGTCACGAAGCGCGCGGCCAGCAGCGAAAAGAACACCTGCACCGAAACCGTGATGCCGAACTGCTTGAAGAATTGCCCGGCGATTCCGGACATGAAGCTTGCCGGCGCGAAGATTGCGATAATCGTCAGCGAGATCGCGATGACGGCCAGCCCAATTTCATCGGCGGCTTCAAGGGCTGCGCGGTAGGGCGACTTGCCCATCCGCATGTGGCGCACGATGTTCTCGATCTCGACGATAGCGTCGTCGACGAGGATACCGGTCGAGAGCGTGATGGCGAGGAAGCTGACGAGGTTCAGCGAAAATCCCAGGATGTCCATCGCCCAGAATGCCGGGAAGATCGACAGCGGCAGCGAGATCGCAGCGATGATGGTGGCGCGGAAATCGCGCAGGAACAACAGCACGACGACGACGGCGAGTATGGCGCCCTCGAACAGGGTCGAGATCGCGGCCTCGTAATTGCCCTTGGTGAATTCAACCGAGGTGTCGATCAGCTTGAGATCGACGTCGGGATGGGCAATTTTCAGCGCGTCGATACGCTTCTGCACGGCGGCAGCAACCACGACGTCGCTGGCGCCCTTCGAGCGCTTGATGCCGAGCGCCACCACCGGCTCGCCGTTGAAGCGGGCGAAGGTTCGGCGGTCGGCGATGGTATCGGTGACCGTGCCGAGATCGTCGAGGCGCACTTCGCCGCCGGTCGGCAGGCTGATCATGGTTCCGGCGAGGTCGTTGAGGGTCTTGGCGCCGGCGAGCGTACGGATGGCCTGGTCGTTCTTGCCGATTTCGGCGCGGCCGCCGGCAAGATCGACGTTGGTGCCGCGCAAACGATGGCTGACATCGACGGCGGTAAGTCCTGCGGCCTGCAAGCGGTCGGCATCGAGGGAAACGAGAATCTCGCGCTCGACGCCGCCGATGCGTTCGACCTGGGCGACGTTGCGCACGCCCTGCAGCGCGCGTTTGACGACGTCGTCGACGAAATAGGAGAGTTGTTCGGGCGTCTTGCCCGGCGAGATCGCCGCATAGGTGACGATCGGCAGGCCGATCACGTCGACGCGCTGGATCAGGGGTTCGTTGACGTTCTGCGGCAGGTTGGCGCGCACCCGCGTGACGGCGTCCTTGACGTCGTTCAGCGCGCGGTCGGTGTTGGTCTCCAGCGCGAACTGAATCGTCGTCAGCGACAATCCGTCGGTGATCGACGATGAAATGTGCCGTACGCCCTCGACGCCCGACACGCCGTCTTCGATGGTCTTGGTGACCTGTGCTTCAAGTTCGGCCGGCGCCGCGCCGAATTGCGAGACCGCAACCGAGATCACGGGGATATCGGCGCTCGGCAGCCGCGTCACCGCGAGCTTCGTGAAGCTGACCCAACCGAGCACCAGGAGGATGATCGAAAACACGACGGATGGAAGCGGATTGCGGATCGACCATGCCGAGATATTCATCGCCATCAGCGCACCTGCGTTCGATCGGAGTCCTCGGGGAACTTGGTCTTGATATGGTCGCCGTCATGCAGCGAGGAGCCGGCATCGGCCACGACGGTTTCGTCGATCTCGAGGCCTTCAAGGATTTCCGTCAACTTGTCCGACACCAGTCCAACCTTGACCCTGCGTGTTTCGACCGTATCCCCCTTGACCACCTGAACGGTCAGATGGTCAACGGCGGTGCGCGGAATCGCAACGTTGCAGCTGCGCTTGGCGTCGATGCTGGCCTGGGCGAACATGCCGATCCTGAGCGAGGGATTGCTGGTCAGGGTGATCCGGACATGGCCGAGCTGGGTGTTGCGGTCGATCTGCGGGGAAATCAGCCTCACGCGTCCGACAACGTCCTGGCCGTTGTCGCGGCTGATCCGCACGTTCGCGCCGGGATTGAGCTTCATCATGTGAACCGCGGGCACCTCGGCATCGAGGTCGATTTCATTGTTGACGGCGATGCGGAACAACGGCCCTGCCTGGGGCGAGGCCGGCGCCCCGACGATGGTGTTGACCTGCGTGAGAAGCCCTGCCGCCGGCGCGCGCAGCGAGACCGGTGTATTGGGCCGTGCGCCGCCACCGCCCGGTTGGGCCGGCGGCGGGGTAAGCCGCGCCAGCTCCTGGTTGTCGGTGACCATCTCGCCTTCGTGGACCATCAGATCGGTAACCTTGGATCCTTCCTGGTCGACCCCGACCACGGCTTCCCGACGCGGCACGACAAAGCCGGTGACCCGCACCTGATCCGAGAAGCAGGCTCTGGTGGATTTCGTGACGCTGACCACGGCGGTGCCGGGCGTATCCTTCTCCTCGGGCCGGGAACGGTGCTCGAACCAATACCAGCCAGTGGCCAGGACCGCGAAAAAGGCCACCGCCAGCGCAGGCTTGAGGTAATCGGAGAGTGTCATCGCCGGATCAATCCAGACCTTACGTTTTGAGGCCATCCGTTCGGGGCGGCACTGGCGGACCATCCCGCAAACGACGCAGAGCATGACAGAGAAAAGCGTCCCGCGGGGGCGCGGGACGCGCTTAGCTTGCAAAAAACTTTACCCGAACCATCCCCGTTCACTTGGACGCGGTGGCCTTGTTTTCCATGTTCACGACCTGGACCCGCCGATTCACTTCCGCCGTCGGGTTGGCGGGATCCTTCAGTTTGGTCTTGCCGTATCCGACCGTCACGAGATCGGCGCCAGCAATGCCGAACTTGTCGACCAGGTAACGCTTGATCGAGTCGGCGCGGCGTTCCGAGAGGTCCTGGTTGTAGGTCTCGCCGCCGACGGCGTCGGTATGGCCGGCGACGACGAAGGTCGAACCCCTCAGGTCGGAATTGGAAAGCGCCCGTCCCAAGGCCTGGACCGACGGCAACGACTTGGCGCTGATCTCGGCGGAATTGTAGTCGAAGTTGATTTCCAGATCGATCTTCGGCTTGTCTTTGACGATGGTGGCAATCTCTTCGCGCTCGGGGCCCGACAGCGAGCGGGTGGGCCGGTTGCGAATCGACTGGACGAATTTTCCTTCGGCGGCGGCCGCTACCGGATCGGGCTGCGTCTGCGGGCCGGTCGAGAGACCTCTCGTCAGTGGAGGCTTCTTTGCGGGCGTCAGCGCCTTCAGGATCTGATCTTCCGTTACATCCTCGGCAGCTTTGGCCACACCGATCGAGAGCGCAGCGCCGATAGTCAGTAGCGAAATGATCGCAGCAAAACTTCTCCTTCCATGAGTTTTAGACATTGCCAGTCCCTCCTGCGCGCCGTTGCGCGATTCCATTGAATTTACCACTCAACGCCGCGGTCAGACTAACCCCAAACTGGCCACGGCACTCCAATTCTTATGTCTTTGGCGCCCTTCCACAGGTTCGCCGACGCGCGGGGCCGGACCTCAAATTGCCGTCAACGTACCCCGTAACCTGCGAATTCCTTTACGATATTTGGGTCCATGGCTTTCGCATTGGCGATGTCCACCTCGCCCTCCGAAACCGCGCCGTTGCGTTGCTTGGCAAGGCCGCGTCCGTACAGCGACGACGTCAGCCGCGGATTGATTCTTAAGGCGGCGTCAAAATCGGCGATCGCGTTCTTGGTCTGCCCGCTCTTGAGATTGACAAGGCCACGGCTGTCGAGGGCGTCGACGAAGTTCGGGCGCAGCCGAAGCGCTTCATTGCAGTCTCTCAGCGCCGACTGCAGGTCGCCGATCACGGTGCGGGCCCAGCAGCGGTTGTTGTAGGCTTCCACGTCTTTCGGGTTGAGCCGGATCGCGTCGTCGAAATCCTTGATGGCGAGGCTATAGGCACCCTTGCTGGCATAGACTTGCCCGCGACGGTAGAGCGCGCCCGCGTCATCAGGATTATCTGCGATCCTGATGCTCAGGCTCTTGATGGTGGGGTCATCGGCGAGCGATGGCTGCGCCGGCGGCGGCGGCAGGTCGTTGCTCGTCGGATTTTGCGCGGGCCGGTCGGGCGGCGGCGGGATAGGGATGTCTGCCTTTGGCGGCGGCGGCGGTGGCGGCCGCGGCGGGTCGATGCGCGGCGGAGGCAGGGGCTCATTGATCGGCGGTTGGGGAAGGCCTGCCATCGGGCGCGCACCCGGAATGAACGAAAAATCCTCCGCCAGCGAAGACGAAATCCAGGGGACCTGCTCGCTACGGGAGGCGCGGGTGACGCCGACCCGGGTCCGGTTCAGGGTCTCTTCCGCCATCAGGTCGGGAACGCGAATTTCCTTGAGCAGTTCTTGAACGAACAGGCTGTGGTCGCCGCCATTATCGGAAATCACGGAGCTGAGCGCCGCCGAATACATCACCAGCGTACCATTGGGCGCTATCACCGGAGCGAGGCCAGCGGAGAAGCTTCGAAACCGGCGCTCGAACGGATTGCGTCGGGAGGCGTCGATGAGGGCGATCTTGACGCCGGCGCCGCGGTTGTTGATTTCGCTCAGCACCATCTCCAGGCTGAGGCCGTCACGGCGAACATCCGGCTCGGTCCAGATCTGCGCATCGACCGGGATCAGGTAGCTTTGGCGGTTGGACTGGACGCCATAGCCGCTGAAGAAGATCAGCGCGATGCTGCCGGGCTTGACGTGACCGTAGAGCCGGTCGAAAGCCTTGCGCATGCCGTCGCCGGTCAAGTTCTCACCGACCTCGACAGTGAAGCTATCGCGCTTGAGTTCGTCGGCGATGTCGCGGGCGTCGTTGATGGGCTCCTTCAGCGGCGCCTCCGCGTCGGGGTATTTCGCGTTGCCGATGACGAGGGCAAATCGGTCGGCGGCCATCCCGGCCGACGGCAAAATCGGCGCGATCGACAAGACCAAAAGCGCAAACAATGGAACGCGGATTCTCATTCGACGTCAGTCCAGCCAAAAAGGCGCCGATCCCAGCCTCGCGCCTCGGCGACCTTACCCCACGAAAATCGCATTATCAAACCGTGCCCACTGGCGCTGTCAACTGCCTGTGAAAGCCTCCAATAACGGCGGCTCGCACCCCTTTTTTAGCCGGCTGCCGCGGTCCTCTGGCCCGGCGATCGAGCCTTTTGGCCGAATAGCTGACGGCGAACGTCCCGGTCGGAGGCAGCTGCAAGGTGTCATCGCCACGACACATTGTGGATGACCGGCATTCTCATATGTCCGACGTTGAGCCTTGAGCGTTTGACCTTTTGACATGGCGGTGGCTTCCTGCGACCAGCCAAAAAAGCCCTGGAAGAAGTCAAACCGATGGAAAACGTCCGCGAAATCTATGCGCTCCGGTACGCGACGATGTCGCCGCGTACCCCCCACATGAACTACCTCTCGCCTGACCCGCACGAGACCACGGCGTCGGACCTCGATTACTTTGTATGGCTGATCCGGGGCGGCGGCCGCGATATTCTGGTCGATACCGGCTTCAACGCGATGGAAGCCGGTTTGCGAAACCGCAAGCTCACGCTCAATCCGGTGGACGCGCTGGCGCGCTTCGGCGTCAACGCCGCGGCGATCAGGGACATCGTCGTAACCCATATGCATTACGACCACGCCGGCAATCTCGACCTGTTTCCGAACGCGCGATTTCACCTGCAGGACCGCGAGATGAGCTACACCACCGGGCGCTGCATGTGCTTTGGCAATTTGCGTCATCCATTTTCGGTGGAACACGTGACGCTGATGGTGCGCCACGTCTATAGCGAACGCGTCACTTTTCATTCCGGCGAAGGCGAGATCGCGCCCGGCGTCACGGTGCATCGCGTCGGCGGCCATTCGGATGGTTTGCAGGTGGTGCGGGTTGCGACCGCGCGCGGGCCCGTGGTGCTGGCGTCGGATGCCGCGCATTATTACGGCAATCTGCATCGCCGCAGTCCGTTTCCAATCGTCTACAACATCGGCGACATGTGCCAGGGCTGGGAAATCGTCGAGCGCCTTGCCGGCCATCCCGACCGGATCATCCCCGGCCACGATCCGCTGGTTGCCGAGCTTTACCCGCGCGCCAGCGACAAGGTCGATGCCTTCGCCCTGCACAAGGCGCCGTCACGCTCGTTTGCGAAATAGGCTTGCTGGCTCCTACTCACCGTGAGGCGGGCCCTCAATAGCCGCCCGTCTTGTTCGCTTCCTCGCTGGTCTGCACCAGATCGAGACTGCGCTCGATCTTGCCGAGCAGACGCGTGAAATCCTCCCGTTCCCTCGCGGTGAGGCAAGCCATGATTTCCCGCTCCCTGCGCAAGAGGCGCGGAACCATTTTCTCGTAAAGCGCTTTGCCCTGCCGCGTCAGGCGCAAGTCGAATTCGCGCCGGTCGTCCTTATTCTCGACCCGTTCAACCAGTTGCCGCGTCATCAGCGCCGTGACCGCGCGGCTGATGGTCGATTTGTGGGTCCGGGTGCAATGCGCAATGTATTGCGCGCTGCACGCCTCATCGCGAAAGCCGAGCGTCGCCAGCACCCGCCATTCCGGAATATCGAGCCCATAGCGCTCGCGGTATTCGCTGGAGAGCGCCGAAGAAACCTCGGCCGCGAGGCGGTTGAGGCGGAAAGGGACAAATCTGAAGAGATCCAGCCTAAAGCCTTTTTTAGGCGTGCTTCCCTGGCGCGAACCGCCTTTCGGCTTGCTCGAAAACGGTTTTGGCAAGAGCCGCTCCAATTTGAGTTGACGGGGGAACGCGCTGGGAGTTTAGATAGTTGCAGGCGCGACTATCATACCGGGGACGTTGTTCCTTGGCCAGAGCAAGGCGAGCATGGCGCAGACCAAGTTCCAGTCAAAGGCCCAGTTCGGCTATCGTCGCAACCCCGATCAGGATCGGACCGGCGGCGACATTTCGCAATATCCGGTGGCGGTGGTCGGCGCCGGGCCGGTCGGGCTGTCGCTTGCGATCGATCTGGCGCAGCGCGGTCAGCGCGTCGTGCTGCTCGACGATGCCGACCGGATCGGCGAGGGCTCGCGCGCGATCTGCTTCTCGAAGCGCTCGCTCGAGTTCTGGGACCGGCTCGGCATAGGTCAGCGCATGGTCGATAAGGGCGTGGTATGGAGCGTCGGCAAGATCTTTCACGGCGCCTCGCAGCTCTACCAATTCGATCTGTTGCCGGAGCCGGGCCACAAGCGTCCGGCCTTCATCAATCTCCAGCAATTCTATGCCGAGGCCTATCTGGTGGACCGCGTGCGCGAATTGCCGGCGATCGACCTGCGCTGGCGCAACAAGGTGATTGCCCTGGAGCAACGCAACGACCGCGCGATCCTGACCATCGACACGCCGGACGGGCCCTACCGGATCGGTGCGGCCTACGTCATCGCCTGCGACGGCGCGCGATCGTCGTTGCGGCAAATGGTGGGCGCGGAATTTTCGGGCAAAGTCTTCGAGGACCAGTTCCTGATCGCCGACGTCAGGATGAGCGCGGAGTTTCCGACCGAACGCTGGTTCTGGTTCGATCCGCCGTTCCACGCCGGGCGGTCGGCCTTGCTGCACAAGCAGCCCGACGATGTCTGGCGCATCGACCTGCAGCTCAATCGGGATGCCGATCCGGCGGCCGAGAAGCTTCCCGAAAACGTGCGGCCGCGGATCGCCCGCATGCTCGGCCACGACAAATTCGATTTCGAATGGATATCGCTCTACAAATTCCAGTGCCGGCGAATGGATAAATTCATTCATGGCCGCGTAATCTTTGCCGGCGACGCCGCCCATCAGGTCTCGCCGTTCGGCGCGCGGGGAGCCAATTCCGGTCTGGAGGATGCGGAGAATCTCGCCTGGAAACTCGACCGCGTGCTGAGGAAGAGTTCGCCGCAGGCGCTACTCGAAAGCTACCACCTCGAGCGAAGTGCTGCGGCCGACGAGAACATCCGGGAATCGACGCGATCGACCGATTTCATGGCGCCGGCGACGCGCCAGGAGGCGCGGCTGCGGAAGGCGGTGCTGTCGCTCGCCAGGGAAACCGAATTCGGCAAGCGCATGGTGAATGGCGGTCGGCTCTCGGTCCCTTCGATTTACGACTCGCCCCTTTCGACCGCCGACCGCGACGATTGGCACGGCGGCCCGCGCCCCGGCGCATCCATGCTCGACGCGCCGGTCGCCGCGCCTGCCGGCGAATCGGAGTACCTGACCGACGCCTTCATCGGTTGCGGCAAGCGCTTCACCCTGCTTGAATTTGCCAACGGCGCGGCCTTCGATCGGCCCGAGGGCGTCGGCGTGATCCGTATCGGCGGCGAAGAGGGCTTTGCCGATTCCGCGGGGCTTGTGGCTTCGCGCTACGATGCCGGGCCGGGCGCGGCCTATTTGTTGAGACCCGACGGCTATGTCGCCGCGCGCTTCCGCCATCCGACACGAAGCGCGATTGACACAGCGCTAGCGCGCGCCGCCGGCAACAGCTGAGGTTCACACCACTGAGGTTAGCAATGGCATTATCCACCCGCTCGAATTTCGCCAAACCCGACGATGCATTTCGCGCCGTCGTCGAGGCCCATCGCGGCTTGAGCGATGAGCAGAGCGCCGATCTCGATGCGGCGCTGGTTCTCATTCTCGCCAATCATATCGGCGATCTTGACGTGCTCAATGAAGCGATTGGGCTCGCAAAGCGGCGGATGCTCGAAGCGAGCCAGCAACAGCAGCAGCAACAATAGTAACGCAAAGGGAATGGAATTGATGGCCAAGGGTTTCGCATCCACGACCGACATGGCCGAGAAGAAGATCACCTTCTCCGAGATCGGCACCGATCTCTATGCCTTCACCGCCGAGGGCGATCCGAACTCGGCCGTCATCGTCGGCGACGACGGTTGCCTCGTGTTCGACGCGCAGGCGACGCCGGCGATGGCCAATAAAGTGATCGAACGGGTGCGTACCGTCACCGACAGGCCGATCAAATATGTGGTGCTGTCGCATTACCACGCGGTGCGGGTGCTCGGTGCGTCGGCCTACAAGGCGCAAGCCATCATCGCGTCGCAAGAAACCTATCGCCTGATCGAGGAGCGCGGCCAGCAGGACTGGGATTCCGAATATGGCCGATTTCCCCGTCTGTTCCAGGATGCGCAAAGCATTCCCGGCCTGACCTGGCCGACCCTGACCTTCGAAGGCGACATGTCGATCTATCTCGGCAAGCGCGAGGTGCGCCTGATGCAGCTCGGCGCCGGACATACCTCCGGCGATATCGTGGCCTGGATGCCGGACGCGCAAGTGATGTTTTCAGGCGATCTGATCGAATATCACTCGGCCTGCTATTGCGGCGACGCTCACTTGCGTGAATGGCCGGCGACGCTGAACGAAATTCGCGCTTTCAATCCCAAGGCGATCGCGCCGGGACGCGGCGATGCGCTCAAGGGGTTATCGACCGGGCGCGAGGCGATCGCGATGACGCGGGATTTCGTCACCACGCTCTACGGCGCGGCGGAAGCTGCCGTCGCCAGGGGCCGAAATCTGAAGGAAACCATGGCAGCGACGCGTGAAGTGATGGACCCGAAATTCCAAAACTTTGCGATTTACGAGCACTGCCTGCCGTTCAACGTCTCGCGCGCTTTCGACGAGGCCTCGGGGATCGACGACCCCGTGATCTGGACCGACAAGCGCGATCGGGAAATGTGGGCGGCCCTGCAAGGAGGATGACCATGAATATCAATGCCTCACCTGACGTAATCAGCCGCAGCTCCCTCAATATCACGCCGGGTTATATGTCCGGCTTCGGCAACAGTTTCGAGACCGAGGCGCTGCCGGGCGCGTTGCCGATCGGGCGCAATTCGCCGCAACGCTGCGCCTATGGGCTTTACGCCGAGCAGCTTTCCGGATCTCCCTTCACCGCGCCGCGCGGCAGCAATGAACGCTCCTGGCTTTATCGAATTCGTCCTTCCGTCAAGCACTCCGGGCGATTTGCCAAGGTCGATGCCGGGCTGTGGCGCACCGCGCCGTGCCGTGAGCAGGAGATTTCGGTCGAGCAATTGCGCTGGGACCCTTCGCCTATTCCGAAAGCGGAAATGACCTTCCTGCAGGGCGTGCAAACCATGACCACCGCCGGCGATGCCGGCACCCAAGGGGGCATGGCCGCGCACGTCTTCCTGATCACCAAATCGATGGTCGATCAGCATTTCTACAATGCCGACGGCGAGATGCTGTTCGTGCCGCAGCAGGGCAATCTCCGCTTCGTCACCGAGTTCGGCCGGATCGACGCCGAGCCCGGCGAGATCGTGGTGATCCCGCGCGGCGTGAAATTCCGCGTCGAGATCACGAGCGGCCCCGCGCGCGGTTATCTCTGCGAGAATTACGGCGGCGCCTTCACGATGCCGGAGCGCGGCCCGATCGGCGCCAACTGCCTTGCCAATGCGCGCGATTTCCTTACCCCCGTGGCGGCCTATGAAGACAAGGACACGCCGACCGAACTGTTCGTGAAATGGGGCGGCTCGCTGTTTGTGACGAAACTGCCGCATTCCCCGATCGACGTGGTGGCATGGCACGGCAATTACGCGCCGTACAAATACGATCTTCGGAGTTTCTCGCCGGTCGGCGCGATCAGCTTCGACCATCCCGATCCGTCGATCTTCACCGTTCTCACCTCGCCGTCGGAAACCGCCGGCACCGCAAACATCGATTTCGTGATTTTCCCGGAGCGATGGATGGTGGCGGAAAACACCTTCCGGCCGCCCTGGTATCACATGAACATCATGTCGGAGTTCATGGGGCTGATTTACGGCGTCTATGACGCGAAGCCGCAAGGCTTCACGCCGGGCGGCATGAGCCTGCACAATATGATGTTGCCGCACGGCCCCGACCGCGAAGCCTTCGATCATGCCAGCAATTCCGAATTGAAGCCGGTCAAACTGACCGGCACCATGGCCTTCATGTTCGAGACGCGCTTTCCGCAACGAATCACCTCGCATGCGGCAAAATCCGCGACGCTGCAGAACGATTATGCGGATTGCTGGAAGGGGCTGGAGAAGCGGTTCGATCCGGGCAAGCCGTAGCTTCTTGGTGTCATTCCGGGGCGCGCGTCAGCGCGAACCCGGAATCTCGTCGCTACAACTCCTGGATTCCGGGTCTGCGCCCCACGGCGCATCCCGGAATGACGGTGAATATCAAGGAAGGATCCGACGACTTGCTCCATCCCAACGATCCCTCGCTGCGCTCCTTCATTCCGGTCGATGCGGCGTCGGACTTCCCGATCCAGAACCTGCCCTACGGCGTGTTCTCGACGGCGGCGTTGCCGACGTCGCGCGTCGGTGTTGCCATTGGCGACTTCGTGCTCGATCTCTGGGAGCTCGAACAGGATTGCCGGCTAAACGTCGGCGACCTCGGCGTCTTCGCAGGCCCGGCGCTTAATCCCTTCATGGCGCTGGGGCCGCAGGTGTGGGCGCGCACGCGGGCGCGGATCAGCGAGTTGCTGCGTCACGATCATCCCGAACTTCGCGACAACGAAAAATTACGCGGGCGCGCGCTGGTGCCGATGGCGGATGCGAGACTGCATCTGCCGATCGCGGTCGCCGGCTACACCGATTTCTACTCGTCGAAGGAGCATGCCACCAATGTCGGCGTCATGTTCCGCGGCAAGGACAACGCATTGCAACCGAACTGGCTGCACATGCCGATCGGCTACAACGGGCGTGCATCGACGGTCGTGGTCTCCGGCACCAAAGTGCGCCGGCCGCGCGGCCAGCTGAAGCCGCCGAATGCGGAGCTTCCGGCTTTCGGGCCGTGCAAGCGCCTCGATTTCGAACTCGAAATGGGCGTGGTGATCGGGCAGCCGTCGCGGATCGGCGAAATGCTCGACGAGGCGCGGGCGGAGGAGATGATGTTCGGCTTTGTGCTCTTGAACGATTGGAGCGCGCGCGACATCCAGCAATGGGAATACGTGCCGCTCGGGCCGTTCCAGGCCAAAGCGTTTGCGACCTCGATCAGCCCATGGGTCGTCACACGCGAGGCGCTCGAGCCGTTTCGACGCCATGGACCGAAGCAGGATCCGGCGCCGTTGCCTTACCTCCAGCAAACGCAGCCGAACAATTACGACCTCGAGCTCGAAGTCGGCTTGCGCGCGGCTTCGATGAACAAGCCTTCGCGCATCTGCCACACCAATTTCAAATACATGTACTGGTCGTCGGTGCAGCAATTGGTGCATCACGCATCATCCGGCTGCGCCATGAATGTCGGCGACCTCCTGGGAAGCGGCACCATCTCCGGCCCGGAGAAAAGTCAACGCGGCAGCCTGCTTGAGATTTCCTGGAACGGCACCGAGCCGGTCGAGCTCGCAAGCGGTATCGCGAGGACGTTTCTCGAAGACGGCGATTCACTTGTGATGCGTGGCTGGTGTCAGGGCGACGGTTACCGCATAGGCTTCGGCGAGGTGGAGGGAACGATTCTGCCGGCGGAATGATGTTCGTCATTGCGAGCGAAAGCGAAGCAATCCATCGGGCCGCGAAGAAGGCGTGGATTGCTTCGTCGCGGAGCCTGTCATCGGGCGCGCGTTCGCGCGACCCGTTGGCTCCTCGCAATGACGGTGAGGAGAGCTCACCTCTTCTCCGGCGCAATATCCCGAATCCGGGCCGAATGCGCCGCGATATCGTCGAGACCGTATGAAAGATGCACGCGCTTGGTCGAAGCCGGCTGCTTTGCGAGCGACACTCCCGGCCGCCATTCGTGCGCGGGCCTGATCGGCCGCGGGGCAAATCCGCCGCCGCAGTTCGGGCACACATTGCCGAGCTTGCTCGCGACACAGTCCGCGCAGAACGTGCACTCGTAACTGCAGATGCGCGCTTGTGTCGCGTTAGCCGGAAGGTCCTTGTCGCAATACTCGCAGTTCGGCCGGAGCTGCAGCGCCATGATCGTCAGGCCTCATAGAGAACGCGTCAAAATAAGAGCGTGTCAGCGATCATGGCAAATCAAGCGCGCCATTCGAATGCCGAATATCCCTCGATTTCGGACGCGCCTGGCCGTCGATATTTGTAGGGTGGGCAAAGACGCGGTTTCGCGTCGTGCCCACCGACCGCTTGAAAATGGTGCGCGGCGTGGTGGGCACGCTTCGCTCTGCCCACCCTACGATTTTTGCTTCCTCGCCCGCCAATCGCTGATCAGGCCCGCGATATCCGCCGTCACGGGCTCGCGGATCACCGAAGGCGTGCGCGAAAAGCGCGGTGCCGGCGCGGGCTGGGTGACGCCGTGGCGGTGAACAAACGTCTTCCGTGCCGCCATGTGCGGGTGCAGAGGGGCTTCCGCCATAGTTAGGACCGGCGCGAAGCAAACGTCGGTGCCCTCCATGATCTTGCACCACTCTTCCCGGGTCTTGGTCTTGAAGACCTCAGTCAGCTTTTGCCGGAGCGCAGGCCACGCCACGCGGTCCATCTGGGCATCGAAGGCTTGCTCGGAAAGCCCCGTCAATTGCCGCAGCAATGCATAAAACTGCGGTTCGATCGAACCGATGGAGATGAAATGGCCGCACGCGCATTGATAGACGCCGTAGAAATGCGCGCCGCCGTCGAGGAAGTTGTTCTCGCGCCCTTCGGTCCAGCGACCGGTTGCCGTGAAGTCGAAAAACATCGACATCAGCGAGGCCGCGCCGTCGCACATCGCGGCGTCCACCACCTGTCCCATGCCGGATGTCTTCGCCTCCAGGAGGGCGGCGAGCACGCCGACGACAAGATAAAGAGCGCCGCCGCCGAAATCGCCGACCAGATTGAGCGGCGGAACCGGCTTTTCCGCAGGACCAATCGCGGCCAGCGCGCCGGTGACCGAGATATAGTTGATGTCGTGGCCGGCGGCCTGCGCCAGCGGGCCTTCCTGGCCCCAACCGGTCATCCGGCCGTAGACAAGACGCGGATTTCGCGCCAGCACCGCATTGGGGCCGAGCCCGAGCCGCTCCATCACCCCCGGACGGAAGCCCTCGACCAGCGCATCGGCATGATCGAGCAGGTCAAGCACCTCTGCGATCGCGGCCTTGTCCTTCAGATCGAGTTCGATCACCTTGCGTCCGCGCCCGGCGGAGGATTTTCGATTCTTCCTGGCGCCGACACGGTCGAGCGTGACCACGTCTGCGCCCATGTCCGCCAGCAGCATGCAGGCGAAGGGGCCGGGTCCGATACCGGCAAATTCGACGATGCGAATACCGGCCAGCGGGCCTGAGGCCCCCCTCGATGATTGCGGCTCTGATTTGTCGAGCACGTTGTTATTCCCCGCGCGTTTTCTTGCCGAAATTGTCTCGCCTTGGGCAGGATGGTGCAAGAACCTTTTGCGGAGAATATGACCAAAAACAAAGCGGCGCGCCAACCAAGCGCGCCGCTTGCGTAGATGTTGTCCTTGGCGCGATCAACCCGCCGCAGTAACCGCGCGCTGCGCCATCACCTTGATCAGATTGGCGCGATAGTCCGCCGATCCGTGGATATCCGACAAGAGGCCGCTTGCGGAGATCTTCACGCTATCGAGCGCGCTCGGCGACCAGTTGACCTTCAGCGCAGCCTCGATGGAGGGCACCCGCATCGCGCCGCTGGAGGAAGCGCCGGTGGCCGCGACGCGGACGTCGCCGGATTTGGTCTTGGCCACGAACACGCCGGTCAAGGCAAAGCGCGACGCCGGATGCGGGAACTTGGCATAGCCCGCTTTCGCCGGAATCGGGAACGAGACCGCGGTGATGATCTCGCCGTCGGCAAGCGAGGTCGTAAACAGGCCTTTGAAGAAATCATCTGCTGCAATACTGCGCTTGTTGGTCTTGACCGTTGCACCGAGGGCAAGCAGCGCCGCGGGATAGTCGGCGGCGGGATCGTTGTTGGCGATCGAGCCGCCGATCGTGCCGCGATGGCGCACGGCCGGGTCGCCGATCACCGAGGCGAGATGGGCCAATGCGGGGATCGCCTTTTGCGCAGCCGCGCTCGACGCCACATCATAATGCGTTGTCGCGGCCTTGACGGTCAGCGTATCGCCTGAAGCCTCGACGCCGACGAGATCCTTGATCTTTCCGAGATCGATCACGTCGGAAGGCGAGGCGAGCCGCTGCTTCATCACGGGAATAAGCGTGTGGCCGCCGGCGAGATATTTTGCCTCCTTGCCCTTGGCGAACAATGCGACGGCTTCGTCAACCGAGGAGGGGCGATGGTAGGTTGTTGAATACATGGTTCAGCTCCCTCTTATTGTGCGTTGCCGTGGATCGCGTGCCACACCCGGTCGGGTGTCGCTGGCATCTCCAGCTTCTCGTTGCCGATCGCGTCTGTAATCGCGTTGATGACGGCGGCCGATGCGCCGATCGCGCCGGCCTCCCCGCAACCCTTGACGCCCAGCGGATTGCCCGGGCACAGCGTGGTTGTGTGGTTCAACTTGAACGACGGCAAATCGTCGGCGCGCGGCATCGCGTAATCCATGAACGACGCGGTCACGAGCTGGCCCGAGCCGTCGTAAACGGCCCCTTCGAGCAGAGCCTGGCCAATTCCCTGGGCGAGACCGCCATGGACCTGGCCTTCGACGATCATCGGATTGATCAGCCGGCCGAAATCGTCGGCGGCGACGAAATTGACGAAGGTAGTCTTGCCGGTGCCCGCGTCGACTTCGAGTTCGCAGATATAGGCGCCCGCCGGGAAGGTGAAGTTGGAGGGATCGTAGAACGCGGTTTCCTTCAGGCCGGGCTCCATGCCTTCCGGCAGATTATGCGCCGTGTAGGCGGCGAGCGCGAGCATCGGCAGCGCGATCGACTTGTCGGTGCCGGTGACCTTGAACTCGCCGTTTTCGATGACGATGTCGCCCTCCGACGCCTCCAGGAGGTTGGCCGCGAGTTTCTTGCCCTTGGCTTCGACCTTCTCAAGGGCCTTGACGATCGCGGTGCCGCCGACCGCAATCGAGCGCGAGCCATAGGTACCCATGCCGAACTGCACCTTGTCGGTATCGCCGTGAACGATCTGCACCTGGCTGATCGGAACGCCGAGACGTTCGGAAACAAGCTGCGCGAAAGTAGTCTCGTGTCCCTGGCCGTGGCTGTGCGAGCCGGTGAGGATCTCAATGGTGCCGACCGGATTGACGCGCACCTCCGCCGATTCCCACAGGCCGACGCCGGCCCCCAGGCTGCCGACCGCCTTGGACGGGGCGATGCCGCAGGCCTCGATGTAGCAGGAGAAGCCGATGCCGCGCAGCTTGCCTTCGGATTTGGCCTTCGCCTTGCGCGCCGGGAAACCGGCGTAATCGATCGCCTTCAGCGCCACGTCGAGTGAAGCGCCGAAGTCCCCGGTGTCGTAGGCCATGATGACAGGCGTCTGATGCGGAAACTGCGTGATGAAATTCTTGCGGCGCAATTCGGCCGGATCGACTTTCAACTGCCGCGCTGCGGTTTCCATCAGCCGTTCGATCAGAAAGCTTGCCTCGGGGCGGCCGGCGCCGCGATAAGCATCGACCGGCACGGTATTGGTATAGACCGTGATTATCTCGGCGTGGATCGTCGGGATATTGTACTGGCCCGACAGCAGCGTCGCGTAGAGATAGGTCGGCACCGCCGAGGAGAACAGCGACATATAGGCGCCGAGATTGGCGTGGGTTTTCACCCGCAGGCCGAGGATCTTGTTGTCCTTGCCGAACGCCAATTCCGCCTTGGTGATATGGTCGCGGCCATGCGCGTCGGTGAGGAAGGCCTCGGTGCGATCGCCGGTCCACTTCACCGGCCGCCCCACCTTCTTGGAGGCCCACAGCGCCACCATTTCTTCCGGATAGATGTAGATCTTCGAGCCGAACCCGCCGCCGACATCGGGCGCGATGACCCGCAGCTTGTGCTCGGGAGCGATATTGTAGAAGGCCGACAGCACGAGACGCGCGACATGCGGATTCTGCGACGTGGTATAAAGCGTGAAATGCTCTTCGGCCGCGTTGTAGTCCGCGATCGCCGAGCGCGGCTCCATCGCGTTCGGCACCAGGCGGTTATTGGTCAGCTCCAGCGTGACCACATTGGCGGCCTTGCTGAAGGCATCCTTGACGGCGGCCTCGTCGCCGATCGCCCAGTCGTAGATCACGTTGCCCGGCGCCTCCGGGTGAAGCTGCGGCGCGCCCGGCTTGATCGCGGCGCGAATGTCGGGGACCGCGGGAAGTTCCTCGTAATTGACGACGACCGCCTCGGCCGCATCCTTGGCCAGGTTCTTGGTCTCGGCGATCACGACCGCCACGGCCTGGCCCACGAAGCGCACCGTCTCAGGCGCCATCGCCGGCCACGCGCCCATCTTCATCGGCGTGCCGTCCTTGGAAGTAATGGCCCAACCGCAGATGAGATTGCCGACCTTGTCATCGACGATCTGCTTTCCGGTCAACACGCCGACCACGCCCGGCATCTTCATCGCCGCCGAGGAGTCGATGCTCTTGACCCTGGCATGGGCGTGCGGGCTGCGGATGAAATGGGCGTATGTCATGCCCGAGATCTTTATGTCGTCGACATAGCGACCCTTGCCCGTAATGAAACGCCGGTCTTCCTTGCGCAACACGCTGGCGCCAATTCCCTCAACACCCATTGCATCTCTCCCTGTCGGACCGCATGACCTGCATTACGGAAAACGCCGATCGCGGCCGGTTTTGTAATTCGAAAGCCCGAACCTTGGCTTGGCTGTTTATTCCGCCGCCTGCGAAACCTTCATGCGGCCGGCGGCATCCAGCACCGACTTGACGATGTTGTGGTACCCGGTGCAGCGGCAGATATTGCCTTCCAGTTCATGCCGGACGGTAGCCTCGTCGAGCTTGCCGCCGTAGCGATGGACGATATCGATCGCCGACATGATCATGCCCGGCGTGCAGTACCCGCATTGCAGGCCATGATTGTCACGGAACGCGGCCTGCATCGGGTGCAGCTCGTCGCCCTTCGCGATACCCTCGATGGTGGTGACAGTGGCACCGTTGGCCTGTCCTACCAGCACCGTGCAGGACTTCACCGCCCGCCCGTCGATGTGCACGACACAGGCACCGCACTGGCTGGTGTCGCAGCCGATATGGGTGCCGGTCAGGTTCAGATGATCGCGCAGCAGATTGACAAGAAGAGTCCGGTCTTCGACATCGGCCGAAACCGCTTTGCCGTTCACCGTCAGTTTGATGTTTGACACGCCCGTTACCTCCCGAATGTTCTTCTTTGTTTTGAATAGAAGCCCGGAGAGGGAACTTTGCAACTAGGATTTTGGTAGCGATGGCCCCTTGGTCGCCATCGGGAAAGCTTGATTGGGTGCTCACCGCTTGGGTGTCACTCGCGCCAAGGCGGAACGCCGGTCATTTGAAGTCGCTGGGGCGGGCGCGCCGTTGCCTGTTTTGTCCCGATGGCGCTGAGGGTTACGCGGCCCGGCGCGGATTGGCTGGCTTCGCGCGAGCAGATGTCGCCGACCATGGATGTATTGGGTGCTTTCTCCGCCGGGACGCGATGGTCTATTTTGCCCTCGGGATCGCGGGAACATTGCCGTGATCGACCAGCGCTGAGGCCACCGTCGAGGCTGTGGCCGGGGGGCCGACGGTTCAAGGGTATTGGTGGCTGGCCCTGGGGCCGGCCGCGTTTCCGGCCATCTGCTTCGAGCCCTTCACGGCCACCAGGGCGAGAGGCTTCAGGCCCTGACCGAGCCGAAACTGCAATTGGCACCGAACCCTTGAAATATTGGCGTTTCCTGAAACCCCCGAGGTCCGGACCGGTATAGGGCCGCCTTTGGTTCACAAGACTGTTCCCGAGGGCGGGTTTCGTCCCCGATTTACGACCTCTTATCCATTCTACTCTAGGTTTCCCGGGCGGATCCGGGGCCCAAGGTCCCCGATCCCGTGCTGCTGGGCTTTTCGAAAACGACGGGGGATCGAGGTGGGGTTCTTAAAGCGCGTTTGGCCACGATCGGTATCGCTAAAACTCCCGACCTTGCGATTTCGCGGAAAAATCATGCTGGGCTTTGTGTTCGTGCTCGCCATCTCGGCGGTCAGCATGGGCATCGCGTATATGGGATTTGAGCGCGTGTCAGCCGGCGTGGTGGCTTACCGAAGCAGCGTATCCGAATCCGATCTGGCCCAGAATATCGACCGCGAACTGGTCTCGTATCGGGGGCTGGCGCGATATTACGCTGTGACCGGAAAGGAAGACGACGCCAAAGCCGCGCTGGCGGCCGAAGCCGGCCTGAGAGACGCTATCGGCCAGACGATGAAGAGCACGGCGAATCCGGCGCGCATCGACCAAATCACGCGCCTGCACAGGGAATTCCATGCGTTTACGAAAATCTTCGCCGATGTCGTGAAGGTCAAGCACGACAACGAGCTTCTTACGCAAAATCAGCTCATGCGCAGCGGCAATATGTTGCGGTACAAACTCGACGATCTGCCAAGCGGCGTCGACGACGACTCGGAGCTTGCGGCGGTCACGCTCGCCGCCAAAAAGGTAGCCTCGCAATTCCAGACCGCGATGGCGCTCACCAATACCTTCGTCGTCAACTCCGATCAGTCTGTCGCCGCCAGCGCGATGGCGCGTCTCAAATTCGTCGAGACCGCGTTGCAGGCGATTCCGTCGGCTGACGAAAAAATCGGCCAGTCCGTCAAGGAAGCCTCCGCACAGCTTGAGGAATATCGGAAAGCGCTGACCAAGCTCATCGAGAACGCGAAAGAGATCGACGAACTTTCGCTCGAAATGGCCGATTCCACGACGGCGATCAAGAAGGCCTCGGACAAGATGAAATCGGATTTGCTCGCCGATCAGCAGCGGCTGGATTCCGAATCAAGCGCCACCATCGGCGAGAGGCAGCATCTGGTGTTGCTGCTCGCTTTCGGCGGCTTCCTCCTGGGCGGGGCGCTGGCCGTGTTCTTGGGCAGGGGAATTTCCCGGCCGATCATAGTTATGTGCAAGGCGATGCGGGAGCTCGCCGGCGGCAATTTCGACGTCGTTTTGCCGGGTCTCGGCCGCAAGGATGAAGTCGGCGAGATGGCGAGCGCGGTGGAAGAGTTCAAGATGCAGGCGATCGCCAAGGCTGAGCGCGACGCGGCCGCGCAGGACGCGCAGAACAAGACAGCCACAGCGGCGCGTCGCGCCGATCTCATTGGTTTTGCCGACGAGTTCGAGGCGGCGGTCGGCAGCATCGTCGCCAACGTTTCGGCATCCGCGGTTCAGCTCGAAGCGGCTGCCGGAACGCTGACGCGAACCGCGGAAACCACCCAAAGCTTGTCCGGCCAGGCCGCCGGCGCTTCGGAGCAGGCCTCCAGCAACATGCAGTCGGTCGCTGCGGCGACCGAGGAGCTTTCCGCCTCCGTCGACGAAATCGGAAGACAGGTCCAGGAATCCAACCGGATCGCGGAAGCAGCCGTGCTTCAGGCCGAACAAACCGACGGCCGGATCGGCAAATTGTCGCGCGCCGCGCAGGAAATCGGCGACGTCGTCAAACTGATCACGGCCATCGCCGAGCAGACCAACCTCTTGGCGCTCAATGCCACCATTGAAGCCGCCCGCGCCGGCGAGGCCGGCCGGGGTTTCGCCGTCGTCGCCTCCGAGGTGAAGTCGCTGGCAAGTCAGACCGCCAAGGCGACCGACGAGATTTCGACGCACATCACCGGCATGCAGGGCGCGACGCAGGAATCGGTCGCCGCCATCAAGGAGATCGGCGGAACCATCGCGCAGATCTCGACCATTGCATCGACGATCGCAAGCGCGGTGGAAGAACAAAGCTCCGCGACCCAGGAAATCGCGCGTAGCGTTCAAACCGTCGCCGAGGGAACCAGCGAGACCGCCGCCAATATCATGGAAGTCAATCGCGGCGCGGCCGAAACCGGATCGGCTTCGGGGGATGTGCTTGAGTCCGCGCGCACGCTTTCGGCTGAAAGCGCGCGGTTGCGCGAAGAGCTCGATCGCTTCATGGCCAATATCCGCGCGGCCTGACCCTTCATTCCCGCCCGAACTGCCGCTTCAGTTCGCGCTTGGCGCGCTCCAGCCGCTGCCGCTCGATCTTCGACAACGTCTTGCCGGCCCGGTTGATATAAAAGGTCAGCATCGAGAGCGCCGAACGATAGGCGCCGGCCTTGCGGCGCGAACTGCGCTCGGCCGAGCGCTTGAGCGAGGCCGCGATCCGCTTTGGGTCCCGCAGCGTGAACACGCCACGCTTCAGATCTAGCGCATCGCTTTCGCGGGTCACGCGTTGCGACCAGCGATTGGGCACCGACCTTCGGCCGGCCGCCTTGCTCGTCTTCTTGCGCGCGGTCTTGCGCCCGGTCGCGCTGCGGGAAGCCGTCGATTTCCGAGCTTTGGCCATGTCAATTCGCCCTGCTTCGGCGCCAACGGACGCAAGCCCAATCGGTTCCCCCCTCCGTAATGCGGGAACTCGGAGGCCTCAAAAGCGTTGGACAATGGTGCCGGTTTCCCGGGGAATCCCTCATTGGTTCAGTTCGATGGACTTGCAGCGACGGCAAGGCGATTTCACGGTTGCCGCAACCAAGCCTGCAACATCGAACGACGGCCGCGTTATCGAAACCAGTATTCCCTTCCGGCTCGACGCGCTGCACTGGAGCGGTTTCCACACCCGCGTGGTGGCGGCGCTCGGAATCACCTGGATTCTGGACGGGCTTGAGGTCACGCTGGCGGGCGCGTTGTCCGGGGCGCTGAAGCAAAGCCCAACGCTGCATTTCTCGAACCTCGACGTCGGGTTTGCCAACAGCGCCTATCTTGCCGGCGCGGTGCTCGGCGCGCTCGGATTTGGCTGGCTCACCGACCGGATCGGCCGCCGGAAATTGTTCTTCATCACCCTGGCCCTTTATCTGGCGGCCACCGCGGCCACGGCACTGTCCTGGAGCGTCGCAAGCTACGCGATGTTCCGGTTTCTGACCGGCGCCGGGATTGGCGGCGAATACACCGCGATCAATTCGACCATTCAGGAACTGGTGCCGGCGCGTTATCGCGGATGGACCGATCTTGTGATCAACGGCAGTTTCTGGATCGGGGCTGCGCTGGGCGCGGCGAGCGCCATCGTGCTGCTCGACCCGCAGCGGACCAGTGCCGATCTCGGCTGGCGGCTCGCTTATCTCACCGGCGCCTGCCTCGGTCTCGTGATCTTTGTGATGCGCCTTTGGATTCCGGAAAGCCCGCGCT
>Ga0116223_10001036_pt1 | contig 30042 bp, 35 predicted proteins | sample Sb_taG_3_FD_90092 | JGI IMG/M metagenome (GOLD analysis project Ga0116223, IMG submission 90092) | Peat soil microbial communities from Weissenstadt, Germany - Sb_50d_a_PC metaG | ecosystem: Environmental > Terrestrial > Soil > Wetlands > Peat | place: Germany: Weissenstadt | collected 2010-09-21 | reverse complement strand
TTCAGGATAACGCCTCATCTCGATGTGCGAAAACTTGGGCTGAAAACGCAAGAACTGTTCCTTCGTCACTGGCGTAGAGGCAAGGGCAAACGTCCGACCAATCCTCCTCTTGTGCTGAGTCTCGTTACTTCCCCTCCCCACTTCGCTAGGCGGCGATCCCGTCATGAACTCCACTGGACCACCAACCACCACCATCGTCTGACCCTGACCGTTCACGTACCATTGCGGCGGGGCTTTCTCTTTGTCCTTCGTCACTAACTGCTGAATCCCCTCCAGACGTTTCTCCCGCTGCTCTTTGTCTTTCGCCCACTCGTCGTTGGTCTGTTTCAGCCACGCCTCTTGCTTCCATGTTCGCAACAGCCATTCCGCCGACGCATGAAGTCCAGGATCGGCCTCCGTGCGATAGATTTCCTGCAACTTCTCCAGCATCGCCTTACGATCTTCGAGCGCAAAATCCTCCTCGCCATACTCCCCCAAACTCAGAATCAACGCCCGCCGAATGCTTATGTCCGGCTCCTCGTTCACACGCCTGATGATGGCCTTGGCGTCCACCCCCAGCGGACTCAGCCGATGAATCACATAGCTCCGCACTCTCGGATCGGGGCTGTGTTTCAGGAGCGGCCAGACCTTCCCTGGCTGGTTCATTCTCAGCAGAGCCACCGCCGCATTCGCCTGCCGTTTCGCTAACGTCTCCTTGTCATTATCGGCAACAACAGGCCGGTGCCATACCGAGGCCGTTACGCTTACACCGCCTCCAAGATCGGCCACCGACAAAGAAACAGGACGGTAGCCTTGAGCGATCAAGGACTTGCTCCGGGCCAGATGCTCCACCGGATCAAGGCCATGAACTTCCACCGACGCCGACAGAGCGCTTTCCCGCCAGACGGCAGTGTAGCGTCGGTCCAGTGCTACGCCTTTCAGTAGCGCCGAATAACCAATGTGTTGCCGAATCGGGTCGAGGTCGGAGTCGGTTTCCATGTGCATGTAATCGCTGTAGCCTTGGGCGATGGCCTGCTTGAGCAAAGCCACGGCTCGATCCGCATAAGACCTGGCTCTGGTTTGATCTTTCTTTTTGGCGACCGCCTCGGTAGCGAGGGAATAGGCACAGGCCGCATCGTACAGAAAGCCCGCTTGCTTGGCATTGGCGGTGACAGCGGCTTCCAGCCGCTTCATTCCCTGGTCCTCATCGCCAAGGTAAGCCGCTACCAGGGCATCTGCATACGCCTTGGTACTTGGATCGGCACTCAACACCGTGAACTTGGCAAGGTCGTCCCTGGCCTCTTTTCCCTTGCCCAGCCGAGCCTGGACGATGGCCCGATACTGATAGCCGGATACTTCTTGCGGCAACTGCTTGATGACCAATGATAAGTCGGCTAGGGCCTTCTGGTTGTCCTCCAGGTTGAAGTAAGCCAGCGCTCGCTGCAATCGGGCGGCAGCATCGTTGGGCTTGCCTTGCAAGAGCTTCTCGGCTTCCTGGAGTTGCTCCGTGTAGCGTTCCTTCGTGCTTGGGATCGGCCCCGCCTTGCTGACCTGAACATCGACCTGCAAACCTCCCAGGCGGTTTTCGTTTCTGTAATCTGATTCAATCCCCGAAAAAATCCGGTAGGGTGGAGCGTTCTGACCTGGAACCTTCCTCCAGATCGCACAGATGCGTGTCATGCCGTCCGGGGAAACCATCTGGGAATAAGTGGCTTGCCGATAGCCGTCCTTACGAAGTGCATCGGCTTTGCTTCCCAGGTTTTTCTCATTCAACCCGACTACGAGTTGGGCTGGTGGCGTATTGGCTGCAACCTTGACCCACAGGATGGCGTAAGTCTCTTTGCCATCGCTCTGGTAGGCGCTCACATCCATCGGGTGGAAGGTCTGCTTGCGTGCTTCCACGTCTCGCTGGCGTATTTCGTCGGCAGATAATCCGTGTGCCATCTGCCATTCCTGCCCATCCCGTGTCCAGACCGCCGCCACTTGAATGCCCTTGGCATCGGCATACGGACGAAACCGGGTGGGTCGATAGCCCGATGCCCGCAACTCCTCGGCTCTTTTGATGAACTCTGCCAAGGGCATGTTCTGGCAGAAGGCAAACCGCTCGTGCAACATGCCGTTGGCCGCTTCGATTCTTCCTCTCATTTCGGCATCCGGCTCTTGCCACGACGGGTTCAGCGGCGTGTCGCTCCACGTGGGCTTGAGTTGCTTGGCTACTTCCGCCAGAAGCAGCTTCGCTCCACCCTCTCCGGTCTCTTTTACCTTGGGATAAATCACGCTAAACTGCTTGGCGTCGGCGTCCATCACCAGATCAGCCAACACCTGCGGCTGGTCGGCGGCATAATCAGCGAGGATGGCGGTCGCAAACCCTCGCTCGGTTTCGGACTTGTTCTTGCCTCGATAGACCTCGCCCAAAGACGTTAGCAATCTGGATTTGGCAGGCCGAAGGAGTTCGAGAAGCAAGGGGTAGTGGCTGGGATTCTTCTGCACCGCCGTCAGGAGTTGCTTGACGATCACAGGTGAGGCAGCCTGCCAGCAGCCATCTCCTGCATCTTCTGGAACAATTTCACAGCCAGCCAGCGCACATGCCGCCCGCAGACGCCTGTCAGGGTTTTCCTTCGATGCCGCCACTACTTTCCGTAATCGCTCCATAAGCTGGGAATTGTGCCGCTCTTTTAGAGCGTCACGGATAACTCGCAATTCTTCGGGATCGGCAGTCAGCAAACGATCATAGAGGTAATCGAACTGGCCTGAATCCACCGGCAGCAGGGCAAGGCTGGCGTGGAGCTTCTGCCGGGAGTCCTCTGCCCCCGTGTTGTTTTTCTCTTGAAGCAGCGGGTCAGCCCAAGCTCGGTACCGCCCGATCTCTGTGATAATCCCCGGCACCTGGGCAGTTTCGGCCTTGAGAAGCTGCCCTACCAAGCCAGCCGAATACGTCGCCTTCCTCCTCTCCTCGAATTGCTCTCGAATACCCAGGCCGGTGAAGGTCGCTACTGCCAGCAGCACGCCAACCAGCATCCCCCGCACCGCATGATACTTGCCGGCCTTCCTCATCATCTTCTGCTGCGGTGATGTCCAGTTCTTTTTTGCCGTGAACCACTTGATTTGAAGCCACTGCTGGAGTGAGGGCAGTTGCCGGTTTTCAGGTCGGGCATTCCACACCGCCGCACGATCAGCCAAGAGCAACTCCGCCCGGCCCCGCCTTGTCTCCTTCTGCTTACGGGTCAGCCATTCTCGCAGGGAGTGAACCAAATAATCGTGAGTCAATTGGAAATACTTCTCACCGGCTTTCAACAAAGAGGCGGAACCCTCCTCTTTCCCTTCCGGGTCGGTCGGCGTGATGAGCCGAAGTTCGCCGTCGAGAATCCGCAACAAGTTTTCGAAGTTCTTGGGCTGGACGGCATACCCTGATGCCTCCAACAATTCCTGCTGCGACCGCATGGTGCCCTTGATATCGGTCCCGGATTCGGGAAGCAGAGCTTTCAGTGCCGCTTGGGCTGCTTTCTGATGCAAACGATGTTGTGGTGGTGCGGTCGAGGCGGCGAAAGTTTCTTCAAGGAAGGTAACGCCCACGCCCTCCATCCCGCCCATTTCCTTGAGCATGGCGGGCGTCCACTGCCTCCCCTTCACCATCTCGGCAAAAAGAGCCAACCGCACGGAGATGATTTTGCCATCTTGGGCTAGACCAGCAACGGCTTGATCGAGGAAAGCTTCTTCGTCTTTGGGCAGATCACCAGCTCGCTCTGGCAAAGTCCCGAACGCTCGACCGAATGCTGCCAGCACTTTCTTCGCATGGCGTGGGTCAAAGAGATCGACCAGGGCTGAGTTCCGGCCTTCCAGAATCTCAACCTCTATCGCTTTCATGAATCGGCTGACGGCTAGCCAAAAATCGTCTCGCACCATGACGACGCATTGCAACCGTCCGCCATCACATTGCCGCAGGGCTTGCACCAGTTCTGGGTTCTCAGCTGTTCGCTTTGTATGAAGCCATTGTTCAAACTGGTCTAGGACGATCAGCACCTTCTTGCCCGGAGGAATACCTTGTCCTCGACGTAGTGCAGCCAGGCTTTCAGCCAGGCAAAGGTCGGGCGACAATCCAGAACCGAGCTTCCGTAGCGCTTTCAAGAGCCTGGCTTCGGTCTCGTCGGCGCTGGCTTCGATGTAGACTGCGATCACGTCATCAGACAGATAGGGTAACAGACCTGCCTTCACGAGCGACGATTTGCCACAACCACTTGGCCCGTAGATGAGACCGACCCGGAACGTATTGTCTGGGTCTGTCTCCTCGATCCGGCTCTTCCAGAAGTGTATACTGTCCGGCAACCCGTCTCGACCACGAGGCCCAGGGAGCAATTCCAGGAAAAAATAGGCGTCATTGGCGTCGAATGAGCGAAGGCCCTTGGGAACGATCTTGATCGGTGCTGAAGGAGTAAGCACTGGCTCGGGAGCAGCTATGGTAGCCCCTTGGGATAACCAGTGATGCAGATCATCGGCCAAATCAAATGCAGTGGTGTAACGCTCGCTCGCACGCTTCGCCAACGCTTTCAAGCAAATGCGTTCCAACTCCTTGGGAATCGCCACGTCCAGTTGCCGAGGAGGGCGGGCATCAACCGCCGTAATCCGAACCAGGAGGTCCAGATTATCATTGGCAATGAATGGGCGACGGCCTGTCAATAATTCGTAAAAGATCACGCCGAGGCTGAAAATGTCGGATCGCCCATCCACGAGATGCGCTTCACCATTCGCCTGCTCGGGACTCATGTAGGCCGGGGTGCCTGCGATGCCTGCCTGTTTCCCAAAATCCTCTTCTTTCAGCGCCAGCCCAAAGTCGGTCAAGTAGGGCTTGTTGTGACCATCCAGGAGAATGTTGGCAGGCTTCAGGTCTCGGTGAACCAGGCGCTTCTGGTGGGCATATTGCAAGGCTTCGGCCACCGTCGCCACCAGTTGGGCCGACTCGGAGAAAGAGAAGCGGCTCTGTCGAAGCTTCTTTGCCAGGTCGCCACCTTCGATGAACTTGGAAACCACAAACGGCAGTCCATCTTCGGTTCGGCCCATGTCGTGGACGGGGACAATGTGCGGGTGGTCCAGGCTGGCGACCACACGTGCCTCGGCAAGATAAGCTTCGGCGTCTTCCAGTTTGGTAATGCGGCTTGCATGAGGCACTTTGATGGCCACATCCCGCCGTAGTTCCGCATCATGGCCTTTGTACACGACACCGAAACCACCCGAACCCAATGTGGCGGTGATTTCGTAGCGACCCAGACGAGCGGGAGGTTGGAGATCCCCTGTCTTGCGAAAACCGGGAGAGATTTTGACGGAATCCGGTTCAGCCCCTGGTGGGACGGTCGAGTTCTTAGCGATCAACTGCTGAAGTTGGTCCTGGTATTGGGGAAAACGCTCAAAGTATTCTGCAAACGTGAGCGTGGGCTCGGTCCGTTGACGGAGGGCATACTCCGCTTGGACCAGAACAACCACTAGGTCGGGAGTCTCTGTCAACTGCGGGTATCGCTCCAGGTAGCTCTCGACCCGCACCGCTTCCCCCGCCTTCAGTCGCAATTCAAGGTCGATATAAACCAATTCGACCAAGGCCCTCGTTCGTCGAGCCTGATCATCGGGCAGATAGTTCTCGATGGCGGGACTCTGGCCGTGTCGCCAGGCATTTTCAAAACGCCCGATGATTTCTTCGAGCCAGGTCAATCCGGTCGTGGGCGTTTGGTTGCCTGCAAGCGGCTCTGCGGGCATCGGGTATCTCCTGGGTGTGGTACATCGGTTGACTCGAATTATCCCATGTCCACTGGTACGGTCAAGGAAGAGGTTGCTGGTGCAGATTCCTGTTTCGACAGGGTTTTCTTTGGAAGGTCCGGTGCGAGAAGCCCATTTGTTCGCCGTTTATCGCACCCAGTCGGCAAAATGCGTGCTTGCAGGCGAATGATTGGCTCTGAGGGACGAAAAGCGATTACTGACTTCCATCTTTATGCCATTCGAGGCGCTCAAATCGGCTTAAAACGGGATTTGGCCGTGAAGTGAAGACGCACCTGGCTGAGCGTTCCTGCGTTTATCTGGATTAATTCTTGTTGATCTGGGACGGGTTCTGTCAGTTGCCGGAGAGGAAGGAAAACGAGGTCTACCACTATAGCAATCTCAACGAGAGGACATCCCCCAGTATCAATAATACGAATCCACGCAGCCAGATAAAGAAGGGTCGGCGGGCTTCATCCCAGTACATGATCACGAATACGAGGCTGATCGGCGCTAGAAACAGGCATCCCAATCCCCACAGGACGCTTTCCTGAAACGCCAGTACTACGATCCAAATCAATGCCACCAGGCAAACGAGCCAGCCGATTACCGAGATTACGAAAGCGAAGGTCGCCATCACGACGCTCCCAGATGTATGGGTGAAGGTGAGGCGTCTAGGCTTAATGCGCCGAACCGGATAGCAAATCTTACCATGTGCGCCGTCTCTTGGTACTTCATTTGGAGTCCGACTGGTAGACGGTATGCTGGGTTTAGCAGCCGGCGGTCCCCTCACGCTGCTTATCTCCTATCAGCGCCACTTCCCGAATACGAAATCTGGCCGTGCCCGCTCCCATGCTGAAGCATCGTTTGGCTCTGCAAGGATTGGCTGTGGACTTTGATCCCCTCCATTTCGTATCCTTCCACCTTTCACTGGCGAGAATGAGATTGGTAGTGCGTTGGATCTCTTTGAGAAAGTAAGGCGGGCCGTGGATGGCTGCGATCTTGATGAGCTTACCTACGATCCCTGGCCGGAAGAATGGGGGATTCATCTCCTAGCAGCACCACTTCCCGAAGGTGAAATTTGGCTGCCCCATGAAGGAAATGACTGCGGGGTCAAGCCGTAAAGCGGTCAAGGCTTGAAGGTCCTCGCCAGACGGAAACTGAAGCCGAAGGCACGGTAGTTCGGCACGATGAGAGTACGGTCCTCAGAACGATAGACCGTCGCATGAGAGCTGAACGAGCCGCCACGCAGCACACGCTTCGTGGCATTATTAATTTCTTCTAAATCATCTTTGTCCCCTGTAACCTTTTCCTCTCTTCCTTTGCCATTCACCTTGTAAGCATCTTGACACCACTCCCAATCATTCCCGTGCATGTCAAAAAGTCCCAGGTCGTTGGGCTTCAGTTTCCCTACAGGTTGACTGCTGTCGCCAGAGGTTGCAATATACCAACCATACTTGTAAAGCAAGTTGCTCACCTCGCCAAACGAGTATGCTGTCTCGGCACCGGCTCGACACGCATACTCCCATTCTGCCTCAGTCGGCAAGCGATAGCCGGTTCGCTGCAAATATTCTGGTGCTTTCCTCATGCCCTCGGAGTACTTGCACTCCTTGTTCGGCTCGTAGCACCATTGCTCCTTCGGCATTCCCTCCTGCTCACTTAACCAGTTGCAATAGGCCGCCGCATCGTACCACGTCACCATGTCCACCGGGCAGTCACTTGAGGGTGCATACCGCTTCTCGTGCTTATGCTGCTTGTTGAATCGGAGAAATTGCTCCACCGTAACTTCCTTCGAGGCAATGACAAAGCTGCGACCGATCTGCTCACGATGACGCTCACTCCCTTCACCCACCCAGAACTCCCCTGGCTTTGGGATCACCGTCATCGTCAGGCCCTGGTGAGTGACGTACCATTGCCGCTTGCCTTCCACCTTCCCGGTCGCCAATACGCTGTCAATTTCCTTTAACTGGTCTGCCGTCTCCCACACTCGCAGTAGCCATTCGGTTGCTCCATGAATACCCGGATCAGTGTCATCACGGTAAAGTTGCAGCAAACGGGGCAGAAGGTTCAATCGCTGGTCCAATGATAAACGGTCCAGGCCATATTCACCGAGGCTCAAGAGAATGGCTCGCCTAGCGGACACATCTTTTTCCTCATCCAACCGGGAGATCAACACTTTCGCATCTACACCACCTGGAGCCGCCCGGTCGATCAGATAACTCCTCAACGTTGGATCGGGCCGATGCTCAAACAATGGCCAGACCTTCTCCCCCCGCCCCATGGCCAGCAGGGCCACGCCAACACTAGCTTGCCTCTCTGCCAGAGCGACTTTATCGCCTACCCAAGCATCGACGGCGTTGTTTTCATTTAAGTGCTTCTCCAGCCGGGTATAAGTATCGGGTACATCGCCAGCGTATTTGCCATAGACAGTGATTATCAACCCTCTTTCCAGAACGCTGCGTTTCTCGTCCACAAGAAAATCGGCCAACGTTGGGATTAGCCAGTGTCCCACACCCTTCAAGGCATCAGTCCATTGAGCGATCACAAACGGTTTCTGGATGACCAACGTTGCCGCCACGCTTTTACTTACTTTTTCCCAGCGAGGATCGTCGGGAGCGAAAGCCGCCAAAGCACAGGCCGCACGAAAGCGTTGGTCTTGTTCACTCTGCGGATTCTCCAACAACGTCCACAATTGCTCCGTCAGGTCAGCCTTATGGCCCAATAACGATTCCCGAATCACGATCACTTCCTGGGGGTCGCCCTGGAGGAGTCGTTCGTACAAATACTTCACCTGCCCAGAGTCCACAGGCAACAGGGCGAGGCTGGCATGCAGTTGCTTGCGAAAGTCTTTGTCTTTTTTAGCCTGGGCATAGGCATCTTGCAGGAGGTGATCAACCCAGCGACGATAAGCAGCCATGTCCTTGACGATCCCTGGTACGTCTGCTGTCGTGGATTCAAGCAGACGATCTCGAAGTCGCCGCCCCTCCAACCGCCCAAAGCCTTCCCAGCTTCCCAAACCGATCAAGGCCAAAACGACACCCACCAACGCCGCCCGCACCGCATGATACTTGCCAGCCTTGCTCATCATCTTCTGCTGCGGAGGCGTCCGGTTCTTGTTCTGCGTCAACCACTTGATCTGGAACCACTGAAAGAGCGACGGAAGTTGGCGGTTTTCAGGTCGGGCTTTCCACACCGCCCCACGATCCGCCAAAAGCAATTCCGCCCGGCCACGACGAGTTTCCTTCTGTTTGCGAGTGAGCCAGTCCCGCAGGTTCTGAACCAGATGGTCGTGCGTCAATTGGTAGTATCTCTCACCCGCTTTCAACGAAGAGGCGGAACCTTCCTCTCTGCCTTCTGGGTCGGTCGGAGTGATCAGGCGAATCTCACTATCAAGAATGTGAATGAGCTCGTCAAATTCTTTGGGTTGGTTCCTGTAGCCCGACGCATCGAGTATCTCGCCGTACGACCGCATCTCGCCCTTGATGTCGGTACCGGATTCGGACAACAGAGCCTTCAGCACGCCTCTTGCCGCTTTCTGGTGCAGCCGATGCTTAGGGTTCGCCGTTTGGGAAGAAAAGGTTTCCTCAAGGAACGTGACGCCGATTCCCTCGGTGCCGCCGACTGCCTTCAAGGAAGCGGGTGTCCACGGCCTGCTTTTCATCATTTCTGCAAACAACGCCAACTGAACGCAGATGATTTTGCCTTCCTGAGCCAAGCCTGACACCGCTTGCTTCAAGAACTCTTTCTGCTCCTTGCTGATTTCGGCGTGTTTCTCGGGAAGTCTGCCGAACGCACATCCAAAGGCAGTCAACACCTTCCTGGCGTGATCGAGGCCGAATAGGTCAATGGCGGCGAAGTTCCTTCCGTGAACGAGTTCGACTTCCAGTTCATTGAGAAACCGAGTAACCGCCATCCAAAAATCGTCCCGCACCATCACGACACACTGCACTCTGCCCCCATCGCACTGCCGCAGGGCTTGCGTGAGGTCGATATTCGTTTCTCCTTTCTTGGCGTGCAGCCATTGTTCAAACTGGTCCAAGATGATGACGACTTTCTTCCCGACTGGAATGCTTTGCCCCCGACGCAGTGCCGCCAGCGTCTCTTTCAGGCCCAGGTTGTTAGGCAGGGCGGGACACCATTTCCGCAATCCGTTCAGCAGTCTTGTCTCTGTCTCCTCCGCAGTCGCCTCAACGTACACGGCGATCACGTTGTCGGACAGCCGAGGCAAGAGACCTGCTTTCACCAGTGACGACTTACCACAACCACTTGGACCGTAAATGAGGCCCACAGCGAAGGTGTTGTCGGCGTCTTTTTCTTCGATGCGAGTCTTCCAGAACCGAATACTGTCTGGCAGTCCTTCACGATCACGAGGGCCGGGCAGCAATTCAAGGAAGAAGTCAGCATCGTGAGCATCGAAGGAGCGCAACCCTTTCGGCACGATTTTGATTGGCTGTTGGTCCGAGGCCGGAGTAGGCGCAGGACTAGGAAGCGGAGTGGGTATCGAGGCAGCGGGAGGAGTAACGGGTGCCGAAATATGGGATCGAAGCGCTTGCCTCTCCTCTTGGGTAGATTGCTCGAAAAAATGCCGCAGATCGTCGGCCATGTCCTTGGCGGTGGTGTACCTTTCCGAGGCCCGCTTTGACAGGGCCTTGATGCAAATGCGTTCGATTTCTTTGGGGATCGTGTCGTCCCATTGCCGAGGTGGACGAAGTTCCATGCTCGTGATTTGCTCCAGCAGCTCCTCTGGGGAGGTCGCATGAAACGGTCGTCGCCCCGTCAAGAGTTCGTAAAAGATCACGCCGACACTGAAAATATCGCTACGTCCATCGACCCTATGTCCTTCCCCACGAGCTTGTTCTGGACTCATATAGGCAGGAGTTCCAGCGTAGCGTGGCCCCTTGCCGATGTCCCGTTCCCGCAAAGCCAAACCGAAATCGGCCACATAAGACTTGCCGCTGTCGTCGAGCAGGATGTTGCTTGGCTTGATGTCTCGATGGACCAGCCCCTTCCGGTGGGCATAGTGAAGTGTCTCAGCCACGGTTGCCACGAGTTCCACTGAATCCGCCACGGAAGGCCGATTTGCTTTAATTCGCTCGGCCAGAGTGCTACCTTCGATGAACTTCGACACGACGAAGCAGGGGCAGTCATTCGTACTGCCAACATCGAAGACGGGGACGATGTGCGGATGATCAAGGGCGGCAACAGTGCGGGCTTCGGTCAGGTAGGCTTCGGCGTCTTCGTTGGTAGAGACTCGATAAAGGTGCGGGACTTTGATGGCCACGAGACGCTGCAATTGGTCGTCGTGGGCCAGGTAGACGATGCCAAATCCGCCTTTACCAAGCACCCTTTCGATACGGTAACGACCAATTCGCTCGGGCTGCGCTGGAGCGTTGGCAGGGAAAAGTGAGGCTTCCTCGGCTGCTGTTCCACGGGTTGACTGCGGATCGTTCATGCGATGCCGGGCTTTGGATGCTTGGTGCAAGTGGTTTCAAAGCAAAGGCCAGTTTACCAGGACGTGACGGTGTTCTCCACAGATACCACCTGGACGTGCAAGTTACCGTTTTGAACAGGCGCTACTTGCCTAGCGACCTCTGCGGGGGCTAGGATGCTGGGTGGGTTCGGCGAATGGTGGCTGATTGCCTCGGCGGCGGAGCAGGCGGCCTATAAGAACCCGAGTTGTTCGGCATCACTTCTTGGAGCATTAGTCTTGGATGTGCTTTTCGGCGGCCTGATTATCCTGGTCGGCTTCGGGTCAGCACTCGCATACATACCGCTGCAACTCTACACCGGCATCAGATGGCGAGGCGCCTGGCGGATCGTGGCGCTCGTGCCTCTCTTGCTGATGATTCCGGTATTCGCCATCACTGGGCTTGCCTTCGCACAGCAGAGTAATCTGTGGCCGATCATTTTGATCTTTGCTGCACCAGTCGGCACCGGTTGCCTGGTCATCCTCATGGTAGTTCGGCGCTTGGGGACTCAGCCGCCTTGAATTGTCAGCGATGAATGCGAGGGTAATTCTTGACCTCGATTAGTGGGATCAGTTCATCACAACGGGATGACTTCAACCCTTCACAGCGCCGAAGGCCGCAAAGCAGATGTTCTTGTGCAGAATTTCGACTTGGCCGAACCCGACCTGACGCAACAGGTCCAATTGAAACATCAGGGGACGTGGCGTGTCTTGCTCTTCGACTTCTGCGAACACATGGTCCCGATAGCACTCGTCCTTGAGGCGGGTCAGGTACTCGCCGTACTGCTTATGCATAAGTTCCCGGACCGGAGGGATCGAACTCTCAATCAGGTCGAAGACCCATACGGACCCACCAGGCCGCAGCGTCCTGTGGAACGATGTGAAGACATCCCGCCACTCCTGGTCGGTACGCAGGTGGTGCAATACGGCGGCGGCCAGCACGATGTCGAAGTGCCCATCAGGGAGTTCGACCTCTCGGATGTCACCCTGGATGGATTCGATGCGACCAGCGGTTGCCCGGCTGGCCCGTTCCGTGGCCCGGTTGAGCATCGGCTCGCTCAGGTCGATGAGGGTGACATCGAGGTTTGGAAGATGCTCCAGCAACTTGAGGGTGTAGTTGCCGGCCCCGCAGCCAACGTCGAGGACATGGCGGGCGAGTGGCGTCGTGGCTGCTGCAGCTTGGGCGACCAGCGCCATAGCCAGCGGGGCATCTACGGTCGCCGACTGGCCGGTTTCGAGGTTGGAGAACCGCTCCACGTCGGCGTCGAACCGCTGCCGGATTTCCTCGACCGTCGCTTTCATCACTCCCTCCAGGAACAGCGGGTGACAGCAACTGCTGCCATCACTTTCATTTCGCTCCCTCAGGCTCCAGGTCTCGGTTTATTCGGATGCGATTCCCGAACGGGTTGATGACTTGAAGGCACTTGGCTTCGTAGAAGGTCGTTTCGATCCCCATCGGCGCTACTTCGACAGCACGCCTGCCAGTTGCCTCACCTTTTCCGCCCCAATCTTGTCCGCTACTTCCTTGACTGCCTGGATCTCCTCCAGGCTAAACGCTTCACCAATCTTGGTGCCAGCGGGCCGGCCAATCACTGCGCTTTTGTTTCCTCCTGAGCGGATCGTACTCTTGTAGTTCGAAATCACGTTCGGCTCCATCTTGATCCCGAACTCTTTCTTGAGGTGGGCCTGGATCGCCTTTGGCTTGGCGTCACTCCCGAGAGTGGCAAGGGTCCGCCGAACCCCTTCCATTTTGCTGATTCCACTCTCGTTTCTCGGTTGGCTCTGTGGCATCGATTTGGTCTCCTGTTGGAAGTTGGAGGGCGACCTTGGCGGATATCTTAGGGCTGAAATTGTTGATGGCCAAGTTTGGGCGAGCTCTTGTCCATTATTCAGTCATTGCCGTTACCTGGTCTCCTCTTCCTCCGGTCAGGTCGAGTCTGCCTAGAATAGCCGCACCGGGATATTTCAGACTCCAGCAATGGGGGAAAATGCGATGGCTACCTACGTGACCCTTATCAAGTTCACCGAGCGTGGTGTCAAGGACATCAAGGATACCTGCAAGCGAGCAGCCGACTTCAAATTCCAGGCCAAGAAACTCGGCATCGAAGCAAGGAGCAGTATTGGTGCATGGGAGCTTACGACGGACTCATCGTTTTCGACGCACCAGACGACGAGACAGCGAGCGCAGCAATGCTTTCGTTGAGTTCACGGGAGAATGTCACCACTCAGGTTCTCCGATCCTTTACCGCTACCGAAATGAGCAAGATCTTGGGAAAAATGTCGTGATGCCGAGAGTTGCTCGTCACCATCAATGAATGAAACTAGTTGCTGACCTCACGCAGCTTATGCCGTGGGCCTCGGCGATTACAGTTCGGTCCTGCGAACGCCAGGTATGCACCGGCACCGGGGGGGATCCTCAAAGAAAACTGGCTAAAGTGCGAGGTCACGGAGGCGGTGGTCATCGTCCACGGCGTCGTGTCTTCCTACTACCTCAAGCAAATGGCGCAGAGGATCATTCAACACATCGAAAGGGTAGAGATCGTGATGAACTTAGTGGAAACTCGCCAGAGCGAATGAGACTCGGACTTCCGGGTTGACAGAAATAAGCGCCCACTTCAACCCAGGTCACTGTGGCATCGACTCCTTGCAAGTAACTCGCCGCCGCAAGAAAGCGAGGGAAAAGAGCATGTCCGTTACTCTGAGACGGGGCGTTTCCAAGAACCAGGGATTGGCGGTTTTGTCCTCGTGGGCTTTGATCCTGGTTGGTGTGGCTCCATGTTTTGTGACACTTGCTTGTTTGGCAGTGGCCTTGACCCTCGTGGTTCGGGTGGTCCTGGTCTTGGCCATGTTGATTCCACTGGTCTTTTTCTTCGCCCCGGTTCTCCAAGTTTGCGGGTCTCGATCTGGCCGGTCATGGTCCCTGGTTGGCTCGGCCTTCTGGTGCCCTTGGTTATGGTCCTGGCTTTGGCAGTCCTGGTGGCAGTGGCCCTGGTTGTGCTGGAAATGGCTTCGTTGAATTCTGTTTCCGTCGCAAATGGAACCGAGGCGAGGAGTTGGTGCTAGCCGTTACGGGCCGTGGTGGTGATGCTTCGGGCATGGCCATTTGCAATGTCTCGGCCCACGAAAAGGAAGTCCTCCAAATCACGCACCTGGACCACCTGTGGCCGATCTGCTCATCGAGGAGCGAGGCGTTGAAGGCCGTCAAGGATTGAGCGAGTAGCGCACTTGTGGAGGATAGGCAAGTTGGCCTGCCGCCAGAGCCTTCTTTCGACCCCTCACAGAGTTTTGGGGCTTCCCTTACGACTATCGCCCATCTTTTTCATGAAATTCCTGTGAGCTCTGCGCCAATCTCCAGAATCTCGTTGAGTTCGGCAGCAAAATGGCTAAAGTGAGACCTGGCCGGATGGCCGTATTCCTTTCTTGACTTCCCTTCGATCCCGTTCGCTGGGGCGCCACCAAATCAATTTGACCATCCAATCCGAGGCCGATGCGTCGGTCAAGCCAGGACCTTAGCCGCTCCTGGCGGGGATGGATTTCTGCGAAAGAACTCTCCGAGCAGCCATCACTGTGAGGTGGGAAACGGGCAAAGAAGCCTTGCTGTGCGACACTGCACGCAAGGCTTTTCGTTTTTTGGCTACGCAAGGAGATCGCCATGCCTTTGTTCGACGTAGGGGACGGTGAGCCAGAAATCCATGTCAGGATTAAAGAGTTGGCAGAAGGACGCTTGCGCAGCCATCCGCATCTGGCTCTGAAAAATATTTGTTGTGACTACCTCGATGGGGTGTTGTCCCTGCGAGGCCGCCTTCCCACTTACTACCTCAAGCAATTGGCTCAGGAAGCCGTCGCTGAGCTGGAAGGGGTAGATCGAACTGACAATCAGATTCAGGTCGTGATGCCCACCTTCCGGTCACGCTATGGCTAATGGTGAAAATGCTCCAGCGCAAGACAACCAAGGAGAAAAGCCAATGGACAAGTCCCATTGGACTGTAAAGGCACATCAAGGCGATAGCTGCCCCACTCTACCATTCGGTCCTGCGCATTTCGTCCCTAATGAGGAACACGTCGCAGTGCTGGGGACTGGCAGCCGTTTCGACCTGTTGCGTCGAAAGGACGATTTCCTTGACGAAGGCGTAGCTGCGCTCTTCGACTTGGCGAGTGGGAAGGCGGAGCTTTTGGCTCTATCCTTTCAGACCGGGAAGTTCACTCCGGCCAGGGCGACGACGTGGCTTGCCGAGCGAGGCTTCAAGCCCCTGCTGTTTGTCCCGAACTCAGGCAGCCTCGCTGACGCTCCGCTGGCCGCTCAGATCGGGTCTGCTGTTTTCAGGAACAGCACGAACGGAGTCTGACGATGGTAGACAGAGACATCCTGTTGGTAGACGACGACATGGATGCCTGTGCCTCGATGTCAGACATTTTCTTGGACTTCGCTGGGCGTTTCGCCAGACAGAGTTATCCATACGGCGCTGGAACTCAAGAGTGGGTAAGCGTGCTGCTCACCACGACGGCGAAAGCCATCGGTCGCATGAAACGAACGGAAGCCCTGGCGAGGCTGTCCCGGCGCAGTGCTGACAACTTCCACCATCAGGTGGTCATTCGCCCTGATCCTGTCGGAGTTTCTCAAGTTCCCCTTGGAGATGTTCCTTGAGGATCTGGGCGGCATCGATCAGTGCCTCCAGGGTCATTTCGTGGCTTGGCCCCGCCGGAAGCAACAAGGTCGGTTCCGGCATCCCAATCGACCAGTTGCTACAGTCTGGACCAGGCAGGAGCGGCAAGCTCGCTTCCAGCAAGACGTTGAAAAATCGTGCACGAAGTTGTTGTTCTTCAGAGGCACGTGCCATCGCTCGTATCCTTTATCTTCTTAGCTGTAACCGGCAAGAGACATGACTTGCCTTCCAATCTGACACGGTTATTGCTTCGCTCTCGACGGAAAATGGCTCGGTGACTTCAGGCAATCGCTGACTGAATTCATCAGGGCGTGCGGTCGGCCATGCGGGGTTTGATGCACATCTACCTGCACCTTGCTGCAGCCGAGCTTCTTGGCACTGGCGGGGCCGACTGGGAACTTCTTCTCTTCATCGGGTGAACGGGCGATGTTGGCGAGCCGTTGTTTGACGGCGGCACGGATTTCGTTACCGGTGGTCGGCATCGGCTTCTCCCGTCTGCTGTTCTGCCATCGGCGTCATTTTACGAGAGGGGCCGACGAAGGCATAAAATGACAGCAGCGAGGCTCCGAAGCGTCGCTCGAATGATTGAGACAGTTCGCAAGGTGGGCTATCGGTTTGTTCCGTGAGATTGACCGAATACCCCGAGGATCACGAACATGGCTCCTGCTTCTGTTGACGCTTCATCAACGGCCATTTTGGTCACCAAGAACGGCATGGGCAGCGCCGACCCATCGTTGCAACTGGAGCTTCTGCGAAAGTACCTCCAACTTCTTTTGGAAAACGGACAGATGCCAGGGGCGATCTGCTTCTACACTGACGGCGTGAAGCTGGTGGTAGAAGGCTCGCCTGTGCTGGAGGCGCTTAAATCCTTGGAAGCCAAGGGCGTTCATCTGATTATCTGCCAGACCTGTCTGAATTATTTCGGTCTTGCCGACAAGGTGAAAGTCGGCATCGTCGGCGGCATGGGGGACATCATCCTTGCTCAGTTTGAAGCCGCCAAAGTAATCACGATTTGACTTACTTGTCCCTTGGACGGCACTGCGGCGTTGCTCGACCGCTCATAAAGAATGTCCACACAATTTCTTTCAGGAGGCTATCGGCGATGAAAAGGCTTCGAATCCCGTCCGTGGTCGCACTGGTGGTGGGTCTTGTAATGTTCATCGTGGGCAGCAACCTACCACTCCACCACAAATACATCACGGAGCAGACGACCGGAGAGTTCATCATCGACACTGTGTTGATAATGGGTGGACTTTTGATCGCTCTTATCGCATGTTTCGGACTGGGCCGGAGCTTGGTGGTGTGGGTCATCCGGTTGTTCCGAGGATAAGCCATGAGCCTGAAGATCAAAGTCTATTCCGATTACGTCTGACCGTTCTGCTACTTAGCGGAGTTTCCGCTGCACGAGGCGATCCAGGGGAAAAATGTCGAGGTCGAGTGGATGCCATTCGAGCTTCGACCTGAACCGCAGCCGACGCTCAAACCCGAAGGCGAATACCTCCAACGGGCCTGGTCGCAGTCCGTCTATCCCATTGCCTGGAAGATGGGCGTGCCTATCAGCATACCCAAGGTATCGCCCCAACCGCACTCGCACCTGGCATTCGAGGGGCTCCAGTTCGCCAAGGAGCATGGCAAAGGCAATGAGTACAACCATCGAGTCTTGACGGCGTTTTTTGTCGAGGGCCTGGACATTGGCCAGATCGACGTGCTGACAAAGCTGGCGGGCGAGGTCGGATTGAATGAAAGGGAGATCGAGCAAGCGCTGCGGATCCGAAAATACCAGAAAGTGCATCAGCAAGCCCTGCGTCACGCCTACGAGGAGGCAGGCGTCACTGGCGTACCGATGTTCGTGATCGGCAGCCAGGTCTTGACCGGCTTGCAGAACCGGGAGACGCTGGAGGTCGTGATCGAGGAAGAACTTGCAGGACGGGGCAAGTAACTCAGTGACGAGAACTGACCAAGGCTCTCCCACATGTACGACTTGATAACGAAGATCGAGCTTTTCAGGGTTGTTCTCCCCTCGGTGCATTCTACGCCTACACTGTATCGGGCCGGTTCATCGCAGCAGCCCGCTTTTTGCCAAGAACCTGTGGCAGCCCCCTCGTCGTTGAGATAAGCTCCAAGGCAGCGGATGGCAGCGTGAAACCCGAATCCACCACACTCAAATCTTCCCCATGACTCGCCTCTTTTGCCTCAGTCTGGCTGTTCTTCTTGCGACTGACTTCCGCATCCAGGCACAAGAACAAAGAGCCCCTCCGAAATACTTCACCAACAGCGTCGGGATGAAGTTCGTGTGGATACCTCCAGGGAGCTTCATGATGGGCAGCCCGAAGGAGGAAAAGGACAGGAACGCTAACGAAACCCAGCACAAGGTCACGCTGACCAAGGGTTTTTACATGGGGGTGTATACCGTAACCAAGGAACAGTGGAATGCGGTCATCGGCAACACGCCTAGCCCTGGCAAGCGTCAAAAGAACCTGCCGGTGGAAACTGTTTCATGGGTTGACTGCCAAGATTTCATCAAGAAGTTGCGGGAAAAAGATAAGAAGCCGTATCGTCTTCCAACGGAGGCCGAGCGCCACAGCATCACGGCCTCTGCCGCTTCAGGATAATCACACCTAACCACGTCCTCGCCTGCCGTTGCCGCCCCTCCACTTGGAGAGAAGCTGGTATAGGGGCACGGACATCAGAAGGGAGAGAGCGAGGATAGCGAACACACTCTCCCAGCGTGTGCGGTAAACGAAATCGGGGGCTGCCATGCCAATTACCGTGTAGCTTTCCCTTACCAGGCACATGGCTGCGATGATGAACACTGCAAGGTTTATGAGAGCCAGCGACAGAACGATCTGACGAATCACAATCAAACCAGCAATCACGAGGAAGAAACACATCCCAAGCCCCGCCAAAGCCGCCAAGAAACTGATGCCGGTCCCGATGCCTTCACTGGTAAAGAATGGGTCCGTAACTCCGCAATACACACCGCAGCCTCCAAACAGGAGTGCCAGCACCCAACAGACGATGGCTGACGTGAGTGGTTTCTTGCGGATGCTCATCGGCGTCGTTTCTCTCCGTTTGGGACAATCAGTCTAGCCCAGCCGATCAAGCCCAGCCCATTCCCTGGGGGGGTGAGACATACGGCCATCTTCCACTCCGAATACGAGAAGCCTGCCGGGTCAGTTGGGCTAAGAAAACCCGGAGTGAAGTGGGCCTCACCTGTCCAGAGGCTTCACCAACCGAATATCCCGGAAGCCAAGATTGGCCCGCTGGTACGGATAATGTCGGTGCCAACGGGCCGAAATGACACGACTCACCTTGCCGCAATCAAGCTCCCGTGAACCACCGTGTCGTTGACGACGAGGGCCGAGGCATGCTGGTCGTTCTCCGTGTCGAAGCGGTATTCATCGCCTGCCCCAACCGCCGGGGTCTTCTGCCAGGCAGCGTCCCGGAGAAAGTGAAGCATCTTCTCCACTGTGGCAGCATCGGCCCGCTCCCCTGTGGAGCCAGCCTCCAGAGCATCCATGATCACGCCCGTCAGCAGTCGATTCCACACCTCCCGGCAGGTCGATGGCTTGTCGAACAAATCTATCGAGACGATGCGGCTGCCAATCCCCACCGCCAGGCCGGTCGCTCCCTCGACGTACGGCAGGTGGCCCTGGAATTCAGCCAGCGGCACTCGGTAAGCTGAGTAGGTATCCGCCATCGCCTCCGTAGGAGAACTCGAACCAAGGGCTCCCATCTGCCTACCGACTTCCTTCCAGACTTCGCCCTGGTCCGAGCCGTGCCCTCGTCCTTCCTTGGCAGCTTTCAATACCGACTTTTTGAGGACGTGGCGAAGCTTGGAGGAGGCATAACTGCCACTCGAATCAAAGTGATGAGAGTGATACCGCCACCGACCCTGCTCCACGCAACTTACCGGGATCGTCGTCTTGCTCCGAGCGGCCACCAGGACCGACGTGTTCAGCACTCGGTTCTGCTTCGCACCTCGTAACTCCATTGCTTCGAGAAAGAGAACCGGCGATTCTGCCTGGTTATTGACGATCAAATTGGGGACTGAGCCAGCTTCCGTCATCTCCTCGACCGTAACGGCTCCATCGGCCAAGGCCTTCTCAGAGAGAAGATAATCGACGCCATTTCTTTCAGGAGCGAACAACGGGAACACAACGAGGGCTTCGTGCGCAAGGGGCTTGCCGACCTGGATTGAGGGAAACGCAAACATGGGCACTCCTTTTCGACGTAAGACTATCAGAATGGACACGCAGAATTGCGACACGGTTCGGTTGATCGGCCAGCCCATGCATCGATGCATCTGTGGGCGTACGGACGATCAGCCCGTATGCCTTGTGTCAGTATTGCAGATCGATCCATCTCCATCAATCAGGGGTCGGTCTTCGCTCTTGGCGGGAAGTCATTAGGCGCAGTCACTTGAGGCCCATCTTCACGAAGACATCGGCAACTGTCCGCTGATCTGGCACTCAACCCGATCTTGGAAGAGTAAGAATCCCCGAAAATCCCAAACCTGAAAAAACAGAAAAAAAGCCCCCACAGAACAAAGATTTCTGCGGGGGCAGCACTAAATAAGTGCATGAAACAAACTACCTTATATAGTGCTAACGCCTCCGAATTTCCGACTCTTTCTGAAGCAACTTGGCAAGAATTTTCCAGATTTGTGTCGCCTTTCCAATGGGCCCTGGACGATCCCAGCCATTCGCCTCGATCAGTTGAAATTGCCAAAGCCATCAAGAACAAAGGTCAAAAGGGCGCTTGCACGTCCTATCGGGAAAATGGCGAGAAAGTGATCCTGCGTCGGCTCCATGCCTGGGTTTTTGAGAAGGCCGTTCACAATCGCAAGATTTTTTACGTCTCTTACGGCAAGCTGGCACTTCTCTATTTCGACATCGACCTTCACTATGCGTGGCAAACATACGAAGCCGGTCAAGAAGCCCAAAAACTGCTCACCTGCCTGTTCCCGCAACTCTTTTGGGCAGAGTCAAGTCGAGGCTTCAACGGCTATCTCAAGGTCGATCTCCAAGGCATGGCGTACCACACGGCCAACCAGGTCTTTGATCGGTCGGAAAAGGCTGTGCGACGAGTTTTGGCCTATTACAAGAACCTGGCTGACTTCGAGATCAAGGGGCGAATTGGGCATTTACAGGGCGACGAATACAAGTGGCAGCAATACGGAAAACTTCCGATCCATGCCAACTCGTGGAACTTCCCGAGGCTCAACGAGTTCAAGAGCAAGGCGACCGTCTCATTGGTGCAGCTTGACAGGCTGTGTGCTCAAATCGAGGCCCAGATTCCGGCCGAAGTCCTTGAACGCCACAAGCACCACAAGAGAAGCCTGGGCAATGCGCCGCTAGTCAAGGACGACAAATTCTTAGTCACGCCCGCCATGCAAAAGACCTTGGAAGAAAAGTACGGCGAGGATTGGCGCTGCCAGTGGGGCTGGGAACACCTGTGGACCGGATGGGACAACGAAGGTGGCACTTGGCTGCCTTTATGCTACTACCGACCGGATGGAATGCCGCTCACGAAATCAGAACTGAAGGAGAAAAACCATGCCAAAGAAGAAGTACAACCGACCACCGTTCAAGAAATTGTCACTCCAGCAGCTCAAAGAACTGAGGAAGCAGCCAGCCATCCCGTTGCAACAGCTGATCGATTTTTGCGAAAAGATCGAGGCGCTGCTGGGAAAACTACCCATCAACGACGCCGATACAATCTCGATCTTGCCGAGCTGAGGGACGAGCCGGACTCGTTCGAGCGACAAAAGGAAGCGTTTTTCCGTCTTGCCCGCTCCTTGAAACGAATCCCGACCGAGCAAGAGGCCTTGGCGTTTCTTCAAGAAGAGCGACTTTTCAGCGGCACCTGGGAAGACCACTTAGCTCGTCGCACGGTCAGAGTTCGCAGCATCCTCAACTTCATCGCCAGAACCTTCGACGCCAGCAAGTGCGCCAAGGGATCGGTGAACGTCGGCAAGTACGATGACTGGGCGAAGAAGAGCTTCCCCACTGGACTACAGGGAAGGAGGTCCAGGAGTTTTGCGCCGGATTGCACGCTTATTGAACGTCCAGGCGTTCACGTCGGTACCAAATTCATCGCCGCCTTCCTGGCCGTGTGTGAGTTTGCCTTGCTCATCGACAAGAATCGGGACAATACCTTACCGCACAATCGGGCCGAGCAAATCTGGGACTCGCTGCATGGCAAAGGTTTGATTCCCGTACCCTTCTGCGCAAGGAAATGGTCAACATGCAGAGAAGAGATGGTGGAGTACGGCATTATCCAGATCACCAATCGTCACTTTGGTCCAGGAAAGGCGATGGAGTGGGCATTAGGGTCGTACTTTCCGTTCCTGGGACTTTGGAAGTCGAAGAAGCAGCCTTCTCTCCAAGGGCCAGTGTATTTCACTCAGAAGAAGAGAAGAGGAGAGAAGGAACATAATACTTTATTGCATAAGCAAGCTGCTGAATCGGCTGAAATGGCGCTTGTTGCCCTTTCCAGACCTCCTCCTTGAGCATGGTCAGCGCTTTTCGGTGAGTTTGTAATCGGTAAGACTTCCAATAAACTGGAAGAACGGAGAGGGTGCGGACTGCTCTGGTTGGCGCTTCGTGAAAACTCCGTCAATCACGGCACAAACCACGGATCTTCCTGAATGGCGCTCATGCACTTGTCCACGGTAAGCGTGTCGTGAAGTTTGACCCACTCGCCGTTGTTCCGTTGGAAAGAAAGGGCGAACTTGAGGTTGCCGACGTACTCCATCCTGGCAAATCTCCTCTCGAAGGCTGGCGAGATGGCGTAGGGGCTGGGGCTACGGCGGTATGTCGAGGTGAAGTAGCACTTCGAGCCAAGCCACTTGATCGTGATGTCCGTGACGTACTTCACCTTGTGGTCTTCGGGCGGTGGCTGAACGTGCTTGGGCTTGAGGACGGTCTCGATCAGTTCCCTGGCCTTGGTGTCCACTTCGTCCTTGAGGGTGCCGGGCAAGACCGACTTGGGCTTCTTACCAGGGTTGACCGTCCTGGCTTTTCGTGGTTTTGGCATCGTTTCAGTCCTTTCGATTGCTCCCCTGCTTCCCTTTCCAGAACGGACAAAAAGGACAGTCTTTGCCCTGTGGAAAATCCAGGCCTTCTTCGTGCACACAGCCCATGTTCTCCTCGCTGATCGCAAAGGATTTGACGCCATGCTGGAGGAAGAAATCCTTCAGTTCCTGCTGGACTTTTGGGTTCATCATAACGTCTGTGGCAATCCATCGTTTCATAATCGGCTTGGCACCGTCATGCAGGATCACGCCAGCGGCAATCTTGGTTGTCGTCTCATCATCCGGGCCATACATCGCCACGGTGCCAATAGGATACTTTGGTGGCTTCGTCGGTTTCCGGCGTTTCATTGCGTACTCCTTGATGGCTGTCTGCCATTCGTCCAGAACGGTTTCGGACAGGGACCGCCATGAACCAGACCAAGGTCGGCAACCGAGTCGTCATCATCGGTAGTACTGCACCGGCAAATGAAAAGACCGGCTACGCACCACCCACTAAACAGCGGCCCACTAACGAGCGGTTCGTCGTCATCAGGAACAACGAGCTGGTCGGCGGTAGACCATTGCGCTAATCCGTTCCATTTCAATTTGCATCTTCGGAAGGCGCTGCGGCCACTGCTCCTTCACCCGGCATCTTTTTCAACCTGGCGACCCTTTCTTCCAGCTCTTCCCCTGCCTTGAAGGTGACGACGGTCCTCTCCGGCACCAAAACTTTCTCTCCAGTGCGGGGATTGCGCCCTTGTCTGGGCTTTCGCTTTTTGACCTTGAATACGCCGAAGTTCCGTAGCTCGATCCGCCCGTCCTTCACCATCGCCTCGATCATGCTCTCAAAGACGCCTTGCACGACCTCTCGGGCCTCTACCAGCGTAATCCCCTCAGTCTCGGCAATTGCCTTCACTATGTCTCTCTTGGTCATTCGCTACCCTTCTGATCACCGAGCAAGAGTAAACTGCCGCCTTGGCCTTCTATCGCAACAGTTGTTCTTCTACTTATTGTCGTTGCCCTACGAACAGCAAGCGTTCCGGGAGAGCCCCTAACGAAAAATGGCTCGTCTCCCAGCACCGCTCATCTTATTGCCTTCTGGCTCGTTTCATCCGAAGAACCACCGTCGTTGTCTCTCGATCCTTGCATGTGAGGAAGAGGAGGATTACTGTACGCTTGGAGGCCTTTCAATCGGCAGAAAGGGCCTCCTGACGATTCCCAACGCTTCTGAAGAAGTGATCTCGGCCATCAAGAGTTTGCCATGCCACTAGTGACGGACTCTTGCGGAGAATCTGATCATGTTCAGCGGCTTGGGACCAATTGAAATCGACTGCGATGCACCGGCTTACTTCGTCGTAGAGACATGCGAGGGGCTGGGGTTCCAGTCCCCTTTGGACGTGCGCTGGTGCAGGATGATCCACTTTCTCGAAGACCGGCGTGAGCGTGGCGGCGTGTTTGGCTTTCACTCTCTGCTGTGGCTGTTCGGCTGCAGCCCACCACCACCCCAGCCGATAACTTGCTCTTGCGGGCAACCTCTGCCCCTGATGAAATGCTGCACGTTCAGGTTTGCGTTGGGTAAGGAGGGGCATTTTCTACTCGGCCAGTGTTGCCGGTGCTGCACGATATTTTGGGACGAATCGCCGGTGCTGAGCCGGAAGCAAACAGAGTCAGGGAGTTGAGGAACCTGATTCTTGCAGGTGAATCACCAGACCTACTGAGGACGCCAGGAGTTGTTGGAAAGGGACGACAGATGAAGGCGCAAGGCTCACGACGAAGTTCAGCGAAACCCAACGAAGTTCGAGACGTGGCAAAGTTGGAAGACATCCCGAACGTCGGCCCAGCCATCGCCGCAGATCTTCGCCAGTTGGGGATCAAAATCCCAGGCGAGTTGGCGGGGCGTGATCCCTATGCGATGTACGACGAACTGTGCCGCATCACGGGTCAGCGCCACGACCCATGCCTGCTCGACACGTTCATCGCCGCCGTTCGGTTCATGGAGGGAGCGCCGAAGAAACCGTGGTGGAAATACACGGCGGAACGAAAACGAGAACTGGCAGCACGAAATTCAACAAAATGACAATCCTCTACGGAGACCCGCACTTCACCTTCCGATTCGCCGACGACCGGATCATTCCCCGGTTCCACCTGGAGGGCGTCGAGGCCGGTCGGCGCATCTCTGTCTTAAGGATCGACCCCGGCACAGGCGAGCGGCTGGGCCTGTTGGCAACGGCGACCGTGGGCGAAGGCGGCTGGGTGGACCTCCTGGAGCCGATCATCGTGCGGGCTGGTGAAGCGTTCATCGCCGTGCCGGAACACCTCAAGGCGTGAGCCACTGGCTTGTCGAAGCCCCCGCCACCGATAAATTACGTGTTATCGCACTGAGGGGCGTTATCGGCTGCAAAGCATGGAAATACATCAAGAAGGGCCACCCAAATGAACCGACCAATGAAACCGGCCTCCGTCCTGCTTCTCGTCCTTGCCTTTGGATGGCTGGCGATCCAGGCGGGACCAACCCAGGCCCAGGACGGCAAGCCCAAGGAGGAAGAAGCCGCCAAGCTGGGGGTCGAAGCCTACATCTACGGCTACCCGCTGGTCACGATGGAAATGACACGTCGGGTGACGACCAATGCGGCTACCGTCGAGGGACTGCGGGGGCCGATGGGTCAGTTCGCCAGCGCCAGGGAGTACCCGTCGGCGGCGTTCAGGGACGTTACGGCCCCAAACGCCGACACGCTTTACTCGTCCGGTTGGCTCGACCTTGCCAAAGAGCCTTACATCCTGAGCCTGCCGGACGAAGATGGCCGCTACTACTTGATGCCCATGCTCTCTGGCTGGACCGACGTGTTCGAGGTTCCAGGCAAGCGTACTACAGGAACCAAGGCCCAGAAATATGCCATCACCGGACCTGGCTGGAAGGGTACTCTCCCGGAAGGCGTCACGGAATACAAATCCCCGACGAACATGGCGTGGATTATTGGTCGAACTTACTGCACCGGCACACCGCAGGACTACAAGGCGGTCCATGCCATCCAAGACCAGTATTCCCTTGTTCCCTTGAGTGCCTATGGCAAGCCCTACACACCGCCCAAAGGTGAGGTCGATCCCAAGATCGACATGAAGACGCCGGTGCGGGAACAGGTGCATAAGATGGATGCGGCGACGTACTTTATGACGCTGGCGTTGCTGATGAAGGATAACCCGCCTGCGAAGGCAGACGCACCGATGGTCGAGAATATGGCGAAGATCGGGGTTGTTCCTGGGAAGGATTTCGACATGAGCAAACTTGATCCTGCCGTTGCGAAAGGGTTGCAGGGCGTTCCGAAGGCAGCCCAAAATGAGATCATGGGCCACTTAAAGAAAGCTGGAAAAGCAGTGAACGGCTGGCAATACTTTTCTCCAGCCGGACTCTATGGTACTGATTACCTCCAGCGGGCTTTGGTCACAATGTATGGCCTTGGAGCCAACCGTCCCCAAGATGCTGTGTATCCAACCTCTGAGGTTGACGGCGACGGCAAGCCGTATGACGGTGCCAACAAGTATGTGCTGCACTTCCCCAAGGGGCAGACGCCACCTGCAAAAGGCTTCTGGTCGCTGACAATGTACGACGGCGACTTCTTCTTCGTGAAAAACCCGCTCAACCGCTACACGGTCAGTTCCCGATTCGACTTCAAATACAATGAGGACGGCTCGCTGGACTTGTACATCCAGAAGGATTCGCCACGTGAGGAAAAAGAATCGAACTGGCTACCCGCTCCCGATGGGAAATTCATCCTGATGCTACGGCTGTACTGGCCGCAGGAGACGAAGCCCTCGATCATTGACGGCTCCTGGGAGCCGCCAGCGGTAAAACTTTCAAAGTGAACTGACCCCTGAACTGCATACCAAACCGAGGCGGGCGTTGATGCCTTGCCTCGGTTTGGTGTTTCAAGTGAATTCGTGACCGGGAGTCGGTAAAGCTACTTTGCGCCCCGCTTCGCCGCCTCCAACGAATACGTCGGATCGGCCTCGTCCCACTTCACATCCCCTGAAGGTCCGTAAATGACCGGGACGTTTTGCCCTGCCAATCGGAGCCACGTCTGCACCTGCGTCCGGTGATGGCAGGTGTGCAGCACCCGCCGCCAGAACACCCATATCCGCTCCCGATTCGGATTACCTGCTCGTGAAGGAGAGGGATCTGGATATTCAGTCTGCTGGCTGTTGGCACCCAAGCGTTGTATTCCTCCAGACAGTCTTCGGGACCGATAAATCTCTTCCACGCCAAACGGGCCTTGAATCCGTATCCCTTGCCTGGCTGAATGTTCCGAATCACGTATTGAAAGTCCCAGGCCGGTCTAGGAAACCGAGGCAGCTTGAACTTGAAGAGGCTAAACCGGATTTCATCGTCCTCGGTGTGCATCTTGTTGAACATCAGCATGAACACCATGCCATTTGCCGCCCGACCGTAGTAGAACGGCATGGCAAACCGAGGATAGTCGTAGCTCCAAGAGTTCAGCTTGAAGTTGTGGTCGGTGTCGTACTCCAAGTCGGACGCTGATGAACTCCGGTATGTGCCGCCTTGGTTCCAATCACGATGACCCTTCGGCGCATTGGCGCTAATCCATTTCGCTGGCTGGCCCGGTCCCTCGATCCCTCGGAAGTGAATGGCAACGTCCTCCACGTCATTCATATAGTTGGCGAAGAACAGAACGGCGTATCGACGCTTCCCGAAAAGCGCTGGATCATGAGAAACGCAACGAAACTCCACGTCAATGTAATGGGGCTTCGTGACGGTGTACTTCAGCGTGCTGGATATGGCCCACGGGTCATCCTCTTGTCTCCGAGCCAGCATCGCAGATTTTCCATCCGGCAACACTTGCAATGTGTACTTGCCGTGGCGTGGTGCGAAGGCATTGTGCGGATTCTTATGACCGGAAATGATGTGCTCGAAGTTCAAGCCAGCCGATGCGCCAGGCGACCCAGGGTCGAAAGCATCAAACTTCGGAGCGTCCCTTTGATTGACCAGCGAAGCTAAGCCACTCAGAACCTTTGGGGATTGGGAATTGTCTCGGAAAGTCACCTTCAGATCGCCCTCGCTGATCGTTACATGGGTGACTGGCGTGGTTTCTGGGCCAGCAAGCGACAGCCGAGGAACAGCAAGAAGTGCCGGAATTGCAGGGACCGTGCTTGCCAGGAATTGGCGTCTTGTTGATGAACTTGACATGGCTACTCGCCTGCGGCCTTGGAGTTCATTCCTTGCCGACAACTTCCACCCCATTTGCCCTCACCCGCAGTCGCACACCTCGAATGCTCGATCCCTTGCCTTCCTCGTAGTAAACACAATACACGTCACCATTCGGCAACTCCACCATGCTCGGGTACGCCCCGCCTAGCGAGTCAATCTTCACCGGCCCGTGCCACGTCTTGCCGTCATCGCTTGACCAGTGCAGCGAAGTGGCAGGCACTCGATGGGCCAGCAGGATGACGCCGCTGCTGTGCCGCAAGAAGTATGGGCAGTGTCCCTTGAAGCCGAATGTATGCACCGTCCCCCAGGTCTTGCCCAGGTCTTCCGACACGGCATAGTGCATGTCCACCTTGGATGAGCGGAGGGCTGCCACTAGCTTGCCATTCTTCAATGGGATCACATCGGTTTCGGCATCGAGAAACACCCCGTCCTTTTCACCAATGAGCGCCAAATCCTTCCAGGTTTTGCCGCCGTCGTAGGACTTGATTGTGGCACCGAACGCCAGCTTTTTCTTCTCGTCTTCGTGATAAAGGCCCAGAATCAGCGAGCCATCGGGCAGTTCCCTGGTGGGTGAGGAACAGGCGAAGGGATACGGAGAATTAAGGGTGAGCTTGACCGGCTCGCTCCAGGTCTTCCCGTTATCCGTGGAGCGAGACAGCATCACCCGGACTTGTTCCCTCTCCGGCTGGTCGGGCCGGTAGGTGAACCAGTTGAGCAGCAGCGTTCCGTCTTTGAGACAGGCCACCGATGGGTCACGGTCATCCTGGTCCGTGTCGATGACCACCACTGGCTTGCTCCAACTCTGGCCGTTGTCCAAGGAGCGAACGGCCATGATTCGCCCGCCCTTGGGCCATTTGGCGTTCGGAGTGGAGACATGGCCATAGCCAGAGTAGAAGACGCAGAAAAGGTCGCCATTCTTGAGCCGGCAAACGTCGGGGAAGGCCGCATAGCCACCAGCAGCCTGACCGGAGCAAAGGATTTGGTGCTGGGCGGAAGCGGAAAAGGCCGGCAGCAGGGACAGGGCCAAGGCCCACGTCATTCTTGGGTGAGTCATCGTTGACCTCGCTTGTTACATCTTCGGAAACCGCTGCGGGCGACGGCGCATGGCTGGTGACGGCACCGGCCTGGAAACCCTGGCGACCCCGGCTCCGGTGGTCTCCTTCACCAATTCGATCCGCACTTGCCGGACATCATTGATTATTGCTTGCGTTGTTTGGTCAGATCATTTACGGAGGTAGTCAGAGTCTCGACCTTTTGGTCAAGCGATCTGACGTTTGCATTCAGGCGTTCGATGTCCCCGGAGTGGCCTCGTGAAAAAATGATAACAATGACCGCAATTGCGATAAGGCTCCCGCAACCCAGGCCAGGAGTCAGGTTCCTGGTCCACACCGACGGTTTGCCACTCTGAACAAACTCGATCTCTTGGCCACAGTGAGGACAGGTCGCCATGACTTCTCCTGAGGGAGGAAGGAATGCAAGACGGATTGGACCTCAGCACCATTATTGTGTCTAAGAACGAGTCTGGCCACCAAAGCCGTCCTGGCGCATCTCGGCAATGAGGTGGCTGGCTGCAACCTTTCAACCAGCCAGCCGATGCGAACAGGTCGCAAAAGATCGCCCACCGTTGGCTTGCAGCCTGCTGGCGAAGCTGCTACGGTGCGTCATTCCTAGGACCGCCGCTTGGATCTTGAGGGAAAGACTTATGGACGCACCAAATGTCATCTTGGCATTGAGCGAGAGTGTTGGTCTTTGGGAACGGCTTCGAGGCCTGTTGCCCGGCAAAGTCGCTGGCCTGCATATTGGTCGGTATGTGCAACGGGACGAGAACGCTAAGTGCAAGCTAAAACTGTGGGTCCAGATTCGCAATCATACTGGCTCCAACCTCCATCTTTCTCTCGCCAAGTTCCAGTTCAGGGACTGGAGCAATTTCACAGCCGACCCTCTTTGGGAAGAC
>Ga0116223_10001029_pt1 | contig 30249 bp, 22 predicted proteins | sample Sb_taG_3_FD_90092 | JGI IMG/M metagenome (GOLD analysis project Ga0116223, IMG submission 90092) | Peat soil microbial communities from Weissenstadt, Germany - Sb_50d_a_PC metaG | ecosystem: Environmental > Terrestrial > Soil > Wetlands > Peat | place: Germany: Weissenstadt | collected 2010-09-21 | reverse complement strand
CTGGGGCCTGCGGCCATCGGCGCCGTGGCGCTGGGCAACGCCGTTTGCTATACCCCGTCGATTTTTGGCATGGGGCTGATGCTGGGGCTCGACACGCTCGTTGCACAGGCCTATGGGCGCGAGGATCATGATGAATGCCACCGCTGGCTGGCGCAGGGCGTGTACCTGGCGGGGATTGCAACCGTGCCGATCATGGTGGGAATTGCACTGGCAAGTCTTTGGCTGCCGAAGTTCGGCATTGAAGCGGTGGTTGCGGTGCCGGCGAGCACATACTCGAGATGTTTTCTTTGGGGAACGCTGCCGCTACTCCTCTACGGTGCGGCGCGCAGGTATTTGCAGGGCGTCGGCCAGGTTCGCGTGATTACCGTGACCTATTTGCTGGCGAACCTTGTGAACTGGTTCGGCGATTGGGTGCTGATTTACGGCAAGCTGGGAATGCCTGCGCTGGGGGTGAATGGCTCGGCGATTTCCACGGTGGCGGCGCGCGTGACCATGGCGGTGGCGCTGCTGGGCTTTGCGTGGAGATACGAGCGCAAGCGCGGACATCCGCTGTTTCGGCACTGGGCAGGTCCGCAAGCAGCGCGGCTGAAACAGTTGCTGCGGCTGGGAGCGCCGGCGGCCGGGCAGATTCTGCTGGAGGTGGGCGCGTGGAATCTGGCGACGTTTTCCGCCGGGTACCTGACGCCGGTGGCGCTGGCTACCCATCAGATTGTGCTCAACTACGCGAGCATTACGTATATGGTGCCGCTGGGCATTTCAGCGGCGGCGGCAGTGAGCGTGGGCCATGCAGTGGGTGCAGGCGATGCGGCGCGGGCCCGGCGCGCGGGCTGGCTGGCGCTGGGGCTGGGTACGAGCTTCATGCTGCTGGCGGCTGTGGCGTTTGTGCTGTGGCCGAAGCCGCTGATCGAACTCTATACGCGCGATGCGCGGGTGATGGCTGTGGGACCGGCGCTGCTGGGGATTGTGGCGGCATTTGAGGTCTTCGACGGAATCCAAACGGTGTCGACCGGAGCGCTGCGCGGGTTGGGCGAGACGCGCGCGCCGATGCTGGCGAACCTGGTGGGCTATTGGGTTTTGGGGCTGCCGCTGGGATTTGTTCTTTGTTTTGTCCTGCGGTGGGGAATCTATGGACTTTGGATCGGGCTGACGGTGGCGCTGGTTGTGATTGCATTGGCGGTGCTGGCTCGATGGGAGAAGGACTCGAAGAGGCAGCTTTCGGCTACTAGCTTCTAGCCTTCAAAGCTCGGGCAAATGGATGGTTTATCAAGACGCATTCATCCGCCCTTGAATTGCAGGCGTCAGTGCAGATTCCACGGAAGTTACCTTGGGTGTTTGAAATGAGACGCACGCACCGGGAAGTGACTATAATCACATTTGGGGCACAAAGAATCGCGCCCGCTGAACGCTCAAAACCGCTCAGAATCTCCCTGAAGGGAATCCCGCCAAATGGCGACTGGAAACCTCGCCCTGGGTCATGAACAGGGCGCCCGCAGCGCGGATCAGCGCATTGTCAACGACTTCAGCATCATCGTAGCCACTGTAAATGGTTCAGGATCGCAGTCCGCCAACAGCGTGCTGCTGAAGAGCATTTTCGGAATGGGTGTTCCCGTCAGCGGGAAGAACCTGTTCCCTTCGAATATTGCCGGACTGCCGACGTGGTACACCATCCGTGCGAGCAAGGATGGTTACGTAGCGCGCAAGCGTGAGATCGACGTTCTTGTGGCTCTGAATCCCGAGACGGCGCGCGACGATATGATGGCGCTGGCGCCCGGCGCTGTTGCCATTTACGAAGAAAATCTGAACCTGAAGCAGTATCGCAGCGACGTAATCTGCTATCCGGTTCCCTTTGACAAGATCACTGTATCGATATGTCCTGAAGCCAAGCTGCGCAAGCTGGTGAAGAACATGGTGTATGTGGGCGTGGCGGCCCAGTTGCTGCAAATCGACCTGGGCATCGTGGAGAAGAGCGTACAGAAGCAGTTTGCCAAGAAGCAGAAGGTTTTCGATTTGAACTTCGGCGCGGTGAAGGCGGGCTGGGAGTACGCGCAGACTACGTTCACCAAGCAGGATCCGTTTTTCCTCGAGCCCATGAACCAGACCGCGGGCAAGATCATCGTGGACGGGAATGCGGCATGCGGCATGGGCGCGGTGTTCGCGGGGGTCACGGTGGTTGCGTGGTATCCCATTACGCCGTCCACTTCGCTGATTGAGGCGACCACCGATCTGCTGAAGAAGTTCCGCGTGACGCCGGAAGGCAAGGCGACGTTCGCGGTGGTGCAGGCGGAGGACGAACTGGCGGCGATCGGCATGGTGCTGGGCGCTGGATGGGCGGGCGCGCGAGCGATGACGTCGACGTCGGGTCCGGGCATTTCGCTGATGGGCGAGTTCAGCGGTTTGGGCTACTACGCCGAAATTCCGGGCGTGATCTTCGACGTGCAGCGTACGGGGCCCTCGACGGGAATGCCGACGCGCACGCAGCAGAGCGATGTGCTGTCGACGGCCTTCCTTTCGCACGGCGACACCAAGCATGTGCTGCTGCTGCCGGGCTCGGTGAAGGAGTGCTTCGAACTGAGTCAAGCGGCGTTCGATCTGGCAGAGCGGCTGCAGACGCCGGTCTTCGTTTTGACCGATCTTGACCTCGGGATGAATAACTGGATGTCGGAGCCGTTTGCTTATCCTGACAAGCCACTCGACCGCGGCAAGATACTGACGGCGGCAGATGTGGAACGGCTCGGCGGTTTTGCGCGATATCGCGATGTGGATGGCGATGCAATCGGCTGGCGCACGCTGCCGGGAACGATGCATCCCAAGGCCGCGTATTTCACGCGCGGATCGGGCCACAACGATGCCGCCGGATACACAGAGAAGCCCGATGAGTACCAGGAAGTGATGGATCGGCTGGCGCGCAAGTTCGAGAACGCGCGCAAGCTGGTGCCTGCGCCCGTTGTCACAAAGAACGGAACTTCAAAGATCGGGTTCCTGGCGTATGGTTCCACGGATTTTGCGCTGCGCGAATGCCTAGACCAGATTGAAAAAGAACACAAATTGAGCGTGGACTATATGCGCATCCGCGCATATCCGTTCGCGCACGAGATCCACGACTTTGTGGCCAGCCATGAGCGTGTGTACGTCGTGGAGCAGAACCGGGACGCGCAGATGGATAGCCTGCTGAAGCTCGATCTACCCGCCGACCAGGTGGTGAAGCTGCGCAGCATTTTGAATTACAACGGATTGCCCATCGACGCGCGCACCATTACAGATGAATTTGCAACGAAGGAAGGCCTCTAATATGGCTACCACGACTGCGAATGGGGCCACCGGCCCGAAAGTGAATCACATTGGATTGCCGGTTATCGAGTACCGCGGCGGCAAATCGACACTGTGCGCCGGCTGCGGCCACAATGCCATCTCCGAGCGCATTATCGACGCCATGTTCGAGATGGGCGTGCAGCCGGAGCGCGTGTTGAAGATGAGCGGCATTGGCTGCTCGTCGAAGAGCCCCGCTTACTTTATGAGCCGCGCGCACAGCTTCAATGGTGTGCATGGGCGCATGCCGAGCATCACCACCGGCGCAGTGCTGGCCAATCGAACGATGATGGCGCTGGGCGTTTCCGGCGACGGCGATACGGCTTCAATCGGGATGGGCCAGTTTGTGCACCTGATGCGGCGCAACCTGCCCATGATTTACATCATTGAAGACAACGGCGTTTACGGCCTGACCAAGGGCCAGTTTTCGGCGACGGCCGATATCGGATCGAAGTTGAAGACGGGCGTGATCAACGATCTGCCGCCCATCGACACGTGCGCGCTGGCCATCATGGCGGGCGCAACGTTTGTGGGCCGGTCGTTTTCGGGCGACAAGAAACAATTGCTTTCGATGCTCAAGGCGGCGATCGCGCACCAGGGAACGGTAATGCTCGACGTGATCAGCCCCTGTGTCACGTTCAACGACCATGAAGGCTCGACGAAAAGCTACAAGTTTCTCCAAGAGAATGACGAGCCGATCAACGAAATCGGATTCATCGCCAGCTTCGACGATATCGAGGTGGATTACGATTCGGGCCAGGTCTACAACGTGGAGATGCACGACGGCTCGCAACTCCGGCTGCGCAAGCTACTCGAAGACTACGATCCTACCGACAAAGCGAACGCGGTCCGCACATTGATGGAAGCGCACGAAAAGGAAGAGATCTTGACCGGCGTCTTTTACATCAATGCGCAAAAGGAAACGTTCATCGATCAGCTGAATATTGTCGACGAGCCGCTGGCCACGCTGCCCGAATCGCTGACGCGTCCGCCCAGGCAGGCGTTGGAAAGCCTGATGGCGAATTTGCAATAGAACCGTACTCAGAGTTAAGGAAGAACGGTCAATCGGGGGCGAGTGCCCCCGATCGTTTTTGCGAAACAAAGCAAAGCATTCGCCAAGGGTTAGAGGGTTGGATAAGGGCTTGCTTGTGCCGGTCAGGATGCTCTTGCACGAAGTTCCTGCTCGGCGCGGAACCAATCGTCTGCATCGTACCCGTGCAAACAGCCGCGCTCGGTGAAGAAGCGGTGGGCGAGCGATGCGACCTGATCGATGGGAACGTTTATTTCTCGACTCTCTTTATTTCCTATGTGTTGTTGATTCTTTGCAAGGTTTGAGCCCGCGGCAACGGCGTTCTTGGTTGCAGTAGTTTTCTTAGGTGACTTTGCAGTGGCGTTCGTTTTCTTGACGGTCTTTGCCATGAGTATCCTCCTGGGGAATTGGCCAACGAGCGGCCGTCTTCTTCATCATAAACCGAATTTGGAAAATTCGTCCCACGCACGATACCGCGCAATGAATCTTCGATGTCATGAAGGATTCGCGCTGATTCAGACGCGCAGGTCGATGTACCGAGAGAGCGCAGCAAGCCTGAGTTCGCCGAATTCATTCGGCGCCTGAGGTGTCACCGTGTATCGTGAATGGAAGCCTCTACCGCCATGACGACAACGGCCATCGAAACCAATGCACTGACCCGCCGCTTCGGCGATTTTGAAGCCGTCAAGGACGTGCACCTGCACGTGGATGCGGGGCAGTTTTTTGGTTTCCTCGGGCCCAATGGCGCAGGCAAATCGACCACGATTAAAATGCTTACCGGCCTGCTGGCGCCGACTTCAGGCAGCATTCGCATCCTGGGCGAAGACTTGCAGGCCAATTCAGCGGAGATCAAGCGACAGATTGGCGTTGTTCCCGAAGGGATGGCGCTCTTTGGCCGGCTCACCGGGGAAGAATATCTTCGTTTTGTCGGGCGCATGTATGGTCTCGATCGCGCTACTACGATGCAACGCACGCGGGAGCTGCTGGAATTCATGCAACTCGCCGATGAAAACAAAAAGCTGATCACCGATTTCTCGCACGGAATGCAAAAGAAACTGGCATTGGCGGCAGCGGTGATTCATGGGCCAAAGGTCCTCTTCCTCGACGAGCCGTTTGAAGGCGTGGACGCTGTTGCCGCAGGCACGCTGAAAGCAATGCTGCAGAGAATGATTGCGCGCGGCGCCACGGTCTTTCTCACATCGCATGTACTGGAAATTCTGGAACGACTTTGCACGCACGTGGCCATCATCCATCGGGGGCAACTGGTGGCACAGGGATCGCTCGCGGAACTGCGCGCAGGCGGCGGCCGAACCGGGTACGCAGGTGGAGAAGCCAGCGGTGCGACACAGGGCGGTGCGCAGCGCAGCCTGGAAGAGATTTTTCTCGAGATTGTGGGCACGGATCGCGAAGGCAGCCCTGGCGCGACGGCACCGGAGCAGGAGCTCTCATGGCTGAGCTAGCGGGTGCGAGCGCGTCGTCTGCATCGGGTCGCGGGATTCCCGCGCGGACCCAGCTGCTTGCCGTCGCGTGGCTGCGCTGGCGCATCTTCATGAACAACACGTTTCGCCGGCGGCGCCCTACGAATACGCGCCAGGCAACCGGTCTTGCGTTTGCGATCCTTTTGCGCATCCTCGTGTGGCCGTTCTTTGGGTTGATGGTGATCGGACCGGTGGCGGGAAGCGGTTTTCTGGCGTGGGAGGCGATCGCCGAGAACCAGCCGCAGCACCTGATTCCATTGCTGGCGGGTATCGCTTTGCTCTGGCAGTTCGCGAGCGTCAACGGCCTGAACATTTCTGCGACAGTCTCAAGTTTCGAACCATCGTCTCTGATCCGCTTTCCACTGAAATTCGGCCGCTACCTGGTCCTTCGTACCGTGTTCGGCCTGATGACTGCGAGCACGATTGTGGGATTCCTGGCGCTGATGGCCGCTGCCGCCGGAATCGGCCTGGCGAAACCGAGCCTGGCGCTGCCCGCGGTGATCGCCCTAATGACCTACGCCTTCATGAATGTTTTCCTGAGGCGCATGATTGAGGCATGGATGGAGCGTTGGCTGTCGAACCGCCGATTTCGCGAGGCATTCGGCATGCTGATGGCGCTTTCTGCGGTCGGCTTTCAGTTTTTGAATTTTCAGCGCGCTCCACTGCACGGTCATGGTATGCCGCACAGTTGGGTGCTTGACTTTATGCGCGGATCAGCGGCGTATCTGAACTGGTTGCCTCCGGGATTCGCGGGGAATGCGATCGTCGAAACACCGCATTGGGGGATGGCGATCCTGCAATTCATCGGACTGCTGGCGACTACAGCGTTGTTCGCAGCGGCATTTGCTGTGCGACTGCACAAACAGTTTCTCGGCGAGTACTTGAGCGAGGGACCGGGCAAGCGAGGTCACGCGCATGCGGCAGCGCGCGAGCGGGCGATTGCCGCAGCACCGGGAGCGGCATCTGCTATGGCGCAACAGCGCGCGGGCGTGGAGTTTCCGCCGATTGTGGGCTCATGCCTGCGCAAAGAGTGGCTCACGTTTCGCGCCAACTCAACGCAGCTGGTCGGACTGGCAACTCCGCTGATCTTCATCGTGATTCTGAACCGGACGGCTTTTGCCGCGAATTCTGTGTACTTTCTTCCCGCGGCCATTGCTTATGCGCTCGTCGGCGTCCTTGCCGGTTTGTACAACGTCTTTGGTGCGGATGGACTCGGGGTGCAGATTTATTTGATGGCGCCAATCCGGATGCGCGAGGTGATTATCGCCAAGAACCTGGCGAGCCTTGTGCTGATTTGTGGGGAAGCAGGAATTGCCTGGATCCTGGTTGTGCTGCTTTCGCACGAGCCGATTCCGCTGCCTGTGCAAATCGCAACTGGACTTTGGACGGGCTTCGTAATTGCGGCCAACCTCGCCCTGGGCACTTTGCGCTCGATTCAAGCGCCGCGCAGGTACATCCCCGGGCAAACAAGACAGACGAGAGGCACACCGACCAGCCGCACCAGTCGCCTTTTGATTTTGGTTGTACTGTTCGGGAGCCTGGCGCTCCAGATTCCGGTGGTCCTGCTCTGCCGTTACCTCCACGAGCCGTGGCTAGCCGTGCTGATCTTCGCTCCGCTTGCGGCGGCGGGTATTCTGGCATACGCTCTGATGCTGTACAACGCTGAAAAGCTGGTGCTGGGTCATCGCGACGTGCTGGCTGAGGAGTTGTGCAAAGTTTAGTTTGCTTTGATACGACGCTCGCGGCGAAAATGCATCGCCGGCCGCGGAGTAGCTAGATTTCCCACCAGTCGAACTGCGCCATGCGGGGGTAATAGAGCCCGCCGAAGACGGTTGCGGACGCGCCGTGAAGATTGCGAAGCACGTTTGCATAGGCTTCGATCTGCGGGGCAAAGATGCGACGCAGATCGTGCAAGGCAACTGCGGGGTCCAAGCCTTCTTCGTGCGCGGTCTTGTAATCGATAATCCACCAGGCGGCCTCGCGCGGTGGATCCGCTGAGCTTTGCGGAGCATGGCCGGCGCGAAAGACGCGATCGACCTGCACGACGCGCAGGCGGCCATCGACGACGCCGCTCCAGCGGACCTCGCTGGCTGCGTCAGGGTGCGGGGTAAGAATCCATTTTGCAATAGGATCGTTGCTGGCGCGAAGCATGATTTCGAGGGCTTGCGCGGCGATGCGATTGGCGCGAGGCGCATCCACGCCGGCCGCGCGAATTTCTGCAGCAATGCCGGCCTCGGAGCGCGATAGGGCAGTGCAGGCGGCATCCCAGGACTGCCTCTCAAGAATTCTGGACAATTTCTGCAGAAGCAAGTGAACCGCTTTGCCAAGCACGCGCGAGAGGAGCCCGCCTTCATGCCGTTCGTAGAGGTGAGATGCGCCAAGAATCGGCGCCTCCTCGGCCGCTGAAGAAACGACGGCGGCCACAAGACGGAAATCAGCCGGTAGGCGTCGCAGGAGAGTTGGCTTTGCCGCCGGAAACGTCTCGGAGAGATTGCCGCCGACAGAGGCTGCAATGGATTCGATTTCGGCGGGCTGTGCGTTCGCTGGAGCGGCAACCAAGGCGATCTTCGCGCGCCACGAATCGAATCGGCGGCAGACTTCCGCTTCCAGTGCAGGCCAGGCAGTTTTGAGGAGACTTTCGGGAGGGTCAGCGAGAGTGAGCGAGCCGTCTGCTTCTGTTTTGTAGGATGGCCGCGCAAAGAGATGAACCTGCTCCCGCGCGCGGGTTGCAGCGACGTAGAACAGGCGGCGCATCTCCTGCTTTTCACGATCGCGGCGAACGCGGTCGACCCACTGTTTCGCCTTGCCGCGTTCCGCGCCCTTCGTCTGCATTGGAGCGACGAGAAATTCTGTAATCTCACCTGGCTCGCTGGCGCCATTTACATCGGCTTCCGGCGGCAGGCCGCGCTCGAGCCACGAAAGCATTTCGTGCCGGTCGCTGGCGGAGCGCGCTTGTAGGTCGGGCACGATCACCACTTCGAATTCGAGGCCCTTCGATCCGTGAATGGTCATCAATTGCACGCCGCAGTCACTGTCGGCGGCGGGATCGGGCATGGCCTTCAGATCGTTGAGCGCGGCATCGAGTCCCGGGCCGAGCAGGTCCGCCTCGCCCTCGGGAAGGCGGTCGAGCGTGGTCCACAGCAGATCGAGATTGGCCCGCACGGCTGCGTCGACACACTGCTCACCGCCAAGTTGCTGCCAAATCTGCTGGAGCCAGGTTCCGACCGATGTGCCGGGTTGCGTCGAGCGAATGCGTGCTGCGAATTCCGTTGCGCGCATCACGCGCTCCATCGCGATGCGGCCGTCGGCACTGAGAAGAGCGGCACGCTCGGAGAAAAGCTCCGGAATCGGTCGCGCCATCATTTTCTTATCGTCGGCACTGGTGAGCGCGTGTAGATCAGCGAGAGAGAGGCCGCACCACGGCGCACGCAACACGCCAAGCCAGGCGACGCGATCCTGTGGATTGAGGAGGGCGCGAGCGAGGGACTGCGCATCTATGATCTCGGGGCGTTGCTTTAACTCTTCGAGGTCCAGCGCGCGAAAGGGGATTCGCGCTTCGCGCAGCGCCTGTGCCACGGGGACCAGCGATTTGCGCGCACGGCCCAGTACGGCGACACGATATTTCTCGCCAGCAACTCGAGCCTCTTCAATCGCGGGAAGGTGGCCGCGGATAATTGCGACAATCTCTTCGATTTGTTTCCGGCAGGCTGCCTCGCGTTGTGCCGCGATCTCTTCCTTTTGATCAGGGCCAGATCGGGCGGAGCCGCCCGGCTTCGACTGGGGCGTGAATTCGAGATGAAGATGCAACCGGGGCTCCGGCTCAGTAACCAGATGAAGGCCGGGTTGGGCCGCGTCATCGCGCGCAGCATCCACTGCTGCGTATCGGATGCCGCTATCGTCGGATGCGAAGAGCAGCGCGAATGTTTCGTTGAAGTTCTGGACCAGTGGCGCTGCCGTGCGGAAATTGGCGGTGAGATGCACGGAATCAAAGAGCAGCGATTGCTCGCCGGGAATCTCCAGGCCGAGCTGCTCCACGCGCGGAAACAGTTCTGCGTCGGCATCGCGGAAAAAGTAGATGGACTGCTTTGGGTCCCCGACCACGAAGCAGGTGCGGCCATCGCGGTCGGGCCATTCGGCAATGAGATGCGCGAGTAACTGATGCTGGTGGCGGCTCGTGTCTTGAAATTCGTCGACCAGCAAATGACGCGCGCGATCGGCGACGGCGAGGACGGCATCGGCTGGTGCGCCGTCTTCGCCCTGAAGCACCCGAAGCGCGATCTGAGCGACCTCAATGTAATCGGCGGTTGCGGTTTCCGCGAAAACCACACGCAGCTGACCTGCGGCATGGCGGAGCAGCGTGAAGCAGGCCTTGACAATCTCCCACTCTTCATCGGTGTAGCGCGCGGAGGGGAGATCAGCCACGCCGTCGAGCACCGCCTCGAAGCCATCAAGCTGTGTGAGGCCTGCAATGAGCGTGTTCAGGCGGCCCTTCTCGATTTTGGCACTTGGAGGGAATCCGTGATTCTTGTTGACTTGTTTGCGAAAGTGGCCGTCGGTAAGCAACAGGTCCGCGAGGCACACCAACGCCAGGCGAGCCTCTTCAAGCAACTCGGGTGATTCGAACGGCACGCCGGGAAACTCCGCCAGTTCGGCCAGATCCGAATGGCGTCGGCCTTCAGTTTGCTCGCAGGCAAAGCGCGCGAGCTCATGCGCTTCCTGACGCGCGCCGGGAAGCTGATCGAGCAGCAGGTCGAGACGTGCGAGATAATTCCGGACTTGGCGGGCGAATGCCCATTCCAACTGATTACGCAAAGCGCCCCAGTCCGGATCGCGATCAAGAACGAAATTGTGCATCCATTGATCGCGCTTGGCGAGCATCGCGACGAGCTGGCTTTCGAGATCCTGCCAACTGTTGTCTCGCCAAAGGAGGAGATTCTCAATGGCTTCGCGCAAGCCCGGATCGCCGCTCTCGATTTGTTCCAGCGTGTGACGAGCAGCGCGGCGGTAGAGCTCGGTGGGTTGTTCGCTGATTTGAAGGCCGCCGCCGAGGCCCGAAAGAAGCGGCTGCTGAAGAGCAAGTTCGCGACAGAAGGAATCGATGGTCTGAATGCGCAATTGCGAAGGAAAATCGAGGAGGTTCCAATTGAGGGCCCGTGAGTGTGCAAGCGCTCGCCGCGCCAGCGATTGCGTTGAATATTGATCTGAGCCCGCGTCGAGATCGGCTGCAGCTCGTGCTCCTGCCGTTTCCAGCTCCGAAAGAATGCGGTGGCGCATTTCGGCTGCGGCGGCCTTGGTGAAGGTGATGGCGACGATCTGGCCGGGGTCGTCGACTTTGCCGAGCAGAAGGAGAAAGCGGCGGGTGAGCAGATCTGTCTTGCCCGAACCAGCGGGCGCTTGCACGAGAACGGAGCGAGCAGCGTCGAGTGCGCGGTTACGCTCGGCGTGGTCGGGAGGAGAATTCCGCTGCGCCATGCTAGCCATCGGCGTCCACCTCGTCGTCGCCGTTCTCATCTGCTTGCAGCGACGCGTTCTCCTCAATGCGGCAGAGCGCTTGCAGGCCACAGCGCTCGCAGGTATTGGGATAATCGCGGGGGTCGACTTCGGCGCGCCCGTTGAGGAAATTCTGCGCCCGATCTGCGATATAAGCGCGCCAGTCGTCCAGGTCCTGATCTTTCAGTGGCTTCTTCACAAGGCTTGTCGTGCTGTTGAGATTGCCGAGCAGCGTTTCCCGCGCCTTTTTGATCCTTCCGGCGAATTCGCGATTGCGCTCACCGGCGCGCAGTTTGGCGAAGACGAGGCCGCCAATGCGCTCATCAGCAGCAGTCGCGAAGCCCGCGTAGAGCGGCAGTTGTACATCATCGGGGCGGGGCAGATCCCAGGATTTCGGAGTGACATTGCCGGTTTTGTAGTCGATGACGAGCAGCGAATTGTCGATGAGGCGGTCGATGCGGTCGAGGCGCAAGTGGAGCTCGAGGCCGGCGATGGATGCATCGGATTTCTGTTCGGTTTCGAGCACGGCGAACGGCACGCGCGTGGATTCGTAGCGCAGCCATTCCGTGACGAGATTGACGAGTCGCAGCTCCTCAAGCTCGAGATATCGCGGAGGCATGCCTTCGCGTGCGTGGGAAGGGAGCTTCTCGTCAAGAACACGCCGAACGTGTTCCGCGACAAATGAGGGCAGGTGATCCGCAATCTTCACAAGGTCCGCGTGCGAGCGGATACCATTCGGCGGACCAGCCCAAACGGAGTGAAGAACGTCGTGGACAAGCTGTCCGCGTTCGATCGCTGTAAGCCCGGCTTCGGCTGCGTCCCAATCCTCGGCGCCAAGTCGCGCGATGGCAAATGCTTTAAAGGGGCATTGCGATTGCGCGGTGAGGATGTTCGACCCGCCGGCAATTTCACCGGGGGGGAAGGGAAGTTCGGTTGCATCTCGAAACTCGACGGTCAACGGCTCAGGAATGGGCGGCGGCTTGAGCTCGGTTTGCAATGCTTGCGGCGGGCCGGCGAATTGCACGACGAGTCTTGACGGCCGCATCTCGACGCCGTCGCTCTGGCGCGCGAAGCTGAAGTGCACCTCGTGCGCAGAGGCGAGCAGGCGGCGCGTCATGATTGCAGCGAGGTCCCAGTCGAGTTGCGCAGTGGCATGGGGCATGACCGCCTGGCGCTGGACAGCGAGCGGGAGCAGAGGATTCGTGGTGCCGACCGCCGGCCAGGTGTCTTCACTGGCTCCCATGAACCACACGGCATCGGCCGTGAGGCCCGCGGTCTCGGCCGGGCCAGCGATCAAGATGGGCGCACCTTCTGATTCTGGCGCGAAAAGCGTCTCGCTGAGGGTGCGATCGATAGCGCGGAGAAAATCGTCCCAGTTGATGCGGCGGCCATCGAAGCCCAGGGACGCGCACTCGTCAATGGCTTGCTGCCAGCGGTGGTGCGCCTGAAACTCTGCACTGGTGAGGGGCCGCGCATCGGGCCAGCCGATGTCGTGGAGGAGTGCGGCCACGAGGTCGGCCCATTCGAGCGGAGTATGCGCGCTGCGAGAAAAATCGAGCAGGCGCTGGCGGACCGGCATCATTCGGGCAAGCCACGCGGCGGGAAGCTCTGCGCCGGGACGCTGGCGGATGAACTGCGGGAGGGGCCAGCTTGTGCGCTGCATATTGCGATGGCGGGTGGCGCGCATGAAGGCGGCCAGCACCTGCAATTCGTTGGGCGTGGCTGCGTAGCCGCTCGAAAACAGCCAATCAAGCTCCTGCTCGTCGATCGCATCATCGAGCCAATGCAGCAGCAGGCTCGCACTTCGGGCGAGAGCGACCTGGTCGAGGCGCATGCCAAGCGAGAACTCGAATGCGCCGGCGCGCGTGAAGCGGAGGAAAGCGCGTTCCATTTCGCCGCGGCGGGTGCGCAGATCCTGCGTGACGACGAGGAGGCGCGCGTGAGGATTAGCGGCGAGTTGCCGCCGGCACCAGATCGCGCATGCTTCAAGCTCCGACGAGGGATCGCTCGCGGCGTGAAAAGCAATGCGCGATGCTGCTTCGCCAGAGGGCGCCAGGGAGCAGGCGCCCCATGCGGCAAAGAATTCCTTCTGGACAGGAAGCAGGCGGTCAAAGCCCGCGAGCAGCAAGGGCGGGCGCTCGGACGAGTCTGCTTGCAGCACAGGGATCAACTCAAGCGGCAAGCGTGCAGCGCTGACGACTCTGCCGTTGCGGCACACGCCGTCGAAGGCGGTGAGCCAAGAGCTGAAGGCCGCAGCGTCCTGATCCCAGCCGGCGCGTGCGCGCTCATTCAAGAGCGCCGGAGCGTAGTTCGAGAGGAGGCGCAGTGCTTCCATGGCGAGGCTGGCCAGGCGATCGCGTGCGCCAGCAAGGTGCGCGGCCTGCGGCTCGGCGGCGGCGATGATTTCGGCCCAGAGTGATTGCTCCTGAATCGAGTTGAGGACGAGGCGTCCGTCTGAGACGCGCTCGGCCCAGGCGCTGCGTACGAAGGTTTGCCAATCGTGAATATTGGGCGCGGGCCATGCGGCGAGGCCTTCGAGCCGGCGAGCCCGATGGAACGCGGAGGTGAGAGAGCGCGCGGTGCGTTCGCTTGCAGTGACCACGAGTCCGCCGCCGCGCAGCCATGCATCGATCTCAACTGCCGAACTTGTGCCCATGCCAGCTTTATACGCTGATGAGCGGGGTGAACGCCAAACTCTCCCGGAGTGGACAGAGAGAATATCTTCGAACACCAGTCTGCGCCCTCGTCCTATACTTGAACGATCGTCGGCAGACAATTAGAAAGGCCGGGCTTTCATAATGCGAAGAATGCAGCTTGCCAGTTGTGCTTGCGGCGCGGCGTGGGTCACGGGAGTGGTATTGTGTATTGCAGCCCACACTCAGGCGCCGTCAACTTCAATTACACCGGCGACCATGCCTCGCGTGGGAGCAGTGGACGAACGGTTTGAGTCGTACAACATTGAAGCTGTTGAAATCACGGGCGGACGGTTTTGGAAACCGTACGCTTCGGTAACCGCCGCCGACGCGGGGACGCAGCCCACAACGCCTTCCTCGGGCGGAATCAACCCGTCACTCCTGGAGTATCGGCCGCCGATCGATTTGAACAGTCCGCGGCTGCGCAAACTTGCGGCAGCACTCGGCCCGGCCTACCTTCGCGTGAGCGGAACGTGGATGAATTCCACATACTTTCAGGATTCCGATGAACCGGCTCCGCTGAAGCCTCCGACGGGCTTTAACAGCGTGCTTACACGAAAAGAGTGGAAGGGAGTGATTGATTTTGCTCGCGCCGTCGATGCTGAGATTATGACTTCGTTTGCGATCAGCGCTGGGACACGCGACGCCGCAGGCGTATGGACTCCGAAGGTCGCTCAGGCATTCATGTCGTACACCAAAATGGCCGGCGGAAGCATTGCCGCGGCCGAGTTCATCAATGAGCCGAACTTTCCTGAAGTCGGGGGCGCGCCAAAGGGTTATGACGGGCAGGCCTACGCGCGCGATTTTGCTGTTTTTAAGTCCTGGGCGACGGCGAACGCTCCCGGGATGCGGATTCTGGGAACAGGGGGTGTGAACGAAGGAAGCATGATGGTACCGCCGATGATGCACGTGCTGAAGAGCGAAGACATATTAAAGGCCACGGGGCCTGTGTTCGATATCTTTTCGTACCACTCTTACGGAGCCGTCTCAAGCCGCTGCGCCATGGGTTCTGCGGCGGGAACTACGATAGATGCGGCACTTTCAGCGGATTGGTTATCGCGTGGAGCGAGCGAGGAGGAATATTATGCAGCGCTGCGTGACCGCTTCGAGCCGGGAAGGCCGATCTGGAACACGGAGACCGGCCAGGCTGCATGCGGAGGCGACCGCTGGGCTGCAACCTTCCTCGATACGTTTCGCTATCTGAATGAGCTGGGCAGCCTCGCTCGCCTCGGCGTGCAGGTGCAGATCCACAATACCCTCAACGCCAGCGACTACGGCCTGCTCGACGAAAAGACGCTTGAGCCACGGCCCAACTACTGGGCAGCGTTGCTGTGGCGCAAGCTGATGGGAACGACAGTTCTCGATCCGGGGACCCCGCCCTCGCCGAACCTGCATCTGTATGCGCATTGCCTGCGCAAGCGACCGGGAGGAGTCGCAGTGCTGGCAATCAACGCAGAGAAGGAAACGGCGCAGACGTTGCAGACTCCTGGGGGTGCGGAGCGCTATACCCTGACCGCAGGCAGCCTGACGGCTCCCACCGCTGACCTGAATGGAAAGCAGCTCGAGTTGGGTGCGGAAGATGCGCTGCCGGCCCTGAACGGAATCTCAGTCCACTCCACAGCGGTGACCCTTGCACCGGCAAGCACCACGTTTCTGGCGTTTCCAACGGCCGGCAATGCAAGCTGCAGATAGCAGGAGCCAGTGGTCAGTCCACCGGTTGTACACTATAATTGGTGATGCGCGCCCTTCTTACATGCTGTTTTCTTGCGGCATTTGCAGTGGCTGGATGCCATTCCGGCGATCATTCTACGACGCAGGCGGGGGCCGGCAATGCAGGCGTGAGCGTGTACCATTTGCGCGGGAAAATCGTTTCTACGGATAACGCCCACGGCATTGTGGTGGTCGATCATGAGGCGATTCCCGGGTTCATGGATGCAATGACCATGCCCTACCAGCTCAAGGATCCCACTATCGCGAGCGAGCTGCACCAAGGCGACACCATCACTGCAGATGTGCTGGTATCGAAGACCGCCGCACAAACGGTGTTGCTCGATCATGTTGTCGTGATTGCGCAGGCGAAACCGGATTACAAGCCGTCCGTGTTCTATCACGTGCCAGCGCAGGGCGACGCCGTTCCGGATTTCAGGCTGCGCAACCAGGATGGGCGCGCGATTCACCTGGATCAGTTCCGCGGCCAAGCGCTGCTGCTGACGTTTATCTACACGCGCTGCCCGCTGCCGAATTTCTGCCCGTTGATCACGCATAACTTTGCCGTCATCAATCGCCAGTTGTCTGCGGACCCGTCGCTTTATGCCAAAACGCATTTGCTCTGCATCAGCCTCGATCCGGTAAACGACACCCCGACGCGGCTGCGCGCCTATGGCGCGGAATACATCGGCAGCGATGCGAAGAGTGCCTTTGCGCATTGGGACTTCGCGGTTCCGTCGAAGCCTGAGTTGCTGAAGATGGCGAAGTATTTCGATGTGGGCATCACGCCGGGCCCGGACGACACGATCACGCACACGATGTCGACGACATTGATCGGCCCGCATGGCAAGGTGGCTCAGTTTTATCCGGGCAACGAGTGGACGCCGCAACAGGTGATTGCAGATGTGAAAAAGGCAGCTGCTAGCTCCTAGCTGTTTTGCGGTGGTGAGATCTAATGTTTGATCGAATTCTTTCACGAAGGTAAGGAGAGCAAGATGGAATACGGCTTGAATATCCGCAAAGATGGTGAACTGGATTTTCTTTCATTGGGAGCGCTGGTGCACCGGCTGGATCCGGGGATCATTCCTTTTCGCAAGGCGACGGAGTGCCTGATTCACGTGAGCGGCGGCGAATTTAACGTGGCCGCCAATCTTGCTGATTGTTTCAAGATGAAGACGGCTATTGCGTCGGCCTTGGTGGATTATCCCATCGGCGATTTGATTGCCGAGCGCGTGCGCGCCATGGGTGTGAAGCCGATCTACAAGCACTTTGAGCACAATGGCGCCACCGGGCCGAACATGGCGACAGTGTATAGCGACCGTGGCGCGGGTGTGCGGCCGCCGGTGGTGTTTTATAACCGCGCCAACGAGGCCGGAGCCATGCTGAAGCCGGGCGACTTCGACTGGAAGAAGATCTGCGGGCAGGGCGTGCGCTGGGCGCATTCGGGCGGCATTTTCGCTGCGCTGTCGGCGACCACAGCGCCGCTGGCGGCCGAGATGATGAAGGCGGCTAAGGCTGCAGGTGCGGTGACTTCGTTTGATCTGAACTTCCGCGAGAAGCTGTGGAAGATTTCCGGCGGCGCAGACAAAGCCGTGGAGACCATCGCCAAGATCGTGACGAACGTAGACGTTCTGATCGGGAACGAGGAAGACTTGCAAAAGGGCCTGGGAATCCCCGGGCCTGATGTCGCCGCGAAGTCGAAGCTGGACCCGAGCGTGTTCTTCGCCATGATTGACAAGGTGGTCAAGAAGCACCCGCAGGTGAAGATCGTGGCGACGACGCTGCGCGAAGTACACTCCACGAATCGGCATAGCTGGAGCGCGGTGGCTTGGATCAACGGGAAGACCTATACAGCGCCGACGGCGGAGCTGGACGTAGTGGATCGCGTGGGCGGCGGAGATGGATTCGCGGCCGGGTTGATCTATGGCCTGCTGACCGGCGAAAAGCCCGAGGATGCGCTGAGGCTGGGTTGGGCGCATGGCGCGCTGCTGACGACGTTCATCGGCGATACAACGATGGCGACGCTGGACCAGGTGCGCGCGTTCGCCAAAGGCGGATCGGCGAGGATCCAGCGGTAGCGAAACAGTGGTCAGTGATCAGTAGTCAGTTTGCCCTGGCATGGTGCGAGTCCACGGAATTCGTGAGGCTGCCCGGCCGCGAGGGAACAGGAAGATCAATAGATTTCTAACCGCTGGCCACTGAACACTGATTACTGAACACTGACAACTTGCAACTGTTATTCTTGCCATGCACAGAAGCGGAGGGCTGTCATGGCCAAGGTGACGATTGTTTTCGGAGTTTTGCTGATCATTCTCGGGCTGGTAGGCTTTTTCGCAACCGGCGCCATTCATCACACGGCGCTGATTCCTGCGTGGTTTGGCCTGGCGCTTGGGGTCGGTGGCATTCTGGCCATCAGCCCCAGCGAAAAACGCCGCAAGATTTTCATGCACATCAATGTCACTGTTGGGTTGCTGGGCCTGATTGGCGCCGCTGCTTCAGCTTTGCACGAATATGGACACGCGCGGTCGCTCGGGATGGATCCGGATTACAAGGCGCTGACCGCGCAGATCGTAATGGTCGTCCTGCTCCTCATTTATGTGAATCTTTGCGTCCGGTCGTTCATCCAAGCACGCAGTTCGCGTAAGGAATAGTCGATGGGTGGTTTGCGCGGTGGAGGAATCGGACTGGGAGCGCGCGCGGAACGATCTCCGCACGGGCGCAGTGTGCGCGCCCAAGGCGAAACGCCCAAGAAGAAGGTGGATTTCCGGAAAGCGATGCCGGAGATCTGGAGGCTGGTGCGGCCGCGGAAGTGGCTGCTCCTGCTGGGCCTAGCACTGGTGGCCATCAATCGCGTGGCAGGCCTGACGCTGCCCTTCGTATCCAGACCATTTGTAAATGATGTGCTGCGGAGGCATGAAGGCAACAAGCTGGTGCCGCTGGTGGTGGCGGTGATTGTTGCGACGCTTATCCAGTCTGTCACGTCGTTTTCGAACACACAATTGCTGTCAAAGGCAGCGCAGCGCATGATCGCGGATCTGCGCCAGCAGGTGCAGCGGCATGTCGGCCGCTTGTCGGTGAATTTCTACGACGCCAACCGCACGGGCTTGCTGGTATCGCGCATCATGAGCGATGTGGAAGGTGTGCGGAACCTGATTGGAACCGGCCTGGTGGAGTTTGTCGGCGGCCTGCTGACTGCAGTGTTGGCGTTCATCTTCCTGATGCATCGAAGTCCCAGGATGACGTTGATCGTATTCTCGGTGGTAGGCGTTTTTGTTTTTATTCTCCAGTACGCTTTCAAAACGATCCGCCCGATCTTCCGCGAACGGGCGAAGATTAACGGGGAAGTAACGGGCCGGCTGACCGAGTCGCTGGGCGGCGTGCGCGTGGTGAAGGGCTATCATGCCGAGGAACGCGAGGCGGGCGTATTCAAGGAAGGCGTGCTGCGCCTGCTGGACAACGTGATGAAGTCGCTGACGGCGACCAGTTTGATGTCGATGGCAGCGACCACGGTGTTGGGAATCGTGGGCGCCATCGTGATGTTGCTGAGCGGGCATCTGGCATTGCAAAACCAGATGGACGACGGCACCTACATCCAGTACACGATGTTTCTGGCATTCATGATTGCGCCGGTGATCCAGGTGGTGAATATCGGCACGCAACTCACCGAGGCGGTGGCCGGGATCGATCGCACCATGGAGATCCTGTCCGAGAAGGATGAGTTCGCTGATCCGACGCGCAAGATCAGGCTCGGCGAAGTTGTCGGTTTGGTGAGATTCGACGGTGTGGAGTTCGCTTACACACCGGAGAAGCCGGTGCTGCACGACGTCAGCTTCAGGGCCGAGCCGGGAATGGTGACCGCGTTGGTGGGCTCTTCGGGATCGGGCAAATCCACGATTATCAGTCTGGTGTGCGCCTTTCACACGCCGGTCAGCGGCCGCGTGCTGGTGGATGAGATCGACCTGGCCACCGTGGACCTGGACACCTACCGTTCGCAGCTTGGCGTGGTCTTGCAGGATTCGTTTCTTTTCGACGGCACGATCCGCGAGAACATCATGTTCTCGCGCCCTGAAGCAAACGAAGAGGCGTTTTTGTTTGCTTGCTGCACCGCGCGCGTTGACGAATTCGCGGAGCGATTTCCCGAAGGCTACGAGACCATCGTGGGCGAGCGAGGAGTGAAGCTTTCCGGCGGACAACGGCAGCGGTTGTCGATTGCGCGCGCGCTGCTGGCCGACCCGAGGATTCTGATTCTCGACGAGGCCACGAGTTCGCTCGATTCTGAGTCAGAGGCGATGATCCAGAGCGGGTTGCGCGAGCTGATGCAGGGGCGCACCACATTTGTGATCGCTCACCGGCTCTCCACCATCCGCCGCGCCGACCAGATCCTGGTGGTGGAAGGGGGCCGCATCGTGGAGCGCGGCAATCATGCGGAGCTGTTCGCACTCGGCGGGCGCTACTACGATCTCTACACGCGCCAACACGGCCTGGAGGCCAACCTTTTCCTCGCGCCGGGCGAGGGTGACAAGGTCGACGAGGCGGATGTGGTGGAGGAGTAGAGGCTGCAACGCTCGGCACGCGTTCTGAATATCCCAATCATCCTTCTATGCTTTTCCGCATTTACTAGGAATCCGCGTTTGCCGGCCGTTTCACCAGTTGACGCGCGTCCCATCATTTGAGAAGCTAAGAATGGAAGTCAGAAAACGGAACAAAGGATCAATATGCGAGACGCAGCTCCCCAAGGCACATACAAAGTGCAAGCTCTCGACCGGGCGTTCGCCGTGCTGGACTTGCTGGGTGAAAGCGAAACCCCGCTCGGCCTGGCCCAAGTGGCCGCATCCCTTCAGCTACACAAGAGCACGGCGCATCGTTTTTTGATGGTTCTGGAGCGGCACCGCATGGTGGAGCGCACCGCGAACGGCAAGTTCCGGCTGGGACTGCGGCTGTTTGATTTCGGCAACCGCGCCATCGAGCAATATGACCTGCGCGATCGGGCCCAGCCGCATCTGCGGAGGCTCGTGTCGGAGACCGAAGAGACGGCGCATCTGGCTCTGCTCGAAGCGGCGCGCGTGATTTACATCGACAAAATTGAGCCTACGCGATCGGTGCGAATGATCACGCGCATCGGGGCCAGCAATCCCGTGCATTGCACGTCAGTGGGTAAGGCAATCCTGGCATTCCTGCCGCCGGAGCGGGCCACGGAAATTCTGCGGCGCGTCCGCTACGAGCGAATGACGAGTCGGACCATTACCACGCCCGAAGCTCTGCGCGCAGAGCTCGAAAAGACGCGCCGGCGCGGTTACGCCGTGGATGATGAGGAACTGGAGGAGGGATTGCGCTGCATTGCGGTGCCGGTCCTAGATGCGCAACGCTTGCCCGTGGCGGCGGTGAGCGTCTCCGGGCCGTCGTTCCGGGTGACCGCGCAAAAGCTGCCGTCGATCGCCAACCATCTGCTGCAATGCGTTCGCGGCATCTCGATGGACATGGGATACGTGCCTTCAGGTCGCGCTGCGCGGGCGGCTGTGAGCGCGTGATGGTGGAGCGCAGTTTTTCTCGCGGCCTGGCACATGGATTGGCCGGCGGAAAATCCTTGCAATGTCACAGGTTCGGTGGCTGAAGTGGAAGCCGGGGCCACCTGCTTTCTGATAAACTCAATCTTGTTGTAACCGCGAGAACACGCCGCGCCGACCGGCGCATTCCAAGTGTCGCGAGTTCTTGTGGGGACGTAGCTCAGTTTGGTTAGAGCGCTGCCCTGTCACGGCAGAGGTCGCGGGTTCGAGCCCCGTCGTCCCCGCCATAAACCAAAAGAAAACAAAGGGTTTATGGCAAGTGGCAAAATCAAGACACACCCGCGAGGGTGCTGGTGAGGGTGCTGAAGGTCTTAGCGCCTTTTTTCTTGCCCGTTTTTCCCATCTCGGAGGGTGCTGACGAGGGTGCTGAAAGCGCCTTCTTCTTGCCCGCTTCCAAGACCATCGTCATCACACGGTTGTTGGCCTCACGCTTCGTCGCGGAGATGGCTCGCGTGTAGATGTCGAGCGTGATCCGTGAGTTGGCGTGGCGCAAAAGCTCCTGCGCCGTTTTGAGGTCAACGCCTGCCGCTCGAAGATTGGTGGCAAGCGAGTGACGAAGACTGTGCCATCCGATTGCTTTGCCCGTGATCCCGGCTCGTATCACTGCCGGCCGGATGATCTTCTTGAGCAATGTGTCGGGGGACAGCGGTTGTTTGCCCTCAAGCCGAACAGACGGCAAAATGAAATCGTCTTCACCTGGATATGGCGACTCTTTCCGCCATGCCTGGAGGCACTTCACAACCGATGGATGAAGCGGGACAGGTTTGCGGCTCGCTTCGGTCTTGGTGTCTCCGAAGTGATTGCGCACACACGAACGGCGGACGTTCACCTGCATGAGTTCAAGATCAATGTCGCGCCAAGTGAGCGCGACCAGCTCTGATCTTCGCAGGCCGGTACTTCCCGCCAGCATCACCATCGCCCGTTCGCGAAGATCCAACTCGGCCAAAAGAGATGCAAACTCGGCGGGCGAGAGGACATCAGGTTCTCGCAGCCGCTTGGCCGAAGTCCTAACCTTCGTGATCGGGTTGCGATCCATCCACTCATGTCGGATGGCATGGTTGAAGAGAGCCGACATGATGTTGCGTATCTTGCTCCGGGTGCCCGGAGCAAAAGTCAGAGAGTGTAGCCACAATTCCACGTCTACGGTGCGGACATCCTGCAAATACATCGCGCCCCATTTGGGTTCGATGTGGTTCGTAAGATAGTGAGTATTAGCCTCGATGGTGGCGTAGGCCTTTTTTTCTTCCGTCAGCTCGTTTTCGCGGTAGTGGGTGACGAGGTCAGAGACGGTTTCCGGCACGCTGAACTCGGAGTTGATTGTGTTGCGAAGCGCATCCGCCGCTTTTTCCGCATCCTTGAGATGCGGATAACGAACCACGGTTCCGAGAGTCCGTTTCCGATAGGTTCGCGTGCCGTTGGTTTCGTCATACCAACGGAACACCCAAACATCGGGGCCGGCTTTGCGCTTCAGTCTCAAGAGACTTCCTTGTTGTATACGGCTCATGCTGATCTCCTGGCATGAGCACTGATGGCTACCTTCATGGTACTCGCAGGTGGCCGCTTTTTGTCGCTCTCCTGAGCTTCAACCCAGTCCAACAGTTCGTGCTCAAGGAATCGCCACAACTTTCGTTTCCCCTCGCCTAAAGGGTGCGCCGGGACATATCCGAGCCGCGCCCAAACGATCAGAGTGCGACGGTCCATTCGAAGGATTTGAGCAGCCTCTTCCGCATTCAAAAGATGGTTTGCCATATATCTGGCTCCGAGACCGCAACTTCCGGGTCAGAGGTGCTCTTTGAATGTCACTTCGGACTCGCCGTGTCGTCTGGCATCGTGACTTCTCTCCCCAAACCCGAGGGCCTTGCTGCGTGCTTATCACCGAATTTCTCGCTTGGGGTCCGGCTCGTCCAATGAAAATTGGGGTGAGCGTTATTCCTCGGAGGAATAACGCCGGGTAGATTACGTCGCAATTTGTGCAACCGGCTGGGTCACTGCGGGCATCAAACTGCCATCTCCGTTACTGCGGAGGGTCGTGGAGGGTTGTGCGCTTGTTCGTCTGTTCGCCTCGTTGCCTGGAGTTCTCTCCCCGGAGGATGGCCATGGCTCTTCCAGAGATCAGATTGCTGCAAACGGCGATAGTGCTCGCAGAGGAATTGAATTTCTCGCGCGCTGCAGAGCGACTCCGAATAGACCAGTCCGCGCTTAGCAAGCGCATCATCGAACTTGAGAGCCAGCTTGGCCTCCGGCTCTTCGAGCGCGATCATCAAAGGGTCGAATTGACGGAGCCCGGACGGAAGTTTGTCGAAGAGGCTCGTGAGGCTTTGCTGCATGCTGAACGGGCTGTATTGTCGGCCAAAGCAGCCTTTAATGGAGCCGAGGATATTCTCAACATCGGCAAGTCTGCCTACACCGATCCCTATCTGGTATCAATGCTGCTGTCTATTCGCTTGCCACTGTTTCCGAGTCTAAAGATCAAGCTCTGGAGCAACTTCTCACACGAGCTTGCACACGAGGTGATTGCTGGGACTCTCGATCTCGCACTGATAACGGGTGTTCCTGATACCCCAAAGCTCAGTTCCTTGAGAGTGGCGGATTGCCCGTTCTATATAGTGATGTGCCTGAGCGACCCGCTGGCAGAGTATAGGGAGCTTCGACTCAAGGATATGCACAACCGAAACTGGATCCTGTTTTCACGGCATGTGAGCCCGTATCTGTATGACATGATACAGTCACATGCGTCGGAACTGGGCACTAGCGCATTGGACCACCATCACGTCACAAGCCCTGAAGAAGCAGTTCAACTGATTCTGGCACACGAGGGCTTGGCTTTCCTCAATCGAAATGGGGCGTGGCGCATTGCCCAGCACGGCATCACCATGCGGCCGTTGGCTGAGGGCAGTTTGCGGCTCGTTACAAATCTCGCAACGCGCGCGGATAGCAAGTCTCGTCTGGTTAATGAATTCGTCAGAGCGGCAGCACGAAAGCTGGATAGCGTGCGAAGGCCGATCCAGAACAAGTTACCCTTGACCGCTTGATCCGCTCCCATGGGAATCATTGTCGTTGTCGTTTACATCGACTTCGGCAACATCTCGAATCTCTACATTCAGCGGACCCTCCAAACCACATTTCGGACAGTGGAACATCCCGGATGCCACTTGGCGACTGTCAACGTCCTCCCGTCTGATGGCATGACCACATTTGATGCAGACATGTGCGTGGATTAAGCGGGACCCGCCTCCTGTTCTCAAGCTGTCTGTATCCACGGCCTTGCGCCTCAATTGATGTGCGGCACCGTTCGGGTCGGTCATTCCGGCGCGCCCAGCATTAGGTTTGCCGCGCCGAGCCGTTGCACATCTTGATAGTAAAGCATCTTCATGATAAAGTAAACTTGTTATGACAACGGCAAAACGGGCAGACCTAATCGCCGCGCACCTGCAAACCTGGAAGAAGATGATCCAACTCGCCATCCCGTGGATGGATGCCATCGCGGCAGCGCAAGGCGTCCATCCGACCGATCTCATCGCCGCGAGTTACCTCCATGATGTGGGGCCAGCAACCGCGGGCCGTTTGGCGGAAATCACGGGACTGACGACCGGCGCCATGACGGCCTGCATCGACCGGCTTGAACGGGAAGGATTTGCTAAACGCGAAGCAAATCCCAACGATCGAAGGAAGGTAATGATAAAGCCAGGGAAGCTGCCTAAACTTTCCAAGGAACTTTTGGCATTCCGGGCGAGTACGATGTCGAAGGCCGAGGATGCCTTTTCGCAGTGCACAGATGCGGAAATTGGCCGGATGACGGAATGCATGCAAAAGCTCGCTGCCATATTCGAAGAAGAAGGGTATGAATTCAAAAAGTCGCACCGCAGAAGCATGGCCGCGAGAAAGATGGAATCCAATGACTGATCAAGACAAATTACAGCACCTAAGCGCGGCCAATAAGGTGCTCGTTGAAGAGTGGCTCGATATCGTCGCAAATGACAGCGAGAACCTAGAGCGCACCATGAAATGCATAACCGATGACTGCACCTGGGTCATGGAACCGGGCGGCACTGAGTACGATGGCATTGAGCAGATTAAGGCATTCGTCGGAATTGCGATGTCGGGCAGGACCCATGACAAGGGCGAACACAAGCTGGCAATCACAAACTGGTTCACCGATAGTGAGAATTTCTGCTACGAATACACGCATGGTGCAATATCGACCGGCAAGTATATTGCTGGAATTAAGGGACAAGTGAAGACCGGAGTTTTGCGATACTGCATCACTTGTCATCTGCGCGATGGGAAAGTCGACCGTGTACATGAATACATAAATTCCACTTCGTGGTGGCTTAATGTTCTCCTGCCAACAGGACTCTCCCATCTTCATCGACTTGCTATGACAGACCTTATCAAAGCGAGGGCATTTCACCCTTTTGGGATTGCAACTGTTGCAATCCTAATGATCTTGTTTGGCCTGGCGGAAATAGCGACAGGCTTCACGCATAACTCTTTTGGCGTCTCTACGACTCTCGGCGCCACTTCCGCTTACGCCAATGCTGGAGTTGGCGCTCTTTACGCTGTCGCGGGCATTTTGATTCTAAGTATGAAGAAGAGGTATGTAGCGATTGCGCTTGGGTGCCTGGCGCTCGACGTGGTCGGGCGCATCGCTCTGGTCGTTACAGGGCTCTTCCCGATCAACAATTTCCGGCAAACCGGCGCCATTGTCGCCGGAACAACCATTGTTATTATCTTTGCGGCCTACATCGGGTCGAAATGGAAACAATTTATAGTCCCCGATAGGGGATCGGTAAACCCCTCGCCTTCAGGCGACGGATGGGGTTAGGCTTGAAGGGATGGAAGACTATAAGCGTGGCAGCCATACGGTGTGGGATTGCAAGTATCACCTTGTGTGGACGACGAAGTACCGGTATCAAGTGCTTGCGGGCGACGTTGGTCAACGATGCCGGGAGTTGCTTCGGGAAATCTCCCGTAGCCAGGAGATGGTGATCTACGCCGGATCGGTGAATCGCGATCATGTTCATATGCTGATCGGAATCCCGCCGCACATATCGGTGTCGCGGGCGGTACAGTACCTGAAAGGGAAGAGCTCGCATAAGCTGTTGAGCGAATATGCAGGGTTGCGGAAGCGGTATTGGGGTCAACATCTGTGGGCGCGGGGGTATTGGGTGGCGACGAGCGGCAACGTGACCGATGACGTCTGGAAGCGGTATATCGAGGATCAAAAGCCCCCGGAGCCAGACGATGACTTCAAGGTGGTGTAATCGGCCGCATGGCCGATCAATCCGGCTTCCAGCCGTAACCCGAAGCCACCGCCTGTTAGGCGGTGGAGAATTCACTTGAGAATTGCTGACGAAGGCGAAATGGATCCAGAAGGAAGGCAAACTTCATCAATGTTATGCAAGTACGAAACATCCACGAGCGGGAGTTTGACCGAGACCTAGCCAGTGTGGGCTCGTTGATTGATTCTTTGGCGAGCAGCAACGATCGTCTTTGGCCAAACGACAAATGGCCGCCAATGCGGTTCGACCGCGCGTTAGCAATTGGGGCTCGAGGCGGACATGGACCCATCCGCTACTCCATCGACGATTATCAACCTGGCAGACTCATCCTGTTCCGTTTCTTCGCGCCCCGCGGGTTTGGTGGAATTCATTATTATGAGGTGGCACAGCAGCACGGTCTGACGGTCTTGCGTCACGTAGTGGAAATGCGCACAACCGGCCTGGCAAACTTGAGCTGGCCACTCCTTTTCCAACCGCTGCACGATGCGTTAATTGAAGATAGTCTGGACAAGGCGGCTGTTTCGCTGGGTAATACTCTTCAGAGTCCGGTTTGTTGGTCAATTTCCGTGCGAGTGCTTCGCCGTGTCCTCGGGACAATCCGCAAGCTACGCTCGTCAAAGTCGTCTGTCGAGTGACGGGCCATCCGGAAGTTGGCTGGGGCGGAGACCTTGAGTGGCGCGATTATGCATAGCGAACGGGTGTTCAAACGTTATATCCAGGCTGTGTTGACGCTAACACGCCGCATAATCACTTACTCCACATAATGCGCAATGTGCCCGTAACACATGCAGAGGAGATTGTAGAAGTGCCTGGTGAAGAGCGCCGACGCCCACTCCGATTCAATAAAGCGCAGCAAAGTATTCCCGAACTCCGCCTTGTCTGGGCGGTTGCCCTAGCAGGTATTTTGCCGAACGTCGGGGCGATAGCTTTCGACGCCCGTAAGAATCAACTTAATTTAAGAGGAGGAGTACGCTTTGGCCCGGAGCTGAGTATCTTTATCAGTGCCTGTGTCGCTCCGCTCAGAAATGCACGGCGGCGACGGATCAACACGACGGGAATCGTCGTTCGCATAGCGGTAAGACGCAGTATGCGCACACTGCCTGACCGGAGCTCTTCCTCGACGCTGCTGGCCGGCAGGAGCGCCAAACCGAAACCGGCTTCGACCATGCGTTTCTGCGCTGTCAGACTGTCGATCGGGATGATCTCAGCCGCACTTAGGCCACAAACTGCGAGCCTGTGCTTTAGAGCAGACGAGTATGGTTCCGCCGGGGCGTCAAGGCGCGAGGGGAACGTAATCCATCTCTCGCCAACCAATGCCCCGGACAGAACCCGTCGCACGTAGGCAAGCCGATGGTGGGCCGAACAGACCGGCACCATTTGCTCGTCGTGAAGCGCGGACGATACGAGATCCGGATTGCTGTCGAGTTCGTATCGCAAACCCAGCGTCGCGTCGCCGCGGCGGACCAAGTCGCTGACTTCCGCGCTGAGCGCCGTTCGAACCCGGAGGTCAATCGCAGGAAATGCTTCCCGAAAGCGCCGCAGACGGTCTGTCAATTTAGTGCTAGCAAGCGTTCCGACGACCGCGAGCGTCACAGTACCGCAACTGATGCTGCGTAGCGCGTTCACTGCTTCGATCCCATCACTCACCGACGCTAGGAGTGCTTCAGCATGCGGCAGGAACGCTCGGCCCGCGTCCGTTAGGAGGACACCTCCACCGCGAGTCCGCTCGAATAATGGTGCCCCCAACTCGCGCTCGAGAAGATGGATGCGGCGACTAATCGCGGGTTGAGAGAGATGGAGAATCGACGATGCTCGGCTGAATCCTCTCTGCCGGACAATCGCGAGAAACGCTTCTATGTGATCGAGTTCCATTACCCATCAGAATAGCAAATGGCTGATAGACAACCTATGCATTGGACACATCGCTCAGTTCATCCTAGTCTGCAAGTAGGAGGTCCTAAATGAGAGCCAATGACACACGATCCGCCGAAGCCGTACGCCATGGAGCTTACGTGTGTATTAGCGTACCGAGGGACGCGCGCGAAGCAGTCGGCGCGACTGCCGCGGAAGCTCTAGCCGAGCACCTTGGGCTGCGGAACGAATTCGATCCCGGACGCGACGAGCCACCTGGAACGATTGCGTTCCTAAGCCGGGTGGGTGCTACCGCTGCTGAAATTGCAGATGTTGATTTACTCAGCGCCGACGCGATCATCCCCGTCGCCTCCGTGAGCGCCGAATCAGTCACGGAGTTCTGCACCGAACTGACACGCCTGCTAGCTCAGACGATCAAACCGCGCATCATCGGCGGAAGCCTCAGGCCGACGAACTACACCGGAAATGCCATGCACAACTTTGCCTATGCACATAGGGTTCTACAGCAACCAGGCACAGTCATGCCCAATGGTTTTCTTGTTCCCATGAGCAAGACCGCGGGTTGGTGGCAAAAAGACTGGATGGAACGCCACACCTATTTCTTGCCGCGCTACGACGAGTCTGGTCACATGCTAAATGAAGGGCACGCCCTCGCAGCGGCAGCAGGGATCGCGTGTCTCATGCGTCGCACGTACAAGAACGCGACGGAGCCCGCGCCCGCCGAAACTTATGATTTCATCAACTATTTCGAGTGTGCCGATGAGGATGTCTCTACTTTCCACGAAGTGTGCACGGCGTTGCGCGACATCACCAAGAATCCGGAATGGAAATTCGTCCGCGAAGGGCCGACATGGCACGGTCGGCGTGTACCGACGTGGGCTGAGTTATTCGGCTGAAGCAGCATGGGGCTTTGAGACGACCGAAAAGAAGTTCTTCTCGGTTGCGGCCGAGGCGCCGATGACTCCGCCATACAGCGCTCCCACCACGCCCAGGCTGGCCACATCCTGCCCTGTGAGATAGAGGCCGCGAATCGGCGTTCTGGCTCCCAGTCCGCGCGTCAGATAACGGTCCGGCGTGGAGGCGATGCCATAGATCTCTCCATGCCCGTAGTTCATAAAATGCCGCGTTGTGACCGGCGTGGACAACTCGGCATGTGCGATGTTGCCAATTACGGCAGGGACCTGGCGCTCTAGTTCGGCGCGCAGCCGCCCTGCAAGCAGCTCCTTCTGCACGTCGTACTCGTCTCCGCGCCGCTTCCAGTGCGTCTCTCCCCAGCGGCCGAATACCGCGTACGGAAGCATGGTGATGGCCTCGACCGTGCTCTTTCCGGGATGCCTGCGTTGAAAATCCGGGTCTTTGGCGGAAGGGAAAGAGAGATAGACACCTGGCAACGGAGCATCGATGTCCCGTGCGAACCGCTCGACATTCGCATCATGATCAAAGGACGGATACACCCAAAGGTTTGTGCCTTGCAGCCCAAGAGCGGAATCGCTCTGCGACAACCCAACGTAAAGGCTCACATGAGCTGTCGAAGGCTGAAGGCTCCGCAGCTTGCGGCGCAAAGAATTTAGCACGGGCAGCTCCGGAGGCAAGAGTCGCTCAAAGGTGTTGGCCGCGCCCGCATCGCTCAGTACCACGCCAGAGAGAAATTCACGTCCGTCGCTCATCCGGACCCCTGTCGCTTTTGTGCCTTCGAGCAGGATGGCTGAAACTTCGGCGCTGGTGACCACTGCGCCGCCGGCGCTCTCGATCTGCGGGACGATGGCTGTCGCAATCGCGCCCGCTCCTCCGACGGGGTAGCTGGCGCCGCCAAAATAATGCGCAGCG
>Ga0116223_10001024_pt1 | contig 30331 bp, 27 predicted proteins | sample Sb_taG_3_FD_90092 | JGI IMG/M metagenome (GOLD analysis project Ga0116223, IMG submission 90092) | Peat soil microbial communities from Weissenstadt, Germany - Sb_50d_a_PC metaG | ecosystem: Environmental > Terrestrial > Soil > Wetlands > Peat | place: Germany: Weissenstadt | collected 2010-09-21 | reverse complement strand
TTCCGGCAATTTGCGCTGACCATTGCGTTCTCGATCTCCATTTCCGCGTTCAACGCCCTCACCCTTACGCCCTCACTCTCCGCGATTTTGCTCGGTCGCGTGCATGGAACGAAAGGATGGTTCTTCCGCCACGTTGATAGCGTAATTAGTGCCGTCACCGACGGATACCGGCGCTCGTTGCACGCTTTTCTTCGCTTCCGCCTAGTCGCAGTGGTCTTGTTTCTCGCGGGACTAGGGCTCACCTTCGTCATTTTTCAGCGCGTGCCCAAGGGCTTTGTCCCCGACGAAGATCAAGGTTATTTCCCGGTAATCATCCAGGCCCCACCCGGCGCGTCCGCCGACTATGTCAGGCAAATTGAGGACCAGGTGAGCGCAATCATGCGCGCGATGCCGGAAATCGAAAACCTTTTTGCCATCACCGGCAACGGCGCCCCCAACCGCGGAATCATTTACGCCGGGCTGCAACCGTACTCGAAACGCCAGGGCAGCGAGCATTCCGCAGACGCGGTCGTGAACCGGTTACGCGATTCCGTCTCCAAAATCACCGGAGCGCAGGTTCTTTGCTTTTTGCCTCCTGCCATCCAGGGTCTCGGCCAGTTCGGCGGTTTCCAGTTTGAGGTGCAGGACCAGGGTTCGCATACTTTGGAGGAATTGGCGAACGCCACCCAGAGCATGGTGCGCCAGGGTAATGCCGGCAAGGATCTGACTGGCTTGTACAGCAGCTACACCGCGAGCGATCCGCAATTTCTGGTCACCATTGATCGCGAGAAAGCCAAGAGCCTGCATGTGCCTCTGCAGCAGATCACGGATACTCTCGGCGTCTACATGGGCTCCGCGTACGTCAACGATTTCGATTTCAACAATCGTTCGTATCGCGTTTACGTTCAGGCCGACAAGCAATTCCGCTCGCAGGCCAAAGACATGAAGCAATATTACGTACGCTCGGACAGCGGCGCCATGATCCCGCTCGAGAATCTGGCTAGCATCACGCAGACTACGACGCCGCAGGTAATCAGCCACTACAACCTGTTTCGCTCAGCGGAGATTGACGGCTCGCCGGGGCCGGGCCTTAGTTCCGGACAAGCCATCACGGCCATGGAGGACTTGAGCAAGAAAGTTTTGCCCCACGGTTTCACTTACGAATGGACAGGACTGTCGCTCGAAGAGCTGGCGTCAGGGAGAACGACTCTAATCTTATTTGGCCTGGGCGTTTTAGTTGTGTATCTGACGCTCTCCGCGCAATATGAAAGCTTCGTGCTGCCTTTCATCGTGCTGCTCGCAGTCCCCATGGCGCTGCTGGGAGCGCTCGGCGCACAAGCCTTGCGAGGCTTGCAAAACGATGTCTACTGCCAGATCGGGCTGGTGATGCTAATCGGCCTGTCGAGCAAGAACGCGATTCTGATCGTCGAATTCGCCGAACAGTTGCGGGAACGCGGGCTCCCATTGGTAGAAGCCACCGTGGAAGCAGCCAGGATTCGTCTGCGTCCTATTCTTATGACGTCGTTCGCATTCATCCTGGGCGTAGTGCCGTTAATGGTGGCCCATGGCGCTGGCCAGGAAGGCCGCCACTCGGTTGGCACCACCGTGTTCGGCGGCATGATCATGTCAACCGTCCTCAATCTCTTTTTCATTCCCGTGCTCTACCTGATCATCGAAGGATGGCGGGAACGAGGTAAAGCACACGTCCCACAACCAGCGCCGGTGCCCGCGGATTAAAGCGGCTGCACGCGTGGAGACAGTCGCCGCCGGCTGTCCGGCGGAGCGAAGCTTTGCAGAGTGGCCAAGCCGTTTTATCCATGGTATAGGTGAAGCATGGAGATTCTTACTGTCACTCCATTCCTCGACTATTTTGAGAAAATCCGTTCGCGTACCATGCGGGTAGTTGCATGCATTCCACCCGCACAAGTGGAATGGCGCTGTAAAGAAGGCAAATTTACTTTGGGCGATCTGGCACGCCACATCGCGTCCGTAGAGCGCAACGTGTTTGCGGAAGCCGTGGCCGGCGGACGCAACCGCTACGCGGGCTGTGGGCGCGAACTGGCCGACGGTTACGACGAAGTGGTCCGCTACATGGAACGCATGCACTCCGAGTCCATGAGCATCGTCTCCCGGCTTAGCGACGCGGACTTGCTACGGAAGTGCGCCTCCGCAGACGGGACACCCATGGCCACCTGGAGGTTGTTGCGGGCGATGACGGAGCATGAGATTCACCACCGTGGCGAGCTTTACGCTTATCTCGGCATTCTCGGCGTCGCCGTGCCGCCGCTCTACGGATTGACCTCGGAACAACTGCAAGAAATCGCGGTGAGATCGCAGCCCAACCAGGCGCGGCAGGCAACGTGAATCCAGCGGATCGCATGTCAAGGTGGAGAAGAATTCACTTCTGCCACTCCCTCGTCTCCGTGCTGCTTCTCGCAGGATTCGCCTTCGGTCAGACACCTTCCGCGAAGAGTCCGCTGCCCAAGTTCGAAGACGTTGCCAAACAAGTTGGCTTGACCGTCTCCCACATTTCATCGCCCGACAAACGCTACATCGTGGAATCAATGAGCGGAGGCGTGGGTCTGATCGATTGCGATAACGACGGTAAACTCGACATCATCACGGTGAACGGATCCACGGTCGATCGCTACAAGCAGGGCGGCGATCCCATGATTACGCTCTATCACCAGGACGACGGCTTCAAATTCACTGACATCACCAAATCGGCCGGACTCACACGCAAAGGGTGGGGCATGGGCATAGCCGTCGCCGATTACGACAACGACGGTCTGCCCGACATTTACGTGACGGGCTTCGGCGGCAACGCGCTCTACCACAACCTGGGCAACTGCAAGTTCGAAGATGTCACAGAAAAGGCGGGAGTGGCGGGGGGAGGGTTCAGCACCGGCGCTGCCTGGGCCGACTACGATCGCGACGGCCATGTCGATCTGTTCGTCTCTCGCTACGTCCACTTCGACGTGAACAAACTGCCCGACTTCGGAAAAAACGAGAAAAATTGCAGCTTCAAAGGAATTCCGGTGCAATGCGGACCGTGGGGCATGCTGGGCGAATCCGACTTGCTCTTTCACAATCGCGGCGATGGCACGTTTGAAGAAGTTTCCAAAAAGGCAGGCGTCGACGATCCCAACAAATACTACGGCCTGGGCGCAATCTGGGGCGATTACGACAATGACGGCTGGCCCGACCTATACGTCGCCAACGATTCCGGCCCGAACTACCTCTACCACAACAAACGCGACGGCACGTTTGAAGAAGTCGGCATGCTCTCAGGAGCGGCGGTCAGCGGCGATGGTTCCGAGCGCGGCAACATGGGTGTGGACTGGAGCGACTATTTGCATGAGGGCCGGCTCTCCATGTTTGTCACCACGTTTACCGAACAGCCCGACAGTTTGTATCGCAACCTCGGAGCGCAGGGATTCTCCGAAGAGAGTTACGCAGCCCACCTGGCCAAGCCGACGTATAACCCCGTAGGCTGGGGCACCGGGTTTTTTGACATGGACAACGACGGCTGGCCCGACCTGTTCGTTGCCAACGGCCACGTGTATCCGCAGATGGATCAAATCCCAGGCGCTCCCCGTTATCGCGAACCTATGCTGCTCTTCCGCAACAACCGCGATGGAACTTTCGAAGATGTTTCCACCGTACTCGCCGGAATACCGGACGCATCGCGGCGCGGTGCAGCTTTTGGCGACCTCAACAACGATGGCAATATCGATATTGTGGTGATGAACACCGGAGAGCCGCCACTTCTGTTGGTGAATCAGGGCGGAAACAAGAATCATCGCGTGCTATTTAAACTGATAGGAACAAAAAGCAATAAAATGGCGATCGGCACGCGAGTGACGGTAAGAGCAGGAAAGCTGGTGCAATTCAACGAAGTTCGAGCCGGAGGAAGTTATCTCTCGCAGAACGATCCGCGGCTGCACTTCGGTCTCGGCTCCGAAGCTAAAATGGACGATGTAGAAATCAAATGGCCGAGCGGCAAGGTTGAAGTGCTGGACGATGTCCCGGCAGATTTCATCTATACGGTCGTAGAGGGCGAAGGCATTCGAGCCAGAACAGCGCTACCCGCATTGTGACCCACCATGCTTCCGTTCAAATTGGTCTATAGCGACGACTACTACCTCCCCATCGGCGCGCACGTCTTCCCCTCCGAGAAGTATCGCAGGGTTCATGATCGCTTGATCAAGACCGGAGTCGCCGAAGCCTCGGACTTCGTGACCCCGCAACCCGCATCCGATCAGGATGTACTCCTGGTTCACACCCCCGCTTACGTACAAAAGTTAAAGACAGGAACACTGTCCGCTCGCGAAGAACTGGAGATGGAAGTTCCTTACTCGCCGGAACTGGTTCGAGCGTTTTGGCTGGCGGCTGGCGGCTCAATTCTCGTCGCTGATTATGCTTTGCAGAATCGTGTCGCTATCAACATCGGCGGCGGATTCCATCATGCATTTCCCGACCACGGCGAAGGCTTCTGCGTGATTCACGATGTGGCCGTCGCCATCCGGCGCATGCAGCGGGATGACCGAATCACTCGTGCCATGACCGTCGATTGCGACGTTCACCAGGGCAACGGGACCGCCGCAATTTTTGCCGGCGTACGCGTTCCCACGGGACCGCTGCCCTCGACCTCCGCTTCCACCCTGAGCCCTACCGTGCCTGCGAAGGTGCGCAATGCCCATGCGGGCGATGTCTTCACCATCTCGCTCCACCAGGAAAATAATTATCCGATGTGGAAGCCTCCATCTTCGATCGACGTCGATCTTCCCGACGGAATTGGCGACGACGATTATCTGGCATGGCTCGACAACGCTCTCAGCTCAGGCCTGCGCCAGTTCGATCCGGAGTTGATTTGCTACATCGCAGGCGCTGATCCGTATCGCGAAGATCAACTTGGCGGCCTTGCGCTGACTATCGAAGGATTGAAACGCCGGGACGAACTGGTGTTCCGCGTAGCCCGCGCTCGCAATATTCCGGTGATGGTTACTTTCGCAGGCGGGTATGCGCAGCGCGTCGAAGACACAGTGACGATTCACTGCAACACGGTGATTGCGGCGAAAGAAGTGTTTTGCCGTTAGTGTGCTTGGCACGTTTTCCCATTTTCCTCCAGACGGCGATAAAATCTTTGGCTCACTAAAATCGGCATCCGATATGCGGATTAGTTGCACAATCTTGCAACTATCGATAGCAGCGCCAGAAATGTTGCGTGAGTTCCGCGCTCCTGGCCGATTCTGTTTTGTCACGGTCCTCAGCAGATGTACAATCCGATGGCTCTGGACTCTTGAGTTTTAGGTTAATCCAAGTCTGAAGCGAAATGAAAACAAACGGAGGATGACAACAATGAAGACTTTCACGCCCGTACTACTTTGCGTTGGAATGCTGGCCCTTACTTGCGGCACGCTGGCAGCCGAGGACGCGCAACGCTCCCCCCAACTTGGAATTGCCCAGCGTTCTCCAGTCGTCCGCGAGGCGGACGCACCGCCAGCGGGACTCAAAACGATATTCACCAACCTAGGGTCTAAAACTGACGCCTACGACGACGGCACGGGCTACTATGTAGCAGGCACGTCGTCGACGGCAGAGCCTTACCAGTGGATTGCTAACCCTTTCACCCCAGCGAAGAATTCCACCGTGAAGGAAATTGAGATCGCGCTCGTTTATGACAATTCTGGGACGAACGCCGCAGAGGTCGCCCTGTACTCTGACGCGAGCGGCCTGCCCGGCAAGGCGCTCGAAAGTTGGGATGTGAAAAACCTGCCCATTTCCGGTACCTGCTGCAAACTGGTAAAGGTAATCAGCAAGAAAGGTATAAAGATCAAGAAAGGTACGCAGTATTGGGTGGTCGGAAAGACCGATAAGAAATCAGCCACTTCCACCGACCTATGGGATTTCGTCTATAACCAGGCCGTTGGTCCAATTGCGTTCATTAGCGCGGCAACGTCCAATAAATGGACGTTGTATTCGGCAGGCTCCACGCAAGCGTTCGCTGTGTTCGGCACCGAGTAAGTCATCTGTTAGCTTGATTGAAAGATTGACCCGTATCGATTGCTTGAGCCGCTGGCGCCGGGCGCCTCGTAGGCCCCGTGCCAGCGGCTTGGTTGTCCTGCAAGGGCCATTGAATGAGCGCCGACACGGCCCTACTGCTCGACTGCTAAAATAAACCCCAAGCATCTATGTTCGAGAATCTCTCAGAAAAGCTTCAGCGTGCGTTCAAGACCCTGCGCGGCCAGGCTGTCCTCAATGAAGAGAACATTCAGGAGGCGTTGCGCGAGATCCGTTTGGCGCTGCTCGAGGCCGACGTCAACTTCAAAGTTGTCAAGCAACTGATCGATCACATTCAGGAAAAGGCCATCGGCCAGCAGGTGCCGACTGCCTTTTCGCCGGGCGAGCAGGTCATCAAAATACTGCGCGACGAGCTGATCGAAACTCTCGGCCGCGATACCGCGCGCCTGAAGTTTGCCTCGCAGCCTCCCACCGTGGTGCTGATGGCTGGCCTGCAGGGTTCCGGCAAAACCACCACTTCCGGCAAACTGGCAAACTGGCTCAAGAATGGCGGACATAGGCCGTTGCTGGTTTCAGTGGACGTGTACCGCCCTGCTGCTCGTGAACAACTTAAAGTTGTGGCGCAGGCGATCAAAGCCAACATCTATGAAGGCGCGAATGTCGAGGCTAACACCGCGACCGTCGAGCGCCTGGCGAAAGAAGCGCGCCGCGAGGCTATCAACACCGGCTGCGACGTGCTTATCGTCGACACCGCCGGACGACTTCACATCGACGAGCAACTGATGGACGAGATGCAATCGCTCAAGCGGTTGCTCAATCCGCAGGAGATTTTGTTCGTCGCCGATGCAATGACTGGACAGGACGCGGTCAATTCCGCCGACGAGTTTCACAAGAAGCTTTCGCTGACGGGTGTCGTGCTCACAAAAATGGATGGCGATGCCCGCGGCGGCGCTGCGCTTTCCATCCGTCAAGTCACAGGCCAGCCCATCAAGTTCATCGGCGTGGGCGAAAAATACGACGCGCTCGAGCCCTTCCATCCCGATCGCATCGTCTCGCGCATTCTCGGCATGGGCGACATTCTCTCGCTGATTGAAAAAGCCGAACAGAATGTCGACAAGAATAAGGCTCAGGAGATGGCCAGCCGCGCACTTTCAGGCGATGGCTTCTCGCTGGAGGATTTCCGCGATCAACTGCGCCAGGTAAAAAAGATGGGATCGATCCAGAACATCATGGGGATGTTGCCCAGCATCGGCCCATTCGCCGGATTGCAGAAACATGCTGACAAAGTCGATGAAAAACAAATCAACCGCGTCGAGGCCATCATCAATTCGATGACCGTCCACGAACGCCTGCACCACGAAGTCATCAACGGCAGCCGGCGCAAGCGCATCTCGCGTGGCTCCGGCACCAGCGTGCAAGAAGTCAACAACCTCCTGCGTCAATATGCCCAGATGCGCAAAATGTTCAAGCAGATGGGCAAGGCAAGCTTCGCACGCAAACTGGCCGGCATGAAGTTACCGGGGATGTGAGACCGGTAGCCGACGGTTGAAAGCTGCTCTCATGAAATGGCGTTCTCTCGAAGAAGCGGCGGTCGCCGAAGACGCTCGCTCACTGCGCGAACAATTTGCCGGGCGCAAAGAACTGATCGCCAAGTACGTTCCGCCAGGAATTCAAGCCATCCACGCCCGCGCGGTGGCGCAACTCAAAGAAAAAGGAATCGTCGACCACGCTCCTTCAGAGGGTGCAACGGCACCTCACTTCGCACTCCACGACCACAACGGCAAACCGCTCTCGTCGGCCGATCTTCTGCACAAAGGTCGCATGGTCATCTGCTTTTTTCGCGGACGCTGGTGTCCCTTTTGCGTTGGTCAACTGGAAGCCATGAGCCTGATCGTGCCGCAGATCGAGCGGTGTCAAGCCTCGCTCATCGCGATTTCGCCGCAGACCGTCCAGCAATCGTTTTTCATGGCCGATCAGCACAAGCTGCGTTTTCCGCTGCTCAGCGACCCCGGCAACCGAGTAGCTCGTCAGTTTGGATTGGCGTATCGCGTCCCGGACGATCAAGAGAAGGTATATCGGCAGGTGTTCATCAACCTGCCTTTCGTGAACGGGGATGAAACCTGGGAACTCCCTGTTCCTGCGACCTACATTCTTGATCGCGACGGCTCAGTGATCTACGCCTCAGTCAATCCAGACTACGCCGAACGTCCTGAGCCCTCCGAGATTCTCCAGCGCCTGACCATGCTTAATTGACCAGGGCTTAATAACGGCAGCGACGTCGGATCAAAAGAACAGCGTTCCCCTCGTTGTCGATGAGGAACGCTGCATGAAAAATCAGGCCGGTATGTTGGCTACTTGTCGTACTGCATGCAAATTTGCAGCTGATGAAGGGCTTCGTCGGTGGCTCTGATTGCGTCCACTCTGTGGCCACCGAAGTCGTGCGCCGCTTCCTGCAGGTGGTGTTTCGCATTCTCCAGCGCGTGGATTGCCGCCTGAATCTCGGGATGCCGCCCGCCCTGTGCTGGCGATACCGGAGACAGTGCCAACAGCAGCGCGAAGATTGCCGCTAGACTCATCACTCTTGCCTTCATTGCTTCCTCCGTGAGAATACTTCGTCCAGCTTAAAGGCGCGGACCGGCCGTTGTCGAACCTACTGACACCCCATAAGCTCCCAGTCGTTAACAAACCCTATCGCAGCCCCAACCGCGATGTAAATAGCTTGCGGGGTGTCTCACGCGGTACCCTTCGGAACAGCCACCCGCCGGCAAAGGGACATCAAAGAGCGATCGGAACCTGATTGAATACGACAGTGGCATCGACCCAGCCTTTGTCGTTGACTAATCTGGACCCTTGCCAATCCCGCCAACTTCTGCAAAAATAACAGTTTGCCTGAACCCTGCCAGAAGGACTAGGAAAGGAACCAAAGTTCTGTGTTAATGATTCGTCTGTCGCGCACCGGTGCGCGTAAACAACCGCATTATCGCGTGGTCGTAATTGAGAAGGAACGGGCGCGCAATGGCCGGCCGGTCGAAGTGGTGGGAACGTACAATCCCCGCACCAACCCTGCCAGCATCGAACTCAAGCGCGAGCGCATTGATTACTGGGTATCCAAGGGCGCCAAAATGTCGGACCGGGTTGGCAAGATTGTGGCCAAGCCGGCCGCAGCCAGCACCGTCCCTGCCGCCTGATTTCGGCGTAGCGTGCCAGTAACAGTTTCCAGCCAACCCGATAGGAACCGCCTATGAGCGTGCAAAGCGGAGACGTGCGAGCCTTGGTCGAGCAGATCGCGAAGACGCTGGTCGATGAGCCGGACCAGGTCGCGGTGAACCAGCTCGAAGGCGACGTGCTTGAACTGAAGGTTGCTCCGAACGATGTGGGCAAGGTGATTGGAAGCAAGGGCCGCGTCGCGCGCGCTCTGCGCGCCTTGATCGGCGCCGCAGGAGTTCGATTGCACAAGCGTTTTACGCTGGAGATCCTCGAGTAAGAAGGTCAGGAATAGGAGCACCGGGAATAGCCGAGTCAGGAATTGCCGGCGAGTTTGTTACTTTGGCCCGCGTGCGCAAGACGCAGGGGCGCCGTGGCGAAGTGGCGGTCGAGTTGCACAGCGACATTCCCGACCGCTTCCGAGTTGGCCTGAAGCTGTTCGCTCTCGCTCAGGACGGAAGCCGGCGCGCGTTGGAGGTTGAAGAACTCTGGCCCCACAAGGGACACCTGGTTCTGAAGTTCGCGGGCATCGATTCGATCTCCGATGCCGAGGTTTTGATCGGATGCGAACTGCAGGTTCCGCGGAGCGAGCGGGCGCAGCTCGAATCTGGATGGAACTACGTCAGCGATTTGGTCGGCTGCGTCGTGTTTGACGCGGGTCGCGAGATCGGCAAGATTGAAGACGTTCAGTTTGGCACGGGCGAAGCGCCGTTGCTGGTCGTTGTCGCAGGAAGAGATCGGTACGAGATTCCCTACGCCGAAGCGTATCTTAAGGGCGTAGATCTCGAGCACAAGCGGATACAAATGCTGTTGCCCGACGGGATGCTTGAGCTGAATGCGCCGCTGACAGCTGAAGAAAAGCAGCAGCAAGCCGGTGCATTCGGAGGAACACAGAAGAAGAATAAGAAATCTCTGTGACTCTGTGGTGAAAGTTTTTGATCTGGTTCCGCGATGAAGATCGACATTGCAACGATCTTTCCCGATTTTTTTCGCGGACCGCTGGATCACGGAATCACGCGCCGGGCGCAGGAAGCCGGCTTGGCGAAAATCGAAGTCCACGATCTGCGGGCGTTCGCGCATGATCGTCACAAGACCGTGGATGACCGCCCGTTCGGCGGCGGCGAAGGCATGGTGCTGAAGCCGGAACCGATCTTTGAATGTATTGAAGCGCTGAATGTCGCGCCCCGCGAAGGACGCAATCAAGCACGCGAGAGTGTGATTCTGCTCTCGGCGCAGGGCAAGCGATTCGACCAGAGCGTGGCGAACGAACTGGCCATGCTGGAACGAATCGTCCTGATCTGCGGCCGTTACGAAGGTGTGGACGAGCGCGTCGGCCAATACTTAGCCGACCGTGAGTTGTCCATCGGGGATTACGTGCTGAGCGGTGGCGAACTGGGTGCGGCAGTGATTGTAGACTGCGTCACGCGATTGATTCCCGGCGCGGTAGGCAATCAGGCCTCCACGCAGCAGGAATCTTTCACCACGTTCTCGCAGCCGCACGCCGGAGACGGCCCGAGTTCGACGTGCACTTCGGGCGGGTTGCTGGATTACCCGCATTACACCCGTCCTGCGGACTTCCGCGGAATGGGGGTGCCGGAAGTGCTGGCATCGGGCAATCACGAAGAAATACGACACTGGCGCCGTCGTACCGCACTTGAGAAAACGCTGCGCAACCGGCCCGATCTTTTGCACGAAGCCGCACTCAGCGACGAAGACAGGAAATTGCTGGCCCAGATCACGGGCAAGAATTCATAGAGCAGAGGACAAACTAATGTCGAACCTCATCATCGAAAAGCTGCTGGCGAAGACCAAACGCACCGACCTTCCCAAGTTCGTTCCCGGCGACTCCGTCCGCGTACACGTCAAAATTAAGGAAGGCGACAAAGAGCGCACGCAGGCCTTTGAAGGAGTCGTCATCTCGCGGTCGCGTGGGCCTCAAGCAAGCTTTACCGTGCGCAAGATCAGCTTCGGTCAAGGGGTCGAGCGTATTTTTCCAGAGAACTCCCGCGTAATCGATAAGGTGGAGTTGGTGCGCTCGTCCAAAGTTCGGCGTGCCAAGCTGTACTACCTCCGCTCGCTGCGCGGCAAAGCCGCTCGCCTCAAGGATGTCGAGCGCGAGCACGTAACCGCGGCTGCGACCACAAAATAAATTGCTCGACCTGCTAGCCGTTGGTTCCAGGCTGCGGCCACAAAGCCGTCAGCGCTAGTCCCACCGCGATTCCCACTGAGACTTCAATGAACCGGTGTGCCGCGACTATCCACCCTGCTTGCGTGTGCGCTATGAGCATCACAATCGCCAGGGTTATGCTGGCTAGGCGATACGCCTCCCCCAGTCGCAAGGCGGAGCAAATCAATCCGATGACGAACACGCCCAGGCCAAAGACGATCGTATTTGATCCAAAGTAGGTGACCAGCACTGCCGCCAACGCGGCTCCCAAAGCGGTTCCGGCGAAACGTTGTTCGGACACAACCAGTGCCGCCCCCAGTGTCGACTGCATGATAATCAAGGTAGTAACCGTGGCCCAGTAAGCCTCCGGAAGCCTCAGGCCGCGGGCCACAAGCAGCGAGGCTACAGCCGCGATCGCGGTTCGAGCCGAATGCACCAGCGCTCTCCGGTGCATTCGCTCGTGGATGCTACGATTTACCTCCGGCATTTTCCCTCCTGCTCGGCGTCGCTATTCTAACTGGCTCTTGAAAGTGCAGAAGCTATTTCGTCGACGGTCGACGGCACCCGATTCGCCGAGACTCCGTGGAGTTCGACCCAGCCGGTCGAACGCGTTGACTGACCGCGGCTGCGCCCTTAAGATGAAGCGACCCGGAACGCTTGGCGTCTTCCCCGGCGATCGGCCAAATTGATCGGACAAACCATATCGCATTACCGCATCGTCGAGAAGCTGGGCGGCGGCGGCATGGGCGTAGTCTACAAAGCCGAGGATCTGACTCTCCACCGATTTGTGGCCCTGAAGTTTCTGCCCGATGAGGTTGTCAAAGACGCTCAAGCCCTGACGCGCTTCCAACGGGAAGCACAGGCGGCTTCCGCTCTCAATCATCCCAATATCTGCACCATCCATGAAATCGGGCAAGAAGACGGACATCCCTTCCTGGTCATGGAGTTTCTCGACGGAATGACGCTGAAGCATCGCATCGCCGGCAAGCCCCTAGAGACCGAAGTTTTGCTCAGCCTGGCGATTGAGATCGCCGACGCGCTCGACGCCGCCCACGCTGAGGGGATCGTCCACCGCGACATCAAGCCCGCGAACATTTTCGTCACCAAGCGCGGGCACGCCAAGATTCTCGACTTCGGCTTAGCAAAAGTGATGTCCGCTGGCGGCAGAGGGGTAGAAGCAACAGCCCAAGAGACAGCGATGAACGAGGAACACCTGACCAGTCCCGGTTCGACGCTGGGCACCATCGCGTACATGTCGCCAGAACAGGTGCGTGCGAAAGAACTGGATGGCCGGAGCGATCTGTTTTCGTTCGGAGCGGTGCTCTACGAAATGGCCACAGGCACGCTACCCTTCCGGGGAGAAAGCTCGGGAGTAATCTCGCGCGAGATTCTGGATCGAGATCCGGTTCCAGCGGTGCGGCTGAACCCTGACCTTCCGCCCAAGCTCGAAGACATCATTGGCAAGGCGCTGGAGAAGGATCGCGAACTGCGTTATCAGCACGCGGCGGATATGCGGACCGACCTCAAGCGGCTCAAGCGGGAGACCGATTCGCGGCACGGCACACCCACTGGTTCGGGGTCCGTGGTGGCCGCACAGGAAAGTGGTTCTCAAGTCGCGCAACAAACTTCGCCCGCTTCCGCCACGGATCTGCGCACAGATTCGCAACGATCCGTCTCTCAACAACCCGCGCCTGCGACCGGTTCGGCGACTTCCGGCATCGCATTGCCGGCCGCAACTTCGATCCGCAAGTACGGAGTCGCGGCTCTGGCTGTCGTGTTCATTGCCTTGGCAGCGGCTGGAGTCTGGTATTGGCGCTCAAGGGTCGGCACGTCGCAGGTCGAATCGATTGCCGTGATTCCGTTCGAAACCGTCGGCGGCAACGCTGATACCGATCTAATCGGCGACGGCCTCACGGAATCGTTAATCGACAGCCTCGCCCACGTACCCCAATTGAAAGTAAAATCGCGCAACTCGGTTTTCCGCTACAAGGGCAAAGAAGTTGACATCCAGAAAGTCGGGAAGGATTTGACTGTCGATGCATTGCTCACTGGCAGGGTCGTACAACGCGGAGACTCGGTTCAGGTCAGCGCCGAACTCACCAGTGTGCAGGACAACACGGCAATCTGGGGCGAGCAGTACGAGCGCAAAACCAGTGACCTCATCGCCCTGCAACAGCAGATCGCGGGCGACATCGCAGACAAGCTACGCTCGAAATTGACGGGAACGGAAAAGCAGCAGGTGACCAGGCAAGGCACGCAGAACCCAGAGGCTTACCAGTTCTACGTGAAAGGCCGCTACTACTGGACCAAGCGTACCAACGCCGACGTTAAGACAGCGATTTCCTACTTCAATCAAGCTATTGATAAAGACCCCGGCTATGCCTTGGCCTATTCAGGTCTGGCGGATGCTTATGGCGTGCTCACCAGTTATGGCGGCGACCCCAATGACTTCGTTCCCAAGTCGAATGCTGCGGCGAAAAAGGCCCTGGAACTCGATTCCACACTGGCGCACCCGCATGCGGACCTGGGCGCCAACGAAATGCAATACAACTGGGATTTTGCCGGCGGTGAGGCCGAGTTCCGAAAGGCCTTTGAACTCGATCCCAGCGACGCCACGGCCCATCAGTGGTTCTCCGAAACACTCTGCTGGATTGGCGGGAGAGCACAAGAGGCGATCGAGGAAGGTAACCGCGCCCATCAACTCGACCCACTCTCGCCGATTATCGCCGCGCAACAGGGTCAGGCTCACGTCTACGCCGGTCAATTTGACCAGGCGATCGAGATTTTCAAGAAAGTCATTGCTGACAATCCAACTTTTGGCCGGGGACACAGTGAGCTGGCATACGCGTATTGGGGCGCGCATAAGTATCCAGAAGCCATTCAGGAGTGGAAGTCCGGCTCCCAATTAGAGAACGACAAGAATTCCATGGAATACGCAACCGCGATGGACACGGGCTTCCGCTCCGGCGGATGGCCGGGTGCCCTGCACAAGGCCGTCGAAGTTTCGTTGGCGCAGCGCAACTCCAAGGCGGAATACGCATCTCCTTACAACATCGCGCAGCTGTATGCCGATTTGGGTGACAAAGGGCACGCCTTTGAGTGGCTCAACACCGCATACCAGGAGCACGACATGAGCATAATTAGCCTCCGGACCGACTTCACGATGGACTCTCTGCGTTCCGATCCGCGCTACGCCGAACTGGTGCGCAAAATCGGCTTGCCGCAATAGGGACTGTAGGGAGGATGTTCCTGGCATCAACTATTTCCACTTCTCGAAGCCTGAACGGTCGCTGAAATAATGCAGTTTTCTTGAGTCCGCGACGTCAGCTCTTTTCCTCCTTGCTCCACAAGGGCAACGTGGGCGAAGATGCCTTTATCTTGATCTTCTGATCCGCCAGTGCGTGCCGGTCAAGCTAAAACTCGCCCCCGAGAAAGCGATCTCCGCGTCCGCCGCCAAGCTGCGCCTGCTCAAGCGTCTGCGATGCACTCTGAAGTTTGAAAAGGCAGCGTGGCAATCCGGTGCGCGCCTAATTGCGGGTGTCGACGAGGTCGGCCGCGGTTCTCTCTTCGGCCCGGTCGTGGCCGCGGCCGTCATCCTCGATCCTGGCTATCGCATTCGAGGGCTGCGCGACTCCAAGTTGCTGCTGCCGGAACGGCGCGAAGCGCTGGCCGAGCGGATCCGCGAGCACGCTGTCGCCTGGGCCATAGCCGCGGTCGATGCTGCCCGCATTGATCAAATCAACATCTATCAGGCTTCGCGAGTCGCCATGCAGCAGGCCGCCATGAGCCTCGCGCCAGCAGCCGACCATCTGCTGATCGATGCCATGCGCCTGGATTGCGACCTGACTCAGCAAGCGATCATCCACGGCGACGCGCTCTCCGCTTCGATTGCCGCCGCTTCGATTCTTGCCAAAGTCGAACGCGACCGCATGGTCCGAGAATGGGATCCGGTCTTCCCCGTCTACGGATTGGCTTCAAACAAGGGCTATAGCACTCCTCACCACGTCGCCGCCCTGCGCCAGCACGGGCCCTCCCCGCTGCACCGCCAATCATTCGCTCCCGTCTGGAACAATCCCGTACCTCAGGAGGTACTGGCCTTCATGTTGGATGAAGCTGCAAGAAGTGTTGAGGAAAGCGAACCGAGCGCTGTCTAGGTCTGCATGACTCGATGTCTTTTCCCCGAAAGTTCAGAGGTTTGCACCTTGACAGCGGCCACTCTTATGAACTAAAGTTCCGTCCGCAGTACTACAGCGCGTAGTACCGCTAGGCAATTGCCTCTCGCATAATCGCTTCGTCCGCTCCCGACGAACAGAAAACTGGTTTCGACGAGCCTGCACCAACACTCGGTGAAGACTGCGGCGTATACCGGACATGGACTGGGTGTGTTGATGGGATCCCGATTGAACAGCAACTTATTCCCCTGCAGGGGAGTTGGACTTGATTAGAGCGCGATTCGTTCTTTGTCTTATCGTGGCTGGCCTGCTTGCTGGCGTCGTCCATGCGCAAGACTCCCTTAGCCAAAATTCCGCGGCCAAATCGGGGAGTTCAGCCTCTGCGCCGGAAAAGGCGGATCCCGCTCGGTCCGACCAGGTGATCCTCAAAGTCGGGGATGTGCAGGTTACGCGGGCTGAATTCGAGTCGCGAATCAGCGAGATCGAGCCCGGAGCCGACCCTGACAAGGGCCCCTCGGATAAGGATCGCCACAAACTCGGCGACGACTACGCGTCCGTGATAATGCTTTCGCAGCAGGCCACTGCCAATCACCTGGAATCCTCGCCCGAAGTTAGCCGCCAATTGGCGGTCGCCCGCATGCAGGTGCTCTCCGATGCGGAGTTCGCCAACCTGATGCGACAAGCCGATCCGACAACCGAAGAAATCAGCAAATATTATTCCGACCACCTGTCCGACTATGACACAGTGCATATTCGCAGGCTGTTCGTTTGGAAGCGGCGAGGCAACGCCAAGGATGGCCCAGTCTTGAGTTCACAGGCTGCCAGGGCTCGCGCGGACCGGATTCGTCAGGAGCAAGCGGCCGGAACCAGCGAAAAAAACCTATCGGCGGATCTCATCAAGTCTGGCGAGGGGATGCTTGATCCTGAGCCGCTTATCTTTTCGCGTGGAGGACTGTCGCCCCAGATGGAAAAGGTGGCGTTCTCACTTAAAGAGGGCGAGTGGTCTGAGGTTGAAGATACTCCGGCCGCCGTCCTTCTCATTCAACTCGTCAACCGCGACCGTCGACAACTCGGACAGGTATCATCAGCTATTGAAAAGAACTTGCAAGGCGAGAAATTGCAAGCGCTGTTGGACGATCTGAAAAAGAATGCCGGTATCTGGATGGACGAGCAGTATTTTGGGACTGCGGTGGCTCCTGTCCCGGGCGCGCAGCGGCGTACTTCCGACCCACCGTCTGAGCTTCAAAAATCAGCAAGAAAAAGGGGAAAGCAACAATGAAAATGAAACACAGAAGTAGCATGCTTTGGCGCCTTGCGCTTCCAATCATAGTGGCAGCGTGTGTCCTTCAGCCTACGTCGGCCAGCGCTCAGATGACTTCGGTCGGGGTCGACTGCTCAAAAATCAACGTTGCGTCGCTCATGACGCAGGACAACATGCGCGCCGGCCGAATCCTGCTTGAATGCGGAATCATACAGGGCGGGCAGCGCTCGGCGGGTGGTGTGGATCACACCCCGAAGGCTCCTCCTAATGTCCGCGTCAGCAACGGGTCGGATTGTAACGCTTCCACGGACGTGTGTGGGAGCGAAAGCATGGTCGCGGCCAGCACTGCCGATAAAGGCCAAACCATAGTGGTCAACTTCAACGCCGAGTACGGCACCGGAGCAAACTACTCGGGTACGTCGTACTCGACGAATGGCGGAGCGAGCTTTACAGAAATTCAACCTGCGCCTTTTTCAAGCGGGCATGACACGAACTTTGGCGACCCGCTCGTGGTTTTCAACTCCAAGTCAGGCATGTTCTTCGCTGGCGACCTGGTAACCGGTTGCGGCGGGCAGGGAATCGGTCTGTGGACTTCTACCGATGGCAAAACTTGGACGACCGCGGCCTGCGCTCATAACGGCGGCGCGGATGATCGCCCGTCGATGTGGTCGGACAACGAACCAACCAGCGGAACTTACGGCCGCATGTATATTTCCTACAACGACTACGATACAGACTGCGATGGATCAGGATGTCTTTTCGTTACCTATTCGGACGACGGCACGACTTGGAGCACGCCGTTTCAACTGAACACCACCACCTTCTACCGCAACGTGCAGATCACAGGTTCGCCGCGAGGCGCACAGATCAACTCGGGAGACGCCACCGTATTTATTGCCAGCATGGATGAGGGTGGGGGGGGAACAGCTACCCGGCAGAACCTCATGTACTACTCAACCGACGGCGGCACAAGCTGGACTCAAGTGCTTATCGGTTCGCGGTTCAATCCTCCGGGCAATGTGAACTGCGGATACTTCGAAGCCGTTGCTCCCATCTGGCGGCACATGGGCTGGGGAGAACCAGCGGTTGGCCCGGATGGCGTGGTGCACTATGACTATGCCGGGGCGGGAACAAACGGAGACTTAGGAGATATCTTCTACGTGCGGTCCACGGACAACGGCACGACCTGGTCGAAACCGATCAAACTCAACACCGACAGCGACAATCAGTTCAGGACGCAGTGGATGCCCTCGCTTTCCGCCACTTCGGATGGCAACGTCACGGCCTCTTGGTATGACCGTCGCAAAGCCACGAGCACCTGCACCAGTGCTGGAGATCCGGGATGTAACTACGAGCGCGTGGGCCGTCAGTCGAAGACCAACGGCGCTTCGTGGGCAACTTCGGAGATCACAATCAGCACTAAAGTCATCGCGCAGCCACTCCAGAACGACGGATTCGTTCAACCCTGCTACGCGGGTGATTACGATTACGACACGGCTCTGAACACGGCTGACGTCGGCAACAAACACGGGGCCGCCTATATCAGCTGGACGGACGGTCGAGCTAGCATTGGTGGCGTTCACGTGGAGAGCGAGGACTTCGCCAAGGTTCCCGAACCGTAGAGAAGTTGCTACACGATTAAGAACGAGGGCAGCCCGGTTGGCTGCCCTCTTATTTTTTTGGAATTCTCCACCCTGACGTTTAGTCAGGCTCCGTACAACCTTCGCCAACGTGCTTTCCGGAAACTTCGGATGCACCACAGTCCGAAATGGGTGGTCAGCAGAATCGTTCCACCGCCGAGCGAACAGCCTACCGGAACCAGGAACCAGCCGAGTAGTTCTTGCCCATGCGCCTGAGTGGCCTTTGCTCCGAGCGCAAAACAGCAGCAGGAACGGCGCCTGAGGCGATCCGGTGTATGATGTCAGCCCAGCGAAGTCTGTCCCCCTCCCCACGCTGACGACGCAAGCCTCCACGAGGAGTTCGCCGAATATGAAATCCGGTTCGTGGTTTCGCGCGGCAGGTCGCCCGGTCGTCATCGCCCTGGCCATGCTGACGCTCGTTGCAGCCGCCTCGGCCGACTGGAAGGAGAAAGTGCTCTACAGCTTTAAAGGCGGCACGGACGGGGCCGTTCCCGTCGGCGCAGTGGTTTTCGACCAGCACGGCAATCTTTACGGGGCTACACAAAATGGAGGCTCGTCGTCCTGCCGTTCGATCGAGCAGTGCGGCACCGTCTACCAGCTCGCCCCCCCCGCGAAGCAAGGCGATCCGTGGACGGAGACCGTGCTGTACGTTTTCAAAGGGAACGCCGGCAAAGACGGCGCATCTCCGTATGGCGGCCTGGTGATCGACGCCGCAGGCAACCTCTATGGCACGACGGGCTATGGGGGCACTGGGAACTGCGTCGTGTTGGGAACCTTAATGGGTTGTGGCACGGTGTTCGAGCTGTCGCCTCCTAAGCAGAAGGGCGATGCCTGGACCGAGACGGTGCTGTACAGCTTCCCCACTGCTAAGCAAGGCTACGTTCCTACCGGTGATCTGGTTTTCGATAGTACGGGCAATCTCTATGGAGCATTCGGCGGCGGGTTTGGGACGACCTGCGATCCCTCCTATCAGTACTGCGGGGCAATATTCGAGCTGAGTCCGCCGAAGATGAAGGGCGGCAAGTGGACGGAGAAAGTGCTGCACGGCTTCAGCAGCGGGAAGGACGGAGCAAGTCCTAACGGCGGCCTGATCTTAGACGGCAAAGGCGCTGTGTACGGGACGACGTACGGAGGCGGCGATGAGAGCGGGGAGTGCGTTGGCACTGGGTGCGGAACGGCTTTCGAACTCAAGCCCCCGGCCAGAATGGGCGGCACTTGGAAGGAGAAGATAGTCCATCGTTTTCAGGCCAGCCAAGATGGCGACAACCCCGTAGCAGGCCTTGTTTTCGACGAGAATGGCGACCTCTACGGCACAACTCTAACTGGCGGACCGGGTGGGGGAGGCGGAACGGTATTCCGCTTAACTCCGCCTTCAAAGAAATCCGGGGCTTGGAAGAAGACAATATTGTACGGTTTCAACGGCACTGGCGGCGGTCTGGACGCGGAATCCCCCGTAATCTTCGACTCGAAAGGAAATCTCTACGGAACGACATTGGACAGTGGCGGGACTTATTACGGCACTGCCTTCCGATTGAGCCCTCCCAAGCATGAAGGTGGCACCTGGATCTTCAACCTGCTTTACGGCTTCCGGGCCCCACCAGACGGCGGCCAGCCAGCTGCTGGTTTGGTGTTCGACAAGAAGGGCAACCTGTACAGCACGACGACACAGGGCGGCTCCGGTAACGGTTGCAGCTTCCATGGTTGCGGTACCGTGTTTGAGATTTCGCCTTAGGAAGTTGCGCCGAGGATGTTAGACCTTGGAGTAGGAAGATTACCATGCAATACACCAAACGATTAACGTCAGCCGGAATGTTCCTCGGGAGCAAAGGACACCTCGCGCCGCTACCCCAGCTTGGTGCACATCTCCCTGGCCAGAGCGTCCACGGCTCGCATTTTGGTCTCGGCAAACAATGGGAGGTTTGGGACATCCAGCGCCATTTCGCAGGAGAGCAGTAAGGCGGTGATCGTGTCTTTTAGTTCGCTGCGCAAAGTCTGTTGCGCCTCCTGTCTTGCGGCCAGCAACTCCCGCTTGCGGCGGTGCAAAGCCGAACGTAGCTCGCGCAACACGCGCTCGATTCCACTGATGGCGAAGTTGGAATACACGGGCACGGCCGCGCCCATGTGTTTGAAAATAGTGTCGACGTTGTCGGGCTCTGCGTCCAGCAACAACTGATCGAGAACCACAGCTGAGAATTCGTTGGCTTGCAGTTGCGTCACTGCATCGGACAATGTTGCCGCAACTCGTACCGGCTCCGCTGTCGCGTCCTCTAGCGCTTTCGAGCAATCCTGAGCTTTCGCCAAAGATGTAATCAGCAGAATCATGCTTGCTCCATTGCACGTTCGCAGCCAGAGGTGTGTGCTTGATAACAAGTGGTTTGCGCGAATCCTCCTCGTCAGTAGGTTCCCAATGCGGGAAGCGGGATTCGGATTTGGGCTGGCAGGCTCGGGGCGTTTTCCGTGCCCAGGAATGAATAGTACGTCTGAGGACGATTCTTTCGCTCCGCTGGGGCTGGTCGGCCTGACACCGTTTCCCCACGGCTTGCGCCGTGGGCTGCATTCTTTCGCCGCTTCGCGGCTGAGAGCTAGATTCTATGCGAATTCTGCGAGAGCTTGGCTTAGGCTCGCGCGTCGTACTCCTTTAGCTTGCGATATAGCGTGGTCTTGCCGATTCCGAGCAGCCGCGCGGCCAGGAGTTTGTCGCCATTGAGCTGCGTGATGGTGTTGAGAATCGTCTTTCGCTCCATTTCCGAAATCGGGATGATCTTCGCGGAACCGTCGGCTTCGATCACCGCGTGGCCGTTTCCACCCTGGACAGGCCTAGGCAAATCTACGGCCTGGATTTCAGGACCGCTGTTCATGGCACAGGCGCGCTGCAAGCAATTCTCCAGTTCCCGAACATTGCCGGGCCAGTCGTAGGCGAGCAGGGCTTTCATGGCGTCGTCGCTGAGGCTGCGCTCTTGTCCGAATTCCCGCGACATGCGCTCCAGGAAAAATCCCGCTAGGACGGGAATATCCTGCCGCCGCTCGCGCAAGGCCGGAATGCGCAGGTTCAGCACGTTCAGGCGGAAGTACAGATCGCGCCGGAAGGCTCCCTGCGCCACCGCGGTTTCGAGGTCACGATTGGTCGCTGCCAGAATTCGCACATTGATGGCCGTGCGCTTGGTACTGCCTACTTGCCGAATTTCTTTCTCCTGAATGGCCCGCAACAGCTTGGCCTGCAGATCGACGGGCAGTTCTCCAATTTCATCGAGGAACACCGTCCCGCCCTCGGCCATCGCCAACAATCCTTCCTTGGCCTGTACCGCGCCGGTGAAGGCGCCTTTCACGTAGCCGAACAGTTCGCTTTCAATCAACGTCGGAACCAGAGAACCGCAGTCCACAGGGATGAAAGGCTTGTCTCGAAATGGGCCTGAGAAGTGGATCGACCGCGCTACCATTTCTTTTCCAGTCCCGCTTTCCCCCAGAATCAACACCGGGTGATTGCTCAACGCGGCCTTGGCAATCATGCGGTAGAGCTTCTCCATTTCGGGCGCGCGCCCTACGATGCTGCCGAAACCGAGCTTGGATTTGATCTTCTCCCGCAGCATGCGGTTTTCGGTTTTCAGCTTTAAGTGGGTCGCGACTCGCTCCAGCAGAAGCTTGAGTTCGTCCATGGTGAAAGGTTTGGTCACGTAGTCGTAGGCGCCGTTTTTCATGGCTTGCACCGCCGACTGCACTGTGGCGTAGCCGGTAACCACGACGATCTCGGCATCGGGGCGGCGCTGCTTGATCTTGTGCAAGGCTTCCATGCCGCCGGCGCCGGGCAATTTCAGATCGAGCAGAACCACGTCGATGGCTTGCGAATCGAGCAGGCGGTAGGTGTGTTCGGCCGACTCCGCAACCATGGTGTTGAAACCCAGGGCCTGCGCCACTTCGCGGCAGACATCACGAACCGCGCGTTCGTCGTCGACGATCACCAGATTCAACAAATTAGCCGCTTCGAGCTGCGGCGCATTAAAAGCATGGGCGATGGCGCTGGTCATACGGATTTACCTCTTCCTGATTTACCTTTTCTTGCCGATCGAACCTTTCGATTCGGCGCCGGGCTGATCTTGTTCTCAACTTCGGGCACACTGGATGATTGGTATTCGACTTCAGCCCTTGGCAGGTGGACGACCACGCGCGTGCCTTTGCCAGTTTTGCTGTCCACGCCAATCGTCCCGCCTTCGTGAGTGACGATACGATAAACGGTGGCGAGCCCGAGTCCATTACCCATTCCCGGCGGCTTGGTGGTAAAGAAAGGCTCGAATAGCCGGGCACGAGTTTCGGCGTCCATGCCGCAGCCGTTGTCGCTGACGACGAGCCCGACCCAGGAATCGCAGAACTGGTTCGTTCTAGGGCCCGACAGATTTGGGATTGCAGAACTCAGGCTAGCGGGGTTTGGCCCATCGCAATTTTTCGTATGGAGCGTGATTCGGCCACCGTCCGGCATGGCGTCACGCGCGTTCAACACCAGGTTCAGGATGATCTGCTGAACCTGGGCTGGATCCATCTTCACAAAACCGAGATCGTCGGCGAGTTCAGAAACCAGTTCGATGTTTTCGCCAATCAGGCGCGACAGCAGAATGCGCATGTCCGCCACGACATGATTGAGGCACAGCAACTGAGGCTCGACCGCCCGCTGCCGCGCTACTGCCATCAACTGCTGGATAAGTCCCGCGCCCTGCTCACCGGCCTTGCGAATCTCTTCCGCGAAATGGCGTAAGCGGTGCTCCGGCTCGAGACCGGCCAGGATCAGCTCACTGCAAAGCACTATCCCGGTCAGCAGATTATTGAAGTCGTGAGCAACACCCCCAACCAGGCGGCCGATGGCCTCCATCTTGTGGGCGTCCCGGAGCTGCTGCTCGGTTTGCGGATGGTCTGCCGGTTCCTCGGCTCTCAGGTGAAGTTGTGCGATTGCGCTCATAGTTGGCGTCTGTCCGATCACAAAATTCCTGCAGAAGTCACGCGTTTCGCCCCGTGCTCCCCATTTGGGAAGTCTAGGCGGGACTCTGGCAGGAGCGCTGTGATGGTTGAACAGGAGTTTGGAGATTCAAACTGAACCCAAAATGGGAGGAGGGATTTGGCGCGAACTCGTAGGCCTGCAACGTGCAACCGCACTTCACAACCGCTCCGGAGCTACAGATGCAAAGGCCGGGCCAGTCGAAAGGTCAAGCGGTGCCCTGTGGAAAACCTCACGTCACTCGGCCCATGAGCGTATGAAATTCCGGCGCCACTCCCGGAATCTGCAACCGGTTCGGTGATTGCGCTCTGGCCGCTGGCTTCGGATCTATTCAGGGTTGCTGGTTTGCGTTTCTCATACGATCCGCCTTTGGCGAAAATGCTGGAGGTGTGCAGCGGAACAGATTTTCCGTTCATGGCAATCGATGCCAGGGTTACGCGCAAGTAGCCGGGATCGTCCACGCCTCCGGAGGCTTTGGCTGCCACTACGCTTCCGGCGACCGGAGTCCCCTGCGGCACAACCGTTTTTCCTGCGACGATCACGGGCTCGGCGAGCACTGCCTGGAACGAGTCTCCTACGCGCGAGTCTGCGCTCGACAGCGCCAACTGCAATCGGATGGCAACTTCGGTTCCGGCAGGAATTCCGTCGGAGATCAATCCGTCCGTCGGAGAGATTCCGCTGTTCTCTGAGACGCGGTCGAAAGGCAGTTGAGTAGCATCGGGTGGCGCGTTGGTCGCTGGGACGGGGGCTTGCCGGGAGCATCCCGTCGTCCAAGCCAAGGCGACCCAGAGCAGGGCCAAGGCCCCAGATAGCCGACCAGCCTGCCGCCAAGTCCTCATAGGCGAATCCTGCGCGTGCGCAGTCTTCGCTGGCAAGTCGCAAAGCAGATGCCATCTCATGGACTCGATGAATCATGAGTTTAGCGGCGGGTTGGCGGTTGCGCCGATGTAGATTTTGCGCGATTGGGTTTAGTGTGACGGGGCCTCCTTGCCCGGTTCGGTGATGCCTGCGAATTCAAAGACGGTGCGGAGACGAGTTGGCTTTTGCCAACCGTCACGGCCTCTACCATGATCGCGCAAGTGGCGGGCTGGGGACAACGTGAGATGTCACAACCGGCTTGTGGAAATCTCGGACGACACGTCCGCAAAAATCAGGCGAACCCTGTATTGCGCAGTTGCACGGAGCGTGCTACAGAACAGATCCTGATTTCTCCACGCGGCCGCGCGAACATAGAGGACGGGACCTGAGAAGGCAGCCGCTCAAGACCTGCTTCCCCTGCCACGAGGCTATCAAAGCTCGCGACTTGGTCTTCATCCGTTACACGCCTTGATGCTGAGAATCACAGCGGAAAGGAACGAGGCCATGACCGCACGCAAATCAACTGCACCACGAGCCCAAAATTCAAAAACTACTCTAAGGAGGCCACTATGACCCAAACCACGAATACGCAACAAGGCAGCAAGCAGGCAGATGACAAGAATGCAATTCGGCCGTTTCATGTGACTTTTCCGGAAGCAGACCTAACTGAATTGCGCCGGCGCATCAACGCAACCAATTGGCCGGAGCGGGAAACGGTTACAGACGCATCGCAAGGCGTGCAGCTCGCGACGACTCAAGCGCTCGCTCGCTATTGGGCGACAGAGTACGACTGGCGCAAGATCGAGGCAAAACTCAACGCCCTGCCGCAATTCATCACCGAGATCGACGGACTGGACATTCATTTCCTTCACGTTCGATCAAAACACGAAAATGCGTTGCCGCTCATCGTTACGCACGGATGGCCGGGCTCGATCATCGAACAGATGAAGATCATCGATCCGCTGACCAATCCCACCGCGCATGGCGGAAATGCATCCGACGCGTTCCATATCGTGGTCCCGTCGATGCCCGGGTACGGGTTTTCAGGCAAGCCGACGACCACCGGCTGGGGCCCTGAACGGATCGCGAGTGCTTGGACGGTGTTGATGAAGCGACTCGGCTACTCAAAATTTGTGGCACAGGGCGGGGATTGGGGCGCGGTCATCACCGATCTGATGGGCGTGCAGGCGCCGCCCGAACTTCTCGGTATTCACACCAACATGCCCGGCGCGGTTCCTGCGGATATCTATGGAGCGGTTTTGTCCGGCGCGCCGATGCCGTCCGGTTTCTCAAACGATGAAAAGACCGCCTTCGAGAGGCTCCAATTCGTGTACAGCAAAGGCGTCGCCTACGGCTACCAGATGGGGTTGCGACCACAGACGTTGTATGGAATCGCGGATTCCCCGGTCGGCCTGGCCGCCTATTTTCTGGACCACGATGCGTGGAGTTATGCGCTGATCGCGCGCGTCTTTGACGGGCAGACCGAAGGTCTCTCACGAGACGATGTCCTCGATAACGTTACGATCACCTGGCTGACGAACACGGCGCTTTCCGGAGCACGGCTCTACTGGGAAAATAAATTTCCCTATTTCAGCGTCAAAGGCGTGTCGGTCCCGGTTGCTGTGAGCGCGTTCCCTGACGAGCTCTATCAATGTCCGCGGAATTGGGCAGAAAGCGCGTATCCCAAACTGATCCATTACAACAAGCTCCCCAAGGGCGGGCACTTTGCGGCATGGGAACAGCCGAAGCTCTTTTCAGAAGAGGTTCGGGCGGGCTTCAGGTCACTGCGGTCAGGCGTGGCGAAATCAGATGTGACCTTCGCCAAAGCTAGCTAGCTGCTCGCAAAGAAGCAGGAGAGCTTCGATGGCAGAGGCTCTCCTGTTCTAGTGGGACGCGCTGCCGAGGAACTTTACCGCGGAGAGGGGCACGACTACGCGATTCAGTATGAACGCAAAGGAGAGAAGAACATGGCAAATGCGACGTATGAAGTCCAGGCTTTGCAGTTCAACATCGACCGTACCTATCCGGGCCGGTGGATGATCAGCTTCAACAACCCGCCGATCAACATGTTTGTTCCCGCAACGATCGTCGAATTGGGAGCTCTAATGACCGACCTTGAGGCGGACCCGTCCGTGAAGGTCGTAGTGTTCCAGTCGGCGAATCCCGATTTTTTCATCGCTCATCTCGACGTAGCCAAGGCAGCTGAACGGCCAGAGGCGCTGGGCCTTTGGCGCGACTTTGTGCTTCGCCTCTCGTCCACGCCAGTCGTGAGCATCGCCAAGATTCGCGGCCGCACGCGCGGAATCGGCAACGAGTTCGTGCTGGCCTGCGACATGCGCTTCGCCAGCCGGCAAAGCGCCCTGTTCGGCAACCCCGAGGTCGGTGTCGGACTAGTCCCGGGTGGCGGAGCCCTGGAATGGCTCCCGCGTTTGGTCGGCCGCTCTCGGGCACTTGAGATCGTGCTTAGCGGTGACGATTTTGACGCTGATACCGCCGAGCGCTATGGCTGGGTGAACCGGACGCTGGACGATAAAGACCTCGATTCGTTCGTCGATTCGCTCGCACAGCGGCTGGCTTCATTCGGCGGCAAGACGCTGGCCACGGCAAAGGCCCAGATCAATCGATTCGGGATGCCGACAGCGGCTGAGCTTCAGTCGAGCAATGAAATGATCTTCCCAATGCTGGCCTGGCCCGATGCGCAGGCGCGCCGCACCAAGCTCCGTAGTATCGGTTACGGAATTCGCAGCGACTTCGAATTGAACTTCGGCAGGTACCTCCCTTCGTTCGGACGGGGGGACGACGACGACACGGGACAGGAGAAGTAGACATGAAACCCTGGAAAATAGTTTCGCTAATTCTGTTTGCTCTTGCGGTTGCAGCCGTGGGATACGGCCTGAGTCTCGTGCGACGAGGGTTCAGCGCACTTGCGACTCCATCAGCGATCGAGGAGTTCGCGGCCACAACAGCACGCGAAATGGCCGTGCCATCCGCATATCGTCACCTTCGCAATCCCATCACGCCTTCAACGGAGAACATTCGGGCAGGCATGGCGCATTTCGCAGATCATTGCGCCACGTGCCATTCGAATGACGGAGGGGGCCAGACGCTATTCGGCAAGGGCCTCTATCCGAAACCGCCCGACTTGCGTACAGCCGGGACGCAGAACAAGAGCGATGGCGAACTCTACTACACCATCGCAAATGGAGTTCGTTTGAGCGGCATGCCAGCCTTCAGCGAAGCGCACACTGCCGCGCAAGCCTGGCGCCTGGTTTTGTTCATCCGGCACTTGCCTCAGATCACCCCCGAGGAACTCAATGAGATGAAGGGGCTGAATCCGAAGGGGCAGTCGGATCCAGCGAATTGGTGAAGGGCGGGGAACCTCCCCAGAATCCTGCTCCTCGCGACGTTCTACCGACTCTTGTACGGTTAAGCGAGTCGATGCTCACGGCCAAGCCTTTCTCTTCCTAGCTGTTGCAAGATCAGGCCATAGCACGTTTTGAGAAATTGCGGGTGAGATGACGTTGTTCTGCTGGCGTGTGGCGGCGGTGGAGCTTTGCTCCGCTGGACAGCCGGGGCGGCTGTCCGACATCAGCGTTCTGGCCCGGCATTCCTGCGTGGCCTCCCACCCTTTCGCACAGACCGCGAAAGAGTGGGGCACCCTCGGTTTGATTCTTCCCGTTTGACTCCCCGCGACAGTTCCACCCTGCGCCAAGTGGCGTCTCCACTTGTCCGGACTCATCGCGGACATATGTTACGCCCAGGGTTTCGTGGCCGCCGCGTTTCAGTTCGGACCATCGAGCTTGGTGCATGGACCATGGTCGTTGACCATGGTATGATTTGGTGGTATGGAAGAGATCGCCATCTCGAAGTTTAAGGCTACCTGCCTGGCGGTGCTCGAAAGAGTGCGTAAGACGGGGAAGCCGGTGCTGGTGACGCGTTTTGGCCAGCCGGTGGCCCAACTTGTGCCACCGCCCGCCCAGGAGCGTCCGACGCGGGAGCTTGGTGCGCTTCGCGGGACTGCGCGCATCACGGGCGACATTGTTTCTCCAGCCAGCGACGAGGACGACTGGGAAGTGCTGCGTTCATGAAACTGCTGCTCGACACCCATATCTGGCTGTGGAGCGTGCTCGAACCGGAACGGCTCTCCCTGAGAGTCGCGAAGGAAATTCAGGAGACAAATAACGAGCTGTGGCTGTCGCCAATCAGCGTCTGGGAACTGGTCGTGCTTTGGCAGAAGAGACGCATGGTGCCGGGCGAAGATATTGAAGCGTGGGTTCCGATGGCGCTGCGAACTCTGCCATTGCAAGAAGCTCCGGTCACCTATGAAGTGGCGCGCGAAACCGGGCGTCTGCGGCTTCAGCATCGCGATCCTGCCGATCGTTTTCTGCTTGCCACCGCCAAGGTTTTTGAACTCACCCTGGTGACCGCCGATCAACACCTCCTGAAGGCCCGTGATGTTTCCGTGCTTGCCAACCGTTAGGTAGTGGCTCAGTTCGACAAGGAAGCGAGCCAAACGCGCGATTATTGCGTCGCAAAGGACGCGACGCATCGCGCGGCTCACCCAGATCCCTCGCTGCGCAAAGGACGCTTGCTCGGGATGACTATCAAGCTGAGCCACCTGGCAACCGTTAGCCTCGGCCTGCCTTCTATGACTCCCAAATTAGGACTGCAAGTATTTTCAGCTTGACGAGAGGCGGCAAGAAGATCAAGCTTTATCGAAACCGCAGCGGCGGCCCCTTCTGGGCTTCGCAGGGACTTATCAATCGTTGGTCTAACGACACATGTCTAAATTGGAAGATAGAGCAACAACGAAGAGGAATTTATGAAAACGAGACCGATAGTAGTGGCTGTGGTTATGGTTGTGGTGTGGCTGCTGGCGCTGCCAAGTTTCCTGTCTGCTGAGAAGAAGTCAGGGCCGAGCCGTCCTCAAGTCGTGTATGACAGTTATCACGATACTTCACTGCCGGTGCGTGAGTATTCGATGGAAGGCCCGCATGGCGCGGTTCCGCGGGGGTTTGAACACCCGCGGCCTCGCCAGATCCTCTCGGGCGCGGCGGTTCCGGTTCCGGACCTCGCGGAGCAGAATTACGTTGCTCCGCCGGTTTCCGCCACCATCGGGCTCAATTTTGAGGGTACTCCAAATTCAGCCAACGGCAAGGCGCTGGAAGGAGTTCCTTCTGACGACAATCTCGCCGTGGGCGCGACGCAGGTCGTCGAAACCATTAACACGGCGTGGCAGGTCTACGACAAAGCTACGGGAAAGTCGGTGTTCGGGCCGCAGCAGATCAGCGCTTTGTTTACGGGGCTGCCGGGAATATGCGGGCAGGGGCAGACCTTCAATTGGACCGATCCTGTCGTGCTCTACGACGCGGTTGCCAATCGCTGGATCATCAGCCAGATTGCCGGGAACAATGGCAACTTCAACACCGGAAACGAATGCATTGCCGTCTCCGAGAGCGCGGATGCAACCGGCAAGTATTTCCGTTACGTTTTCAAGTTCGGAAACAACGTGTTGAATGACTACGACAAGCTCAGCGTGTGGCCGGACGCTTACTACGCGAACTACAATCTATTTGGCACGAGTGGTTACGTTGCGGACGACACCTGCGCGTATGATCGCGCTGCCATGCTGACTGGCGCCAAGGCAAAAGCGGTTTGCTTCCAGACTCCCAGTGAATTTTCTTTCCTGCCGTCGAATGCGGAGGGCGCCACGCCGCCTCCGAAGGGCGAGCCCAGCTTTTTTGTCGACCTCTCCAGCTCAACTTCCCTGCATCTCTATCGCTTTCACGTCGACTTTGCTGATCCGGCCAAGTCCAAGTTCGCCGGTCCGATCAACGTTCCGGTCACGGCTTACACCATGGCGTGCGGCGGCGGAGTTTGTATTCCTCAGCCGGGAACTACGCAGCAACTTGATTCGCTGGCGGACCGCCTGATGTTCCGGTTGGCTTATCGAAACTTTGGCGACCACGAATCGCTGGTCGTGAGCCATGCGGTGCTGACCAGCAAAGCGGCCTCGGGTGAACGCTGGTACGAAATTCGTGATCC